>UMJL01058080.1_pt1 | contig 10883 bp, 11 predicted proteins | sample 1966071 | NCBI WGS metagenome assembly UMJL01 (sample SAMEA4836148, study PRJEB28245) | human gut metagenome | biome: gut microbiome; material: fecal sample | place: Denmark | collected 2008
GCAATAACAATACAAAAGCTAATAAAAGACTAAAAAAACGTCCCTTCCAATTAGTTTTTTTCATAAAAAACCTCCTTAAAAAAATTTTTTAATAATACTTATCTAAAAACTCATATTATTTTAGTTAAATAATTAGATATATTATTAAAAATATTTTATCATCTTTTTTCGAAAAAGAAAATAGAAAAATATCATTTTAATTATAAGCTTATTTTGAATTTTTAAAAATAACATAAAAATATTTCTAGATTTAAAATAAAAATCTTCTTACAAAAAAAGTACCATTCCTAAGTCTTTATAAGAATTTAGAAAGGTACTTCTTAAATTTTTATTTTGATATTTTTGTAAAACTATAGATTCATAAGGTCTAAGTTTTAAATTTTCTTTTAAATCCATATTTTTATTTTTTGTATTAGTATTTAATATTGTTAAACCCTCAGAACGATTTCCTATACCACAAAAATCTGAGTCATCAGCTAATTGTTTAAAATCATCAAGTTTTAAAATATAAACATCGCAACATTGGCATTCGCCATCTATTAATACAAATGCAACAACAGGAATCATATCAAATTCTCTTGCAAAAGTTCTTAATTTATTTTGGTTATATAAGTCAAATACAATTGATGCATCATCCTTTTTAAATCTTCTACTTTTTACTGATATTGCATATCTTAATTTACTATCTAATCTATCAGTCGCTATTATATCTGCACCCTCATGATCTACTATCGCTACCCTATGACCTTTAATATTTCCAAGTAAAAATGCAACTAGAGATTCTCCAAAATCCCCCAACTGCTTTGGTAGTCTCCCATCTTTAGCGTTCATAAATTTTCTCCTTTCGCTTATTTATGAATATATATTATCAAAAAAAAAAAAAAAAATATTCAACATATTTCTAATATAGAGAAATTATATTTTTAAAAATAATTGATACTTAGCATTATTAAATAGATAATTTTAATATTTTTCTTTTTATTTTTTTATATTTGTACACTATATAAAAATTCAAAAAATTAAAAACTCACTCTAAATACCACATAACTTATTTGAATCCAAATTTGTTGCATGTATTTAGAATGAGTTTTTATATTGTCAAAATTATTGAAACCTATTTAATATTTTTAAATCTAAACTAATTTCATCTAAAGATTTAATTATTATAGTCTTTTATTACCCAGTCATCATCTTTATTTTTTCTTTGTGCATAATAACCACACGCCATATCTTTTAAAATACTTATTGAATTATCTATTTCATACATTTCTTTTAAAGATATTATTTTAGAATCTTCAATTTCGTGTTCTTGTCCACATAAAAATTGCCACATTCCATCATCAGGGTCATGACTTACATATAAAATAGGATATTCTTTATTTATTATATGAGAACAAGTAATTACAGCCGTATTTGGATTATCGTAAAAGGAAAATTTTTCATCTAATACTTTGACTTTTTTATTAAATTTTAACTTATCAAATAATACCATTTTTAATATCTCCTTTTTTATCTATATGAAAATTTTCTAGAAAAAATTATACACCTACTTATAATCTAATAATCAAAAATTATAACAACCCCATGTTCAAGTGAAAATTCTGCTGCTTGCCACAAAATGGAAAAGGCAAATTTTGCTAAAGATTCAGTATTATAAATTTTCTTTTCACAAACTTTTTCTATTCCTTTTTCTTTGCTATAAATTTTATCAACAGGATAGCCTTCTGTTTTGCTCCATGATATTATAGTATCTCTATCAGCCTTCCATTCAAAAGAATTATATACATTCAATTCATCAAGAAGCAAACGGCTTGTTGCTAAAACACTTTTTTCTGAATTTGGCAAACAATAATCAAACATTATATCTCTATCAATAGGTAGCCACCAACCATTTCCATCAAATAAGGATATGCGAAAATCTTTTGTTTGAAAAAATTCTAATACAATAGGATCTTTATAAATATCAATATTTTTTACCATTGTTCTTGGCAAGTCTTTGTGAGTATATTTTGAAGCAATATAAAGTAATAATGCGTTTAAGGCATCCCAATCTGGTTTGTCTGTATAATAAGGAGTAGTATCGTAATCCTCATTCCATATCGATTTAGAATTTATTTCTAAACCTTTTTCAATAGCTTCTTTCCATCCAAGAACAATTTCTTTGGTTTCTTCTAAAGAAAGCTCTTCGTCATCTTCTCCATTTTCATCTTGAACTCTTATAGTTTCATATTTCAATCCATTATCTTCAGCAAATTGTTGAATAACAGTTTTCCAATTATTCATATAATAACGAATTAAAGTCCCAGCATATACATCAAGTCCCATTGTAAATACTTCCTTTCGAATATATTTTTTTATTTTAAAGCTTTTCTATCAGTTTCCTATCTAAAATATAGGTTATTCTTCTATTTACCATCCACAGATTCATATAATTTATCTATTTTTTCTTTAATCAAAGATTTATCAATAGAACTATCAGAAAAATAAAATAACTCTGTTTCTCCAATTTGATTTTTTTCTATATAACATTGAATAACACCTAGGGCTGGCAATGTGTAATAATTAACAACTCCTGTAGAAAATTCTTGATTGTCTGGATATATAAGTTTTGGAGTCTTTGCTATATTTAAAACTTCAATAATCATTTGACTTATCTTATCTGTTGTTATTTTGTTATTAGCATCATAAATAATTTCTATAGCCATAACGCTTTCATCATATATAAAATTTTGACCGTATTTATCTTCTATAATTTGTTTTGCTTTATCAAAAAAATCTTCTTTTTTCAAAATCGTAGCAAGGTACTCATCATTGCAGGCAAAGTGATATATATTATCATATATCAAATCCCTAACCTTAAACTTTATACCCCCTTCATCTTCAAACATTCCCTCATTTTTTTGTCTATCAAATGATTTGACAACTTTAAAATTATGTTCTGGATAAGCTTTATTCAAACACATAAGAATTCTTTGGTCAGTATCTTTTCCTGACAAAGGATTATCTTCATCTCTTTTTAGACCACAGCCAATAAATAGAGATATTAATATAGCAGTTACCAATCCTAGTATAATTTTTTTCATATTTTATCCTTATTTTTTATCATTAATCCAAAATTTCAAAATATTATTTTTTGTAAAATCATTATTGGTTTAAAATTAATTTTCCTTTAGTCGTTTCTTTTTAAAATAGATACAGAGTTTATAGCTATAGACAATATAACTAGAACCCATAATGCTTTGCTCATTGTAGGCATAATATCCATAAGAGATGCCCAGTCTTCTTTGATTACACGGCTAGCTCCATCAAAATATAATGCGCATACTGTTAAAGCTGTTAAAGACAAACTCAAAAATCTATATCCTTTTGCATTTTTATTTTTTATTGTTGCCATCACATTTAATAGTGCAAATATTATGGCACCTATTCCAAAAATTAACCACATAACTTTCTCCTTAACTTTCTATTTTTTTTCTTCTCATTGGCATATTTACTTCCACACCCTATTCAAAAAACATAGAGCCAATTATCCGTACATACTCATTTTTTCTTATTTTTTACAAATTTTTAGATATTTTTAAACCTATTAGTAAATTTTATAAGCTAATTTTTAATAGCTTTATCTGTTCTTATATTTAAATTAGTGTTGTCTCAATCTCATCTCTTTGATTCATTATATTATTAAATTTGTGCATAGTAAATAGAATGTCATTATATCAGTATGAAAATAAGGCTTTGCTTTTAATTAATTTTTTCTAAAACTTTGTTAAATTCATTAACTGATGGTAATTTTCTAATATTTTTATTTAAAGCCCAAAATATAGCTACTAAAAATATAATGAAAGATCCAATAAATATAGCCTTTGAACTTGATAAATATTCTCCTAAAAATCCACCAAATAAGGCTCCTAAGGGCGCCATAAAAGTAGAAATTCCAACCATAGCTCCCATAGCAGAGCCGATTTTTTCGCTTGGAACTATTATTTGAACCATAGTTTGAGCATAAACATTTACAACTCCTACAACAAACCATCCAAGCCCATACAAAACTACTCCTATTTTTATATTATTTTCAAAATTAGAAAAAAGGATCCAAGCAAAAGCTACAAACATCATTCCATAAATATATAATTTTCCTAAAGATATTTCTTTTAATTTTGGAAATCCTGCAAATAATGACCCAAGTAAAAGACCTGCTCCCATTCCTGCAAGCATTAAACTATAAAATATTTCATTTTGTGCAAAGGCAGGTAAAACTGCATTTATTGATGTAGCAGAAAAGTTAATAAAAACTATTCCAAAAACTAGGGCAAAAATTCTTGAATCTTTAAATAAATAAATTCCATCTTTAAGAGATTTGAAGTGATTTTTTATTATATTTCCTTCAAATTTATCTTCTATTTTTTGGGAATGGCTAAGTTTTTTTGATAATAAACAAAATAAAATTCCAGTCAAAATAAAACTTATGGAATCAGCATAAAAAGCTGCCATAAAACCAAATATTGATATAATAAAACCTGCAAGGGTATCAAAAATTGCATTTGATCCTTGATAAGCCATAGTCATCAAAGAATTTCCTGTAACAAGTTCTTTTTCAGATAAAATTTTTGGAAGTAATGATACTTGACCTGGATAAACAAGTTGATTAATCAATGAAATTATTGGCATTATTACCATAATATGATAGACATTTAATTTCCCAAATTTATATAAAAATGGAATAATTAAAATTAAAACTGCTTGAAAAAATTGAGATAAAATTAAAAATTTTTTCATATTAATCTTATCCAATATTGGACTTAATAATAATTGAACTATTGCTGTTGATGAGGTAAGAAAAAGAGTAAGACCTGAATAAATTGTAGATCCACTCATTTTATAAACTAAAAGAGTTGAAGCAATAGCATAAAGACTATCTCCAAAATTTGTTATTAGTCGTCCTAAGAGCAGGACATAAAAATCTTTATTTTTAATCATTTTTAACATTCTCCTTATATTTAACGTTTCAATTTATTTGACAGTTGTCTATTTTTTTACCAGCAAGGATTAACTTACTGGTTTTAGGATAATTTATAAATTTGTACTTGAAAACTTTCTTTAATATCATCATCTTCACTATATTTTTTTATTAAATCATTTAAGTCTTTTTCAAATGATCCATAGGATTTGCCAGAAATTTTAAAAGAAAATACCTTCTCTTCTAAATTTTTATTAAATATTTCACTATTAGGAATAAAAGCCTTGGCTACTGGCAAAAAATATTTTTGAGTGATGCCATTTATAAGTTCCGTATCAACAACTTCTATAATTTTATTTTGTTCAAGAATTTTTAAGTGGTAGTGAATTTTTGACCTGCTAACCCCAAGAGCATCTGATAAATCTTGAGCATTTTTTGGACTTCTTCCTAAAGTCATAATTATTTTAAGCCTTATAGGATCGCTTACAATATTAATTTCTTCCAACGAATTTAAAACATGAACTTCTTTCAAAATACACCTCCATATCTTTATTGTCAATAATTGTAACTTAAATTTACTTTACAATCAAATATTTTTGAACGTTAAATTTTATCATTAAAAATAACCATTAGATTCCTAAAATCCAAGAGTTATTTTCAAATTATTATTAAATTTAAAATAATTTATTAGTAGATAAATACTTAGATAGAGTCCATAATATTATGTAAATTATCTTAGTACAATATTCAGTATTTAGTTTTCTTTTCCCACCCATAGGTACAGTATTTTTTTATTCTATATTTTATTGGTGAATTAGCTTTAGTTTTGGTTTTTTTGATATTTTATAGCTTAATATTTCACTGTTATATATAAGTATGTGTTTAAATATAATTTCTTTATCTTTTCTTTTAATTGTCCTTCATTTAATTAACTCTCTTTTTAAAATAGTTAATTTTGCTAATGATTATAATTTGATATTTTTGTTTTCTTTTAGATTTTAGTCCTTTAATTCAATTTTTTAAAGTCATTGATACATCTTCTTATTAAAATTTTATTAGGTATATAATATTTATATGAGTTTCTAGATTCTTAATATTTTTTTACTACTTTCATTTTAAATTCTGTGCTATATTTTGCCATAAAAACCGACCTCCTCAAGTTAGTTTTTAGGTCTAACTTTTATGTTGGAACAGCTCATAACTACATCCTTTTTTCTTTTATATTTTCCATTATATATCTTTATTTTGTATATTAGTAAGAATAGTAAGTACATATTAACTTAAGAAAAAATTGACATAGCACTTGCTTTTTGAATTGTACCCATAAAACTTGACACAATATTTAATCATTTACAGACCCGACTTTCTTTTACAATTTAAAAATCTCATCTGCCACTTCATTTAAAAATTCTATATCATGGGATACAATAAAAATTATTTTATCTTTATTTCTATATTTTTTAATCAGTTCAGATATTTTTATCATATTAGCATAATCCATGCCGCTAGTTGGCTCATCATAGTAAACAAAAGTAGAGTCTTTACACATTATGGACGCTATTGCAAGTCTTTGCTTTTGTCCTCCTGATAAGCTCATTGGGTGTCTTTCAATAAATTCGTCCAGTCCTAAATCTTTTAAGATGATTTTCGCCTTTTCTTCATCAAAATTCTTTACTCCTAGACTAAGTTCTTTGAATACTTCATCTGTGAATAATTGATGATTTACGTCTTGCATAACAAGTGAAGAGTTTTTGAGTCTTCCTTTTTTAGATAGCTTCTCTCCTTTAAAATAAATTTCTTCTTTCGATTTTTTCTCAAGACCTATTAAACATCTTAAGAGCGTTGATTTTCCTAGTCCGTTGTATCCTGTTATGCCATAAATTTTACCAAGTTTAAAAGAAATATTTTTTACACTTAAACACTCATCATCAGTAAATTTGTAGCTAAGATCTTTTATCTGATACTCTCCACCATCTTTTAAATATGGAACTTCTAACTTACTTAGCTTTTTGTCCCTTAAACCTAAGTCCTTTAATTGTCTTGTATCTAACTCTAGAAATTCACTTCTACTATAAGATTCTTTAAGATTTCCTTTATCTATTAAAAAGACACGATCAATTATATCCATCAAGTAATAAATTCTATGCTCTGTTACAATTATGCTTATGCCCTTGTCTTTAAGTATTTTAAGCATATTAGTCAAAACACCTATACTTTTAATATCTAAATTCGATGAGGGTTCATCCATAACAACGAACTTTGTGCCTGCTATATAAGAAGCCGCAATGCAAAGTATTTGTTTTTCGCCGCCAGATAGATTAAATATATTTCTGTTCAAAAGATTTTTTATCGGGAATATTTCAAGCATGTCCTTCAAACGCACATCCATTTCTTCCCTTGTAAGACCTATATTTTCCAAATAAAATAATAGCTCTAATGTCGTATTGACATTAAAAAAATAAGTCTTAGGGTTTTGAAAAACAGTTGAGACAAGCATTGAGATTTGATAAAGTTCCAAATCTTTTATATTTTTACCATCAATAATTATTTCGCCCTTTGTCTTTGCGTTATCATACCTTACAGCTAGTCCGTTGATAGAATTTATTAAAGATGACTTACCACTTCCACTTTTTCCTGTAAATAGCACGCACTCTCCCACGGCTATGGATAGTGATATATCATCTATTATATGTTCTTTACCATAATCAAGACTTAGATTTTTAACTTCTACCATATTAATCCTCCTACAACAAGCCCCATAATGATTAAAACATAAACAAAATCAATTAGCTGTATCTTTACACGGATATATCTAGTTTTAGCAATGGGATTTTCTATTGCCTTTGTTTCCGCCGCTTTTGCAATGTCATCTGCTATGTTCGAAGATATAATTAGTAGTGGCACAGAAACATATTCAAGATATTTGACTGGATTTTTAAAATTTATTCCTCTTACTCTCATAGCCATTTTGATGTTTTTCTTCTCCTCCCTAAAAGATGGGAAAAATCTAAACATAACCGCAATAGGTATGGATACATTCTTTGAAATCTTAAGCTTATCCATCGATGAAATTATTGTACCTACATCAGAAGTCTTAATCATGAAGCTTGCCGCCATAAATGGCAATAAAAACATTCTAAAGACAATAGGTATACTTAAAAACATCTTAAGTATTGGGTTTAATGTAGATAAAGTCATAAAATTAGGTAAAGAATATAGCACTATACATAAAATTATCCATTTGAAAAGTGTTTTTTTGTATCCATTCAAATAAAGCAAAATACCAATAAGACAAACAATCGCTAGCTCAAAACGGATGTTTATGCTATGCATAACAGTTAAGCCTGCGATAAATACGACTAATATCTTACTGATGGGATTGGGATTAAAGGGAGCATTTGAAGAAAAAGTAGGCATTATACAATGCCTGCTTTTTCAAAGTGTTTTTTCAATAAAGCCTTGCCTATATATGCTCCAATAAATCCCCCTACAATTGCTCCTAAAGCTACTAAAGCCATATGAGGATATGTTATTAGTTTTTCCAAGGCTACTACATAGTCATCCCCCATCATCTTGCAATGTTCTACATATACTTCTTTTGCTAAAAGCATTTGCATCATAGAACTACAAATCCATGTGCTAAAAATGGCATAAGATATCATATTATATTTAAATGACTTATAGTTTCCAATTTTTCTAATTAACTCTGCTATTATCATAACGATAAGCGATAGAACTACAACTACGTAGGTATGTCCAGCAGCAAACATCACAAGTGGAGATATCATACCGAATATAAATAGTGCCCATGGCTTTTGAACCTTAGCCATAAATAACATAACAACAGTTCCTGCAATTATACCCAAAACTGTTGGGTATATTAAGAACAATATTGGAATCATTCCCATCATACCAACTCCAAACATCAAGGCAAAATAAATTACTCCAAAAACACCAATGCTTACTAAATCTTTGACTTTTAATTTTTTATTATCCATTTTAAACCTCCTAATAAATAAATTCTTCTGCCATTTTTGTCTTTTCTATTAAATTTTTGTAAACTTTTGATTTTTGTAAAAGCTCTTCATGTTTGCCTTCGCTTTCTACTTTTCCATTTTCAAGAACTACTATCTTGTCAGCATTTTCTATGGATTTCATTCTATGTGAAATGATGACAACTGTTTTATCTTTAATCAAATTATTTAAAGACTCTTGAATTTTTTTCTCGTTGTCAACATCAAGACTTGCTGCTATCTCATCTAAGATCAATATCGGTGCATCTTTTAAGAAGGCTCTGGCTATTGATAACCTTTGTCTTTCTCCACCTGATAGCTCAGCACCGTTTTCACCGATAACTGTATCGAAACCCTTATCCATTTTTTCTATAAAATCTGTGCAGTTTGCAAGTTTTGCTGCTCTTTTTACTTCTTCATCACTTGCATCTTGCTTACCAAGTCTAATATTTTCCATGACGCTTTGATTAAAGAGAACCACATCTTGGAAAACTATTGACACCTTTTCAAAAAGAGAGTCTGTTGATATATCTTTTATATCTTTGCCATCGATTAAGATTTGTCCCTCATCATAATCATAAAGTCTTGATATAAGTTTCAAGATAGTTGTTTTGCCGCAGCCACTTGCTCCAACTAAAGCAGTGACCTCTCCCTGCTTAGCTTTAAAGCTTACACCATTTAAAACTTTTGCATCTTTCTTGTAAGTAAATTCAACATTTTTTAGATCAATATCAAATTTTTTCAAATTATAGTCATCGCCTTCTTGTAAATCTTGATTTTGAATTTCTTTTAGTCTTTCAATTTTTGGCGATAAATAAAATATCTCCATCATTCCTTCTTTAGATGCATCTAGAGAGTCTTTTATCTTCATAGCTGCTAGTAAATATCCTACAAGGTAGAGAGCACTTATCTCTTTATTAATAATTAGATTTACGCCAACAAATATTACTACAGCAAGGGAAATAAAGCTAAATATTGAAGATATTGACATAGTTAAAATATTTACTAATTCCGTCTTTAAGTGCACTTTTTCACTTTTATCCATTTTTTCATACAGTTTTTCTTTCATTTCCTCTGATAAGCCGTATGCTTTAATCTCCATTTGCATTTCTATATTTTCTTGGAAGCTTTCTGAGTTCGCTCTCAAGACGTTATAATATTCTTTCTCTCCCTTAACTGAATGTTTTTTAGACAAGGGGATAAATATAAAACTTAATATAGTTGGAATAATTACAGCTAAACCCATCTTGACATTGCTCACTAGCATCATAATGGATATTAGTGGAAAGAAAAGTGCCATGCCCCCCACTTTTGGTATTGAATGGCTCATTGCATGTTCTATGCCTTCAATATCAGACATTATTGTTTGCGCTAGGTCTGAAATATCATGTTTAGAAAAGTAAGATAGAGGTAGTTTTGACAAATTCTCCGCTGTCCTTATTCTTAAATCTGCACTTTCTTGATATGTTGTGCTATATAGTTTATCGTATTCTACAGAAAGCAAAATATACATTGCTATCAAAGTCAAAACTGAGAATACTATATAAAATACTTTGCTTTTACCCATATTTTCCAAAACTTCCTGAGCAAAAATCATTAGTAATATGGCTGGAAGCATGTTTATACAATAAACAAAAAATGAAGCCAGTGTTGCTTTACTTAAATTTCTTGCTCCTTTATCTGTAAGAGCAAATCTTTTTTTATAAAACTCCTTCATTTGAAACCCTCCATTCATTCGCACTGTTAAACATCTCTTGCAATCTCTTGTACCTTGTATCTTTTGACATTAATTCTTCGTCAGAACCTCTTTCTATGATTTTCCCCTTATCCATAACAAGTATTTCATCAAGGTCTTTAATTGTAGATAGCCTGTGGGCAATCATGATAACTGTTTTATCTTTCATAAGATTTTT
>UMJL01026938.1_pt1 | contig 10882 bp, 11 predicted proteins | sample 1966071 | NCBI WGS metagenome assembly UMJL01 (sample SAMEA4836148, study PRJEB28245) | human gut metagenome | biome: gut microbiome; material: fecal sample | place: Denmark | collected 2008
AGTGGAGCACCACCCGGCGGTGCAGCAGGCCCGGCAGGCCACCATGCAGGCGGCGGCGCAGGCGGCGAAAGCCGCCCAGGAGCGGGCCAATGCAGCTATCCAGAAGAGCCTCGCGGCCATCGGCGCAGAGTTCCCGGACATCAAGAGCCTGGACGACATAGCCAAGATGCCCACCGCCGGACGGTTCAACGAGCTGGTCCAGAAGGGGCTGGGGCTGGAGGATGCCTTCTACCTGGCCAACCGCCAGGAGCTGGACCAGCGGCGGAGGGCGGCCAGCCGGCAGGCAGCCATCAACGCCGCTCAGAGCAAAGCCCATCTCAACGCCGGAGTCGCCGGGGAAACGGCGGACGCGGTGGATGTGCCTGCCGACATGGCGGAGAGCTATCGGGAGATGATGCCCGGGGCCACCGATGCGGAGATTCGCAAGGCGTATGCAAGTTACCTCAAGAGCATCGGCAGGAAATAAGTGGAAGAGCAGAAAGGAGCAGTGAGATATGGCATTTATGCTGCAGAACATGGACGTGGGACAGACCCCGCCCATTGAGTACCGGCAGGCCACCGCGGAGGAGAGTATCTCTCTGGGAGAGGCGCTGGTGACGGCGGCCACGGGCCTTTTGACCAAGTGCGGCGCCACGGCAAAGCCGGAGTACATTGCGGCGGGACCGCAGGATGAAAACGACCAGGTCCCCGTGGTGCGGGTCCAGGACTATCAGATCTGGCGGACGCAGCTGAGCGTCGCAGGCACCAGCCTGAAGCCCGGAAACAAGGTGACGCTGGCGGCGGACGGCCTGCAGGTCACCGCCACAACAGAAAGCGGTGTGGCCGTCATCGTGGCGCTGGAGGGCACCGCAGTGGGCGACAGCGTCCGTGTGAGATTCTGACCGGGAGGGGAGCGGGACTCCCCCTGAAATTCAAAGAAAGGAGAAGCAAGGATCTGTTCCCCTGAAGCCTCCGGACAGGGGCGGGGGAGCAGCATTTGCAACGACGATATGGCATATTGTACCGTGTCCATCGGCTCCGGCCTGGTGGACAGCCTTTACGGCAAAAGTCAGTTTCCCATCAAGAGCTATCTGGAAAAGCGGGGTGAGGCCTTTGAGCAGCGCTCCATTCTGAAAAAGCTCTTCCGCATGGAGAACTCCAAGCACTGGGCGGAACAGTACACCGGCGAGACCGCGGCGGACGACTTTGAGCCCGTGGGCGAGGGCGGTAATTACCCCAACACCGGTTTTGAGGAGGGATTCCCCAAGGCCATCATCAACGAAACCTGGAAGAGCCAGTTCGCCATCACCCAGGAGCTGGTGGAGGACGGCCGCATCGGCACCATGAAGAACCGGGCCAACAAGCTCATCACCAGCTACAACCGGACCCGGGAGAAGTTCGGCCGGTACCTGTACGCCGGCGGACTCTACGGCACCACCGTCAAGGTGGGTGCCAAGACCTTTGACTGTGCCGGCGCCGACAAGCTGGCCCTCTTCTCCAAGAGCCATCCGGGCAAGGTGGACAAAAAGACCCAGTCCAACCTGTTTGCCGGAGAACTGACGGCGGACAATCTGGGCCGCATGGAGGAGAAGATGCAGAACCTCAAGGGCGATAACGGAGAGCTGCTGAGCATCGCCCCGGACACCATCTGGATTCCCAACGACGCCGGCCTGAAACAGGCGGCCTTTGCGGCGGCTGGGTCCGACAAGACCCCCGAGGACAACACCAACGCCTTCAACTACCAGGTGGGACGCTGGAACATCCTGGTGGACCCGTATCTCACCTGGGTGCTGCAGATCCTGGGCAAGACCGACAAGCCCTGGTTCCTGCTGGACAGCGCCGCCATCCAGGAAAACGACGGCCCTATCTTCCAGGACCGGGTGAAGCTGAACGTCCGTTCGGTGCTGGACGACAACAATGACAACAACCTCTGGAAGGGCCGGGCCCGCTTCGGCGCAGGCTTTGCCGATTGGCGCTTTGTGTCTGCCGGCGGCATGAGCGGCGGCACCGAGCTGACCTGAGGGGGAAGCGCCCGGGATATCCTCCCGGGCGCTTCTGAAAAGGAGGTATGCGTATGACCTGGGGCGAAGTGAAACTGGCGGCGCTGCAGCGCATTTTCTCCAATGACGGCGCTGCGCTGAACAAGGACGACAGCAACGAAGAATACCTCAACGCCATGCCCGCGGTGGCCAATGAAGCACTGACCATCCTCACCGGTGTGGGGGTCCCGCTGCTGGGCAGGCTGAACGTGGCAGTGACGCCGGACGTTGTGGAGCCGGAGAAGGACGGGGACACGCTGCGGATTCCGGTGACCTCCGGCGGTGTGGCCCGCATCGACATGCGGGAGACCGCCGAACGTTACCGGGCTCTGGTGTCCGGTGAGATCTACCGGGAGACGGAGCAGGAGGGATATGGCCCGACGGACTCCTGGAGCGTGGAGGGGACGGACACGCTGGTTCTTCCGGTGGGAGAGGCGGCGGTCTATACCGTCTACTACCAGGCCTATGCCCCGGTGATCTCCGCCTCCACACCGGACGGCACGGATCTGGGCGTTCCCCGGGAGGTGGCGGAGCTGGTGCCGCTGTACATCGGCGCAGAGCTCTACCGCGAGGATGACATCCAGATGAGCACCCAGATGCTCAACGAGTTTGAGGCGGGACTCTCCCGGCTCCAGACGGCGTCGGCGGCCCGTCCCGCCGGAGGCAGCGGAAGCGTCAAAAACACCAGCGGCTGGTGGAATTGACCGAAGCGCCGCCTGCGGCGGATAAAGCGAGGTCAATTCGAGGAAAGCGCCGAAGCGCTGCCAGTGGCAGAATAAGCGAGGGGCTTTCGAGGCAGGGCCCCGGTTGGCTGGCCCGAAAGGGACAGGGAACCGGATGGCCCAACGGTGAGCAGAGTGCCCCGGCTGGCACGACGGTGGAACAGCTTTTCAAAGGAGGCGAGCAGTTTGGCGCAGTTTTCGATCCCGGCGGCGGAGCCCAAGTATTCCGCCACAATTGAGTATTTCCGGGGGATTGACCTTCTGAACAGCCCCTCCAATGTGGACGAGAGCCGCTCTCCAGCGGCGCCCAACATGATCCGGGACCAGGTGGGCAAGGTGCGCAAGCGGATGGGCTATACCACCAGAGCCACCGCACCCAACGGCGGAAGGATCAACGGCGTCCACTTTCTGAACGGGGAGCGGCTGATCCATGCGGGAACCAAGCTCTATAAACTCGCCGGGACGGAGTGGACAGAGTTGGCAGACGGCATGGCGGACGCACGCTCCAAGAGCTTTTCCTTCGACGGAAAACTCTATCTTCTGGACGGAAATACCTACCGGGTGTACGACGGCACAGCGGTCAAGGCGGTGAGTGAGGAGGCCTATGTGCCCACCATCATCATCAGCCGCAGCCCGGATGGCGGCGGCACCACTTATGAGGCACTTAATCTTCTGGGGCTTGCCTGGAAGGAGTCTTTCCTGGGAAAAGCCGATGTAAAGGAGTATCAGCTTACAACTATTGAGTTGGGAGAAGAAGCGGTAAAAGCTGAGATCCTGGGAGAGGACGGTGAGTGGTCGGAAAAGACCGAGGGGACAGACTTCACCGTGGACCGGGAGAAGGGCCTGGTGACGTTCCATACAGCCCCCGGAGAGTCACCGGTCAAGGGGCAGGACAACGTCCGTATCACTGCCAGCAAAGCCCGGGAGGGATATGCCGACAAGATCAACAAGTGCCGGATCTTCGCCGTGTATGGTGTGGGGGGCGCGGAGGACCGGGTCTTCCTCTCCGGGAACCCCGACGAGCCGGGGCAGGACTGGTACTCCGGTTTTGAGGACCCCACCTATTTCCCGGATACCGCCTATACCAAAGTAAGCCGGGACGGCAGTGCCGTGGTGGGCTATGCCATTCTGGGCAATACGCTGGCCACTTTTCTGCAGGGAAAAGGAGTGGGCCGCAACGCTGTTGTTCGTACCGGCAGTCTGGATGCAGATGGGGAGGCCCTGTTCCGGGTGACCAATACGCTGCTGGGAGAGGCGCCGGTGGCGCCGTTCTCCTTCGCCTACATCGGTAAGGAGCCGCTGTTTCTCACGGAGCGGGGCATCTACGCCATTACGGCGGAGGAGCTGACCGGGGAGAAATATACCCAGGAGCGGAGCTACCTCATCTCCTCGGCGCTGATGGAGCTGGCCGGAAAGGCGGACGCCGCTGCGTCTATCTACCGGGATTTTTACGTGCTTTCCATCGGCGGGGACCTCTATCTGCTGGATGGCCAGCAGCGGACCTATGAGAAAAACAGCCCGTACAGCTCCTATCAGTACGAGGCCTATTACTGGCCCGGCATCGGCGCCCGGCTCACCTGGACAGAGGACGGCGTCCTGTGGTTTGGAACGGAGGACGGAAAGCTGAAGGAGTTTGCCCACAACGTGGACGATCCGGAGAGCTACAACGACGACGGGCAGGCTATCGACGCCTACTGGGAGACCAGCGACTTTGACGGGAAGACCTTCTTCAAGAACAAGACCTTCACCGCCGTGTCCGTCCGGTTGGCGGCGGCGGTGCTCACCGGCGTGAAGATCTACGCCCAGCGGCGGGGGATCTGGAATCTGGTCTATGATGCCAAGGAGCGGGCCCGATATTTTGACTGGAGCTATATCGATTTTTCCAAGTTCGTCTTTTCCTCGGACCGGACGCCACGAACCCTCAGCGGGAAGGTCAAGATCAAGAAGGTGGACAAGACCCGGTTCCGCCTGCAGAACAAAGAAAAAAACGAGCCCTTCGGTATTTACGCCTTCGGCGTGGAGTGGAAGGAGCCGGGCAGCAACTATAAGCGTTAGGAGGGGATGCCATGAGCGATTTGCAGAAGATCACAGAAGAGCAGATGAATGCGGTGGGCGTATGTTCCGCACCGGACGTTCTCAGCGGGTCCACGTCTGAGAACAAGGCCGTATTCGACAAGATGGTCCGGCAGCTGGTGGCGCCCGCCTATAATGCGGCGGTGGATGCCATCAATGCCATCAATCAGACAGAGAGTGGTATCCAGGCCGCAGAAGAGCAGCGCAGTCAGGCAGAAGCAGCACGGAGTGACGCGGAACAAAGCCGGGCGGAGGCAGAAGCGGCCAGAGCGGCGGCAGAGCTTGCGAGAGCAGCAGCGGAGGCGGCCCGGCAACTGGCGGAAACGGCGCGGGAGGACCTGGAAACCGGATATGTTTCCCAGGCCCGGGAAGCGGCGGAGGCGGCCCGAAAATCAGCGGAAGATGCAGCGGCGATTGCCGGCGGTGATTTTGCGACTAAGGTAAAAGGCGCCGTGGAAGGCAATCTGGCTTCGCTGGATCAGAGCGGGAACCTGAAGGACAGCGGAAAGAGGCCGGATGCTTTCGCAGACAAAGAGCATTCCCACCAAAAGGAGGACATTCAGAATTTTAACCACGCCTCCACCCACCGCACCGGCGGCGGGGATGCGCTCACACCAAGCGACATTGGAGCGTGTACGGCACCGGTGGCGGTGTCCGTGACGCTGACGGTCTCCGGGTGGAGCTCTGCGTCCGGCTGCTGGACCCAGACAGTGGCATGCACCGGGCTTTTGACCACCGACAACCAGAGCACGGTGATGGTGCTGCCGGGCGGCAGCAGTGACGCTGATGCCCGTATCCTGATCGATGAGGCGTATGCGGCGGTTGCGGGGCCTGGCGGGAAGTTCGAGTGCAGTTCTGACGGCCAGCTGACTGCCACCGGACCCAAGGGAGGCGACAAGCCCACCGTGAACCTGCCGCTGATCGTATGCATTGCGAGGTGAGGAGCATATGAGTGAACTGGGAAGATGTGTCCTGGCAGTCCAGAATAAGAACATGGCCCGGCGGGGGAGATTTGGTGTTTATTTCGATTCTCGTGGTAATGTCAGCGCTACCACAGTGGATGTGGGAATGGATTTTACGCACCTGTACATTCTGGCGGAGGCACCGCAGAATCCATTTTATGACACTGCCTATGCGTACATCAATGGAGCCTCTTATCAATTGGCAGCGGACAATAATGCCAAAGAATGGGCAACCAGCAGCTATATAGCGACGATCCTCAGCGTCAGTGGGCGGAAGTTCACCTTTAAACCGAATTATAACAAGGAGGGCGAGTACCGATATTACCTGTACTTTGCATGGTAAATCAAACATTGAGGAGCGGTCATTACATGAAAATTATTACCAACGGCGAGGAGATCACCGTGGCAGGAACCCCGGTCATCACAGAGGCGGGAGTGCGGTATCCGCTGGCATCGGTACCGCCGGCTATCGGTGAGACGGTTCGGCTGGAGACTGACACGGGGATGCACCTGCGGACGGACACGGTGTCAGACTGGCTGCGGGCCTATCTGGATGGCACAGTGCTGGTGCTGACCAACGAACCGGCTCCGGAGCCGGCGGAACCGGATCTGGAGGCACTGCGGGCAGCGAAGGAAGATGAGCTCTCTGATGCCTGTCACGATGCCATTACAGCAGGGACAGACGTGCAGACCAATCAGGGCATGGAGCACTTTGATTTGACGGAAACAGATCAGATCAACCTGACCACGGCGTTGGGTTCGGTGGACGCCGGCGCAACTGAGTATCCGTATCACTCCAAGAGATGCCTCTGCCGTATGTTTTCCGCAGATGAAATCCGGGCGGTTTCGCAGGCTGCCGTGGCCCACGTATTATACCACCGAACCCTCTGCAATCATCTGTTGACGTGGGTCCGCCGGACAGAGACGGCGGAAGAGCTGGAACGCATCACTTACACGGCAGACGGCATGCCGGAAGATCTGGCGGCCAATATGACGCAGATCCTGGCGGCCGCCGGGGAGGTGTCCGCATGAGCGGGGCGGGGCAGAGGGTCCTCTCCATGCTCCTCTGGAGCTGGGGAGGGACGGTGTATTTTCTCCTGGAGGTGGCATTCAAAAGCGTAACCCACGAACCGGAGCGAATCAGCTGGACCATGCTGGTGCTAGCCATGCTGCTGACGGTCCCGGTGGAGCGGTGCGGCGAGCAGCTGCCCTGGGAGGTGCCGCTTATCTGGCAGGCTCTGGTCTGTGCCGCCCTGGCAACGGCTGCGGAATTTGCGGCAGGGCTGATACTGAATGTCTGGCTGGGCCTGGGGATCTGGGATTACAGCCACATGTGGGGAAATATCCTGGGCCAGATTTGTCCCCAGTTTTTCCTGGTGTGGTGGGTGCTGTGTCTGGTATTTATCCCCATGTTTGACTGGCTCAGATGGGCCGTAACGGGCGGGCGAAAACCTACATACAAACTGATATGATCCGGCAGAGCCGGGGAAGGAGAACGACATGGACGATAAAATGACGCTGTTGCTGGGAATCAAGGCGGGGATCGCGGCGGTGGCGGCGACGCTGACCGCTGTGTGGGGATGGTTCGGCTGGCTGGTGGTGGCCTGGGTGCTGCTGATGCTCTCGGACTGGCTGATCGGCAGCGCCGCAGCGGCCAAAGAAGGCCGCTGGGCCAGCTCCAAGATGCGGGAGGGTGCCTGGCACAAGGGCGGGATGATCCTGGTGGTGTGCATCGCCCTGGTGGCGGATTGGCTCATCGGGACCATTATTGACCACGTGCCCGGCATCACGCTGCCGTTTACCTATTCGGTGCTGCTGGCGCCGCTGGTGATCGTGTGGTACATCATCGGGGAGCTGGGGAGCCTGGCGGAGCACGCCGTGACCTTCGGCGCGCCGGTGCCTGCCTGGCTGGTGAACATCCTGGAGATCAGCAAGAACGCGGTGGACACCGCCGGGGAGAAGATCACCGGCGGGGAAGAGACGTCCGGATCTGCCGGAGACGGCAGCGGAGATACAACTACGAAAGACTGAAAGGAGTAGTACATCATGAATCTGAAGCAGTATGCGTATGACATGAGAGTCTTGAGCGTGGAGGACCAGCGGCGGGGCAACCCCTCCGGCATCGAAATGGGCTGGGAGCTGTTCCGGCAGGGCTGCATCAACGGCGCAGAGCCCCTGGATGGCTTTGACTCCGGCGTGGACTGGAAGACCGCACAGAACGAGTGGAACGCCACTATGGACACCCAGGCCAAGCGGGAAGCGGCCATTGCTGAGCTGCGGGCCCAGGAGGCCGCCTTTGAGGAGGAGCTGGACGCCGCTTTCCAGGCGGGAGACCGGGCGCAGTTTGACGCCATCATGGCCTGGCCCCGTCACAGCGGGGAGGACCAGGAAGCCGAACCGGCGGAATAAGGCAAAGGCGCGGCCCCAGGGCCGCGCCTTTTTCAAAAAGGAGGATGTGCATGGTACATATCGAACGGACGCCCCTCTCCGCCATCCGGCGGGCGGCGGTGTATGTGAACAGCGGAAAGAAATCACTTTCTGAGATCGTGGCGGAGCAGCAGCCGGACATTGCCATGACGGCGGCATTTTACGCCCCGGGCCGCTGGAAGCCTGTCTGCCCGGTAAAAGCAGACGGGAAGGTGCTTTTTGCGGACCCGGAGTACAACTACTGGGCCATCGCTTGGGACACCGGTCCCGACGCAGCGGAGGTTCTGGTACCGCCCGGTGGAAGCTGTGCCCGGACCAACTATGTGGCAAACTGCCTGCTGGTGCGAGAGGGCAAGCCCCAGCCCAAGCTCTATTACGGGGCAGATGTGAGCGGCCGTCGGGGTCGGGTGGCCGTGGGCCTCACGGACACGGAGTGGATCACCTACGGCGCCACAGACGGCTCCAGCGGCGCCTGTACGCCGGAGGAGCTGCGGGACTATATGGCCCGGCAAGGGTGCCGGTTCGCCGTCATGATGGACGGGGGCGGAAAGGTCAATGTGTATGTGAAAGCAGCGGGTGTGATGATGGAGGGCCGGGACCCCTCCAACACGCTGATCCTGCTGTGGCTGAATCATGAGGAGGAAAAGCCTGTGAGCGAGAAGAAGACCGTGGTGCTGGACGCCGGACACGACGCCGGGAATCTGGCCAACAAGAGCCCGGACGGCACCTATTATGAACATGAATTTGCCCTGGACATGGCAAAGCGTATCCGGGCCCATCTGGAGCGCTGCGGCGTGGCGGTGACGGAGACCCGGCCGGACGGCGGGGCGGTGAGCTTGGCCCAGCGGTGCGCCATCGCCAACGGCATCCCGGGGCTGGACCTGTTTGTCTCCCTGCACTCCAACGCGGCCGGCGGCAGCGGGTGGTCCAGCGCCAAGGGGTGGAGCTGCTATCTCTATGGCTCCGGCGGTGAGCGGGAGAAGGCAGCCAACGCCATTTTGGCAGAGGTGCGTGCCGCCGGCGTGACGGTGCGGTCTGCGCCCATCGTGTACGACCCGGCGCTGTATGTACTCAAGCACACCACCGCCCCGGCGGTGCTCATTGAGCACGGCTTCCACACCAATCAGGAGGACGTGGCAAACCTGAAAGACGGTGCCTGGAGAGCCGCTGTGGCCGCTGCCGAGGCCCGGGGCATCGTGGCATATCTGGGCCTTGCCTGGGTGCCGGAGGAGCCGCAGAAAGCCCCTGCGGAACCGGCTGAGCCTACGGAAGCGGAGCTGGCGGAGGCCTGGGTGCAGTCTGCCGGTGTTATGGCAGGCTATGATGATGGGGAGATGCACCTGGATGATCCCGTGACCCGTCGGCAGCTGATGCTGGTGGCGTATCGCCTGGCCAAGCTGGCGGGGCTGGTGTGAGAAAGGAGTAAATATGGCCAATTTCAATGACCTGGTCAAAGAACATGGTTCTGTTTCAGCGGCGCTGAAGGCGCAGGGGTACAGTGAAGGCTCTAACGGGAGTTGGTCCAAGGGCAGTGGGACTGGAAGCCAAAACTCCTCCGGGAGTTCCGAAAGAAGTTCCAAGGGGGGCTCCGGCGGAAGTGGTTCTTCCAAGGGAACTTCCGGGTACTATAATCCCAATACGGATTACTCGCTGGCCATCAAGAATGCCCAGAACAATGGTGCAAGTCAGAGCTACATCAGCCAGCTCCAGCAGGAGCGGCAGAACAAGATCGACGCCATGTACGGCGGCAGTGATCCCTACAAGGGAAGCAGCGATATCATGGGCAGCGGGTCCAGCAGCGGAAGCACGGGGACTTCCCATGGAAACTATGGGGGCGTGAGCCAGAGCATCAACTATCAGGCGCTCATCAACCAGGCGGTGGCAAAGGGAGATTACACGTCTGCCGCCATCTATGAGCAGATGCGCAACCAGAAGATCTCTTCGCCGGATTACAAGGGCAGTCAGTCCACCACGGACTACTATTCCCAGTACCTTCCGGAAAACCAGCAGATGCCCCAGTTTGAGGTCCCCAGTTTTGAGGAGTTCCTGGCACAGATGGGATATGACCAGTACACAGATGCCACACAGCAGCGTATCCAGGCGGCGGTCCAGCAGGCCGTAAACAACTACAACGCCCAGATCGAGCAGACCAACAAGGACTCCGACGAGCTGGCCCGGCAGGCCTATGTTGCCAAGATGCTGGGGCAGAAGAATCTGGATCAGCAGCTCAGCGCGGCCGGATATGCCGGAGGCATGGCGGACAGCCAGCGCATTGAGACAGAGACCAACTACGAAAACAACCTGCAGGACATTGAAAACCAGCGCCAGCAGGTGATTGTGGAACTGCAGCGGGCCATCCGGGATGCACAGCTCACCGGTGATCTGCAGGCGGCTCAGGAGCTGCAGGCCTATCTCCAGTCCATGCAGTCCAACTGGCTCAATTATGTGCAGAATCAGCAGCAGATGCAGAACACCAACTACTGGAACCAGCAGCAGATGCAGGCCAGTCAGCAGCAGATCAACGCCGAACAGCAGAATACGGCCTACAACCGGGCGCTGCAGCTGCTGGGCATGGGTATCATGCCGGGAACAGATCTGCTCTCCCAGGCAAATCTCAGCCAGCAGGAGGCGGAGGCGATCCGCAGCAGTGTTTTGGCGGAGATGAGCGGAACACCGGCGG
>UMJL01009980.1_pt1 | contig 10881 bp, 8 predicted proteins | sample 1966071 | NCBI WGS metagenome assembly UMJL01 (sample SAMEA4836148, study PRJEB28245) | human gut metagenome | biome: gut microbiome; material: fecal sample | place: Denmark | collected 2008
CGAGATCGTCGAGCGGCAGGCCGACGGGTGGTTCCTCTTCAAGGGCCACATCCCGGCGCTGATCGCCTTCGTCATCTACCTCATCGCCGGCAACGCCGAGGTCAACCGCGGCCCGTTTGACCTGCCGGAGGCCGAGTCGGAGCTCACGGCCGGATACCACACCGAGTATTCGGGCATGCACTTCGGACTGTTCTACGTGGCGGAGTTCGTCAACCTGTTCATCATCTCGGGCGTGGCGGCCACGATCTTCCTCGGAGGATGGATGCCGCTGCACATCCCCGGCTGGGAGGGCTTCAACACCGTCATGGACTACATCCCGGGCTTCATCTGGTTCTTCGCCAAGGCCTTCTTCGTGGTGTGGCTGCTGATGTGGATCAAGTGGACCTTCCCGCGTCTGCGCGTCGACCAGATCCTGACCCTCGAGTGGAAATACCTCGTGCCGATCGGACTGGTGAACCTGCTGCTGATGGTCATTGTCGTCGTATTCAAACTGCATTTCTGATTATGAGCTATATCAAAGGACTTTTCCACGGCATGGGCACCCTGGCCACGGGTATGAAGGTTACTTTCAAGGAGTTCTTCACACCGAAGGTCACCGAGCAGTACCCCGAGAACCGGGCTACGCTGAAGATGTACGACCGCTACTGCGGCGAACTGACCATGCCTCACGACGCCGAGGGGCACAACAAGTGCATCGCCTGCGGGCTTTGCCAGACGAACTGCCCCAACGACACGATCCACCTGGTGACCGAGATGGTCACCGATCCCGAAACGGGCAAGAAGAAGAAACGGCTCGTACGCTACGAATACGACCTGGGATCGTGCATGTTCTGCCACCTGTGCGTGAACGGTTGCCCGACGGGCGCCATCCGCTTCACCACGAAGTTCGAACATGCGGTCTTCACCCGTGAAAAACTCGTCAAACAACTCAATCGCTAAGCCATGGAGATAACACTCGAACTGATCGTTTTCATCATTCTCGCCCTCTTCACGTGCGTGAATGCCATCCTGGCCGCGACGACCAAGCGTATCCTGCGTGCTGCGACCTACCTGCTCTTCGTGCTCTTCGGCACGGCGGGCATCTACTTCCAGCTCAACTACTCGTTTCTGGGAGCCGTGCAGCTGCTGATCTACGCCGGCGGTATCACGGTGCTCTACGTCTTCTCGATCCTGCTGACGTCGAGCGAGGGCGACAAGGCCCCCGATCTGAAGGGTTACAAACTCGTCGCGGGACTGATTGCCACGGTGCTGAGTCTGGGCGTCTGCCTGTGGGTGATGCTGCGCCACGACTTCCTGCCGCAGCACTTCGAACACGGCGAACTCGGCGTGCGGACCATCGGCCATGCGCTGATGAGCGCCGACAAATACGGTTACGTGCTGCCCTTCGAGGTTATCAGCGTGCTGCTGCTGGCCTGCATCGTCGGCGGTATCATGATCGCCCGCAAACGCTAAAAAAAGTACGGCTATGATCAAAATGGAATATTACCTCATCGTCTCCACGATCCTGATGTTCGTGGGCATCTACGGATTCGTCACGCGGCGCAACCTGCTGGCGATGCTGATCTCCGTGGAGCTGATCCTCAATTCGGTGGATATCAACTTTGTGGTTTTCAACCGTTTCCTCTTTCCCGAGCAGCTGGAGGGCTTCTTCTTCACGCTCTTTGCCATCGGCGTCAGTGCCGCGGAGACCGCCGTGGCCATCGCCATCATCATCAACATCTACCGCAACATCCGCAACATCGAGGTCAAGAACCTGCGGGAGATGAAGTGGTAAACCCCGTGCACGAATGCTTATGGAATATACGATTCTGATTCTGTTGCTGCCCTTTCTGAGCTTCCTCGTGCTGGGGCTCGCGGGCATGAAACTCCGCCCCGTGGTGGCGGGGGCCATCGGCACGGCGGTGCTGGCCGTGGTGGCCGTGCTGAGCTATGCGACGGCCTGGGAGTACTTCTCCGCCGGACGCGATGCCGCCGGCGTCTTCCCGACGATCATCCCCTGGAACCGGGTCTGGCTGCCCATTGCCGGTAACCTGCACATCGATCTGGGCATCCTGCTCGACCCGATCTCGGTGATGATGCTCGTGGTCATCTCGACCGTCTCGCTCATGGTCCACATCTACTCGTTCGGATACATGAAGGGCGAGCGGGGCTTCCAGCGCTACTACGCCTTCCTGTCGTTGTTCACGATGAGCATGATGGGGCTGGTCGTGGCGACGAACATCTTCCAGATGTACCTCTTCTGGGAGCTGGTGGGTGTCAGCTCCTACCTGCTGATCGGCTTCTACTACACGAAGCCCGAGGCGATCGCCGCCTCGAAGAAGGCCTTCATCGTGACGCGTTTCGCCGACCTGGGCTTCCTGATCGGTATCCTCGTCTACGGCTACTACGCCGGCACGTTCACCTTCACGCCCGCCGCCTCGACGCTGGCTGCCGCCGGGGTGATGATCCCGCTGGCGCTGGGGCTGATGTTCATCGGCGGCGCCGGCAAGAGCGCCATGTTCCCGCTGCACATCTGGCTGCCCGATGCCATGGAGGGCCCGACGCCCGTCTCGGCGCTGATCCATGCCGCGACGATGGTCGTGGCGGGTGTCTACCTCGTGGCACGGATGTTCCCGCTCTTTGTGGGCTACGCCCCCGAGGTGCTGCACTGGACGGCCTACATCGGCGCCTTCACGGCCCTGTATGCCGCCGTGGTGGCCTGCGTGCAGAGCGACATCAAGCGCGTGCTGGCCTTCAGTACCATCTCGCAGATCGGCTTCATGATCGTGGCGCTGGGCGTCTGCACGTCGAACGATCCCCATGCGGGCGGTCTGGGCTACATGGCCTCGATGTTCCACCTCTTCACCCACGCCATGTTCAAGGCGCTGCTCTTCCTGGGCGCCGGCGCCATCATCCACGCCGTACACTCGAACGAGATGTCGACGATGGGCGGCCTGCGCAAGTACATGCCCGTGACGCACATTACCTTCCTGGTGGCCTGCCTGGCCATTGCCGGCATCTGGCCCTTCAGCGGATTCTTCTCGAAGGATGAGATCCTCACGGCCTGCTTCTCGTTCAGCCCCGTGATGGGCTGGGTGATGACGGCCATCGCCGGCCTGACCTCCTTCTACATGTTCCGCCTCTACTACGGCATCTTCTGGGGCCGCGAGAACCGCGAACTCCATGCCGCCCATACGCCTCACGAGGCCCCCGTTGCGATGACGCTCCCGCTGGTGATCCTCGCCGTGGTGACCTGCGTGGCGGGATTCATCCCCTTCGGGCAGTTCGTCTCGGCCGACGGACAGGCCTATACGATCCACATCGACGGCAGCGTGGCGACGCTGAGCCTCTGCGTGGCCGTGGTGGCCATCGCCCTGGCTACGTGGATGTACGCCCGTGAGAAGCAGCCCGTGGCCGACCGTCTGGCCGAGACCTTCAGCGGCCTGCACCGCGCGGCCTACCACCGCTTCTACATCGACGAGGTCTACCAGTTCATCACCCACCGCGTGATCTTCGGCTGCATCTCGACGCCGATCGCCTGGTTCGACCGCCACGTCGTCGACGGCTTCATGAACCTGCTGGCCACCACCGCCAACGGCGCCGCATGCCTCATCCGCGGCATGCAGAGCGGCAGCGTACAGCGCTACTGCATCTGGTTCCTGGGCGGCGCGCTGGGACTGACGATCCTGATTCTTTTAATCTGCTAATCGGAACGTGTTATGAATATCTTATCCCTGTTTCCTGCCGTGCCCCTGCTGATGATGCTGGGGTTGTGGCTCTCGAAGTCGCGGCGGCAGATCCATACCGTGATGGTGGTGGGCTCGTCGGTGCTGCTGGCGCTGGCCATCGCCCTCGTGGTCCGCTACCTCGGCCTGCGCGAGGCGGGTGAAACGGCCCAGATGCTCCTGACGGACAGCGTCGGGTGGTTCGCCCCGCTCAACATCCACTACGCCGTGGGTGTCGACGGCATCTCGGTGGCCATGCTCCTGCTGTCGGCCATCATCGTCTTCACGGGTACCTTCGCCTCGTGGCAGATGCAGAAGGACGTGAAGGCCTATTTCCTGTGGTTCTGTCTGCTGAGCGTCGGCGTCTTCGGATTCTTCATCTCGGTCGACCTCTTCACGATGTTCATGTTCTACGAGGTGGCCCTGATCCCGATGTACCTGCTGATCGGCGTCTGGGGCAGCGGCCGCAAGGAGTATTCGGCCATGAAGCTGACGCTGATGCTTATGGGCGGTTCGGCCCTGCTGCTGATCGGCATCCTGGGCATCTACTTCGGCGCCGGCGCCACGACGATGAACGTACAGGAGATCGCCGCGCTGCACAACATCCCCATCCAGCTGCAGCGGATCTGGTTCCCGCTGGTCTTCATCGGATTCGGCGTACTGGGGGCGCTCTTCCCCTTCCACACGTGGAGCCCCGACGGTCACGCCTCGGCTCCGACGGCCGTCTCGATGCTGCACGCCGGCGTGCTGATGAAGCTCGGCGGCTACGGCTGCTTCCGCGTGGCGATGTACCTGCTGCCCGAGGCGGCCCACGAGCTGAGCTGGATCTTCATCATCCTGACGACCATCTCGGTGGTCTACGGCGCCTTCTCGGCCTGCGTGCAGACCGACCTGAAGTACATTAACGCCTACTCGTCGGTGTCGCACTGCGGTCTGGTGCTCTTCGCCATCCTGATGATGAACACCACGGCCTCGACGGGCGCCATCCTGCAGATGCTGAGCCACGGTCTGATGACGGCGCTCTTCTTCGCGCTGATCGGCATGATCTACGGCCGTACGCATACGCGTGACGTGCGCCAGCTGCGCGGTCTGATGAAGGTGATGCCCTTCCTGGCCGTCGGCTACGTCATCGCGGGTCTGGCAAACCTGGGTCTGCCGGGTCTGAGCGGCTTCGTGGCCGAGATGACGATCTTCAACGGCGCCTTCATGAACGACGATACGTTCCACCGCGTGGTGACGATCATCGCCTGCACGTCGATCGTCATTACGGCGGTCTACATCCTGCGCGTCATCGGGAGAATCCTCTACGGCACGTGCGAAAACCCCGAGCACCTGAAGCTCTCCGATGCCACGTGGGACGAGCGGTTCTCGGTCATCTGCCTCATCATCGCCGTTGCCGGACTGGGCCTCGCCCCGCTGTGGGTGAGCGACATGATCCGCGGCAGCGTCTCGGAACTCATTGCACACATCTTGAGCTAAAGCGACTATGGATTACACCTCGATATTTCCGCTGATGCGGGCCGAACTGACCCTCACGGCAATCCTTGTCCTCGTCTTCCTCTACGACCTGATCGCCGGCGAACGCGGTCACCGCCACTTCTCGGCCGTGACGTGCTGCCTGCTGCTCGTACAGGTGGTGGTCAACCTCATCCCGGGCCCCGAAGGGGAGCTCTTCGGCGGGATGTTCCGCACGGTGCCGATGGACGGCGTGGTGAAGAGCATCCTCACGATCGGCGTCCTGATCGTCTGCCTGCAGGCCGACCGCTGGCTGCAGCGTGAGGACACCCACCACAAGCAGGGCGAGTTCTACATCCTGACCCTCTCGACGCTGCTGGGCATGTACTTCATGATCTCGGCGGGCCATTTCCTGATGTTCTTCATCGGACTGGAGCTGGCTTCGGTGCCGATGGCCTGCCTGGTGGCCTTCGACAAGTACCGCCACCACTCGGCCGAGGCCGGGGCGAAGTACATCCTCTGCGCCCTCTTCTCGAGCGGGCTGATGCTCTTCGGCATCTCGTTCCTCTACGGCACGACCGGTACGCTCTACTTCGAGGACATGGCCCCGCGCCTCTCGGCCTCGCCGCTCGAGATCATGGCCATGGTCTTCTTCTTCTCGGGACTGGGCTTCAAGATCTCGCTCGTGCCGTTCCACCTCTGGACGGCCGACGCCTACCAGGGCGCCCCGACGGCCGTCACCTCCTACCTGTCGGTCGTGTCGAAGGGGGCGGCGGCGTTCGTCCTCTTCACGCCGCTCGTCAAGGTCTTCTCGCCGCTGGTTGAGGAGTGGCAGACGCTGCTGTGGGTCGTCACGGTGCTGAGCATCACGGTGGCCAACCTCTTCGCCCTGCGGCAGAAGGATCTCAAGCGATTCATGGCCTTCTCGTCGATCTCGCAGGCCGGATACATCATGCTGGCCGTCATCGGCGGCAGCGCACTCGGCATGACCTCGCTGGTCTTCTACGTACTGGTCTACATGGCGGCCAACCTGGCGGTCTTCGGCGTGCTGTCGACCGTCGAGCAGCACTCCGGCGGCAAGGTCTCGCTCGAGGACTACAACGGATTCTACCGCACGAACCCCAAACTGGCCGTGATGATGATGCTGGCGCTCTTCTCGCTGGCGGGCATTCCGCCCTTCGCGGGTTTCTTCTCGAAGTTCTTCGTCTTTGCGTCGGCCTTCGAGTCGGGATTCCACGTGCTGGTCTTCATCGCGCTGCTCAACACGGTGATCTCGCTCTACTACTACCTGCTGATCGTCAAGGCGATGTTCATCACCCCCTCCGACCAGCCGATCGCCACCTTCCGCAGCGACAACTACACGCGCATCAGCCTGACGCTGTGCATGGCCGGTGTGCTGCTGCTGGGCGTCGCGAGCGTCGTCTACGACAGCATCAATGCCCTCGCCTTCGGATTCTGATCCGGGGCGGTCAACCCCAACTGCAGAGAGGTGCGACACACGGTCGCACCTCTCTTTTTTTACAGCTCATTGCGCGGCGGTGGTGGAATTTGCGGATTTTCACTATTTTTGCAGCCTAACCCTACGCTTATGCCGTTTGCCAGCCTGCGCCGGATCACCGTCCGGCAGATCATCTGGGCGGGGTGTCTGGTGACCCTGCTCTACGCCCTCCTGAGCCGGGGCGTCTACCATTCGGACGAACATTTCCAGATCCTGGAGTATGCCCGCATGCACCTCTTCGGAAGCCCCACGGCCGACCATCTGGCCTGGGAATACCCCTTGCAGATGCGTTCCGGCGTGCAGCCCTTCGTGGCGTGGTGCCTGGGCCGGGCGCTGGTCGGGATGGGCATCTGGTCGCCCTGGCTGGCCGTGACGCTGCTGCAGCTGGCGAGCGCCCTGCTGTCGGTCGTCGTGCTGCTCTTCTTCTACCGCACGGTGTGCGACACGCTGACGCTCTCCGGGCGCAAATGGTTCCTGCTGACGGGATTCTGCCTCTGGTTCATGGCCTATCTCCACGTCCACTTCAGCGCCGAGATGCTGTCGGGCAACCTCATGCTGCTGCTGGCGGCGCTGACGATGCGCTGGCTGCGGCACGGGGACGGAGGTCGCGAGGCGGCGTGGGGCGTGCTGCTCGGTGCCGTGGCCGGTCTGCTCTTCATCGTACGCTACCAGACGGGATTCGCCCTGTTGGGGTACGGTCTCTGGCTGCTGGTCTACCGCCGCCGCTGGCGCCTCTATGCGGGGCTGGCCGTCGGTGTGATCGTGATGCTGGGTGTGGGGATGCTGGCCGACCGCTGGCTCTACGGCGAGTGGACCTGCGCCCCGTGGAACTACCTGCAGGAGAATATCCTCCACGCCCGCATGGATCAGTTCCGCCACGAACCCTGGTGGTACTATCTGACGGCACCGGTGCTCGAAGGGGGCATCCTCTTCGGGTTGCTGGCGCTGGTGGCCACGATCGGCTTCTTCTGGCGGCATCCGCGCCACGTCGTCACGTGGATGCTCGTGCCGTTCCTGCTGGTCCACTTCCTGCTGGCTCACAAGAAGCTGCGCTTCTTCTTTCCGGCACTCTTCTTCCTGCCGTGGTTCCTGGTCGAGTTGTTCCGCGGAGCGGGTGAACGTTTTGCCGGGCGCGGCTGGCGCTGGGTGCTGGGACTGATGGTGGTGATGAACTGCTGCGTGATGCTCTACAACCTCACGCAGCCCACTCCCGACATCTATTTCTATCGCGTCATGCGCGACTACTGCCGCGGCAAGGGAGAGGTTGTGGCGCTGAATCTTGCCGACGAGGCGACCTACTACAGCCGCATGCAGCGCTTTGCGGAGCCGGCACGGGTGGTCGAGGCGCGGTTCTACCTCCCCGACAACCTCGAACTCCTCCATTTCGAGACGCCCGAAGCGTTGCAGGAGGCGGCCCGCAGTCTGACGGCCGAAGGTCGCCGCGTGGTGATCCTCTCGACGGATCCCGAACTGGCCGAACACGCCCCGCTCAAGTTGCGCAAGGTGGTCTGGAGCCCCTATCCAGCGTGGGTGGTGCGCCATTTCAACTTCAACGACTGGACGCGTTTTGCCGTCCGTTCGAAGAATATCTACGAGGTGATTCCCTCCGGCGAGTGACCCTCTCCGGCTGTTTGACGACGACCGTGCGGGGCGCTCTTCGATCCGGAAGATTCGCCGTTTGGCCCGGTGTTCAGCGGCGTTCGAGTTCGAGCAGCTGTCGTTTGACGTTGAGTCCGGCGGCATAGCCTGTCAGCGAACCGTCGCGACCGATGACGCGGTGGCAGGGGATCAGGATGGCGATCGGATTGCGGTTGTTGGCCATCCCCACGGCCCGGCAGGCACGCGGTTGACCGATAGCCCGGGCAATCTCTCCGTAGGTCCGCGTTTCGCCGCAGGGGATGCGTCGCAGTTCGCTCCAGACCCGCTGCTGGAACTCCGTGCCGCGCGGTGCGAGGGGCAGTGTGAAGTCACGTCTGCGTCCGGCAAAGTATTCGCCAAGCTCCACGGCAGCCAGCCATAGCAGTCGGCAGGCCCTCTCTTCGGGCGTTGTCGACTCCTGGGTACTCTTTTCGGGTTCCGATGCGGCTTCGGCGGGCTGTTCCAGTCCGGTTCCCTCTGACAGCTCCGGTTCGCGACCGATAGACAGATCCGATCCGGCCCCTTTCAACAGCTCCGGTTCGTGACCGATGGACAGTTCCGATCCGGTCCCTTTCAACAGCTCCGGTTCGCGATCGGCGGTCTGTTCCGATCCGGCCCTTTCCGACAGCTCCGGCCCGTGGGCAAGCAGCTGCGACCCGACGGGAACCCTCCGCCCGAAGTGCAGCGAGACGATAGCTTCGGCCGTGGCGGTGATACTTACCGGCCCGACCGGCGTCTCGATCTGAAGCGTGCGGGTCACCTTCCTCATCCCGGTTACAGGTGTTCGAGCGTGTAGTCGATCATCTTCTGCCGCACGTTGGCCGTATCATCGGGCATCATCGAGTGGTTCTGGTCCGGATAGACCATCATGTCGTACTGCTTGCCGGCACGGTTCAGCGCGCGGGCCATCTCGACGGTGTTCTGGAAGTGGACGTTGTCGTCGGCCGTGCCGTGGATGATCAGCAGCCGCGTCTTCCGGTCGTCGAGCATCCGTGCGAAGTGGATCGGCGAGTATTTGTCGTAGCCGTCGGCGTTGTACTGCGGCAGGTTGTTGTAGATCTCGGTGTAGATCGTGTCGTAGTAGCGCCACGAGGTGACCGGCGCCACGGCGATTGCCATGCGGAACAGACCGTTGCCCTTCAGGGCGCAGCTCAGGGCCATGAATCCGCCGTAGGACCAGCCGTAGATGCCGATGCGCGCCGGGTCGACCCACTCCTGTGCGGCTATGTAGCGGGCCAGCGAGAGCTGATCCTCGACCTCCAGGGCGCCGAGGCGTCCGTAGGTCTGTTTCTTGAACTTCTCGCCGCGGAATCCCGTGCCGCGTCCGTCGGCGCAGACCACGACGTAGCCCTTCTCCGCCAGGGCATCCTCCCAGTCCATCGTCCAGCGGTCGGCCACCTGCTGCGAGCCGGGGCCCGAATACTGCGTCAGCAGCACGGGGTAGCGCTGCGCCGGGTCGAAGCCGCGCGGCAGCACCCGGTAGGCATTCAGCGTGTCGCCGCGCTCGGTCGTGAAGCGGAAGAACTCCTTGACGGGACGCCCCTCGGCCTGCAGTTCGGCCCGCAGTGCGCGGCTGTCGGCCAGCGTGCGCAACCGTTCGCCGGCGGCGTTGCACACCTCGGTGACGTTGGGGGTCGAGACGTTCGAGAAGGTGGTGATGAAGTATTTCATCCCCCGGCTCGGCGAGACGCTGTAGTAGCCCTCGCCCTGCGTCAGGCGCTGCTTGTCGCTGCCGTCGAGGCGCACGCTGTAGAGGTTGCGGCGCAGCGGTGAGGTCTCGGTCGAGAGGTACCAGACGCGCTTGCCGTCCGTCCCGACGACGTCGGTCACCTCCCACGGACCCTTGGTCACCTGTTCGAGCAGTCCGCGGCGCAGGCTGTAGAGGTAGAGGTGCATGTAGCCCGTGTGGCTCTCCTGCCGCACGAGGAAGCGGTCGCGGTCGACGAAGGTCACCGTCTTGTCGTCGACCCGCTCGACATACTGCTGCGCCCGCTCCTCGTAGACCGTACGCTGGGCGCCGTGGGGCTCGCAGACCACCATCTCGAAGGTGTTCTGACGGCGGTTGAGCCGGTAGTACCACGGCCGTCCGTCGGGTGTCCAGCCGATGCGCGGGATGTACTGATCGGTCTCGGGACCCGTCTCGAGGCGCTTTTTCTCCCCCGTGGCGAGGTCGGCCACCCACAGTTCGACCTCCGAATTGGCCTCGCCGGCCTTCGGATACTTGAACGAGTAGGCCTGGTTGTAGAGTTTGCCGTCGAAGCGCATCATCTCCATCAGCGGCACGCGGCTCTCGTCGAAACGCAGGTAGGCCAGTTTCTGCCCGTCGGGCGAGAAGGCGTAGGCCCGCGTGATGCCGAACTCCTCCTCGTAGACCCAGTCCGTGGTGCCGTTGATCACCTCGTTCCAGCGGCCGTCGTCGGTGATCCGCTGCGAGTGCTGCGTCTCGATGTCGTAGACATAGAGGTCGTTGCGGTCGGAGTAGGCGATCCGCCGCCCGTCGGGCGAGAACGTTGCGTCGCGCGGAGCCTCGGCCTCGCGCAGGACGGGTTGAAGGCGTCCGTCGCGGAGGAGCGTGTAGCTCGTCGT
>UMJL01043880.1_pt1 | contig 10857 bp, 7 predicted proteins | sample 1966071 | NCBI WGS metagenome assembly UMJL01 (sample SAMEA4836148, study PRJEB28245) | human gut metagenome | biome: gut microbiome; material: fecal sample | place: Denmark | collected 2008
AACAGATAAAGTTTGCGTTATAGAAGTCTGCTACACTATCTTGTGTGAAAATGTTTTTCGCCAACATTTTACAAGGGCCACACCAAGAGGTGTAACAGTCGACAAATATCATTTTCTTCTCTTTTTTTGCCATCTTTAGCATTTGCTCCCAATTTCCTTCCCGGAACTCGATGGAGCGGTTCTGCGCCCCTGTCTCCCCGAAGAGACAGAGACTGCAGACCAATAATATATATTGAATTATTTTCATTATTGTATTGTACTAATTTCGTTCACGATATATAACATCTTTCACAACACCGAATCCATCGTAGGAACGGTAAACAGAGGCATTCTGCGAAGAGGTCGCAGGTAATTCCAACATCCGGACATGACCTTTCAAAGCATTATCACCAATAGTTTCCTTACTACCGACAATTAAGCGGTATTGCATCTCTCCACTACCTGCCGGTTTCGAATAATCTCCCATTACAAATATATTGAACTTCAACATGGTTATTTGCTCTCCTGAAAACTGATTAACAATTTCGCCACTTTCCATCTTGATGGGTAATAAACGACATGCTTTCGAATTAATGTTATAGCAATATATTTTGTTATCAACCGCATAATACAAATCATAATCACGCGGATGTACGGCAAAAGCTGTTGCACGTTCGATCTCAGGAGCATTTAGTTGGTAATAATGCCCATCCACTTGAGCAACGTAATTATAATTACCAACCTCCATTCCATATAACCAAAGCTTTCCGGCACCGTCCTTTAATATTGTGTATGTTTCCCCTCTACTACCATGCATCGTGTTAGATAAATGAACAAAACTTTTGCCCGTTGTAAAGGAAAAAACCTTTTCTTCTGCCGACGGCTTTTGCACCTTATTCATATCACTCGTGACCTGTACAAAACGTTGATTTGTCACGTCATACAAAATTGCCGTACCACCATAAGTGTTATAATAAATACCTGACATTCCTATTGCCGGAGCAACATCAAAATAATCCGTTTCTCCATCGAGTTTATTTAAACGCATCCCGTATATTGCTCCAATTATTGTTCCTTTTCCATACACACCATCCTTGCCTATACAAAGGCGACAATCTCCATAAGTTCCAACCATACAAGTAGGAACAAAACCATCACGCCACTCTGCAAACTCATACCTCAAATCGTTTTCATAATCATAGCTGAAATCATCGTCATCCAATTTTGCTTGTGCTTCTTCGGCAAGGAAATAGACGGGACGAGGTGCGGACATTCCTCCTAACAAATGAAGCGACTTCGGTCCCTTAAATTCCCGCAACGGACTATCAGCCCAAAGGTTTCTGATTATTTCTTCTTCAGGTGTAGAAGTCGAAATCATGTCCAAACGTGAAAATCCCTCTGAATCCTCTGACAAAATCAACCAACCTTCATAGGTGGCAGAGGTCACTTGCAAATCAAATCCTTGACGCCAAGTGACTCCCGATGTTTTATCTTCCACCAGCAAATAAACGGTGTATTTTGCTTCCGGTAGTTGCACGAAATATTTCAAGTCTAACCGATTACTGTCCAAATCAAAAGTTGTCGCACCATCCACCGAACCGGATTTCACTACCGCTTGCCATTTAAGCGAATAATTATTTAAATCTTTTCCCTCTAAAGAACCTTCTATCACAGGGGTTACCCGCACGGTATCTACCAGACGATAGGCATATTGCATTTCTTCTGGGAAACCGGAAAAGGTCACTTGATTAATTTCCGAATAATCATAATTCCCCAAATCCCTGTAGCAGCTGGCGAATGATAGTACACCAAGCACGAACAAGAGAGCATATTTCAATTTTTCCATCATATTCCTATTTTTTTATTGATACAAAAAGTCTCCCATTCTCATCTCCTTATCTCCATCCATTATTGGGTGTTCATCCAAATAGGCTTTCATGTAATTGGCGATGTAGCTTATACGTCCGAATCCCATATAAGAAGTGGAGAGGAAAGAAGTACGCGGGATTTCCATAACCGTACAAATAGTCTCGAACTTGAGAGGAGAAAAAGTCCCAAAGTAATACTCATTCCAAGTGTTGGGAGCTTCTTTCATCACGTTATTGAACAGAATACGGTGTGTAGTCTTCGAATAAACAACTGCCGAACCGCTCGTAAGCACATCATCCTGATAGTACAAATAAAAGTCATCATTTTCCACTAATTCTAAAATCACTTCCTTATCCGATTCGTCATTCGGGCGTTTCACCACAACGGGTACCACACAAGAAGTTGTTCCACTCGGCACTTCATAGCGTTCAGCTAAAGTTTCATAATCTTCTCCCGCCATGGCATTCTTTTCTACTAACTTCACTTCCACATAACGGCTCACACCTTCTTCCACATCACCCATCACGGCAATCTCTACCGATACTGTATCCACATCCTCATCCAGATAGGCAAAGGAAACTACTGTAGAATCTACCTCCATATTTATGTATGCGACATTTTGTCCAGACCAAGTGTCGATCTTTTGTTCACAACCTACCAAGCTTAACAAGCAAGTCAAGGCCAAACATAATAATATAGTCTTATTCATAATACATTACGTTTTAAGTCATCTAAAATCCGTCTCACTTTGCGGCAAAGGCAAAACATATTTAGTATCGTTCATATTCACATTACCACCGGAGAACGCTGAAAAGATACTTGAAGCATTCATCCGTTTGTAATAGAAAAACAACTGCCCTTCTCCCCAAAATTCCTTTTGATATTCGTTCAGCAACGTACTCTCCAACTGGGAAACGGAAGTCAACAACTCAACTCCACGGTTATCCAGTACAAGATTGATACTTTCCAATGCATCGGTTTCATTTTCGGCTGTCTCAGCAATGATATAATACATCTCCGACATCCGAATCATCGGTAGTAAATCAGCGTAATAGGCATCGGTTTCCAAATCAGAATATTTATAGAAACATCTATTGGTATGTCCTGATGCTACTTTCCAATTAGACTCATAACGCCAATCATTCAACGCCAGTGTACCGAAAATATTTTCCAAATAGGTAGAAGGGGTAAGCCACATTTGATCATCTTTCAAATCCGGAGTGAAATAATCGGTAAAGATTTTATTACGGTTCGGATATTGTAAAGCAAATACCAATTCAGAAGAGAATATCCTATCAGGTTTCTGACCATCGGTCACTTGCGATTTTGTGGTAAAGGGGAAATATTGTTCCTGCACTGCCACAACTTCACGAGCTGCCGCCAAGGCTTCGCTAAACATTTCCGCATACAAATACACTCGTGCCTGAAGAGCTTTTACCGCATAATAGTTTAGACGAAATGTCCGATAATGCCAAAAATTCTCTTCTTCCGTAGACCCTTCCTCCAATAGCGGGCCCTGTTCAATAACAGGATCATTAGCTAGACGCCTTTCAGCTTCCTTTAAATCATCAATAACATATTCCAATACTTTCGAAGCTGACAACAGATCCGTACCGGACAATACAAATTCTTTGTTATAAGGAATGGCACGTCCTTCTTTGTTGGTTTTGTAGACAGGACCAAACAAGCGTAACAAATCGAAATGCAACATGGCACGCAACGCATAAGCCTCACCTGTAATCCAATTATATTGATCACCCGTGAACAAATTCTTTTTTTCATCGGCATTTTTTAATAATGTATTCACGTTGGCAATCAGAGCATATCCTTTTTCCCAAATACCGGCAAAATTAGATTTCGAGTAATCGGTCGTGTAATCAAATTGTCCCAAACTATTCAAGTTCTGCATAGTACCATAATTGGCAAATTTATAACGCTGCGCTAATACTTCCACAGTACCTGTCAACAGATCTCCTCCATAGAGACTGGAACTACACAATTCGACATACACGCCATTCAACCCTTGACGAAATCCTTCTTCCGAAGTAAACATTTGTTCCTCCGCCACCTGATCCACCGGTTGTACATCCAACCAATCTGTACATCCAGTAAGCGACCACAAAGCGATACTCAAAACACCGATTTTAATATATTTATCAAACTTCATAATCATCCGATTTTAAAAAGTTACAGATACAGATGCCGATACCATACGCGCAAAAGGATATTCAATACCTCGTTCCTCTTTCACACTTGATATCCGGAACACATCATTCATATTCACCTGCAAACGCAAGGCTGAAAATCCGGCTTTCTCAATCCATTCTTTTGGAAAATCATAACCGGCTGAAAAAGACTCACCTTTCAGGAAATTAGAACGCTGCACAAAACGCGAAGACATTTGTGTTGTTTCGGTTAGAGAAATTCCCTTGAAGCGGGCGTGTTGTCCGGGCTTTTCCCAACGGTCATACAATGCACGCTTATCTTGGTTGTATTTCAAGTTATCTTCAGAAATATTTTCCACTTTGGTATACAATGCCTCGTTGAAGACATCACCTCCCAAACTATAGCGTAGATGTGCAGAGAAGGAAAATCCCTTATAGTACAATGTAGTACCAATAACTCCTTCCAAATCAGGTTCTGTATCTCCTACCTGAACCTCATCTTTTGTCTCATATGTATAAGTATATGTACCGTCTTTTTTCAAGAATACTTCTTTACCATTCGCCGGGTCGATTCCCAAAGAACGTACTGCCCATAAGGCTGTAGGACTACCTCCATCGTAATAACGCACCAAGCTTGTATTTTCATTTTGCGCATTAAATTGACTCAAGCTATTGCCTATATTCCGGTATTCAGACTTTTGGTGACGGAAATTCAAACTCAGATTCCAATTGATACCTTCCTCCGGGCGGTAAATTGGTGAATATTTAACTGTAGCACTGTACCCCGTGTTCCATTGCTCTCCGATATTTGTGGCTATCGTTTTTGTACCAACTGAGGAGGGCAAACTGATTACTGCCAACAAAGGGTCGGTTCTTTTCTGATAATAGTCGAAGTTTATATTGAAACGATTCCTCAATAAAGCAATATCAGCACCCACATTCATATCTAATGTTTTTTGCCATTTCAAGTCAGGATTACCAAATGCATCTACCAACAAACTTGTTCCAAAGTCATTAGAGCTCCAATTATTAAAAGAATACGTAGTATACGATTGATAAGCATCAAAATTCTGATTACCAGGATTACCAATTGATGCCCTCACTTTCAATAAAGTCATCCATTCGGCATTTTTCAAGAAGTTTTCGTTATGAATATTCCATGCTGCCCCTACCGACCACGTTTCGGTATAACGTTTATTACTCCCAAAAACCGAAGCACCATCTAAACGAATATTTGCATCAAACAAATAGCGGTTGTCGAAAGCATACCCCATATTCAAATACCAACTGTTGGAGCGGGTGACCGTTTCCGTGTAATCCGGTTTACCGCCATTCGGAAAACTGGTGGCAAAAGACGGACGGGTAAAATCACCAACAGGAAAACCCACTGCCTCGAAAGCCTCTGTCTTCAACTCAGACGAACGGAAGTTAGCACCTAATACAGCATTTAATTGATGTACGTCATTAAACAATTTACCATAAGTCACAGTTAACTCCCCGTCATAGATCCAAGTGTCGTAATCCGTCGATTTATAACTTCCCCGTTGGGTTCGTGCCACTTCATCGAAAGAAGTATGCTCGGGGGACAGAAAATACTCAGCTTTTTCTGATTTTTTCTCCAAACTGATACGTCCCCGCACCATCACTTCTTCCACCGGGCGGTATTCTGCATTAAATTTATTGATAAAACTCGTGCCTTTTTGACGATCATAACTGTTCAAACTTGCATTATACAAGGGATTCTCAACCGTATAGTGCTGTTGATTAACAGTATAATATTCTTCTAAATAACGGGTAACATTACCATTTTCGTCATACTTTTCAAAATAAGGATTTGCTTTTGCATACTCTGAAAAACTTACCGTCGGATTTTCTTTTTTCGTATAATCAAATGACATCTTGTTGAAAAAACGGAATTTCCCTTTTCGATAATTCAAATCAAAATTCATACCGATAACGTCGTTTCCCGAATTCTTCATCACTCCATCTGTTCCATTATAGGTAACACCCAAACCATAACGTACAGCATTGTCACCTCCTTCTGCATAAATATTGTGTTTATGTACCAATGCTACTCGTAACGGCTCACTTAACCAATAAGTATTAACACCTCTTGCCACATTCGCACGATGAAGATTATACAAACTATCCAAAAATAATTGTTCTTGGGCATCATATGTATAATCCGATTTGTAGAAACCAGCTTTCTGTTCAAATTCCAATTTCTCACGTGCATTCATCAAATTATAATCCGACAAATCGGGGATAGACAAAGAAAAATTACCATTGTATGACACTCGGAATGTTCCTGGTTCCGGCTGTTTGGTCTCAATTACAACAACACCGTTTGCAGCTTTCGAACCATACAAAGCCGTGGATGCAGCATCTTTCAATATTGTTACAGATTGCACACGGTCCATATTCAAATTTACCACTGTTTGCAAATCAGTCTCGAAACCATCAAGGATAAACAACGGCTGATTCGGATCGGTATCATATTGTTCTTTCAATCCTACAACACTACTTTTACCACGAATTTCGATATCCGGTAAACGATTAGGGTCAGAACCGTAATCGTTATTCTCCATAATCACGAAAGAAGGATCTAGTGTCTTTAAACTCTGAATCAGGTTTTGCGTTCCAACCATCTTCAACTCTTCTTTCTTGAATGTAGCAGTGGAACCTGTAAAACTCTCTTTTTTACGCTGGAAAATACCTGTCACGACCACCTCATCCATCTCACTCACCTCATCTTCCAGCGTGATGTTAAGTTCTGATTGACCAGCCCATTCCACTTCCTTCGTTTTCATTCCCACAAACGAAAATATCAGAGTAACAGTATCCTGTTTTAGAATATTCATGGAATAATTTCCATCCATATCGGTCGCAGTCCCCACACTCGTCCCTTTAATCATAACTGTCACCCCAGGTAAAACGCCACCTTTTGAATCTTTCACCACTCCTTTAAGAACCACGCTTTCCTTCTTCTCCGGTTCATTATTAACCTTCTTGACAGAGATCAGGATTGTCTGATCTTCAATCTCATATTGTAAAGATGTATTTCGTAAACACAACTTTAACACCTCATCTACCGAGGCTCCATTTACTTTCAAACTCACATTTTTTACCCCCTGTACATCCTGTTTATTATACAAAATATAATACCCAGATTGTGCATGTAACTCTTTTAACACCTGTTCCAAGCTTACATCTTGAACCTCCATCTTAATTTGTTTCTGACTATAAGTCGGCATTGCAAACGCAAACACCGGCAACAACACCATAAGCATAACAAGTTTCATCACTAGCATTTTTTTTCCACGCCATCGCCATGGATGGAGAATTAATTCATCTTTTTTCATACATTTGTTTAGTTTTTACTTAATACTCGCATCAAATGCCAATCCGAGGCGAGTTTTAAAATTACAACAGTCCGGTAAGTCCTTAAAACTTAGCGGACTTCTTTTATTACAATCTTTTTACCTTCTATCAAATAATCAATATTTTGAGTTTTTTTCAACATATCCAATATCGTAGAAATATTCTCGTATTTCCGAATTACCCCGTAAAATACTTTTTCTTTCAATTCCGGTGTCTCAATAATAATATCCACATCATACCAACGGGCCAATTTATTCATAATCGTAACCATATCTTCCTCGTCAAACATGAAAAGTTTATCTTTCCATCCGATATAATTCTCAACATTTACTTCCCGCATAGTTATCTTTCCACTATTTTTATCCATTTCCGCTTGATGTCCCGGCGTCAGCAAAACAGTTTTATCAGATTGATCCAATACTACTCGTACACTACCCGAAACCAAAGTTGTCTGCACTTTAGATTCATCCCCATAAGCCATCACGTTAAATGAAGTTCCTAAAACACGCACACACTGTCCTCCCCCATGTACTTCAAAAGGCTTATCGGAATGAGAAACTTCAAAATAAGCCTCTCCCTCAAGATATACCTCTCGTTTTTCCCCGATAAAACTAACCGGATATCGTAAACGGGTATCAGAATTTAACCATACCCGAGAACCGTCGGATAAGATCAGTTGATATTCGCCTCCCCGGGGGATAATAATGGTGTTATATTCCAGTGTAGATGGGTTACCCGAGTGATTTTGTTTATAAGCAAGACGATTGGAATCATTCGTTACTACAGTTCCTTCCAATTGTAATTGCCCTAGATTTTTCCCTAGACCCAATTCCACTTTCCGCCCGTCAGCCATCTCCAGCACGGCACATTCTTTACCAGGAATAATATCTATAGCTAACGGAGATATTTCTTTTTTCTCCACCATGAATAAAAATACACTTCCGGCAATAAGTGGTATTAATAAAATTGCCGCAATTTGTTTTATACGCCGAATAAGACGAATACGCTTTCCCTGTTTGCTTACCGAAAACATCACTCGTTCTTTCAATGCTTCTAATGAATAATTTTCATACTCTTGCAACCTCCCCGTCAAATAATCCCGCTCTACCAGCCGTTCATAGAATAGTCGATGCTCGTCATTCTCATGGATCCACTCCTCCAACATCTTTTCCTCCTCTTGCTGAATAGTACCATTCAGCCGAGCTGCAATCCATGAGGCTATTTTCAAATTATTATCATCATGCATATCCTGTCATTTTATATTCTGCACAAAGAACGACCACCCTTCTCAAAAAGATGACAAGAATCAGATTTTTTTTGAAAAAAAATTCAATTAAATAAATCCACCATTCCAAAAAGTACCAAAAGAGTACCCATGCTAAAGCGTTTTTTTAATACAATCATAGCTCTCTGTTTCTGAGTCCGAACCGTATTGATCGATATAGATAACGAATCTGCTATTTCCTGATTACTTAATCCTTCTAATCCTAATCGGAATACTCGTCTACATTCTGGAGGTAATTCGTCAATTGCCCGATAAATTTCCCCAAGCACCTCTTCTTCAATCATTTTCTCATCCAAAGAATCTTCACTTAACTCTTGAATCAACGCCGCTTCATGTTTATGAACAACCTGCTCATGCTTTAATAAATCCAAACATTTATTACGAGCCGTCTGGTAAAGAAAAACCCGAATCGGAAGTAAGGACATAAAATCTTGACGTCTCTCCCACAGGGTTACGAAACTTTCCTGCACAATATCTTCAGAGAAAGTACTATTTTTAAGAATTGAATTACAATAAAAATAAAGAGATTTCCCATATGTATCCAAGAAAAAAGCAAAGGCATACTCATCACCATCCTGTAATCGCCTTACAAGGTAGTCCACATTGCGCCTAAACTTTCTATATCGCATCTCCTTATCCATCAAACACTCAATTTCTAATCATGGATAAAACAAAGATGAGAAAAAAAATCATATAAAAAAAGATTGTTCAAAATGAACACAGACAAAAACAAGACAATAAAACATTATGAATCAAGACTATCCCCATATCATCAATAACAAACGATTTCTCCTAAATATACAATTTAGGCACTAGTGAAATACGTTTAACAAATTAACACGTCGGCTTTCTCTTTATCGGGAGTTTCGGGAAAAGCTTCCTAAAACGTACTAAATAAGTCGTGACGTTACTTCCAGCGACAATAATCGTCACGGCAAAAACAATCATCATGATCCCACACCCCACTCTCACGGTGAAGGGCTCTCCAAAAATCGTCACCCCAAAGAATACCGCTGTCAAGGGCTCCAAAGCCCCTAAAATAGCCGTCGGGGTAGAACCGATATACTGGATGGCTTGAGTGGTGCAAAGAAATGATATGGCAGTCGGGAATACGGCCAAGGCAACTAAATTACCCCACAGATACCACGTATCAACCACACGCAGACTGGCCCCGAAATCGACACGAACCAAAAACAACGACAACCCGAAAACTAAAACATAAAATGTCAGTTTCAGTGTTGCAATTTCCCGCAACAAGGGCCGATTTACAGCAACAATATAAATGGCATATGACAAAGCAGAAACGATAACCAGCATTACTCCTGTCAGACTCAGCACCGAACCATCCTCACCTTTATAAAGTAAAGCAATTCCCCCCAAGGCCAACATAATACACAAAATCGTCTGTAAAGTCAACTTCTCTTTAAAAAGAAAAGCCATGATCAACGCCACCATGATCGGATAAACGAATAACAAGGTCGACGCAATTCCAGCCGCCATGTAATTATAACTTTGGAACAAGGTAAGAGACGAAAGAGCAACTAATAATCCCATGATAATTAACGGAAATATTTCTTTTCGCTTCAATTTAAAATCTCTTCCCCGTAGCTTAATCATCATCCCCAACACCGGAATAGCAAATAAATATCTGAAAAAAAGAACTGAATCCGGATTCATACCCGCCTCGTACAAGGGAAGGGCAAACAAGGGATTCATCCCATAGGTTGCTGCCGCAATGACCCCTAACACGTATCCTTTAGCTTTTACATTCATAATTGCAAATGATTACATTAAATTGGCGACAAAGATAGAGTTTTGTTCATCATCATGGACTTCCATCTTAACCAAATTATTTTTCTTTCAAAATACGACATTGCAAAGCTTTAAGACAAATATTACCACTTTTAACAAAAAAACTACTATCTTTAGATTCTAAAATCTCAAACCACATACAAAATGAAAAAACTATTTTCCACGATTATCTGTTGTTTAATCTGTTCTACAGCTTTCATGCAAGTGAAACCGGAATGGCAAGATGAGACCATACCTTTTGTCGGGAAAGAATATCCCCGGACGGCGTTCATGACCTATAGTGATGTGGATAAAGCCCGGAGCAACGATTTCAACACGTCGTTCGATTATAAATCGCTCAACGGTAAATGGAAATTCAACTGGGTT
>UMJL01039821.1_pt1 | contig 10835 bp, 9 predicted proteins | sample 1966071 | NCBI WGS metagenome assembly UMJL01 (sample SAMEA4836148, study PRJEB28245) | human gut metagenome | biome: gut microbiome; material: fecal sample | place: Denmark | collected 2008
TCTTTTCTTGATTACATCTACTTAGCCATAAGCTGCTTGATGCCTTGGGACTTCGCGCCGGGGTTGTCGTTGCCGTAACCTTCCAGAAGGTTGATGAGACCCCACACACCGAGGCCCGCACCAAGGGCGATGACGAGGGTCTGGAGAGTAGCGATTGCAGAAGTAAAGAACGCCATATATGTACCTCCAATTTCTCTTTTGGTAGAAACAAAAATAGGGCGATCATTTCAATATGAAAGAGAAATGATCGCCCGTCTATTTGACTTGTGTTCTTTTAGGGGGGGCTCGTGTTGAATAGCCGGTCACACGCCTCATGAAAGTTTCCCCCAACGATTCAACAGCATGTCGATCTGCTTCAAGGCATTTTCCGGCGCAACAAGCTTGAACTTATACATCAGCATGGTCTGCGAGACCATCATCAGCGTGATGACCATATCGAGAAGGTAGTTACCGCTGACTTCAACAGATTTTGCCTTTCCCTTACAACAGAGAGGCTGCTGACTGTTTTCAGCTTTTTCCTTTTTGTGCTGTTCATTTGACAACTGCTTACTCATTGTTTTCATCCTCCGTTTCATCTGTCACATCCACCTCGTAGACGCTGTATGCTTCATCAGCACGCAGCTTCAAATGGGTAGAGAGATATTTTTCGATGTTGAATGCGTACTTGGGGTTGGAATCTGAGGTGTACCGATAGTTGGGATGCTGGGTGATGTCATACTTGCTGGACAGGAAAGGCCGAACACCGCGAAGCTGTAAGATGCACTTGCCGCCGTCCATAACAGCAAGCTCATCCATGGACATGAGCGACTTACCGAGCTTCTGATAATTCAGACTGTGCGATACCTCGCGTCCGCGGCTCTCACCTGTGTTGAAAGTGTCGATGGTCTCCTTCCCCAGTGTTTCCTCGAGCTCTTTCAGCGTTGTTTTCTCCTTTCCGCCGAGGAAAATCATACTGTCGCAGTTGCCGATGATGGTGTCTGCGTTGTCCTTGTAGATGGCTTTCAACTGCGATTGCGCCTGCAAGACAAGGCATGCAGAGATCTCGCGGCTTCGGATGGTTGCCATGAGTTTTTCCAAGCGGGGAATCTGTCCGATGTTGGCGCACTCGTCGATCAGGCAGCGCACATGCACAGGGAGCCTGCCTCCATACTGATCGTCCGCCTTTTCACACAGCAGATTGAACAACTGCGTATAGCACAGGGAGATCAGGAAGTTGAAGCTGTCATCCGTATCGCTCATGATCAGGAACAGCGCAGTTTTGCGATCTCCCAGCGTATCCAGTTCCAGTTCGTCGTAAGAAGTGATCTCCCGAAGCTCTGCAATATCGAACACAGCAAGGCGCGCGGCGCAGGAAATCAGGATGGACTTTGCCGTTTTGCCGGAGACAAATTGTCAAGGACTTTTTAATCAGATTCACAAAATATATAAAAAAACACCAGAAGCATAATTGGGCTCCTGACACTTTTAGTGGCAGTTTACTTGCGACTGCTGAATGGTTTGCCGCAGAGGTATGTCTACTGCGGGTACTCGTGGATACAGGGTTGCCGGTGCCGCTTTCTCTCAGCAAGTTCCAGAGGGGCGGCATCCTCTATGTCATGGCGGTTTTCCGTAGTGCCCCAAATATCCGGTGAAACATTCCAACGTCCAGACTGATAGTCATATCTGTATTCCTGCTTAATCTGTTTTCTCAAGCACATGCGATGTTTTCTTGTTTATGGAAAAATATTCTGATATAATAGATACATTCTGATACTGTGGAGGAAACGCAGATGGCGGTTTCATACAACAGGCTTTGGAAGCTGTTGATCGACCAGAAAATGAGCAAAGCAGACCTGCGCAGGGCAGCGGGAATTGCCCCCAACACCATGACCAAGCTGAACCGCGATGAAACGGTAACTCTTGCGGTGCTGGAAAAAATCTGCGCGGCGATACATGCCGACTTTGGCGATATTATGGAATATGTTCCGGAGGATGACCGATGATCAATATTCGCAAACTGGAAACCGAACTGTGGGAATCTGCCGACCTGCTGCGGGCAGGCTCCAAGCTGACCTCCAATCAGTACTGCATGCCCGTGCTGGGGCTGATCTTTCTGCGCTATGCGTACAGCCGCTTTAAGCTCGTGGAGGCGGAAATCCTCAAGGATCGTCCGGTTCGCGGCGGGCGCGTGCTTCCGGTGGAGGCCAGCGACTTTGTCTCCCGCAGCGCCCTGTTCCTGCCCCGCGAGGCGCAGTATGCCTATCTGGTGAACCTGCCGGAGAATATTGCCGCCGCCGGCCTCACCAACTGGCGGGGCGAGGTCATGGGCAGCCTGGGTGAGGCCGTGAATAACGCCATGGAGCTGGTGGAACAGCAGAGCGAGCAGCTCTCCGGGGTACTTCCCAAGACGTATACCGTGTTTTCCGATGAGCTGCTGGCGGAACTGCTGCGCATCTTCAATAACAGCGCGCTGGATGATGTGGGCGGCGACATCATCGGCCGCATCTATGAGTATTTCCTCAATAAATTTGCCAAAAACATCGCTCAGGACGACGGCGTATTCTTCACCCCCAAGTCGCTGGTCAAGATAATCGTCAACGTGCTGGAGCCCGAACAGGGCGTACTGCTGGACCCCGCCTGCGGCAGCGGCGGCATGTTCGTGCAAACCGGCGACTTCGTGGAGCGCGCCGGATTGCGGGCCAACAACACCATGACCTTTTATGGTCAGGAAAAGGTGGAATACAACGCCCAGCTGTGCCAGATGAATTTGGCGGTGCATGGGCTCAACGGCGTCATTCAGTCCGGCGACGAGGCCAATACCTTCTACCATGACGCGCACAATCTCGCAGGCTGCTGCGATTATGTCATGGCCAATCCTCCGTTTAACGTGGACAAGGTCAAGGCCGAGTCCGCCCTGAGCGCCGGACGACTTCCCTTTGGCCTGCCCTCCGTCAACAAAAACAAGGAGGTCGGCAACGCCAACTACCTGTGGATTTCCTATTTTTACGCCTACCTGAACGAGCACGGCCGCGCCGGCTTTGTCATGGCCTCCTCTTCCACCGACAGCCAGGGCAAGGACAAGGACATCCGCCAGCAGTTGGTGCAGACCGGGCATGTGGATGTCATGGTCAGCGTGGGCAACAACTTTTTCTACACCAAGAGCCTGCCCTGCTCGCTGTGGTTCTTTGACAAGGGAAAGCAGGAAGCCCTGCGGGACAAGGTGCTCTTCATCGACGCCCGGAATTATTACACCGTGGTGGACCGCACCCTCAACGAGTGGAGCGAATGGCAGCTCAAGAACCTGAACGCCATCGTCTGGCTGTACCGTGGCGAGGTGGACAAGTACCAGAAGCTCGTGGACGAATACCGCCATGAGCTGGGCGATGCTTTGCCCTTCGCCCAGCGGGCCGCACAGCTGGAAACCGACCTGCAAAACGCCCGCAGCGAAGCGAAGGAGGCTCTGGCCGAAGCCCCGCGCAAGGAGAAAAAGCGCATTGAGGAAAAGTATCAGGACATCATCGAGGGCCTGGAGCAGCGCCTGGTGATTGCCAAGGAAGCCGTGTGGCTGACGGAGAAGTTCGGCGCAGGTGCATACGCCGACATTCCAGGCCTGTGCAAGGTGGCCACGCTGGAGGAGATCGAGGCCAAAGGCTTCTCCCTCACGCCCGGCGCGTATGTGGGCGTGGCGCCCACGCAGGACGACGGTGTGGATTTCCACGAGCGCATGACCGAAATCCACAGGGAATTGCAGGCCTTGCAGGAGGAATCCAACCGCCTGATGGCGGCCATCTCGAAGAATTGGGAGGAGATGGGGCTGTGAGGTGGGAAAAGGTTGATATTGGAACTTTAGTCGTATTAAGGCAAGGATTTGCAATTAACAAAAATACTAAACATTACATATCCGATGAACATACTAATCTTCCTCTATTGCGAATTGCAGATATGAAGGATGAAACAAAAAATGTTTTTGTTAAGGATACAATACCTAAAAGATTTATAGCACGACCGGATGACATTATTTACACGCGAACAGGACAGGTTGGATTAGTATTTACTAAGCTTTTTGGTGTCGTTCATAATAACTGTTTTACTGTTAGTCCCATAGATGAGAAAGTATTGTCTCGATCTTACTTATACTATGCATTGAAAAATAAAGAATTTTTTGAAGCTGCTAATTTGAAAGCTACAGGTGCAGCCCAACCCGATTTGCCACATGGTGCTTTCAATACAATTCCTATATATTTACCCCCCATCGAAACCCAGCATCGCATTGCTGACATCCTCTCCGCCTACGACGACCTCATTGAGAACAACCGAAAGCAGATCAAGTTGCTGGAGGAAGCCGCCCAGCGGCTGTACAAGGAGTGGTTTGTGGACCTGCGCTTCCCCGGCCATGAGCACACCCAGATCGTGGATGGCGTGCCGGAAGGGTGGGAGAAAAAACAGTTGTCTGATATTGTAGAAGTTAAGTATGGAAAAGACCATAAATCCATCCCCGATGGCAACGTCCCCGTATATGGTTCAGGTGGTTTGATGAGAAAATGTAATCAGATGTTGTACAAAGGAGAATCGGTACTTATTCCTCGAAAAGGCTCACTTAACAATTTTATTTATGTTGACGAAGCATTTTGGACGGTTGATACCATGTTTTATACAAAAATGAAATGGCCTAACATAGGGGTATTTATCTATTATTTCATTAAATCTTTTGACATGTACGCAATGAATATTGGCGCGGCTGTTCCTAGTATGACGACAAATACTCTAAATTCTATTAATGTTATTATACCAAGTTGTGAGATATTAAAGAACTTTCAGTCTACTACAAAAGTATATTTTAGAAAAATAGAACTGTTAAAGCGTCAAATTGAAATGGCAGCGCAAGCCCGTGACCGTCTGCTGCCCAAGCTGATGAGTGGAGAAGTGGAGGAATAAAGTCTTATGGTTTTTTCAACACGCTATGGATATAAGGATGCCAAGCCTCAAATTGAAACTGCAAGTGATACTCTTAAACGCAGGATATTTGCAGCATTTTATAAGCAAGAATTTTCCCCATGCATTCCATTGAACACCTTACAGTATATAACAGCTATTGAAGACATGATGATTGAAATGGGAATTACCTATGAATATCCCGAAAATAGTATTATTAAACAGAAAAATAGTAGTATCCTGCAAAAATACATTTTACAATCCAATGAGTGGTATTTAATATTTGACTTTATAGAAAGATATTTGAAACTTTCCAGTAAGGAAACCGCCAAAAAAATGGCTTCTTGGTTTAACAATATTTTGGAGGAAGAAGCTTCAGGGTACCGCATATTAGATAGGCAGGTTATTCCAATTACCAATCAAGCGGAACTGGGCACAATTCGAGAAGCCTATACGACAAAGTATGATTCGGTAAATACCCATATTTCCAAAGCTCTCACCCTTTATTCGGATAGAAAAACACCTGATTATGAAAACTCTACCAAAGAATCAATAAGCGCTGTTGAAGCCATGTGCTGCATTATTACGGGGATGACAGGTGCACAGGCAACATTGGGTAAAGCGATAAAGAAGTTGAAAGATAGTGGGGTACACATTCATTCCGCTATGGAAAATGCTTTCACTTCGCTGTATGGATACACGTCCGATGCAAATGGAATTCGACATGGAGGAATCGATTTTACAGCAGCCCCATCTGAGGATGCAAAGTATATGCTTGTTTCTTGCTCTGCATTCGTGAATTATTTAATCGAAAAATGGTCGAAAGTTAATCCGAAAGGGTGATCCCATGAGCCACGACTACTCCGAAAACATCCTCGTGCAGGAGAGCGCCGGGCACCTGCTGGAGCGGGAGCTGGGCTGGGAGGTCGTCTTTGCCTACAACACCGAGCGTCTGGGGGAAAGCGGCACGCTTGGCCGCAGGAGTTATCATGAAATCCTGCTGACCCGGTATGTGAAGCAGGCGCTCACGCGGCTGAATCCGTGGCTCACGGCACGCCAGACAGAGGAGGCCATGGGCAAGCTGCAAAGCCGCCTTTCCACGGCTTCCCTCATGCAGATCAACGAGGAAAAATACGATCTCATCCGGGACGGGATTCCCGTCACGGTACAGCGCCCCGGTGGGAAAACCGAGGAAAAGCGGGCGGCGTTGATTGACTTTCAGCACCCGGAAAACAATCATTTTCTGGCCGTCAAGGAGCTGAAAATCCACGGCGATCTCTACCGACGCCGCACCGACATCGTGGGCTTTGTCAATGGCATTCCCCTGCTGTTTGTGGAGCTGAAAAAGACCACGGTGGATGTTCAGGACGCCTATACCAACAACTATATCGACTATCTGGATACCATTCCGCATTTGTTCTACTACAACGCGTTCCTCATCCTCTCCAACGGCGTAGAATCCAAGGTGGGCACGCTCGGCAGCAAGTACGAATTCTTTCACGAGTGGAAGCGTCTGGAGGAGAAGGAGCAGGGCAATGTGGCGCTGGAAACCATGCTACGGGGTATCTGCAAAAAGGAAACCTTTCTCGATCTGTTGGAGAACTTCATCCTCTTTGACCACTCCGATGGCCGCACCGCCAAGATTCTGGCCCGAAACCACCAGTATCTGGGCGTCAACGAAGCGGTCAAGGCCTACGAAGCGCGGAAACTGAATCAAGGCAAGCTGGGCGTATTCTGGCACACACAGGGCAGCGGCAAGAGCTACTCCATGTTGTTCCTTGCGCAGAAAATCCGGCGGAAGTTTGCGGGTTCGCCCACCATCGTCGTGCTGACGGACCGGGAGGAGCTCAACAAGCAGATCAGCGACACCTTTGAAAACTGCGGGCTGCTGGGTAAGGCAAATGCCAGCGCCTTCATGGCTTCCAGCGGCGAGGACCTGATAAAGAAGTTACAGGGCAACCCGAGCTTTGTCTTTACCCTGATTCAGAAATTCAACCAGCCCGACCCGGAGCCCATCTATCCCGATCACGACATTCTGATTATGTCCGACGAGGCACATCGCAGCCAGTACGGCATCTTTGCCGCCAATATGATGAAACTGCTGCCTACGGCCTCGCGCATCGGCTTTACGGGAACGCCGCTTTTGTCGGACGATAACCTGACCGCGCGCACCTTTGGCGGTTACATTTCCGTGTATGACTTCAAGCGGGCAGTGGAGGACGGCGCGACGGTACCGCTGTATTACGAGAACCGCGGGGACCAAATCGCCGACCTGCACAACCCGGAAATCACCGACCGGATTCTGGATGCCATCGAGCAGGCGGACTTGGACGTGGACCAGCAGGAAAAGCTGGAGCGGGAATTTGCCAAGGAAATACATCTGTTAACGGCCAGGCCCCGGTTGGAAGCCATCGCCCGGGACTTTGTGCGCCATTACAGCGACCTGTGGACCAGCGGAAAAGCGATGTTTGTCTGCCTGAACAAAGTGACCTGTGTGCGGATGTACAATATGGTTCAGGACTACTGGGCGGAGGAAATCACCCGGCTGAAAGGTGAAATCAAACACGCTACCCAGCAGGAGGCGCAGGAGCTGAACCGCAAACTGGCATGGATGAAAGAAACCGAAATGGCTGTGGTCATCAGCCAGGAGCAGAACGAGATTCAGACCTTCCAGAAATGGGGACTCAACATCAAGCCTCATCGCCAAAAGATGGAAAAACGCGAGCTGGACAAGGAATTCAAGGATGCAGACAATCCACTGCGGGTGGTGTTCGTGTGCGCCATGTGGCTGACGGGATTTGATGTCAAGTGTTTATCCTGCCTGTATCTGGACAAGCCGCTGAAGGCCCACACCCTGATGCAGACCATCGCGCGCGCAAATCGCGTGGCAGAAGGGAAAAGCAACGGGTTGATTGTGGACTATATCGGCATAGTCAAGGCCCTGCGGAAGGCGCTGGCAGACTACACCGCCAATGTAAGCGGGCAAGGCGGCGCAGACCCGACGATTGACAAGGAGAAGCTGATCGCCCATATCCTTCATGTGATAGCCGAGGCAAAGGAGCACTTGCAGCAGCATGACTTTGATCTCCAGGCACTGCTGGATGCGAAAGACTTTGAAAAGATGCGTCAGGTGCAGGCCGGGGCAGAGGCGGTCAGCGGCAGTCTGGAAAATCGAAAGGCGTTTCAGGCCTGTGCTTCGGAATTAATCCGCGTGATGAAGTACGCAAGCCACGAGGATATTTCCGGCAAGTCCCGAAAGGAATATGAAGCCATCGAAGCGATTTATCACCAGTTGCAGAGGCGGCGCAAGCACAGCGACAATACGGAGCTGATGGTGGAAATCAATCAGATCATCAGCGAGTATGTGCAGGTGGATGAATCCCAGGAAGGGCCGGTGCAGCCGCGCCAGTTTGACATCAGCAAAATCGATTTTGACTTGCTGGGGCGGGAATTTGCCAAGGCAAAAAAGAAACATCTGATTCTCAAGGATTTGAATGACCTGATTGAGCAGCGTCTGGATGCCATGCTGTCCACCAATCCACAGCGGATCGACTACTATGAGCGCTATCAGAAAATCATTGAGGATTACAACAGCGAACAAAACCGTGCGACCATTGAGAAAACCTTTATGGATTTGATGGCCCTGGCCAGCAGCATGGATCAGGAGCAGCAGCGGTATATCCGGGAAGGTTTTTCCAGCGACGAAGAGTTGTCCCTGTACGATCTGCTGTTTTCAGAAAACCTTTCCAAGCAGGACATTCAAAAGATCAAGCAGGTGGCGGTGGACTTGCTGGCCAAGGTGAAGGCGCAGATCGCCAAACTGGATCACTGGACAGACAAACCGGAAACCAAAGCGGTGGTGGACAACCTCATTCGAAATACGTTGTGGACGCAGCTGCCATCGTGCTATGATGACATTTCACAATATCGCCAGCGAATCTATGAATATGTGTATACGCGGTATCCTGACGTGGCGTGATTCAGAGGGCATTTGAGGAAAAGGGGGAAGCACGATGGCGCAATATGAAGTAAACAGTAGCTCCATTCAGACGTTGCTATCCTGGATTCACAGCGAAGAGGTAAAAAGTTTCGGCTCGCATCATAGCTGAGGACGGGTAAAATGCGCTGACTTATAGGAAAACGGGGGCGTGATCATGCCGATTAAAAGCCTGGAAATTGCAGGTTTGCGCGGTTTCGGAAAGCCGCAAACTGTGAAATTCGCGCTTCCTAAGGGAGAGCCGGGAAGTGGATTGACTTTTATCGTTGGTGCGAATAATTCTGGGAAAACGACTATTTTTGAGGCAATTCGTAGCTTTATTCCCACCTATGATGCTCCAGCATTTGCTGTTGGAAAAAGAAATCAGAATTACCAAGGCGGACGAGTTCATCTCAGAATGGAATATGATAATAACAATGACTGGATTAGTATTGATACCGACAGTCGAAATGGCTGTAACACACAAATTATAAAAAACGGACAGGTTGTGGATACAAATGCGCTTGAGCGAAGAATTGCAATCCTACAGTCCAGAAGATATGTCGATTTTTATTTTCAATCCGATAGTGGAAACGGAGGCAGATACTATTATTTGAGCAATCAAATTGGAAATTCTCCGAATCGAGGCGCACGCCTGACTGGATTTGAGACGCGAATTGGAGAAATGTATCTAAACAAAGACAAGTTTGATCCGCTACTGAAAGAAATACTTGGTTATGATCTGGATTGGACAATTGACATGACTGAGCGTGGAGACAAGTTTATCAAATTTGTCACAGGAAAACAGTATCATTCAGGTGAAGGCATAGGAGATGGCATCTGGAGTATTTTTACAATTTGCGACAGTTTGTATGATTCAAAGCCGGGAGAAATGATAGTCATTGATGAGCCTGAACTTTCTTTACATCCAGCTTATCAGAAACGAGTACTGTCATTGTTTAAGAGATATGCAAAAGACCGACAAATCGTGATTTGCACGCATTCTTCATATCTAATAGACATGTTTTCATTGACGAAAGGTGCAGAGCTTTGCCGTACTGTGAAAAATGAGAATGGAGAGATTGAAGTATATCAGCTATCCGATGAATCAAAGCGAAAAATCAAAGGATATTTGGACAACTACTTTAATCCTCATATTTGGGGAAATACAGCGAAAGAGCTTTTCTTTGTAGAAGATGGCGTAATTGTTGTTGAAGGGCAAGATGATGTCATGCTCTACCAAAGGGCAGCGGAGCAACTGGGAATTGCTTTAAAAGGTGATTTTTTCGGTTGGGGTGCAGGCGGCGCACAAAACATTCCCGACATTTTGGGGATTCTCAAGGACTTGGGCTATAAAAGGGTAGCAGTGATTTATGATGGGGATATGAAAGATAAAAAAGAGGAGAATGAGATAAAATTCAGTGATTATCAATTCTTCATTATACCGACAAAAGATATCCGGGATAAAAAGGATGTGAAGGCTCGCGAAGCAACGTGTGGTATGATGACTGAACGCGGCGAAGTGAAACCGGAATATCAACATCAAATGAGTAAGCTGCTGCATGAATTAAACGATTGCCTTTAAGTATTGCATATAGTATGTCAGATAAACAGGAAAAAGCGGCGCTAGCAATACCCATCCCGCTTTCAGTCGGATGCGAGTGCCTATAACACGGATATGGCGCCGCCTCCGCATACGTTGGTACGCCTTATGTAGCGAACGCAACCGAAGGAGTGGGCGCAGACTGCCAACATGACAACGGCGAAGCGAAATGCAAATTTTGTGCAGCGTTTGCCAATGCCTGTTAACTGGTTGGGGTAGTACAAGAACACTGATTTGCAGGGCAGTCACATCTGCGACATCTCATTTTTCAGCATTCGCATGATCTTGTCTTTCATGGTTTCATTGCTGGTCTGGCTGAAATGGACGCGCACCTTGTAGGTGGTC
>UMJL01036662.1_pt1 | contig 10818 bp, 17 predicted proteins | sample 1966071 | NCBI WGS metagenome assembly UMJL01 (sample SAMEA4836148, study PRJEB28245) | human gut metagenome | biome: gut microbiome; material: fecal sample | place: Denmark | collected 2008
GATTTATCCCCCCGATTTCGAACCCGCAGGAGGTAGGTGACGCATGACAGCGAAGTTGAAAATTTACAATCCCGCAGATGCCGAGGGCGCACCAGGCGGTAAGAGGCTCACGCGGGTTAAAACCGTTGCTAGCGCCTTGAAAACTCGCAGTCGTGAAGAAGTCCTCCTCAGTGCCGGGGTCAGGGTCGCGAAGACTTTAGACAAGCCGGATTTGTTAGACCGTGACCGCGCTCAACTGACCCGGTTAGTGCTTGAAATCGCGTCAGAACTTGAAAAATTAGACGCTGAAAGGGCTACGGAAGCGAGGTCTTTGCATGTCGTCGCCGAAGACCAGCCGTTCGACGCGGAGGCTATCTGACGTCGCCAGGCACGTGTGTGTGCCGTCTGGGATTGAGACGACCGCGTGGCCGGGTGTGGAGGCACGCGCCTCGGAGATGGGCATCTCCTTCGATGATTGGCAGGCACAGCTCGGCGCGTTGATGCTCGCCAAACGCCACACTGGCAAGTACGCGGCTGGGATTGGTGGGGCTTGCATCAGCATCCCACGCCAGGCAGGCAAGACGTACCTCGTCGGGTGGATGTTGTTCGCCTTATGCTCGTTGCACGCGGGTATGACGGTCATCTGGACTGCCCACCATACGCGGACGACGAATGAGACGTTTGATTCGATGCGGTCTATGGCTTCCACACCGCAGGCTTCGGGGCTGGTCGCGTCGGTGCGTGCGACGAACGGCCAACAGGCAATCGAGTTCACTAACGGGTCGAGGATCCTTTTTGGCGCTCGCGAGAGTGGTTTCGGACGCGGTTTCGCGATGGTGGATGTTCTCGTGTTCGATGAGGCGCAGATTCTGACCGAAAACGCTATGTCTGACATGGTTCCGGCGACGAACGCCGCCCCGAACGGTCTTGTTTTGATGATGGGTACCCCGCCCAGGCCGAAAGACCCGGGTGAGGCGTTTAGCGTGCGCCGTGAGGCCGCGCTCCGTGGGGACCCGGATACGATGTTTGTTGAGTTTTCCGCCGATGAGGATGTTGATCCCGCGTCGTGGGGTGGGTTGGTGGACTTCGCGCAGGTCGAAAAAGCTAATCCATCGTTTCCGGTGCGCACGTCGGGTGAGGCGGTGCGCAGGCTTTATTCTGCTTTGTCGCCGGATTCGTTTCGCCGTGAGGCTTTGGGCGTGTGGGATGTTGAAAGTGACGCGCACGCGCTCCCCGTGGACATCTGGGACACCCTACAGGTGCCGGACGATACTCCTTTGGCTGGCTCGTTGTGTTTTGGTGTGAAGTTCGCGCTCGACGGCTCCCACGTCGCCCTGGCGGTCGCGTCAAAAATGGAGGCTGGCGGGTGTGTGGTTGATGCTGTGCGCGTGGCTGAGGCTTCGGAGGGTATCGCGTGGCTGGTTGACTTCCTCGCAGACCCTGACAGGCGCAAGCGTACGGCGCAGATCGTGGTCGAAGGCAAGGCCGGGACCGGGTACTTGTTGGATCGGTTGCGCGCCGAGCGAGTACCTAAGCGCGTGATCATAAAGCCGACCATGGATCAGGCGATTACCGCGCACGCGATGCTGTTAGACGCGGTGAAACAAGAGACCGTTCACCATTACGGGCAGACGGAGCTGACGCGCCAGGTTGGGGCAGTGTCGCGAAGGAAGATCGGGTCACAGGGCGGGTTCGGCTGGCAAGCCCCAGACGGCGACACGTGCGCCCTGTTGGACGCTGTGACAATCGCGTTTTGGGCGCAAATGACAACGAAGAGAAGGCCGGGAGCTACGAAGGGGGTAATCCTGTGAATTTCCCACACATTAAGGGACTATCTGACGCAGAGCAGGCTGCCTGTAGCGTCTTGTGGAAGCAGTTGCAACGCTCAGCCGCCAAGAATGAAATGTTGAGCGTCTACTACGACGGGCACCGTGCTTTTCAGGATTTGGGGATTAGTATTCCGCCTCAGATGGCGCGTGTGAAGGCCGCTCTCGGCTGGCCGAGCAAGGTTGTCGGAGCCCTGGCGCGTAAGCACGTGTTCGATGGATACAGTCTTGACGGGGATACTGACCCGTTTGACGTGGGCGAACTGTTGGCGCGTAACGCGTTCGAACTTGAACTTTCCAAGTGCATCACAAGCGCCTACACGCACTCGTGCGCGTTCCTGACCGTCGCAGCAGGCGACACCAGCAGTGGTGAGCCGGATGTTCTCATTAAAGCCCGCGACGCGCTCTCCACGACCGTACTTTTAGATGAACGCACGGGGGTGACACGCGCGGCGCTGACCGTGGAAGCTGTCAAACCGGAACTGACGGGCGAGGCCGGACGATTCTCGGGGAACCTACCAACCGAGTTCACTTTGTGGCTCCCAGACGTGTTCGTCTCATGTTCGCGCGCGTCGGGTAAGTGGCTGGTGGAACGCACCCCGAACCCGTTCTCGCGTGTGATGGTCGAACCCCTCGTCTATGATCCGCAGTTGCGTCGCCCGTTTGGGCGGTCGCGTATTTCCCGCGAAGTCCGATACTTGACCGACGCGGCATTGCGTGAACTGGTCCGGAGCGAAACACACTCCGAGTTCTTCTCTAGCCCTCAGCGGTACGCGCTGGGCGTGGATGAGAACCAGTTCGCCGGAACAGGCCGGTGGAGTGCGATCATGGGCCGCGTCTGGGCTATCGGCGTAAACGAGGAAGGCCAAACCCCCACAGTGGGGCAGTTCCCGCAAATGAGCATGGAGCCTCACCTGGCTGTGTACCGTCAGTTGGCGCAGAATCTGTGCGCGTCCACGAACCTTCCGCTCTCGTCGGTGGGTATTTTCGCGGATAACCCAGCATCAGCGGAGGCCATGCAGGCTGCGGAGTATGCGCTCTCTGATGAGGCGGAGTACCAGTGGCGCGTATTCACACCGGCGTTGAGGCGTCTGGTGGAGGACATTGTGATGGCCCGTGATGGCTCCAGCGCTCCCCCGTCTGATGCGTGGCGTACGTCGATTAACTGGACTCCGGCACGGTACGTGAGCCCGCAGGCGTCGTCGGATTTCATCGTGAAAACGGTGCAGGCGTTGCCTCGGATCGCGGATACGACGGTGGCGTTGCGCCGGGCTGGGTTCACGAAGGCGGAGATTGACGAAATTAACTCTGAAACACGGAAGACGAGCGCGGTTGACCTGATCCAAGCCTTGAACCAACAACCGGAAACACCTTCCGAACCTAGCGGGCCACTGTTGGAACAGGTATGACAAGCGAATAACACCCTTGGCGAAAGGAGGCCACTATGGTGACGCGCGCTGACGTGGAACACATGGCCTCCACCATTGCTACCGCTTCCGACCAAGCGAAACAGCAAGTTGGCGCGCTCATGAGCCGCCTAGCCGGGCAACCGGCGACCGTAGTGCGCGACGCTCTCTTGGACGCGTTCCCGACCCTCCTCGCAGGGTTCGAAAACGTTGGCGTGGCGGTCGGGCTAGAGTTCTACGACAGCATGCGAGCGCGTACCCATGGCCTTCCGGCGTATACAGCAACAGCGGTCGCGAACCCCACACCAACGGCGGACGCTGTCGGTATCGCACGCGCCGCCGCCCGGCACCTGTTCAACACCGACCTAGCACCAGAGGAGGCGGCCGAGCGGACTGGGCGGGAATTGTCTGACGCGCTCGGAACACGGACGAAGAACGCGATGCGGCAAACCATCAAAAACAACGCTGTACGCGACCCCGCTAATGTCACGTACGCGAGGGTGCCTCGTGGCGCGAAAACATGCGCGTTTTGTACGATGCTGGCCTCACGTGGGTTCGTGTACGCCACAGCGAAAACAGCCGGCGAGGAAGACAAATACCACCACGACTGTGATTGCATGATCGTCCCGTCCTGGGACGCGAAACAAGCCAAACTCAAAGGCTACGACCCAGCTGACTATAGTGATCAGTACTTTCAAGCACGTGCCAAGCTGGAGTCTCAAGGCGTGAAAAAGCCAGGTCCTAACCTGATTGCCGCGCAGATGCGCGCCATGTTCCCTGATAAGTACACGGATGGTGCAACAGGCAACTCAGTTGGACGTCCTAGGAGCGCCACAGATCGCACGCTGCGTGTTAATGGATCCGGCCGTAGCGCTGATATGGGCGGAGCAGACGGGACGGTTAGCCTTAAACTCTATGACAAATACCGTGGCATCATTGACGGCGTGTACACGGAACATGAGCAAAAACAGGGCTTCAAAGTACCGCCAAGCGAGCCGACAGAGCTTCCGCGCAAATGGGACGTTGACAGTATCGTATTCAACGCGAAAGCGTTCAATCATGCGCTGTACGGAAACTTCACCGGCGGTGGCCATTTACACGGATACGGGTGGGTGTACGACAAGCCGGAGTTTCCAAAAGACTGGACTCCAGACGACGTGTACAACGCTGCGCATAGCGCACTAACAGGCGGATCCGATCATATTGTCGGAACAAGCTACTACATCACGCACAAAGGGTTACGCGTAAAAGTTGTCGTTAGCGGTGGAACAAAGTCACGCAAAGTCACGACCATATGCCCCGCAACCGACGAGCCAGAAGACTAGGATGAACCTATGAACTTGAAGGAACACATGCGCAGGCAAGATGAGCTAGCTCGTGATGTGCTCGCATGGTGTGAAGGCAATGATGCTCTGAAAGATGAGATCATTCCGTTAAGGCACGAGCAAAACCTTCATGATGCATCAGACGCTGTACTAGAAGATTGTTTCTCCTGGATGATGGAACGAAAGCAGTATATTCCTCAGTATCTGGAGGATCGTTTCTTCGCATGGATCACGCCCGAGATCCGCGCGTCTGAAGAAACTTATGAGGACTTCTACCAGTACCAGATGAGTAGAAACACAGCATAAGGACATGCTTTAGATATGTCCGAAACGACTTCTTCCTATGAGCAACAGACGCGCCTTGCGTTTATTCTGTTTGATTTCTGGAAGACAACACGGGCAGCAGCAATTCTTGGCGAAAAGTTCGCTGCGGATCTTTATTCGACGATCGATGAAGAGTCGACGATCGCATTGCATGAGATGCTCTACTCCCTCACAGAGTCGCAGGAGAGGCTTCCGAAGTCTCTCGAGACCGAGTATCTGGCATGGACTTCGCCGGAGATACGCGAAGACGATGAAGATTACGCTGGTTTTCATGCATTCCAGCTGGGTAAGGCGGATATCGAACAGCAGAAAGGGGCCTACAAAGTAGCCTCTGTTTTCCCGACGACAAGGTAAAATGAATTCATGGAAGAATTGCGTCGTAATCATCGCGAGCTTGGTATGCTCGCGCACGATGTATTTGACTTTTGGCGCGATGTTCACGACGAATCAGACGAAGATATGCTCTCGTTTGAGGCATCAGCATTGAAAGCAATCGGTGTAGATCCGTCCTTTGTTCTTGAGCAATGTTTAGACTTCTTACAGATGGACGGCCTTTACCTGCCGGATGATCTTGCGACGCGTTTCTTTGACTGCGTCACCATAGATCTTCGTGAGTTGGAAGATACCTATGAGGATTTCTATCAGTATCAGCGGAGCAAACCGGTCGGCGCCTAGCCTGACCTTCTGCCCGCACTTCTAGCCCCTGTCACCTAATGGTGCCGGGGGTTTTCTGTACCCAAGTTTTCCCTGACCACTGGGGTTCAGTGGGTTCATCATGGCCGACGGGCCTTGTACGGAGAGGACACACTATGCCAAAACACGCATTCGCGCAGGCTAACGACCAAGCCGGGAACGAAGCCACGCAGGCTAACGACCAGACCGGGAACGAAGCCACACATGATGCTGGCGAGTTTCAGGCCATTACAAGCCAAGACCAGTTGGACAAGCTCATCGCGAAACGAGTCGCACGCGAACGCGCTAAATACGCTGACTACGACGACCTCAAAGCCATTGCACAAAAGGCCGGAGAATCCAACGCCCAACTGAAAGCCGAAGTCGAAGCCCTCAAAAAGGCGTCCGAGCGACGCGCATGGGTCGACCAGGTAGCAGGCGAAACCGGCATCCCAGCCGGGGTGCTACGCGGTAACACGCTTGAAGAAATCCAAGCCCACGCAAAAGCGTTGGGCGAAGCGTTCGCAAGCGTGAAACCAGTGCTGAAAGGCCAAGCGAAACAGGCCGACGTGTCCTCAACACCTGAACAGCTCCTCGTCCGGAGCCTCTTCAAGTAAATCATTTGGCGGTGTTTGAACCCACCCCTAACCAGTTCCCTTGTTGAAAGGAAAAATCATGGGAAAACTTTTCACCTCTGAAAACGCCAAGCCCCTACTTCCCCGAGAAATCGCGGACGGCCTGGTCAAGAACACTCAGAGCCTGTCCACTATCGCCGCACTGTCTACGCGCGAGCCGATGCGCTTCGGCAAGAGTGACGTTATCGTCTTCAACGATCTGCCTCGTGCGGAGTTCGTCGAAGAGGGCGCTGACAAGGCCTCGACCCAGGGCGGATTCTCTTCCGTGACTGTTCAGCCTCATAAGGCTCAGGTGACGATGCGGTTTAACCAGGAAGTCATGTGGGCTGATGAGGACTACCAGCTGGGCGTGCTCAATGAACTGAGCGTGGCGGGTCAAGAAGCGTTGTCGCGCGCACTGGACCTCGGTGTCTACCATCGCATCAACCCGCTAACTGGCAGCGCGACCACGTGGGAGAACTATCTGGGTGCGACAACGAAGCGCGTCGAAATCAAGGATGCTGATGCTGACGATGATTTCCGTAGCGCGGTGGGCCTGCTGGTCACTGGCGTGAACCCGGTTAACGTGACCGGCGCAGCGTTCGACCCGAAGTTCTCCTGGGCTTTGGCCTCGTTGAAGAACAAGGACGGTATGCAGCGTTACCCGCAGCTTGGCCTGGGTACTGGTGTGGATGCGTTCATGGGTATTAAGACCGCTGTCGGTAACACCGTGTCTGGTGTGCCTGAGGCGGCGGATACGAAGGTGCGCGCTATCGTCGGCGACTTTACGAACGGCATCCGCTGGGGTGTTCAGCGTGAACTCCCGGTCGAGCTGATCCAGCACGGCGACCCGGACGGCCAGGGCGACTTGAAGCGTAAGAACCAGGTCGCACTCCGCCTTGAGATCGTGTACGGCTGGTATGTGTTCGCGGATCGTTTCGCGATCATCGAGGACAAAGTCAACTGATCGATGCCTCGTTTTATTAACCCCTTGGGGAGCGTGGTTGTCGTTTCCGATGAGGATGCGGTGGCTATTGCTAGCGCGGGGTGGGAGCTTGTTCCTGAGGCTGATGCTGGCAAAGCCCCAGTGAAGCCACGTGTGAAGGCTAAAGCCCCAGCGAAGCCCCGCGTGAAGGCTCGCGACTGGTAAGTCCTCCTTAAACCCGGTCGCGCACACAGGGTGTGGGGTGGGCAGATGGTGGTGGTTTTCTTGCTTTCCCACCATCGTTGGCATTATCTGCCCACCCCACACTCTCTCCTTTTATTCCTCAAACTTTTCTTCTGATTGGTGGTGTCTATGGGAGTTCCTTACGCGGTTTTCGATGACGTGGAGACACGGTGGGTGTCCAGCGTGTTCATCCCCGCCCCGGAGGTTGTGAACGCGTATTTGGCGGACGCGACAATGGTGATGGACGCTGAACTCCCTACGCTTCGCGCCATGACCGACAGTGACGCGGAAGCGAGAGACCGGGCGACGTTCATTTGCGTTCGCATGGTGATTCGCGTGCTGTCGAACCCTGATCAGGTGCGGTCTACGCAGGACGCTACCGGCCCGTTCACCGAGTCCATCACCTACTCGACGGAATCCCTCGCGGGCTTGACCTTAACCGCGCAGGACAAGCGGTTTCTGATGGGCCCGTCCTGGACTGACACAGGTAGGGCGTTCGAGATCGACCCACTGGCGGGGGTGGTCGCGTGAGAAAACACGGCGAAACAGTGGAAGTCTTGGCGTTAGTTGCTGGCGAACCTGATGACCTGGGGAACGACACCAAGTCGTGGGGTTTGCCGTTGAAAGTAGCAAACGTGTTAGTCGCGCCATCGTCAACGACTGATCTGAATGGGGCGATTCGTCCTGACGGCGATAGTACGACTTTGAACCTTTATTTCCCTAAGTCTTTCACGGGTGTTTTGCGTGGGGCGCGGGTGATTGTTCGGGGTGAAACCTATGAGGTGCAGGGTGACCCGTTCGCTTACGACCCGACTATCACACCGGGCGCGCGCAATCTCGTCGTCAGCGTGGAACGTGTGGAGGGGTGAGACCAAAATTGGGGAAAGTAAAAGTGAAACTCAACTCATCAACACTCACTGCCCTGACTCTGCCTGTAATCGAACAGATCACGCAGGAAATCACCAACCGAGCGGGCGAGGGGTTTGTGGGTGACGTGATTATTACTGACCGACCGCACGGGGCTGTCAGGGCTGAAACCATCCAAGCCAAACGAAAGAACGCGAAGCACAACACCCTTTTGAAAGCGATGGGCGGATGACACCTGAAGAAATCCTGATCAAAGCGCTCGCGGATGGGTTGCGGTTGCGCGTGTCTGGTGACGTGCCCGCCACGAGGCCGGACATGTTCGTGACCGTGGAACGCACTGGCGGGTCTCAAACACGGTTTCTCGACCACGGCACCTACGCGGTGCAGGTGTGGGCAAAAAAGCGCGCGAACGCGGGAAAACTCGCCCAAACAGTGGCCTCGTACATCACCAATCAATTGCCAACTGACAACGGGAACATTGGCAGATCAACGGTGGAGTCCTTATATCACTTCCCCGACCCTGATTCGCCGATGGAGCGTTACCAGTTAACTGTCAGCGCCGTTATTACTCTCCCATGAAAGGAATACACACAATGGCAAAGAATGACTCGACAAAGGTCTCTGTAGGCAAACCGGGAGCAACGGGAGCGGTATTCGCCGCACCTGTCGGCACCCAGATCCCCCAGGATGCGACCACGAAACTCGACGCGGCGTTCAAGAACCTCGGCTACGTCTCAGAAGACGGCCTAACCAACAGTGTTGAGACGGACACTGAGGACCTGAAAGCCTGGGGCGGCGACACTGTCCTGACAACCCCGACAAGCCGTACTGAAACGTTCAAGTGGACGTTTATCCAGGTTCTCGACGTGGATGTGTTGAAGGAAGTCTACGGCGATAAGAACGTTAAAGACTCTGCCGGCGCGGTGACGGTGAAACACAACGGCACTGTCCTGGATCGGAAGATTTACGTCTTCGAGATGCTTCTGACTGGCGGGCGAGTCAAGCGGATCGTTGTCCCGAACGCTCAGATCACCGAAGTTGGTGAAATCGCTTACCAGGATGGTGAGGCGATCGGCTACGAAGTCACCTTGACCGCCTACCCGGACGGGGACGGTAACACGGCTTATGAGCATGTGACCGCCGCCTGATTCTTCACTTGTTCGTCCCCTGCTCTGGTCTTTGCCGCCCTTCTCCCAGAGCAGGGGTCTTCCCTTTCACAAGCCTGAGAAGAACACGCACGTAAAGCAGAAAGCAGAAAAATAATGACAACACCAGCAGACGTTGAAGCGTTGAAGGAAAAGCTAGCCGAAGCCGAAGCCGAGATGGCAGAACAGACACCCAAGGTGTCTAAAGAACTGATGCCCGAACCGGTGGACTTGCCACGCAAGATCATTGTGCGCGGGCTTGAGCTCACAATTAACCCGAAGATTCTGGCTGACCTTGAGTTCTTAGACCTCCTGGCGCAGATCGAAGACGAAAACCCGACAGCGTTGCCCCGCATTCTTCGCTTCCTCGTCGGAGCCGACCGGATGCGCGAAGTCTTCGACGTTTTGCGCTCAGAAGACGGGCACGTCGATCTAGTGGAGGGCGTGGAATTCATGCGCGAACTCATGGAAAGCCTAGCCCCAAATTCCTGATGCTCATCAATGTCTGGCGGAGACATCCTGATGAGCTGAACGCAGATTTCGCCCGCTTCTATGGGGTGCTTGACTGGCGGAGTTTACCGCCCGTCCAAGCCGCCTCACTATTTATTGCCATGCTGAGGCAACCAGAATCGTGGACACACAGGATCATGCAGGCCGGGGAAACGTTCGAGACAAGCCTTCACAAGCTTGTGGCGCTCGCTGTTGACCGGCTAGGGCTCCTGGTGTGGCAGAACACGAAAGACGGCATGAAAGGCCGGAATCGCCCGTCGTCAATATATGACGCACTCTTCCCGTCGCACGCCGTCGACCTGTCCGAGGACACGTTCACAATTGTTGACCCCGATGAGCTGGACGGCCTGTTGAAACGACTACATGAAAACTAACAACGTGGGAGGTTCCCTATATGGCTGGGTTTGATCTTGGTACTGCTTGGCTGAATGTTGTCCCCAGCTTTAAGGGGGCCGCCCGCGCTTTATCGTCTGAACTCTCGGGCGTTTCCGGCTCGGTGTTACCTAAAGATTTCGGTGTGAAATCGACACGAGGCTTCGCCAAGAACGTCAAGGCGGCTATGGCTGAGTCTCGCACGGCAGCCGCCGAAGCAGCCCAGGCGGTTCAGACTGCGATGAGTAAAGCGCAAGTGGCGCAAAAGGCGCAGGCAAGCGCAGCCGCTCAGACGGAGATAGCGAATAAGAAACTCGCTGAGGCGATTAAAAAGTATGGCGCGGACTCCTCCCAAGCAGCCGAAGCTTCTCTGAAGGTGAAGAATGCTCTCGCCCAGGAAGAGGCGGCGGCAGTTGGGGTGAAGAGCGCGTTTGAACGTGTCGGGGAGGCGCAGAAAAAGGCGGCGAACACTCAGCCTCTGATGCGCTCCCAGGCTGTAATGAAATCGCTTGGCCAGACGGCGCGCAACGTTGGAGCAAGTATCAAACGGTCTTTCGGCGACGCGTTCCGCACAGCCGGAATGCTGGCAGGCGCGGGGCTGACCGCCGCA
>UMJL01007581.1_pt1 | contig 10801 bp, 8 predicted proteins | sample 1966071 | NCBI WGS metagenome assembly UMJL01 (sample SAMEA4836148, study PRJEB28245) | human gut metagenome | biome: gut microbiome; material: fecal sample | place: Denmark | collected 2008
AAACTTTCTCGTAAGTGTAACATATGTATTGACAACTAAGAAATACTTGATTTTATATGTAAACGATTGAATTGAAACTTATAGAAGAGTATGGTATAATAAACAGATGTAAATATTTTAATTGGGGGTATAAGGATATGATGGACCTTATTGTTACTTTAAAAAAAGAATTGATAGTCTTTTTTGTATCTATGTTACCCATAATAGAACTAAAGGGAGCCATACCCATTGGTCTGTCTTTAGGCTTGAGTGCGAGGACATCCATATTATTTTCTGTCTTGGGGAGTTGCATACCATGTCCATTTATATTGTATGGCATAAATAGGGTCTTGTTTCAGCTTGAGAGCCTAAGGCCTCTTAAGGTCAGGATTTTGAATATGAAGTCCAAGGTATTGAGAAGGGGCAAGTATGTCAATAGAATAGGTAGGATAGGCCTGTTTTTCTTTGTTGCAATTCCACTTCCTGGAACTGGTGTATGGAGTGGTAGTCTTCTGGCTGTCTTGCTTGGTTTTAGACCCAAGAATGTATTGCCATATATTATAGTTGGCAATATTGTGGCAGGTTTTATTATAGCTACAGTTAGCTATGGTGTTGTTAGCATATTGTAAAGTAGAAATATATAGTTTACCAAGTGCATTTGTGTGCTTGAGTTGATTTTTTATTTTAATTCAAATAATAAATAAGTATAGTAGGGAGAATATAATGAGAACTTCGTTAGTAATAATGGCTGCTGGCATAGGGTCAAGATATGGTGCTAGTATAAAGCAGTTGGAATCAGTAGGCAAGTCCGGTGAGATAATCATGGACTATTCAGTATATGATGCTATAAATGCTGGATTTAATAAGATTATTTTTATAATTCGTGAAGATATCAAGGAAGACTTCATGGAGGTAATAGGTAATAGAATTGAAAAAATCTGCAGCAAAAATAATGTGGAGGTAGCCTATGCCTACCAAGATTTAAACGATCTACCTGAGGGGGTAAGCTTGCCTGATGGACGTAAAAAGCCATGGGGAACAGGTCAAGCGGTCTTATCCTGTAGAGATATCATAAATGAGCCTTTTGCAGTTATAAACGCAGATGATTATTATGGCAAGGAATCATTTGTAAATATACATGAATTTTTGATTTCAAACTCATCTAAAGAGAAGAGTTATTGTATGTCTGGATTTATCCTTAAAAACACTCTTAGTGAAAACGGTGGTGTTACAAGGGGCATATGTTCAGTAGATGAAAATGACTACCTTACTGATGTTGAAGAAACTTACAATATAGTAAAAACAAAAGAAGGTGCTGAGACAGAAGGCAGAAAAATAGATGTCAACTCACATGTATCTATGAATATGTGGGGATTTACTCCTGAGTATATAGATATACTTAAGGATGGTTTTAAGGAGTTTTTCGACAAGCTAGCTGAGGACAAAGCCTTGTCAGCAGAATACCTTATACCAATACATATAGGTGGCCTACTTGAAGATGGTAAAATATCTGTTAAGCTACTAGAAACTCATGACAAGTGGTTTGGAATAACTTATAGAGAGGACCTTGATGCAGTTATAAAATCATTTGACAAGCTGATTGAAGAGGGAGTTTATTCTAAAGACCTATTTGAGGATATGAGATAAGAATAAATAGTGAATAGTTTTATATAATATAAGTGAGCCTTATAGGTTTTTCTGTTAGATAACAGATGTCTATTAAAAGGCTCTTTTCTTGTTTAGGCATGTATTTGAAAGCTAAAGTTAAGACGGTGGGGGTAATATATAATAGGTACAAGTAAATATAAAACATTTATAGCCATATAAGAAAAAATTACCTATTTCTATGTTATAATGAAAGGTAAATGATAAAAAGAGGTGAATATTATAAAAGAAAAAATATTAAAAAATGGAGTTAGAATTGTCGCTGAAGAGATACCATATGTCAAGTCTGTATCTCTAGGCGTTTGGATAAATGTAGGTTCTAGGATGGAATCAGAAGACAATAGGGGAATAGCCCACTTTATAGAGCATATGCTTTTCAAGGGGACTAAGACTAGGTCTGCCAAGAAGATATCTAATGACATTGACTACTACGGTGGCAACATCAATGCCTTTACGACACATGACCATACTTGCTATCATGTCAAGATGCCATACAACCATATAGACAGGGGCATAGAGGTCTTGGCTGACATACTAAAGAATTCCGTCTTTGATGAAAATGAGATAGAAAAAGAAAAGTCTGTTATAAGAGAAGAACTAAAAATGTATGAAGATTCTCCTGAGGACTATGTATATGAAGAACTTCTTAAAAGAGTTCATTCAAATAAGGGCATAGGCAGGAATGTACTGGGAACTCTTGAATCTATACAGGATATCAACAGAGAAAAGATAATTGACTTCTTTGATAGCCACTATGTTGCTAACAATTCTGTTATAGTTGCAAGTGGCAACTTTGATTTTGATGATCTAGTTGATAAGATAGAAGGCAACTTTTCTTCTTGGAAGTCCTATGACGTATCTACTATTCAAGAGGGACAGGACTTTTTACCTATTGCCTTTGTTGAGGACAGGGAGGACGAGCAAGCCAATATAGCCATAGTATTTGAGTGTCCAGATGATAGGGTGGACAAGGATTTTTATGGGGTCAAACTTCTAGGTAATATATTGGGCAACTCACCTAGTTCAAGGCTCTTCCAGCATATAAGGGAAGAAAAGGGCCTATCCTATAGTATATATTCTTCAGATAGTTTCTATAGAAATTATGCTGAATTTGGAATCTATGCTAGTATGGCTATTGATAATTTAAAAGAAGTGTATAGGCTTGTCAAAAAGGAGATAGCAGACCTTGTAGACAATTATATTACAAGAGACGAACTCCTATTTGCCAAGGAGCAGTACAAGGGCAGTGTCTTGATGAATATTGAGGATACTGAGGACAGGATGCTCTTGATAGGAGAGTATGAAATAGAAGGCAAAAAACTCAAGTCAACTGAAGAGATAAGTCAGATAGTGGACGATATAGATATTGACTACATGAAGGGTCTAATAGATAGGCTATTTAGTAAACCTATGGCAGTTGGAGTCACAGGTAAGGGAGTTAAGGCTATTATGAAAGGGGTGTTATAGTGGCTAAGAATTCAAAGGGGAGACCAAAAAGACCTCCTCAGTCAAAACAGAGTAGGAAAAGAAAGAGTTCTGTTAAGGGAAGGCAGAGAGAATATAACCCAGAATATCACAATTTGGTTATTATATTTTTGGGTCTATTTATAGGATATGGACTAATGTCATCATCAGGAGCTCTTCTTCCTAGGATAATACAGTTGATATTTAAGGGATTATTTGGTGGACTTGCTATACTTGTGCCACTTGTCCTAGTACTAGCAGGTATAACAGGATTTATCCGCAATAACGAAAAAATAAATAGGATTAGAAGAACCAAGATGAAGTATATAATACCTATATTCTTGATACTTTATTATGGTTTGATCAACTATGCTCAGTCACCTTCATCTAGTCCACTAAGGATGGATGAAATACAGGATATAATAAAGATGGGTGTTTCAAGAGAGGGTATGGGACTTATACCTTCATTTGCGACTTATTACTTGACACATCTACTTGGACTTGTGGGTGCATGGCTTATAGTGGTGTTTGCTACGATTATATGCATACTACAGGTTATGGACATATCTATAGCAGATATGATAGAGCTTGCCCAGAATCCTTCTAATGGCAGGGCAAATATATTGTCAAAGCTAAAGGTGTTCAATAAAAACAAGACAAACGTAGATGGAATTGAGGAAACGACTGTTATCAGTAAGACAGGTATATTCTCAAAGATAAAGGACAAGTTTAAAAAGAATGACCAAGATAGTCCTGAAGAAGAGGATGATACAGATAAGACTATAAAAATAGTTGGTTTCAACAAGGCAGAGGACGACTATCTTGAAATACTAGAAGGAACTCAGAGCCTATCAGACCTTGAAGTCCTTCAGAAGCTACAGCAGGGTGACCTAGAGGGTATAGATGGTATCACACCGAACTTAAAGGATATTGGTCCTAAGAGTAAGTTGATGGGTGGTCCCGGTCAGATAGTCGAACCAGAAAAAGAAGATTTATTTGAAGAAGAAAACGAGCATATAAAATATGCAAACTATAAGATGCCACCTGTTTCACTCCTTAATAAGGTTGTGAACAAGTCTGACAAGAGGTCAAAGCAAAAGGTACTAGAAAATGCAAGAAGACTAGAGCAGACTCTTAGGGACTTTGGTGTTGAGGCATCTATCAACCAGGTTACGGTTGGACCTACTATCACTAGGTACGAAATACAGCCAAGACCGGGTGTTAAGGTGAGTAAGATAGTCAACCTTACAGATGATATAGCCCTATCTCTTGCAGCCAAGTCTATAAGAATGGAAGCCCCAATACCGGGTAAAAATGCCATAGGTATAGAGGTTCCAAACGAGGAGTCTCAGATGGTAGGCATAAGAGAAATCATAGAGAGCAAGGAGTTCAATGGATACCCTTCTAAGCTGGCCATGGGACTAGGCAAGGACGTTGCAGGCAGGATTATAATTGGTGATATAGCCAAGATGCCACACCTACTAATAGCAGGTTCTACTGGTTCAGGTAAGTCTGTATGTGTAAATACCTTGATCACTAGTTTGGTATACAAGGCCAAGCCAGACGAGGTCAAGCTGATATTGATAGACCCTAAGGTTGTCGAGCTATCCAACTACAACGGAATACCTCACCTCTTGATACCAGTTGTAACAGACCCTAAAAAGGCTGCAAATGCTCTTACTTGGGCTGTTACTGAGATGAATAGAAGGTATAAGCTCTTTGCAGATACTCAGGTAAAGGATATAAAGAGTTACAACGAAAAGACGGATAATCCACTTCCTAGAATAGTAATAATAATAGACGAGTTGGCTGACCTGATGATGGTATCTGCCAATGATGTAGAAGACTGTATACACAGGCTTGCCCAGATGGCAAGAGCTGCTGGTATGCACCTTATAGTGGCTACTCAAAGACCTTCAGTAGACGTTATAACAGGTGTGATCAAGGCCAATATACCATCTAGAATAGCATTTGCAGTATCGTCCCAGACGGACTCAAGGACTATTATAGATATGGGTGGAGCCGAAAAACTACTTGGCAAGGGAGATATGTTATTCTATCCTCTTGGGGCAGCCAAGCCAGTCAGACTACAGGGGGCATTTATATCAGAGGCCGAGTCAGACAAGATTATAGAACATATCAAAAATGATGTTGGAGAGCATACCTATGCAAATGATATAGAAGAGAAGATATCAAATGTAAACACTGATGAAGTATCTTCAGCTGACGAGTTATTGGTCGAGTGTATCGAGTTTGTTGTAGCCAATGAGCAGGCATCTGCATCAATGCTACAGAGAAAGTTCAAGATAGGATTTAACAGGGCTGCAAGGCTCATAGACGATATGGAAGAAAGAGGAATAGTTGGTCCTAGTGAGGGCAGTAAACCTAGAAAGGTCCTTATTTCCAAGCAAGACCTAGAGGGTTTGTTATAGAAAATTAAATTAGAATTAGAGTAAATTGGAGGAATAGATTTGAAAATAGCCTTAGAATCATTAGGATGTTCAAAAAATTTAGTAGATGCGGAGATTATGTTGGGGCTCTTGAACAAGAAGGGCCACCAACTTGTTTCAAGTCCTGAAGGGGCTGATGTAGTTATTGTAAATACTTGTGGATTTATAGAGTCTGCCAAGCAGGAGTCTATAGATTCTATAGTAGAATATGCAGACCTTAAGAACGAGGGTAGTCTAAAGTATCTTTTGGTGTCGGGATGTCTTGCCCAGAGGTATCCAGATGAATTAAAGGAAGAAATACCAGAAATAGATGCTATAGTTGGTACAGGAAGCTACCAAAATATCACAACTGTTGTAGACAAGTTGATGACTAGAGATGGTATAGTTGAGATTGGAGATATCAACTTTAGCTTTAATGAAGACCTACCTAGGTATATATCTACACCTGACCACCTAGCCTACCTTAAAATAGGAGAAGGATGCGACAATAATTGTACCTACTGTATAATTCCTAAGTTGAGGGGTAAATATAGGAGTAGGAAGCTAGAAGATCTTTTGGCTGAAGCAGAGGGTCTTTTAGAAAGAGGCGTCAAGGAATTGGTTGTGATAGCCCAGGACACTAGTGTATACGGAAGAGACAGATACGGAAGGGTCATGTTGGCAGAATTACTTGAAAGATTAGCCAAGATGGGCTTTAAGTGGATAAGGGTCATGTATTCTTATCCAGAGGGAATAACGGAAGAAATAGTTGATGTAATAGCTAAATATGACAACCTATGTAGCTATTTTGATATTCCAATGCAGCATGCCAGTGACAGAATCCTAAAGCTGATGAACAGGCATACCAGCAACCAAGAGCTAAGGAGCAAGGTTGAAATGATAAGGTCAAAGATACCAGATGCGACTATAAGGACTACCTTTATAGTAGGTTTTCCTGGTGAGACTGATGAAGACTTTGAGACCCTGCTAGACTTTGTAGAGGATATGGGACTTGACAGGATGGGGGCCTTCACTTATTCAAGAGAAGAAGATACACCGGCTGACAGGCTTCCTGACCATATAGACGAAGATACCAAAAAAGAACGTCTTGAGAGACTGATGATGGTCCAGCAGTCAGTATCTGAAATTATTAATCAGAAAAAGATAGGAAATACCTACGAAGTATTGATAGAAGACCAGATTGACGATACACTATATATAGGTAGAACAAAATATGATGCCGAAGAGATAGACAGCGTCATATATGTTGAAACAAAAAGAGATCTTTCAAGAGGAGACATGGTAGATGTCTTGGTCGAATCAGCTTATGAGTATGACCTTAAAGGCCACCTTGTAGATGAAGTACCAACTATGAAAAAGATAAATATTTAAGGAGGTATTATTATGAACTTACCAAACAAACTCACAGTACTTAGGATATGCATGGTACCATTATTTGTACTATGTATGTACTTGCCTATATCAAGCAAGTATATAATAGCTATGATTATATTTGCCCTTGCATCTATAACAGATATGCTTGATGGAAAGATAGCAAGAGCTAGAAATTTAGTCACAGATTTTGGTAAATTTATGGATCCACTTGCAGACAAGCTACTGGTTATAGCGGCCCTTACTTCAATGATAGAAGTCAATCTAGTTCCAGCATGGATAGTTATAATAATAGTTGCAAGAGAGTTGGCAGTGAGTATTATGAGGGCAATTGCAGCTGCAGAAGGCAAGGTAATAGCTGCTGGATCAAGTGGTAAATTAAAGACAGTAACACAGATGTTTGCGATAATATTCCTATTACTAGGGGCTCATATGGGACCTGGCGTTTTCAAGACAATAGGTGGAGTACTGATATATATAGCAGCAATATTGACCCTATATTCAGGTTACGAATACTTCTATGCAAATAGAAAACTATTTTCTGATATGTAATAGATATAAGAATTGTTTAATAGGCATAAGAAAGTATATTAAATATCATATATCACATATTTACAATGCGTGATATCTTAATAAGACCTGTTAGACGTGATCATCAATAAGAAGTAATGGCTTGGAAAAATATTAAAGTAGTTTATTTTTAATAATATTTGCCTATAGATGTGTAGATAGACTAGCTAGTATGTAAAAAGTATTCTAAGAGAACATTTGTTCTTGACACTTTGTATCTATTAATTTATAATAAATATATAAGAACAAATGTTTGTATGGAGAGGAAACGAAATGACAATAGACAAGAATAAAATGGATGCCCTTAATGAGGCACTTGGTAAAATTGAAAAAGAGCACGGAAAAGGATCAATAATGAAGCTTGGTGAGACTTCTTCACTAGAGATAGACTCTATACCTACAGGGTCTATAGGTCTCGATGTAGCCCTAGGAGTAGGTGGCTTACCAAGAGGAAGAATAATAGAAGTATATGGACCAGAGTCTTCAGGGAAGACTACTGTAGCCCTTCACTGTATAGCAGAGGCTCAGAAGAGAGATGGTATAGCAGCATTTATAGATGCAGAACACGCACTTGACCCAGTATATGCAAGGGCTCTTGGAGTGGATATAGACAACCTAGTCATATCTCAGCCAGATACAGGAGAACAGGCCCTAGATATAGCAGAGTCCCTTATAAGATCAGGAGCTGTAGATATACTAGTAATAGACTCAGTAGCTGCCCTAGTACCTAAGGCAGAAATAGAAGGTGACATGGGAGATTCTCACGTAGGTCTACAGGCTAGACTTATGTCACAGGCACTTAGAAAATTGACTGGATCTATAAAGAAGTCAAACTGTGTTGTTATATTTATCAACCAGTTGAGAGAAAAAGTAGGGGTTATGTTCGGTAATCCAGAGACAACAACAGGTGGTAGAGCCCTTAAGTTCTTCTCATCAGTAAGACTAGAGGTCAGAAGAATAGAAACTATCAAGCAGGGTGACAAGATGATAGGATCTAGGACAAGGGTCAAGGTTGTAAAGAACAAGGTTGCCCCACCATTCAAGCAGGTAGAGTTTGACATTATGTACGGTACAGGAATATCAAAGATGGGCGACCTACTAGAAGTAGCAACAGGTATAGATGTTGTCAAAAAATCGGGTGCATGGTACAGTTACAAGGATAGCAAGATAGGCCAGGGTAGAGAGAATTCAAAGGCATTCTTGGAAGAAAATGAAGATATAGCAAATGAAATAGAGGCAAAGGTAAGAGAATACTACGGCCTTGACTTTGACAGTGAGAACATATCAATTGAAGAGGCTAAGATGGGTGAGGAACAACTTACTTTCTAGCAAGATAAATTGGAAATTAATTACTAGTCATAAATTTTAAAATTAATCCGTAGATGGTATATTGATATCAAATGTTAGATACTTGTTCTAGCTTTGGATGTCTAGCTGTCTACGGATTTTTGTATAATTTTAAGTAAAAAAAAACAAATATTTACAATTAATTGACATTATTGATAAAAGATTATAAAATAGGATATAGGGATAAATGTTATAGTAGATGTTTTGCTCATGATGGGCTAGATATCAAATAGGTATTATATCCATTATGGTGGTGTCTTTTAGACAAGAAACCATTGAACTCAAATGTAATAATAGAACAAGATTTTGAACCTTGAAAACAGAATAAGAAAAAGGAGGTGGACATAATAATAGTATATATTATAGGAACTGCCGCTATAGCAGTTATAATAGGATTACTGATTGGTTATGTTATCAGAAAAAACATCTCTGAAGCTAAGATTGGACAGGCCGAAACACTGGCTAAGGAAATTGTCGAAAAGGCTAACAGAGACTCTGAGACTGTTAAAAAAGAGAAACTTCTTGAAGCTAAAGAAGAGATTCATAGATTACGTACTGAGGGTGAAAGAGAAAACAAAGAAAGAAGAAACGAAGTACAGAAATATGAAAAGAGAGTTCTACAGAAAGAGGAGACTCTTGATAGGAAAATGCAATCTTTAGAACAGAAGGAAGTAAATCTTACAAGAAAAGTTGAAGATGTAAAGAAAAAGGAAGACGAAGTTGATCAAATTAGGGAGCAGCAGGTACAGAAGCTTGAAAGTATCTCAGGATTTACAACTGAAGAGGCAAAAGAAATAATCCTTTCAAATGCAGAGAGAGATGTAAGAAGAGAAATGTCATTGATGATTAAGGAAAAGGAGTACAAGGCTAAGGAAGAAGCTGAAAAGAGAGCTAGAGAAATAATTGGCTATGCTATTCAGAAATGTTCTGCAGACCACGTTGCTGAGACTACTGTATCAGTAGTCAACCTACCTAACGATGAAATGAAGGGTAGAATCATAGGACGTGAAGGAAGAAATATCAGGGCCCTAGAAACTTTGACAGGTATAGATTTAATAATCGATGATACTCCAGAAGCAGTGATATTATCAGGCTTTGACCCATTAAGAAGAGAAGTTGCAAGGATAGCCCTTGAAAACTTAATCTCAGATGGTAGAATACATCCAGCCAGAATAGAAGAAATGGTTGAAAAGGGTAAGAAAGAAGTTCAGAGTATTATCAAGGAAGCTGGAGAACAGGCAATGTTTGATACAGGAGTACATGGGCTACATCCTGAAATCGTAAAACTGTTGGGTAGACTAAAATACAGAACAAGTTACGGACAGAATGTGTTAAAGCACTCTATTGAAGTTTCAATATTGGCTGGTATCATGGCAGAGGAAATTGGAGCAGATCCAAAGCTTGCCAAGAGAGCAGGTTTGGTACATGATATAGGTAAGGCAGTTGACCATGAAATAGAAGGTACACACATTGAGATTGGTATGGACTTGTTGAAGAAGTACAAAGAATCTAAGGAAGTCATCCATGCAATGAGTACCCACCACGGTGACTATGAACCACAGACTGTTGAGGCTGTACTTGTAACAGCAGCAGATGCTGTATCAGCTGCAAGACCAGGAGCAAGACGTGAAACTCTTGAATCATATATCAAGAGACTTGAAAAGTTAGAAGAAATCACTAACTCTTATGAAGGTGTTGAAAAATCATTTGCTATTCAGGCTGGTAGAGAAGTAAGAATAATGGTTAAGCCAGAAGAAGTAAGTGACGAAGAAATGCACCTACTAGCAAGAGACATGACAAAGAGGATAGAAGAAGATCTAGACTATCCAGGTCAGATAAAGGTTAGTATCATTAGAGAGACTAGAGCGACTGACTATGCTAAATAATAATATTAAAAGAGTGCTTATGCACTCTTTTTTTATATAGATAATTTATCATAACAAGTGCAACATAAA
>UMJL01035242.1_pt1 | contig 10718 bp, 10 predicted proteins | sample 1966071 | NCBI WGS metagenome assembly UMJL01 (sample SAMEA4836148, study PRJEB28245) | human gut metagenome | biome: gut microbiome; material: fecal sample | place: Denmark | collected 2008
GGAGCTGCGCCTGCAGCGCGAACTCGAACACCACAAGCAGCAGATCGCCGAGGACAAGGTCCGCTTCCTGATTAATATCAGCCACGAATTGCGAACGCCCCTCACGCTGATTCTCGGGCCCCTCGGGCGGCTGATCCGCACGTCGGACGATACGAGCGGCGACCGTCCGCTGCTGCGCCGCATCTACAAGCAGGCGCAGCGCATGAAGGAGCTGATCAACATGGTGTTGACCCTGCGCAAGATGGAGACCGGGACCACCACGCTCCAGCCTCAGGTGCAGGATCTGAACCGTTGGGTGGGGGAGGTGGTCGAGGATTTCGGACTCGAGGCCGACGAACGCGGAATCGAGATCCGGGTGGAGGCCGATCCGCGGGTCGGCGAGCGGAATTTCGATGCCGGAAAGTGTATGATCGTGCTGAGCAATCTGCTGATCAACGCGCTGAAACACAGTCCGGACCGGAGCTGCATTACGGTGCGCACGCAGCTGGACGAGGCACGGCACTGTGTCCGGATCTCGGTGATCGACCGCGGCTGCGGCCTGAAGGGGGTCGACACCGACCGCCTCTTCACCCGCTTCTACCAGGGCGACAACGAACGGACCGGGTCGGGAATAGGCCTCTCCTATGCCAAGATCCTGGTCGAACAGCACGGCGGGCGGATCGGTGCCGGGGACAATCCCGAAGGGGGTGCGATCTTCTATTTCGAACTGCCGTCCGAACTGCCCGGCGAACGGATCGTCTGCCAGCCCCGCAACTACCTCAATGAGCTGTTGACGGCCGAGAGTCCGGTCGAGCAGCCGGTGGCGGAGGCCGATCTGTCGCAGCTTTCGCTGTTGATCGTCGAGGACGACGAGGAGCTGGTCACCTATCTGAAAGGGGAGTTCGAACCGCGGACACGCCGTCTCTTCACGGCCCACGACGGGGTCGAGGCTCTCGCGATTCTCGAACGCGAGGAGGTGGATGTGGTCGTCAGCGACGTGATGATGCCCCGCATGGACGGTTACGAACTGTGCCGGCAGGTGAAGAGCCGTATTGACATCAGCCACATCCCGGTGGTCCTGCTCACGGCGCGCAACGACGAACGCAGCCAGCTGCTCGGCTACAACAACGGGGCCGATGCCTACATGGCCAAGCCGTTCGAGGTGGAGATGCTGGCGGCGGTGGTGGTCAATCTGCTTCGCAACCGGTCGTTGATCCGCGACCGTTACCGCGAGCAGCCCGTGATGCCCACTCCGCAGGAGACGGCCTTCAGTTCGGCCGACGAGGAGTTCCTCACGCGGCTCCGCAAGCTGGTCGAGGAGAATCTGCAGCAGGTCGATTTCAGTATTCCGTACCTGTGCCGCGAGATCGGGATGAGCCGCACGGTGCTCTACAACAAGTTGAAACTCCTGACGGGGCTCAACGTGAAGGAGTATGTCAACAAGATCCGTATCGAGCGGGCCTGCCGGCTCATCTCGGAGACGGAACTCAGCATCACGGAGGTTGCCGAACAGACCGGATTCTCGTCGGCCCGCTATTTCAGTACGGCATTCAAGCAGTATATGGGGTGACCCCGACGCAGTATAAGGCCAAATCGGCCTGAATAGAGGGTTGGTCTGAGGGTGGTTTGGTCTGAGTCGCCGGTTGGGCTTGAGTAGCTGGCTGGCCTGCAGACGGACGATCTGTCTGTTGGCTTGCAGACGACGGTTTGCATCCTCTTTTGTCTATCAGAAGGGCCGTACGCGGGACATTGCAGCTGAAACCCGTTGAAGCTTCCGCAGCTTGTGAAACCCCTCTTTTAGAGGGGAGAAAACCCGTTGAAGCTTCCGCAATTTGAATCTTACTTTCTTGGGGGGTAGGCGGGGTATTGCAACTGAAACCCGTTGAAGCTCCCGCAGCTTGCGAACCCCCTCTCTTAGAGGGGAGGAAACCCGTCGAAGCTTCAGCAACTTGCAAAACCCCTCTTTTAGAGGGGCGTATGCGGGGCATTGCAGCTGAACCTGTTTAAGCTTCAGCAGCTTGCAAACCCCCTCTTAGAGGGTTGTACGCGGGGTATTGCAGCTGAAACCCGTCGAAGCTCCCGCAGCTTGTGAACCCCCTCTCTTAGAGGGGTCAGGCGTGGATGACGCCGGAACCGACCAGTTCGTCCCCGTCGTACCAGGCGGCAAACTGCCCCGGGGTGATGCCCCGCTGCGGTTCGTCGAAGAGCAGATAGGCCCCGGTCTCACGGATGAAGAGCCGGGCCCCCTGCAGCGGCTGCCGGTAACGGATGCGGACCGAAAAACGGGCGCTCTCGCCAACGGCCATCGCCCGCGTGGGGTTCACCCAGTGAATCTCCCCGGGCAGAATCCGCAGCGCCGGCCGCCACAGCCCCGGATGGGAATCCCCCTCGCCCACGTAGATCACGTTCTGCACGGTGTCCGTCGCCAGGATGAAGAGCGACTCCTTGCGGCCGCCGATCCCGAGTCCCTTGCGCTGCCCGATGGTGTAGAAGTGGGCGCCGTTGTGCTCGCCGATCTTCTTGCCGTCGCGCACCGTATAGTGCCACGGCTCGGCCAGGGCGGCCAGTTGTTCGTCCGTGGGCTCCTTGCCGGGGTGCGGTATCGGGGTGTTCCGGGCATATTTCGGCCACGTGGGGAGGATCTCGTGGACGTTGCCGCGCTTCGAGGCGAGCTTCTGCTGGAGGAAGACCGGCAGATCAACCTTCCCGACAAAGCAGATCCCCTGCGAATCCTTGCGGCGCGCCGTGGCCAGCCCCTGCTCCGTGGCGATGCGCCGCACCTCGGGCTTCAGCAGCCCCCCGACCGGGAACAACGCCCGGCTCAGCTGCTCCTGCGAAAGCTGGCAGAGAAAGTAGCTCTGATCCTTGTTGGGGTCGATGCCGGCCAGCAGCCGGTAGATGATGCGCCCGTCCGCAAGCCGCTCCTCGGCCTTGCGGCAGTAGTGGCCCGTGGCGACGTAGTCGGCCCCGAGCTTCAGCGCCTCGCGCAGGAAGACGTCGAACTTGATCTCGCGGTTGCACAGCACGTCGGGATTGGGCGTGCGGCCGCGTTCGTACTCGGCGAACATGTAGTCCACCACCCGCGTGCGGTAGTCGGCCGAGAGGTCGACGACGTGGAGCGGAATGTCGAGCTTCTTGGCCACCAGTTCGGCGAAGAGGCGGTCGTCGTGCCACGGACAGTCGCCTTCGAGCGTGCCCGTGGTGTCGTGCCAGTTGATCATGAAGAGGCCGATGACCTCATATCCCTGCTCCTTGAGCAGCCAGGCGGCCACCGACGAATCGACGCCGCCCGAGAGTCCGATGACTACCCGTTTCATTGCTTCTGCGTTTGCGTTTCAAGAGTCTCGGCCAACAGCCGCCCGGCCGGACTCCCCCTCGCCGTTGTCGTGGAGCATGCTCTCACGGCGGCGAAATTACGAAAAATATTCAACAACCCGACCTCCTGCCGATGAAGGCCTGCGCGGGCGGATGGCCGCGCAGAGGGCAGCCCCTGCACGTCGTCTCACCGATCCGCCGCTTGCGGCTCAGAGGTCGATCATCCCCTCAGGCAGGACGAAGTGGATCCGCCGGTCCTCGAAGTCGATGTGGGCGATGAACTCCTCGACGGCCGGGACCAGCACCTGACGCCCGCCGATCTCCACCTCGAAGAGGGGATTCATCTCGCTGTCGTAGAAGTCGGTGATGATGCCGGCGTGCTGCGCCTCGGCCCCGGCCTCCTCGACCACGGCCTCGAAACCGACCAGATCCTCCAGATAGAACTCGTCATCCTCCTCGTCTGTGGGGTCCTCGATGCGGAACTCGAGTCCGATGAGCTCCCGTGCGCGGCGTTCGGTATCGATGTCGGCAAAGGTGGCGGTGGCACCCGAGATGCCGCGCCGTTCGAACCGCTCGCACCACAGCGGCACCTCCAGGGCGTCGATGGTGACCATCAGCGGGGTGGTTTGCGGATCGAAGTCGTCGGGAAAGGCGGGGTAGAGCGAGAGCATGAGGCCCCCGTCCGTGCCGAAAAGTTTGTTGATGCGTCCAGCGGATTCAGCCATGGCGAAAGTGTTTGCGGCAAAAATACAAAAAAAACAGGAAATCTCCCCGTGGGGCGATCTCCTGTTCAGATGTTGAGAACCTCTGCTTATTCAGCGGCGGAAGCTTCGGGAGCAGCCTCCTCGGTGTTTGCAGCCTCGGCAGCGGCAGCCTCTGCGGCCTCACGGGCGGCAGCCTCGGCAGCAGCCTTCTTCTCGGCGATGGCAGCGGCGCGATCCTCCTTGATCTTGGTCTCGGCAGCCAGACGGGCCTTTTCGGCCGACTTGGCGTCGGAAGCGATCTTGTTGGTCTTGGCCTCGATCTTGCCGTTCTTGGCCTCCATCCACTTGTTGAAGCGAGCCTCGGCCTCGGTCTCCGTGAAGGCACCCTTGGCTACGCCACCCAGCAGGTGTTTCTTGTAAAGTACGCCCTTGTACGAGAGGATAGCCCGACAAGTATCCGTAGGTTGTGCGCCTTTGAGTAACCAATCCAGAGCTTTCTCGAAGTTCAGATCGATCGTAGCAGGATTCGTGTTGGGGTTGTAGGTACCCAACTTCTCGATGAATTTACCATCACGTGGCGCTCTGCTATCTGCGGCAACGATGTGATAGAAGGCGAAACCCTTCTTACCGTGACGTGCCAGACGAATTTTAACAGCCATTTGCTAATAAAATTTTGTTAAAGAATTAAAAACGCTCACCCGGTTCGGGCTTTTAAGCGTGCAAATGTAGGGAAAAAATTCCGGCCGGCCAAATAAAAGGGCGAAAAAGCCGCAAAATGGGGGAAAATATGCTCCGAACGGAGGAAAAGTGATCCCGGCGCGGCTCGAACGCGCGGCCGGCAGATTAGAAATCTGCTGCTCTATCCAACTGAGCTACGGGACCATCGTCGTTTTGACGGTCGCAAAATTAAGAAAAAAAAGAACACGAACCAACAATGTCGGTGCGAAAAGTCCGAATGAGGGATTTTTTTGACCGCCGCGCTGTTGCTTTTCCCCGCACGGTTGGCTATCTTTGTGGCTCGGATCCGCCCTGCGGGCTTCGGCCCCGGACGGACCCGCAGACAACACTCCTTTAATTATTTACGAAGATGATGAAACGAATTCTGGCAGCCGCCGTGCTGCTTTTCGCCATGACCGCCTGCTGCAACTGCGGGCAGAAGAGCCTCCCGCTGGAGGGAACTTTGTGGAAACTCGCCAAGATGGAGTCGATCCCCGCTTCGGCCATCTCTGCCGAGGAGGATACCTTCACGCTGCTGTTCAATGCCGCCGACACGCTCGTTGCCGGCCGCACCAACTGCAACCGCTTCTTCGGCCCCTACGAACTCAAGGGCAAGAGCCTGAAGTTCGGTACGCTGGGCATGACCCGGATGGCCTGCCCCGACATGCAGTACGAGGATGCCTTCGTGCGGATGCTCGACGAGGTCGACGGCTTTGAGATCAAGGGCTCGGATCTGAAACTGCTCAAGGGCGAGCAGGTCCTGGCCGAATTCCAGGGTACGGAGGCGCCTGCCGAAGCGGAGTAGGCGATCGGAATCGGGCTGCCGGTACCGGAGTGTTTCCGGTGGCGGCGGGCGCAAAACCTGCAGGGCGGGGGAGTTGCGGCTCCTCCGCCTTTTTGTTGCTGTGACCCAAAACAAAAACGGCCTCCCGTTTTCGGGAAGCCGTTTTGACGTAAGACTCTAAGAGCCGGATTACTCGTTCAGCGGCGTTACGCTGACATACGAGCGGCCTTCGTTCTTCTTGCAGAACTCTACGGTTCCGTCCACGAGGGCGAAGAGCGTGTGATCCTTGCCCATGCCGACGTTCTCACCGGCATTGTGCACCGTTCCGCGCTGGCGAACGATGATGTTGCCCGCCTTTGCGAACTGACCGCCGAACAATTTGATGCCGAGTCGCTTGCTTTCCGACTCACGGCCGTTCTTCGAACTACCTACACCTTTCTTGTGTGCCATGATGCTTCAGTTTTTAAAGGTTTATGCAACGATTTCTTCCACGAGGATCTGGGTGAGGTACTGGCGATGGCCGTTGCACTTCTGGTAGCCGGTGCGACGCTTCTTCTTGAAAACCAGAACCTTGTCATCCTTCAGATGCTTGAGGATCTTGCACTTTACTGCGGCGCCTTCTACTACAGGTGCGCCGACTTTGACCTGACCGTCATTGTCTGTGAGCAGGACTTTGTCGAAACTTACGGACGAGTTTTCTTCGCCCTGAAGACGGTGAACATAAAGTTTCCGACCTTTTTCAGCCTTGAACTGCTGACCTGCGATCTCTACGATTACGTACATTCTGTCGAAATGTATTTGTATAAATTCGGGATGCAAATATACGGATATTTATCTTATAAACAAGCACTCCGGTTGAATTTTTTTCGCATTGTTCCCTCGGGCACGGTTTTGGCGGTGAAAGTGGTGTTTTTCGGACGGATGCTGTACGCTTTGTCGCGAAGCTCGGATGCAACGGCCGAAAAATTTTCCGGTCTCATAAATTCTTGTTACCTTTACCATGACAATAACAGATCTGTCCGACCCAAAACTACGAGTGACGATGATTAACGACAAGGTGCGCATGTATCTGCTGCCGCCGCTCTTCAATGCGGCAGTCAGAGCCGGAGCCTCGATCATGCAAGTCTATAAGAATTTCGACGATTACGATATCGGCCTCAAGGCCGACTGCACCCCCATCACGCTGGCCGACCGCCTGGCCCACAGGACCATCCGCGAATACCTCGGTCCGACGCGCATTCCGATCCTCTCGGAGGAGGGGCGCGAGATGCTTTACGATGAACGCCGCAACTGGGAGCTCTACTGGCTGGTCGACCCGCTCGACGGTACGGTCGAGTTCATCAAGGGGAACAACGAATTTACGGTCAATATCGCTCTGATGGAGAACAACGTCTGCATCGGGGCGGTGATCTATGTCCCCTATTTCGAGAAGATGTACATTGCCGGGCGCGATTCGGGGGCATACCTCAAGGAGCATGTGGCGCCGGATGCCGCGGCTGCCTGGAGCTACGAGCAGATCGTGCACGGCTGGACGCGGCTGCCGCTCGAAGCCGAATCGCACCACGACCATCTGCGGGTGGCCCTTTCGCGTTCGCACCAGACCCGCGAGACGCAGCAGTACGTGGAGCGGCTGCGTGAACGTTATCCCGATCTGGAGATCGTCGAGCAGGGAAGTTCCTACAAGTTCTGTCTGCTGGCCGAGGGGCGGGTCGACTACTACGTGCGCACGACTCACACCTATGAATGGGATACGGCGGCCGGCGAACTGATTCTCTCGGAGGCGGGCGGTTCCACCCGCGCGCTGCCCGAGGATCGCGCGCTGCGCTACAACGAGGAGGATCTGCACAACCCCTGGTTCCACTGCCGGTCGAAATTCTGCCCCTTCTGACCTTTTCAGCTGCCGCGTCCCTCCCCTCCGCAGACCTCTCCGGATGATCTCTTCCGCTGGGCCCGGCCGCATGGCACCACACAAAATGAAGTCCCGGTTTCCGTTTCGGAACCGGGGCTTTTTCGTCCGGGCGGCTTGTGTCTGCCGGGAGTCTTGCTTATCGGGGCGGCTTGTGTCTGCCGGGGTCGTCGGTGCGTTATCGGGCCGGCTTGTGCTCGATGTCGCAGGCGCCGCAGTTGCCCGAACAGCCCACGGCCGTGTGGGTGTCGGAGCACTCGGCCGAACCGTCCGCCTCGCGCGTCTCCTGCACGGCACACTTGATCCCCCGGCGCTGCATCTCCTTGTTGGTGGAGATCTCCGAATCGATGTGGTGACCCTTGATCATCAGCGTCAGGGACATCCCCACGACAAAAAAGGCTACGGCCGCAATGGCGCACAACAGAACGATTAACCACGTAGGCATGGATGGCGAGTTTTTGTAAGTTGAAATTTTGGCTTTCGGCTACAAATGTATATATTTGTAGGATAAATTGCAAAAATGTTGCCTGCGGGTTTCCAAGGCATTCCCGGGGCTGAATAGGCAATCTGACTGATATGAGAATCGTAATAGCCGGAGCCGGGGAGATGGGCAGCCATCTGGCCCGGATGCTCAGCGGTAACGGACACGACATCACGGTGGTCGACAGCGATCAGAAACTGCTGGCCGAGGTCGGGTCACTGGCCGATGTGATCACCGTCGAGGGCGACTCGACGACGTTTGCGGTGCTGCGCAAGGCGGCGGTCCGCAAGTGCGATCTGTTCATCGCCGTCAACCACGAGGAGAACGACAACATCGTCGCGGCCATGCTGGCCAAGAAGCTCGGCGCCCGGAAATCCATCGCGCGCATCGACAACAACGAATACCTCGAACCCAACAACAAGGAGATGTTCATCGACATGGGCATCGACTACCTCTTCTATCCGGAGAAGGTGGCCGCCCGCGAGGTGATCAACCTCCTGGGCCACACCTCGACGACCGAATACGTCGACTTCTCGAGCGGCAAGCTCTCGCTGGTGGTCTTCCGCCTCGAGCCGGCCTCGCCGCTGGTGGGGCAGGTCCTCTCGGGTTTCGACGAGGTCGAGACGCCGCTGAGCTACCGTACGGTGGCCATCACGCGCGGCGGGCAGACGATCATCCCCCGCGAGGGCGAGGAGTTCATGGCCGGCGACATGATCTACGTCATTGCCCGGCAGGACGCCGTGCACGAGGTGATGGAGTTCTCCGGACAGTCGAACATCGAGATCCGCAACATGATGATCCTGGGCGGTTCGCGAATCGGCATCCGCGTGGCCACGGAGCTGCAGGACGAGGTGAACATCAAGCTCATCGACTACAACGCCGAAAAGGCCTATAGGCTGGCCGAGATGCTGGACAAGACGCTGATCATCAACGAGGACGGCCGCAATACGGACGCCATGATGGAGGAGGGGCTGTCGAACATGGACGCCTTCGTGGCCGTCACGGGCCGCAGCGAGACGAACATCCTGGCGGCGATGCTGGCCAAGCGCATGGGGGTGAAGAAGGTGATCGCTGAGGTCGAGAACCTGAACTACATCAACCTGGCCGAGTCGATCGGCATCGACACGATCATCAACAAGAAGCTGGTGACGGCGTCGAACATCTTCCGCTTCACGATGTCGACCGACGTGCAGGCGATCAAGTGTCTGACGGGCAGCGACGCCGAGGTGCTGGAGTTCATCGTCAAGCCCAATTCGCCGGCCACGAAGGCGCGGATCAAGGATCTGGGCCTCCCCGAGGATACGATCATCGGCGGCATCGTGCGCGGCGACAAGGTCTTCATCGCCGTGGACAACATGGAGATCAACCCCTACGACCGCGTGGTGGTCTTCGCCATGCCGGCCTCGGTGGGCAAGGTGGGGTATTACTTTAACTGACCGAGTCCGGGGCTGCATCCCGCCCGGGCGACCGGAGCGGCGGCATCCGGGCCTAACGCGTGGAAAAAATGTCTTTTCGAAACTTCATACTCCGGGCGTGGTTCTCGCAGCGGGAACGGTCGATCGACCGCTTCCGCCGTCATCCGGTCGAGACCCAGATGCGGATGTTCCGCCGGCTGCTGCGGCGGGGCAGCATCACGGAGTTCGGCGAACGCTACAACCTGCGCCATATCCGTTCGGTGGAGCAGTTCCAGACGCTGGTCGCCACGTCCGACTATGAGAACTTCAAGCCCTACATCGAGCAGATGCGGCAGGGGGTGTGGAACGTGACGTGGCCCGGACGGGTGTCGTTGTTCGCCCGCTCGTCGGGGACGACCTCCGACCGCAGCAAGTATATCCCCGTGACGCGCGAGTCGCTGTGGTGCAACCATACGCTCGGCATGCGCGACGTGGCGACGGTCTATGCCGCCAACTACCCCCGGAGCCGAGTCCTCGAGGGCAAGACGCTCACGCTGGGTGGTTCGTGTGTGGCGGAGGGGCGCAACCTGGTGGGCGACCTTTCGGCGCTGCTGATCCACGAGACGACGTTCTGGAGCGGCTGGTTCCGCGCTCCGCGCATCGAGACGGCGATCCTGGCCGATTTCGATGCCAAGTGCGAGGCGATCTGCCGCCAGTGCACGGGCGAACACATCACGGCCTTTGCCGGGGTTCCGTCGTGGAATCTGGCGCTGATGCGCCGCGTGCTGGAGTACACCGGGCGGCAGAATCTGCTCGAGGTGTGGCCCGATCTGGAGCTGTTCGCCCACGGCGGGGTGGAGTTCACCCCCTATCGGCGTTCGTTCGAGGAGCTGATCCCCTCGAAGGGGATGCACTACATGGAGACCTACAACGCCTCGGAGGGCTTCTTTGCGCTGGCCGACGACCCGTCGCGCGACGACATGCTGCTGATGCTCGACTACGGCACCTTCTACGAGTTCCGCTGCAGGGAGGAGATCGTGCCGCTCGAAGGGGTGGAGTGCGGCAAGGTTTATGCCCTGCTCATCTCGTCGAACAACGGACTGTGGCGCTACGAGATCGGCGATACGGTGGAGTTTACCTCGACGAATCCCTACCGGATCCGCTTTGCCGGGCGCACACGGCAGTATATCAACGTCTTCGGCGAGGAGCTGATCGTCGATAACGCCGAACGGGCCCTTGCAGAGGCGTGCCGGCAGACGGGGGCTGTGGTGAGTGAATACACGGTCTCGCCGTGCTACATGTCGCTGCGCGAGCGGGGGGCTCACGAGTGGATCGTGGAGTTCGACCGCGAGCCCGATTCGCGGGAGCACTTCGCCGGGGTGCTGGACGAGGCGCTGCGGGCGGTCAATTCGGATTACGACGCCAAGCGCCGCACGAC
>UMJL01004157.1_pt1 | contig 10637 bp, 9 predicted proteins | sample 1966071 | NCBI WGS metagenome assembly UMJL01 (sample SAMEA4836148, study PRJEB28245) | human gut metagenome | biome: gut microbiome; material: fecal sample | place: Denmark | collected 2008
GGCAGTGACACGTGGTGTACCAGTAGAGTACTGGCTGCTGCCGTGCGCCGGATCGGGAATTACGATCTGTTGTTCTTTGGCCGTATGGCCATCGATGGAGATACGGCTCAAGTAGGCCCTGGTGTGGCCGGTCAGCTGGACATTCCCCAAATTACCCAACTGGTCAGTATCGACGCCATTTCCGCTTCCGGCATAAGGGTTACGAAGAAGGCGGGTGACCGTCGGCAGCACTTTGAGGTCGATTTTCCTTGTGCTGTGATGGTCAGCAAGGAAAATTATGAAGTAGATCCTCCTACATTGGCCGGATGGCGGACAGCCCGTGACAAGGAGATTGTCCGTTGGAACGAGTATGACTTGAACCTGGATCCCGCTACCGTGGGACTTCAAGCTTCGCCTACCAAGGTTGTTTCGACGGAAGTGCCCCAAAGTGACAAGACATTGGAATGGCTGTCCGACGGTCGGGCGGTAATGCAAGTGATAGAATCCTGTATGCATCAGAAATAATAAAGTGTAGTGACAATGAATGATAATTTTACGCTTCATTTACGAAGAGATATATGTACACAGTGCGGACTGTGTGCCGACAGTTGCCCTTTCGGAGTGATAAGTATGGACGGATATCCCCGGTTGGACGAATCCGATTGCCGTCTGTGTGGAACGTGTGTGCAGACATGTCCCGTCGGTGCATGGGTAATGGATGAGGCTGTGGGCGTACAGAAAGATGAAGAACCGGCAGCGGGAGTGTGGGTACTGGCCGAAACAGAGAACGGAAGCCTGTCTCATGTGACAAAAGAATTGCTGGGAAAGGCTTCAGAACTGGCTGCAAAGTTGCAGCAGAAAACCGAGGCTGTGCTGGTCGGTAAGCATTCGTCGGAAGTCGCGTCGGAATTGGTGGCCTATGGAGCTGACAGGGTCCATCTGCTGGAGTCGGACGGGCTGGCGGCTTTTATTGAAGAAAACTATGCGGAAGCTGTGGCACAACTGGTGCGTAGGCTGCATCCTGCCATTCTTCTGGTGGGGGCCACTCCGCGGGGTAGGGGACTGTCTGCCCGGCTGGCCGCCTTGCTTCATACCGGACTTACGGCCGACTGTACCCGTTTGGACATTGATCCGGAGAAAGGACTGTTGCTGCAGATACGTCCGGCTTTTGGAGGTAATCTGATGGCAACAATCACGACACCGTACCATAGACCTCAGATGGCTTCGGTCCGTCCGGGTATCATGACACCGTTGGTTCCCGATGGGGGGAAAACGGGTGAGGTGGTCCGTCATGACATGTCTTCACTGGCAACCGATGCACGTATCCGGTTACTGGGTGAGGAAGAAGAGGAAACCTCAGGCGATTCGCTGAACGACAGCCGCGTTATTATAGGAGTAGGCCGTGGGGTGAAAAAGAAAGAGACCCTGGAACTGATTCACCGGTGGGCTGATCGGATTGGCGCTGTTGTGGCCGGATCGCGTGCTGCTGTAGAGGCCGGACTGGTGGATGCGCATTTACAAATCGGACAGACGGGACACACCATTTCTCCCGATGTTTATATTGCAATCGGTATTAGCGGACAGATTCAACATACATCGGCCATTGGTGGAGCCAAGAAAATCATCGCAATCAACCCCGATGCTTCCGCTCCTATCTTTAAGGTAGCCGATTACGGATGGGCCGTTCCTGCCGAGGAAGCGCTTGTACAATTGTTGGGTAGATAATGTGGAAAATGAGCTTGTTGTAGGCAGGGCGTGTCAGCACGCCCTGCCTTTTTTTAACCAACCGGTTTGGTTTGAGTATAGCCTTCTTTTTTCAGCAAATCCAGCACCTTCTGTTTGAAGTCGCCCTGTACGATGATTTCGCCGTCTTTGGCCGTACCGCCCACACCACATTTACTTTTCAGCATCCGTCCCAATTCCTTCAGATCGTCGTCGGTACCGACGAAGCCGGTAATCAGGGTTACAACCTTTCCACCACGGTTCTTGCGGTCGAGCTGTACCCGCAGTTTCTGTTGGGCGGGAGGAAGGGTGGCAATTTCCTCTTCATCTGCCGTTTCGTAACGGAAGTCGGGATTGGTGGAATAGACCACATTCAGGCGGTCTTTCCAGTCGTTGTTTTTCGTATTTTTTGCCATAAGGAATCATTGTTTTGGTGAATCTGTTGTCAAAAGTACAGCTTTACGGTGAGTTTTGCAATGCGACGTAGAAATTATGTTAACCTTTTCGACTCTTCCTGCGAGACATTGGAAAAAATAATGTACTTTTGTCTTTCATAAATCTGATAATAGCGAGAATACAATGAGCGGTTTGTTGCAGGACAGGGAGATTTTGCGGGTGCCGGAGCCTACGCTGCGACGCCTGCCGTGGTATCTGTCCAATGTCAAGTTGTTGAAACAGAGAGGGGAACGCTTCGTCTCTTCCACCCAAATATCCAAGGAAATCAATATCGATGCTTCGCAGATAGCCAAGGACTTGTCGTATGTCAACATCTCGGGACGTACCCGGGTAGGCTATGAGGTGGATACGCTGATTGCCGTGCTCGAAGACTTTCTGGGATTCACCAATCTGCACAAGGCTTTCCTGTTCGGCGTAGGTAGTCTGGGAGGAGCTTTGCTACACGATTCGGGTCTGCGTCATTTCGGCTTGGAGATTGTGGCAGCCTTCGATGTCAATCCCTCGCTGGTAGGTACGGAGCTGAACGGCATTCCCATCTTCCATACCGACGAATTCTGCCGGAAGATGCAGGAGTACGACGTGAACATCGGGGTGCTGACCGTGCCCATTGAGATTGCCCAGCAGATAACGGACTATATGGTGGAGGGTGGCATTAAGGCTGTGTGGAACTTTACGCCTTTCCGCATCCGTGTGCCGGAGTCCATTGTCGTGCAGAACACTTCGCTGTATGCCCATCTGGCGGTAATGTTCAACCGCCTTAACTTTAACGAAATCAAGTAATGAAGATTATAGCTGTAGGAATGAACTATGCCCTGCACAACCGTGAGCTGGGGCATGAGCAGGAAAACAAGGAGCCGGTGATTTTTCTGAAGCCCGATTCGGCTATCCTGAAGGACGGCAAACCTTTTTTCCTTCCCGATTTTTCGAACGAGGTGCACTATGAGACCGAAGTGGTGGTACGCATCTGCCGCCTGGGCAAGTGCATTGCTCCGCGTTTCGCCCACCGCTATTACGATGCGGTGACGGTAGGCATCGACTTTACCGCCCGCGATATGCAGCGCCGGTTCCGTGAGACGGGCAATCCGTGGGAACTGTGCAAGGGCTTCGACGGGTCGGCTGCCATCGGCCGGTTTGTGCCGCTGGCCGAAGCAGGAGGAGAGGTGCAGCGGCTGGATTTCCATCTCGACATTGACGGGCAGACCGTTCAGCGTGGAAATACGGCCGACATGCTGTTCCGTGTGGACGACATCATTGCCTACGTCAGCCGCTTCATGACGCTGAAGATTGGCGACCTGCTCTTTACCGGCACGCCCGTGGGGGTAGGACCTGTGAGCATAGGGCAACATCTGGAAGGCTATCTGGGCAACGAGAAACTGCTTGACTTCCATATCCGATAGTTCCGGAGTAGGGACTAAATAATTTCAATTCTTAATTCTCAATGATGAAAATACGAGTAGGTTTCGGCTTCGATGTCCATCAGTTGGTGGAAGGCCGTGAATTGTGGTTGGGCGGAATCCGCCTGGAACACGAAAAAGGATTGCTGGGGCACAGTGATGCCGACGTGCTGATACATGCCATTTGCGATGCCCTGCTGGGGGCGGCCAACATGCGCGACATCGGTTACCATTTTCCCGATACGTCAGGTGAGTTCAAGAACATCGACAGCAAGGTGCTGCTTAAGAAGACCGTGGAGCTGATAGCTACGAAAGGTTATACGGTGGGTAACATCGACGCGACCGTTTGCGCCGAGCGTCCCAAGCTGAAGGCGCGTATTCCGGAAATGCAGGAAACACTGGCCCGTGTGATGGGAGTGGATGCAGACGATGTGTCCATCAAGGCTACCACGACCGAGAAACTTGGTTTTACCGGTCGCGAAGAAGGCATTTCGGCCTATGCGACGGTGCTGGTGGTCAGGGAGTAGATATCAGGCATTAAGCACTCATTATTCATTAATTTATATCTTTGGTTTAATTCTCCATGAAACGTATTTTGTTTTTTCTGTTTCTGATGGGTATGGGGTTCGTTACCCTGCATGCCCAGAATGCCGCCCTGAAGTTCAACAAGGCGGGTGAGTTCAAGATTGTTCAGTTTACCGATGTCCATTTCAAGTATGGCAATCCGGCTTCGGACATTGCGCTGGAGCGTATTGATGAAGTGCTGAAGGCCGAGCGTCCCGACCTGGTTGTATTGACAGGCGACGTGATTTATGCCAAGCCGGCCGACAAGGGAATGCGTACGGTGCTCGAACGGGTAGCGGCCCACAACGTGCCGTTTGTCGTAACGTTCGGAAACCATGACGACGAGCAGGGCATGACTCGTACACAGCTGTATGACATTATCCGCTCCGTACCCGGCTGTCTGATGCCCGACCGTGGAGAGCAGGCTTCACCGGACTATACCCTGACGGTGCAGTCGTCCGACGGCAAGGGAAGCCATGCGGCCGCACTCTATTTCTTCGACTCCCATTCCTATTCCAAATTGAAGGATGTGAAGGGATACGACTGGCTGACGTTCGACCAGGTGGAGAACTACCGAAGCCAGAGCGCTGCGTTTACGGAGGCCAACGGGGGCCAACCGCTGCCTGCCCTGTCTTTCTTCCACATTCCGCTGCCCGAATACAACCAAGCTGCCTCCAGCGAAGGAGCCATTCTGATAGGTACGCGTATGGAGAAAGCCTGTGCGCCTGCCCTGAATACGGGTATGTTCACCGCCATGAAGGAAGCGGGCGATGTGATGGGCGTCTTCGTGGGCCACGACCATGACAACGACTATGCCGTGATGTGGCATGGCATCCTGCTGGCCTACGGACGCTATACGGGCGGAAATACCGTCTACAACCACCTGCCCAACGGTGCCCGTGTCATCGTACTGAAGGAAGGCCAGCGTACGTTTGATACGTGGATTGACTTGGCCGGCGGCCAGCAGGTGAACCGTTCGACCTATCCTGACAGCTTTGTGAAGAAATAATCGTTTATTGAAGCCTGACGTAATGCAGCCTCGTGCAGGGCGTAGCTCCCACCATATAGGTGCGGGCCACCCGTGCCGAGGCTATTTTTATGGTTTCGCCCACCTGATAGGCGTGCTCGGTGGCGGGTAGCGTGCAGGAGTGGCGGCTGGCCGTGCGGGCATTGACGGTCAGTGCAACGCTGTTGCCTGAAGCGTCCTTCAGCCGGAGCTGCTGGCGGACGTAGAAGAAGACCGTGCCGTTGCGCACCCGTGTCTTGTAGGGATTGTCTTCCACGCGCACGGCGGTGACCCTCAGCGTCAGGTTTTCCAGCCTGTCGCCTTCCTTGCCCAGGAAAGAGCCGGTAGGCTTTTGGTGCATCTTGCGGCGTTGGATGTCCAGGTAGGCGGAGTGGTAGATGCGGGCGATGAGCACGAAGCGGGCCTGCTTTGGGATGCGCGGTTCGAACTTGTAGGCTATCCATCCCAGATAGGCAGGGTCGATGTTCAGTATCTCGTGCAGGAAGTGGCCGCGGTATTTGCCGAAGGGGATAAGGTCGTCGCCCCTACTCTGCATGCGCTTGGCGTTGTATTCCGTCAGATACAGGCTGCGGGTGGAGTAGAAGCAGAGGGTGCTGGCCATACGCAGGGCTTCGTGGACGTCGGCCGAGAGGTCGCAGAGGTAGAAGATGGACTGGCGGCTGGGCAGGGGAGAGTAGACCCACAGGGTGTACTGCGGTTTTCCCTCGCGCGGAAGCACGACCAGATAGGCTCCGGCCTCCTTGTAGGAGGCTCTGCCCCGGTTGTACAGGTTCAGTTTCTGGTACAGCAGGGCCTGTTCGTTGTCCGATAGGTTCGGTAGTTTAGGTTGGGCCATAAGCTGTTTTTTCTTTCGTCCAAGATACGGATTTTTTCTGAAAAAAGCAAGCCTTCGGGCGGAAAAGTGAGGGTCAAGCAGGAGGTAAGTGCCGTTTCGGTAAAGGACAAAGTGTCGCAGATTGTGGCTGAATATCGGCAAAAGGTTGCCGGATGGACTTTTTTGCTGACACGTGCCTTTTGTAAAGAGCTTGAAATAGAAAGAAAAACGGGGCTGAATGCGGCTTTTCTGTGGGATGGAAGTCTACTAGTGGGCTTCCCATTGCATGTTTTCCCCCGTCAGCGTGTATGTTTTCCGCAGGAAAAGTGTATGTTCTGCATCGGAAAAGTGTATGTTTTCTGCTCCTGAAGTGCCACTTTACGCCGCTGAAGTCCATAGTTACGCCGCCAAAGTGCCACATTTCTGTTGTTTTCTTCTCTGGCGGCGGTCGTTTTCTTCTATTTCAAATGTAAAGATTTTGCTATCCTTCTGATGGATAGCTTGATACGGAAAAACACTTCGTTCTTTGGCGACGGCCTTGCCTTTGGGCGGAAATACGCGATTCTCAGGCGGTCGGGAAATCAAAGTGTCATTTCGTCAGAAGCGAACCATCAGTTCCAGCACTACTTTGTCCTGTTCCGATTCCTTGGCGATGCTGCCTTCGGGGTAGAAGTATTTCTCGTAGTTCAGGCGGATGTCCGTGCGGAAGGCCTTGCTGAGGCTGAAGGTGATACCGCCCGTCAGTCGGTGGCGCTTGTAGTCGGTAATGGTCAGGGCACCTGTGGCTTCGTCGCGGGTCTTGGCGTCGCTTTGGTCGGTCATCATGTCGTATCGGGCCAGGAAAGACATCTTCTGGAAGACTTTCTTCAGAGGCTGGTCGTAGTTGATGAAGGCGTCGACGGAGTGTACGTCCTTGAAAGCGTTGTCCGAATACTGCTTGTAGAGGTATTCGCCCTCGATGTGGAAGCGGCCAGCCTCATAGTAGGTGCCGATGTCGTAGGAGCGCATCCATACGTCTTCGGGCTTGATGCCCTGCACACTCAGGGTGAGGTTCAGTCCTTCGGTGGGCAGGACGACGGCCTTGGCAGAGTAGTTCACCTCCTTGTGCCACACCTTCTGGTTGGTCAGTCCCGTGCCGTTGTAGAGTCCTCCTTCCAGTTTGACGGGCAGGGTGGTGGGCAGTTCGTAGCCCAAGGTAAGGCCCACGTCGCGTACGTTGCCCACCTGTTTGGCGATGAACGAACGGTTGGCGAAGTATTGCTGGTGGGGTGAGCGGTGAGCGTCGATGGTGAAAGGCACGCGCATCTGTCCGGCCGTCACCGTCAGTCCCTTGGCAGGGAAGATGCGGGCATAGGCATCGAGCATTTTGATCTGTCCTTCGTCCGAGAGGTCAATTTCCGCCTTGTAGGCCACGATGGGCAGGATGTTGCCCGTCAGGCTGACGCGTGCGTTGCGCACCTCGAAACGGCCGGCTCCCATGCCCGTCTGGTATTCGTACTTGGCACGGATGGTTCCGTTCACCTTGGGCAGGTAGTCTTTGGTTTCCAGCTTTTCCTTGTCGATTTTCTTCCCGTCTTCATCGTTTCCCGCGCTTTGGGCGGAGAGGGTGGACGCGGCCATCAGCGCGGCCGCCAGCAGGAGGATTGTTTTCTTCATCTTGATCGTTTGAATGGTTTTGCTCATTGATTTTCGGGTGCAAAGCTCGGAAATATGTGTTATGAAGGTGTGACAGATGTATTTCATTTATGTTACACGGTACGGATTGTATGTTTGACAGCATTTTTTTTGAATGAAAACGGATTCAATCTTTGTTCTTGTTTGATTTAATGCTTACTTTACAGCGTTTTTATTTGATTGTAACTATGTTTGAAGCTATACACCGCATTTTGGGTCTGGTGACATTGTTCTTTTGTGGAATACTGCCTGTTTGGAGTGGAGAGGCAGATTCTATCAGTTCACGAATCCGGCATCAGTTGCAACTTTTCCCACAGGAAAAGGTTTTTGTGCACACGGATAGGTATCGATATATGGCTGGTGATACCATTTGGCTGCGTGCCCATTTAGTGGATGCGGTAACTCATATTCCTGCTTCTGTGAGTCGTTATGTATATGTGGAATTGGCAGATGAAGCCGATTCAATAGTAAACCGGATTAAGTTGAGAGAAGAGAATGAAATCTATCGGGGACAGCTTGTTTTGGATTCACTTTTGGGTCAGGGATATTATACGCTGAGGGCATATACGGACTTTATGAGAAATCTTCCTGAAGATTACTTGTTCAAGCGGACGATACCGGTTTCGGGTACTTATCTCAATCAGTCTGCTAAGGAAACGTTGAAACAGAAGACAGGGAACACTGAACTTGATGTAGCTTTTTTCCCGGAGGGAGGAGATTTGCCGGTTGGAGTATTATGGAAGGTTGCTTTCAAAGCTGTCGGTAAAGACGGGTGGCATGAACAGATAAGCGGACGTATTGTAGAAAAGGAAAGCGAAGAAGTAGTGGCAGAATTGCCAGTACCCTATTTAGGTATGGGATACGTGAGTTTCTGTCCACAGGCGGGGAAGGAGTATGTGGCCCAATGTTTGGACGAACAAAACCGTTATCACGAATTTCTTTTGCCCAAACCGGTAGAAAAGGCGCAGGTACTTTCTGTCCATCGTCGGAAAGGAATGTTGATGGTGGCATTGAACAGACCGGTTGTTGCGCCCCGTTATCTTGTTATGCATATACGTGGAATGGTGTTTTATGCAGGTTTATGGACTGAACAAGAATCGCCTGTATGTTTGGAGCCTGCTCAGTTGCCGTCTGGGGTCATTCAGATTTTATTGCTTGATGAACAGTTCCGTCCGTTGAGTGAAAGACTGGTTTTCAACAAAGGGACAGGGATTTCTGATGTATCACTTCAGCTGAATGAGAAGAAGAATCAAGAGGGGAATGTTGTTCAAGCAGATGTTCAGGTTATGGATTGTGACGGCCATTCCTTGCAAGGTAATTTTTCGGTGTCGGTAACGGACGATGCGGAAGTTGAGACAGATGGTGCTCCTTCTATCTATACCTATTTGCTGTTGACCTCCGATTTGCGGGGAGAAATAGAGTTCCCCGAAGCTTATTTTGATTCATTACGTCCCGGACGGGAAGCAAATCTGGATGTATTGATGATGACCCAAGGTTGGAAAAGGTATGATTGGTCTGAAGCGTTGCAAGGACGTTATGCAGAACCGAAAATAGGGGTGGAACGTAGTCAGGAGATAACTGGGCGTTTGTTGAGGGAATTTAATCATAAACCTCGGGCCGGTCATCCGGTTGCGTTGTTCAGTCCCAACAGTCTCTTTACGATTAGTACCATCACAGATTCGTTGGGCCGTTTCCGTTTTGCTGGTTTTGATTATCCAGATACGACCCGTTATGTCGTTTCAGGGACTACACGCAAAGGATATGCTTCTGGAGTGTTGCTTCAATTGGATGAAAAAGAATTTTATCGGTTTGCTCCCTCAAGGGATTGGGCGGCTTTGTATGCAAAAGGTAATGTAATGAACGACTATGGAGTAGATACGTTGGACAACCGAGGGCTGTTGACTTTCCGCCTCGATGAAGTGGTTGTGAAAGCTTCGCGTATCCCCAAGCGGCAGAGTACCTGGTACAACTTTCCGTTGTCCAATACTTATACGTATGATTACTTTACCCGTTTTCATCCCCATTCTATGTTGGATCTGCTTTCACAATTGCCTGGGGTGAGCCGGTCGGGTAGTCAATTATTGATTCAAGGTAAAGTACCGGCTTTTATTTTGGATGATACGGAAACACCGTCGGATGTGGTCTTTGATATGTCTCCGGATGATGTTTATCAGGTGACCATCGTGAAGGATGCTTCAGCTGTTGTTTTGGGGGCAGGCGTGGAAAGAGCCATCCTGATAATGACTAAGACCGGTGAGATTCATAAGACTTTTGACAAAAACAATATATTGCCGTGTAAGTTATTGGGCTATCACCAACCTGTAGAATTCTATTCTCCTAAATTTGTTCCGGTGCGTTCGGAGGAAGTTGCGACATATCTGGAGAAACGGCCTACCATTTATTGGAATCCGAATGTTACATTGGATAAGAATGGAAAGGCTTTTTTTGATTTCTGTATGTTTGGAAAGAAAAATGCTTGTACTATTTTGTTGCAAGGGGTTACGCTGGATGGACAACTTGTCTTCCTGAAAAAGAAAATAGATGGTCTTGCAGAATGATTTAGCTTTATGAAAGATTTTGCAGCCATCGATTTCGAGACAGCCAACGGCGAGCGGAGCAGTGTGTGCAGTGTGGGTATCGTCATCGTGAGGGACGGAGTGGTCAGGGAGAAAATCTACCGGTTGATACGCCCGTTTCCCAACTATTACAGCTACTGGAACACGCAGGTGCATGGGCTGACGCGACAAGATACCGACCGTGCACCCGAGTTTCCCGTCGTCTGGCAGGAGGTGGCTCCGCGGCTGGAGGGCCTTCCGTTGGTGGCTCACAACAGCCCCTTCGACGAGGGGTGCCTGCGGGCAGCCTTCAAGGCTTTCGGCATGGGCTATCCCGACTATACTTTCTATTGTACCTGCCGTGCCTCGCGACGCACTTTCGGCAAGCAGCTACCCAACCACCAGTTGCAGACGGTGGCTGCCCGATGCGGTTACGACCTGACGCGCCACCA
>UMJL01021217.1_pt1 | contig 10523 bp, 9 predicted proteins | sample 1966071 | NCBI WGS metagenome assembly UMJL01 (sample SAMEA4836148, study PRJEB28245) | human gut metagenome | biome: gut microbiome; material: fecal sample | place: Denmark | collected 2008
GGAATTCCCCGCCGCCCGGCTGGATTTTTGTTTGCCGGAACGGTATCCGAGAGATCTGCTGCTCAGCTATGCGGAAAAAAGCAATCGCCTTGGTTTGAAATGCCGTCATTCCCGCGTCACATTGGGTACGTGATCCACGGGAGACCAGTCGGTGATTTTCGCATTGCCGTACTCCCGGATATTGACGGTCTGCAGGCTGCTCAGTGTCCCGAGGACCGAGATGTCCGTGACCGTACTCTCATACAGCGTAAGAGACTGCAGATTGTGCATTTCCCTCAGAAAATACAGATCAGACAGGGCCGGTACATTCCAGGCGTATAAATCGAGATAGCGCAGATTGGTCAGGCCGGACAGCGGGGAAAGATCGGTGGTTTGATCGTCGATCCACAGCGTCAGGTCCGTCAGATTGGTCAATCCGGACAAAGCCTCGATGTCCATACAGGCAAAGGAGTCATTGTGCTGGGACAAAAACAGGGTCTGCAGCGCGGATTTTCCCTCCAGTCCGTGCAGGCTGATGGGACTGTCTGCATAGATCCGGAGAGACTCCAGCTTTGTCATGTCTGCCAGAGGCGTCAGATCTTTGATGCGCAGGGCCGTGCTGCCCTGGGCTGTAAATTCCAGAACCCGCATCTCGGTCAGCCCGCTTATGGGGGTCAGATCCGTGAATGACAGCTGTCCGATCAGCCGAAGCTCTGTCAGTTTGGTGAGATTTGACAAGGGGCTGAGATCGCTTGTTCCGCAGGATAAGAGATGAAGAACCTCCAGATTGGTCAGCTCTGCCAGCGGGGAGAGATCTGTGATCTGCTGAGCGGCATCGGAGGAGACGCCGTCAGTGGTCAGTGATTTCAAACCGGTCAAACCGGACAACGGGGACAGATCCCCGATCGAGGCCTGCCTGGGCAGTGACAGCGTCTCCAATTTGTGCAGGTTAGAAAGGGGAGACAGGTCGGAGATGTTGGGATTGTCCAGGCCTGTTCCGCTTCCGCCCAGACGCAGCTCCTCCAGCTCCGCCAGATTTGCCAGCGGCGAGAGGTCGGACAGGTTGTTTCCACGCAGCTCCAGACTTTTCAGCCGGGTCAGCTCCGCCAGCGGAGACAGGTCCGTCAACTGGTTCTGTCGCAGATCCAGCCGGGTCAGGTTGACCATATACCGCAGGGGCTGGATATCCGCATCCGTCAATTGCATGGAGTCGAGGCTCAGCTCCGTCAGGTCGGTGCTGTACTCCTGTCCGGCAATGGTGATAGACGGGACCTCCGCCTCAATCAGCTGCACTTCCTGCCCATCCGGCCCGGAGGCTGTCCGGTCTCCTCCGCCGATCGCGATCCCGATCCCCAGCACGACGGCCACTCCCGCCGCGATCCCGGCGATCAGGAACGGGGTACGCTTCTTTTTCGCCGGTGCCGGTGGTGCTGCGTCCGCAGCGCCGGGCACCTCCACCACCCGTTGGGATTCAATGGCCTCCAAAAATTCCGCGGCGCTCTGGAACCGATCCTCCGGCTGGACGGCCAGACCCTTCAATATGGCCTTGTCCAGATACTCCGGAATGTCGATACCCAGCTGGGAGATCGGCACCAGCTCATCCTTGTCCAGCCGCTCCAGAGACTCGGGAGGCAGGTACCCGGTGATGGCGGCATAGAAGCAGGCGGCGCAGGAATAGACGTCGGTGTAGGGGCCCTGGCGGCTTCTTCGGATGTACTGCTCTTTCGGGGCGTAACCCACCTTTAAAATCACGTCCAGGCTCTTGGATTTGTCGCCGATGGAGTACCGGGCGGAACCGAAGTCCAGGAGCTTGACCATGCCGTCTTTGGTGATGTAGATGTTGTCCGGCGTCACGTCCCGGTGGATAAAGCCCTCGGCGTGGACGGCGGTGAGGGCCTGGAGCACTGGAATCATGACATTGCAGGCGTCCTCCACGCTGACCTTGCCGCCGTGGTTGGCGATGTAGGTCTTGAAGGAGATGCCCTCGATGTAGTCCATGACGAAATAGGATGTGTCGTTTTCGTCGAAGTAATCCGTCACCCCGGCGATGTTGGGCTGGCCCATGAACTTGGCCAGCGTCCGGGCCTCTTCCTGAAACCGCTGGGCGCCGTAAGTAAAGTCCTCCGTCCGGCTCTCCATAGCGACCGACACCGTGGTGCCGATACGGGTGGCGATCTCGTTGGGCATGAACTCCTTGACGGCCACCCGGGCCTCCAGCTTGGTGTCCCAGGCCAGATAGGTGATGCCGAAGCCGCCCTGGCCCAGCACCCGCCCCACGATGTAGCGGTTGTTCAAGAGCGTGCCGGCCCACAGGGCCACCGGAAACTTTTTCTCATTTTCTGCCAGGTCGAAGCCGCAGTGCGGGCAGGGGCCGCCGCCCTCGGGACGCTCCTGAAAACAGTTGTAGCAAAGGTGCTTTGCCGCTGTCGTAGTTGTCACGCAACCCCCTCCTCAGATCAGATAGATACGAGTTTATGATAGCGTCTTTTGAACCTTCCTACAATATGCCGGCAGCATAGTGGGAAGCCGCCTTCCCGGAACAGGTCAGCTGGAGCAAAATCAGAATTTATGGGTCGGATATTTAATCCTGACGTTTGATTCATCTGAGCATATAGGCAGAGAGATGTGTAATATAGACAAAAACAGAGCTGATTTTTATTAATGATTGGATGTTGACGTCATAATATCGAGGTGATAGTATTATCGTATAAACATCCTATATTGGACTTAACACTCAAAGAACGAAGGGAGATACTATGAACAAAGAAGACCTCATCGAAAAAGCGTATGAAGTCCGCAAGAATGTCCTGAGAATGGCATATGTGGACAAGCGTGGATTCATTGCGCAGGCGCTGGGTGCTGCCGACTACTTAACAGTTCTCTACTTCCATGCCATGCGGTATCATGCGGATGATCCCAAGTGGGAAGGCCGCGACAGATTCCTGCTTTCGGCGGGGCACAATGCCATTGCCGTATATGCCGCCATGGCAGAGGCGGGCTTCTTCCCGAAAGAGTGGTTGGACACGTACGGCTTGGACAACAGCCGGCTGCCGATGTCCTGCATGCCCGCATATACACCCGGCATTGAAATTTCCGGCGGCTCCATCGGTCTGGGCATGCCCATTGCGGTCGGCATGGCCATGGGCCTGAAGCGGAAGAACTCCGATTCCAAGGTCTACGTAATGATGGGCGACGGCGAAATGGCGGAAGGACCTACCTGGGAAGCGGCCATGTCCGCCGGCAGCTATCAGCTGGACAACATTATCGGCATCGTGGATGTCAACGGCATCCAGGCCGACGGCAAGACCAGCTCCGTGCTGAATACGGAGCCCCTGCACGAGAAGTTCAAGGCCTTTAACTTCGATGTCCAGCGCATCAACGGAAACAGCATCTCTCAGGTGATGGAGGCGGTGGACAAGGCCAGAACCTCCACGGAGAAGAAGCCCCATGTGATCCTCTGCGATACCGTTCCCGGAACCGGTCTTTCTTTCCTGATCGGGAATCCGAAGAGTCACTTCATCAGCCTCGACGCAGAGGGCTGGAACCGGGCATTCAATGAGTTGGAAAGGGGTAAGGACTAATGAGCAGCGGTATTCAGAGTGTGATCAGCGACTCCAACGTCGTGACAAATCATCCCACCATGGCGGAGCCCTTCGGCAATGCGCTGATTGAGCTGGCCAAGGAAAATGACCGGATCGTCGGCCTCAGCGCGGATCTGGCCAAATATACGGACATTCACATTTTCCGGGATGCGTTCCCCGATCGGTTCTACAATGTGGGCATGTCTGAGCAGCTGATGATGTGCGCGGCCAGCGGCCTGGCCAAGGAGGGATTCATCCCCTTTGCCACCACGTATGCTACCTTTATCGCAAGAAGATGCTACGACTTCATTTCCCAGGCCATCTGCGAGCACAACACCAACGTCAAGATCATCGGCGGCCTGCCGGGGCTGCAGTCCGGCTACGGTCCCAGCCATCAGGCTACAGACGATCTGGCGATTCTGGGTGCCATGCCCAATCTGACCATCATTGATCCCTGTGACGCGGTAGAGATGCAGCAGGCCACCCGGGCGGCCGCCGAATTCAACGGGCCGATCTATCTGCGGCTGCTGCGGGGCAATCGCGTTCCCAAGGTGCTGGATCAGTACGACTATCACTTTGAGATCGGCAAGGCGAAGCTGCTGCGGGACGGCGCCGATGTGCTGCTGATCTCCTGCGGTGAGATGACCATGCGCTGCCTGGATGCCGCCGAAGCATTGGAGAAGGACAACATTCATGCGGCAGTGCTGCATGTGCCCACCATCAAGCCGCTGGACAAGGAGACGATCCTCAAGGAGATCCAGAAGTCCGACCGCTTGGTTATCACGGCAGAGAACCATACCGTGGTGGGCGGTCTGGGCAGCCTGGTAGCCAATCTCCTGGTGGACAACCAGGTCTCTGCGGTGCTCAAGAAGATCGCCCTGCCGGACAAGTATCTGGCAGCCGGTACGCTGGAGACGCTGCAGAACCTGTACGGTGTTTCCACCGAAGCGGTAACTGCACAGATCAAAGCGTATCTGGAATAAGGGGGAGTCGGCCTTGAAAGGAACCATGTGTGGTCTTGTCAAGGAGACCTCTGCCCCTGGAAAATTCGTCTATCGCACCGATTTGCCGATTCCACAGATCAACGACGATGAAGTGCTCATCAAAATCCATTGCACCGCGGTGTGCGGAACGGATCTCCACATCATGGAGTGGGACCAGTGGTCCCAGGCGCGGGTGAAAACGCCGCTGATTCCCGGCCATGAGACGGCGGGAGACATTGTGGAAGTCGGCAAAAATGTCCGCGACCGCAAGGTGGGGGACCGCGTCTCCTGTGAGACGCATATCCCCTGCGGAACGTGCTGGTTCTGCAAAAACGGCCTGCCTCACATCTGCAAAAACGTCCGGCTTTTCGGCGCAACGGAAAACGGCGCTTTCGCGGAATACGCCAAGATCCCCGCGAAAAATACCTTTTTGCTGGATGACGACATCGCCTATGAGACGGCCTGCTTGTTTGAACCCATGGGTGCAGGCGTTCATGGCGTGGAGAGCGCCGAAGTGGCCGGGAAAACAGTACTGGTCAGCGGCTGCGGTCCTATTGGATTGACGGCTGTCAGTGCCTGCAAGACCTTTGGCGCGAAGCTGGTGATTGCCTGCGATCTGGTGGATGAGCGTCTGCAGACTGCCCGGGAGATGGGCGCGGATGCGGCGATCAACAGCGGAAAATGCCAGCTGCAGGAGGAAGTGCTCAAATTGACCAACGGCGTCGGCGTAGATGCGGCCATCGACATCACCGGTGCCGGTACGGCGATCCAGTCCAGTTTGCGCTGTGTCCGTGCCGCCGGAAAACTGGTGTGCGTGGGACTTCCCAGCCGGAATGTGGAGCTGGATCTGACCAATGACCTCATTTACCGGGAAGTGGAGCTGACGGGCGTATCCGGCAGAAAGATCTGGGATACGTGGTCCGATTTTGCCAAGGTGATGAAGGGTCCTTATTACAAGCTGGAACATGTCATGGGAAACCGGTTTGCGCTCAAGGATTTTGACAAGGCCCTGGAGCAGATCGAAAATGGCGTACCGGGAAAGATGATTTTGTATCCGGGAGAAAGGTGACAGAAAACCATGAAATATGCGGCAGGAGCGATTAAGCGTGTGCATGTGCTTCGGATCGAGCCGGGAGAGGATGTGCTGATTTCCATTCAGAAGTACTGCGATGAGCACAAGATCTCCAACGGCGTGATCCTCTCCGGCATCGGAAGCTTGGACGGCTGCACATTTTTCGATCCGCAGGAGATGCCGGGAAAGCCGGGGCTTTATGGGTATGTGACGCCTTTGGGCCGGCCTACGCCCATTGAACTGGTGGGCCTCAACGGTATCATTTGCAGCGAACCAGACGGGGCGGCGGCGCCGCACATCCACGCCAGCTTTGCCGACGCGGAGGGAAACGAGTACGGTGGGCACCTGAAGGAAGGAAACCATGTGCTGGTGACCGTGGAGCTGGTCATCGCGGAGTTGGAAGGCGTTCGGATGTCCAGAAAGCTGGACCCGGTGAAGGCGGTCCCCGTGCTGTTTCCTGAAGAGGAGCGGTGACATAACAAGGCTGCGGGACATAAAAAAACTGTTCATGCAACGAACAATGAAACGAAGGGAGATATTATGAAAAAGAAGATTTTGGCCCTGTTGCTGTGTGCGGCAATGAGCGTTTCCCTGCTGACCGCCTGCGGTTCAGACGGAGGCAGCAGTGATGGTGAGTCTGGCCAGACCTACACCATGAAGATGCACCTGAGCATCGGTGAGACGGACCCCGTGTACAAATCCGCTGAGGTATTTGCGCAGACGGTCAACGAAAAGAGCAATGGAGCGATCACCGTGGAGCTGTACCCCAGCTCTTCTCTGGGCAACACAGCGGACTGCCTGGAGGGCCTGAGTCTGGGCATCTGCAACATCGTGTATGAATCCATCGGCAACCTGGCTTCTCTTTCTCCTCTCGCAAATATCGAGGCGGCCCCCTATCTGTATTCCGGTGTTGACCACTGGCGGGCTGTCTGGGAAGGCGAAGTCGGTCAGGACATCATGAACCAGATGGGCGAGGATTGCGGCATGGTAATCCTGGGCGCCGGTCTGCAGGGTGTTCGTGTGGTGTGCAGCAACAAGAAGATCGAATCCCCGGCTGACGCCGCCGGCTTCAAGCTGCGCGTTCCCACCATCCCCATTTACTTGGACACCTGGGAGTGGCTGGGTGCCACGCCCACGCCTCTGGGCGGCAGCGAGGTGTTCACCGCGATTCAGCAGGGAACAGTCAACGGCGCAGAGAACGGCCTGACCAACGTTGCAAGCCTCAGCTGGGATGAGTGCTGCGATTACATCATCGAGACCAACCACGTGTACAACACGGATTCCTTCATCATGGACAAGGCCTATTTCGAGTCTTTGCCCGCTGAGTACCAGACCATCATTCAGGAAGCGGCTGTGGAGGCCGGCAAGTACTGCACAGATCTCGTGCTGCAGGCTACCGAAGAGGTTCGGCCCGAGGTGGAAGCGGCTGGCTGCGAGTTCATCCAGACCGACGTCTCCGCCTGGCAGGAGGCACTGGACGGATTCCTGGAAGAGAAGTATCCGGATCTGGTTCCCTATGCGGATGCCATCAAGGCTGCGGACCCCGCCGCGAACGCTGCCTGAGTTCGGCAAGGTCGTTTACGGAAGTGAGAATTCCACGGAGAAGCAGCGTTTTGGAGGAGAGCTTCAAAACGCTGCTCTCCCAGAATTGAACAAGAGGAGATGAACACGGTGCTTACCTATTACAGCCGCATGTTGGATGGACTGCAGAAGGTGTTGAAGGTCCTGGAGATCATTCTGCTGGCGGCCATTACATTGATCATGGTCTACCAATGCATCATGCGTTATTGTTTCAGCCACGCACAGCCCTGGTGCGAGGAACTTTCTCTCTATCTGATGATTTACAGTGTCTTTTTGGGCATTCCCATTGCGGTTCGCCATGACAATCATCTTCAGGTGGACTTTCTGCTCTCCTTTTTTTCCCAGCGTGTCCGCCATCTGATCTCCGCCATCAGCGCGGTGGTTGCCATCGTATTTATGGTGGTGTTCTGCATCTATGGTGTCAGCCTGATCGAGCATGCCACCGGCGCCTCTACCACGCTGCCTCTGCGGATGCGGGATATTTACTATTCGTTCCCCATCGGCGCTGTACTGGTGATTTTGTTCGCCGTGGAAGTGGCCGCCAAGAATTTCCTGCTGTTTTTGGGAAAAGGCGCGGCACCGGCCGGCGAAGAGGAGGCGTAACATATGAATGCAGGAATTATCATCTTTGTCGTGCTTTTGGTCCTGGCGTTTCTGGGCTTGCCCATCTATCTTTCCATCGGTATCGCGACCCTTGTCGCCATGCTCCAGGCCGGATTCCCGCTGGAGGCCATTGCGCAGAAGACCTTCCTGGGTATGAACTCAGCCTCGCTTCTGTGCATCCCGCTGTTTATCCTTGCCGGCAACATCATGGCGCAGGGCATTACACAAAAACTGATCGCGGCGGCCAATGTTCCCCTTGGCAGAGTGCGCGGCAGCCTGGCCTCCGTTACGGTGCTTTCCTCTGCGCTCTTCGGCGCCATTTCTGGTTCCGCAGTGGCAACAGCTGCCGCTGTGGGCGGCATGACGGTGCCGGCCATGAAGGAGAACGGCTATGACAAGAACTATGCCGTTGCCTGCGCCAGCTGCTCTTCCTTGCTGGGCCCCATGATCCCGCCCTCCATTTCCCTCGTGGTGTATGCCAGCCTTACGGAGTGCTCCATTCAGAAGCTCTTTATGGCGACTGCCATTCCCGCAGTATTCTGCACGGTCTGCTTCCTGGCCTATACGCTCTATTACGGCCACAAGATGAAGCTGCCCAAGCAGCCCAAGACCACTGCCAGAGAAAAGCTCATGGTACTCAAGGACAGCATTTGGGCCCTTTTCATGCCCATCATCGTTCTTGGCCTGATTTTCGGCGGCATCTGCACGGTTTCCGAAGCGGCTGCCATTTCCGCACTGTATTCCGCCATCGTGGGCATGTTTATCTATCGCACGGTGAGCTTCAAAAACCTGCTCAACACCCTCTATGAGACCACGATCTCCGTATCCGCCATCATGATTCTGGTGGGCCTTTCCAAGGCGTCTGCATACGTGGTGATTTCCTCTCAGCTGCCGCAGCTGTTCATGGAGACGATGACGTCCCTGGTTTCCTCCAAGTTTGTGGTGCTGCTGATGATCAATATCATCTTCCTGATCCTGGGCTGCCTGATGGAGGGCAACTGCATTATCGTGATGATGGTCCCCCTGATGCTCAACCTGGTCAACTCCTTCGGCATTGATCTCATCCAGTTCGGAATTCTGACCTGCATCAATATTTACATCGGCTGCATCACTCCGCCGGTTGGTGTGTCTTTGCTGGTGGGAACCAAATTGGGCGATACCAGTGTGGGCGGTGCGTTCAAGTCCTGCCTGCCGTTTTTCGCGATTTCTCTGGTAGTACTGCTGCTGGTCTCCTATGTGCCGTCGTTTACCCTCTGGCTCCCCAGCGTGCTGGCGCAGTAAACCAGATCACAACAAAATCTTTGTTTGCATGGGGAACAGAATGACCGTACAAAAGGTACAGTGATTCTGTTCCCTTGCATATTTTGGAAGGTGTGATATAATGAAAAAAATTGGATTTTTAGGACTTGGCGTCATGGGACTCCATATGGCTTTGAACGTTGACCGGAAGACGGACGTGGAAGTCGTAGGATTTGATGTCAGTGAAAAGCAACTGCACAAATATCAGGCCGCCGGCGGAACTGCTGCTGCCAGCGTGGATGAACTGTACAGGACCTGCGATGTGATCCTCCAGATGCTGCCCACCCATGAAATCATCCGCCACTCTGTAGAAGAGGCGATCCGGCTGGGACAGCCGGGAACCGTGATCGTGGACTTGTCCTCCGCCGCGCCGGACATTATTCTGGATCTGTACCGGAAGGCGAAGGAGGCAGGGATGTACCTGCTGGATTCGCCGGTCAGCGGAGGAAACCCCATGGCGGAGGCCGGGACGCTCTCCATTATGACCGGCGGAGACCGGTGTGCGTTTGATGCGGTGGAACCGGTGCTCTCCTGTATGGGTACTGCGGTGTATACCGGCGGCCCCGGCAGCGGCGATACCACCAAGCTGGTCAACAACATGATCGGCGGAGCGATTCTGGTAGCTATTGCGGAGGGGTATGCATTTGCCGCAAAGGCGGGAATCGATCTGCAGACCACGTTCGAGGCGACACGGGGCGGATTTGCCGGCGGACCGCTGTATGACAACAAGGTCCCGAAAGTCCTGCATCGGGATTTTGAACCAGGGGCGCGGATTGCCGTGCACCGGAAAGATATTCTCAATGCCAAGCACTATGCCCATAAGATGGATGTGGACCTGCCGCTTACCGATGTGGTGCTGCGGGTGATGGATTGGATGAATGACAACGGTTATATCAATGAAGATCAAGCAGCACTGGTGCGGTATTACGAGGATAAAATGCAGGTGACAGTCGGGACGGGACAGGCCTGAGAAACTTCTGGTGCGCATTCAAACAACAAAACCGTGAAATTCGAGGAACAATCTGATGAGAGAAGTGAGAAGTGAGTATCTTTCGCCGATCAAGGCCAAATCCATGGTGGACAGCGTGGTATCACGGCTGACCAGCGCAATTATGAGCGGAGAGCTCAAGCCGGGAATGAAAATTCCCACCGAGGCTGATTTGGTGAAAGCGTTCGGCGTGGGGCGCAATACGATTCGGGAGGCCATTCGCATTCTGGTGGCCTATGGGATTCTGGAAGTCCGCAGAGCGGACGGCACCTATGTCTGTGATGGTTTTTCTCCGAAAATACTGGACCCTATGCTGTACGGAATTATTCTCCAAAAGGAGAGTGCCCACCGCGATCTCATCGGGCTCCGAAAACTTTTGGACAATGGAATTTTGGAGGAACTGTTCTACAAAAAGCTGTCGGCGGATACCTGGAAAC
>UMJL01064066.1_pt1 | contig 10489 bp, 9 predicted proteins | sample 1966071 | NCBI WGS metagenome assembly UMJL01 (sample SAMEA4836148, study PRJEB28245) | human gut metagenome | biome: gut microbiome; material: fecal sample | place: Denmark | collected 2008
GCCGGCCTTTGGAACCATACTTATCGGATCGCAATCATCTATTGACAAGTCGATATAATCTTCTCCAACATAAATAACCCGTCTCCAGTAATACTGGTTACTTACTTGCTGAGATACGTTTTCCTTTACGTTGAACTCTCGGCATTGAGCCAAGTCATCGACGGCAAACTCGTTTACAATTTCTTTTCCGTCTTCTTCTTGCTTGAAGTAACAACGATAGGCCTTTTCGCCTCCTTCCTTACTTGCAAACAAAGAATCATTTAATGAATCTACTAAAGGATCTCCGGCCGAATCGTATAATTCTTCATGCTCGGCCGATACTTCCTCTACCCTGATGCATTCCATTCCTGCCGGGGAAAGGACGATCCGGCCACCAACGTGTGACAGGTGCTTTATCTCAAGCGTCTCAAAATAGGCTTTAAGACGGACATATATTTCATCCAATTCCAGATAGGACCGGCCTGTCTTCGGGTTCCTCTTTAGAACGTATCCCGTACCAAACGGACCGGCAGCAAAGTCTTGCGATTCCAAATTATCACATATCGCACCACCTAATAGACTCAGCAGATATCTTGTCGAGTCTGCCTTATCCTTCCTAAGGAATGTAGCAAGCGATCGTAATGCAGAAAATACATTGTCGTCACTTGCCGGTGTAGAATCATTCGTACGAATGATATAAATCGAACCGCCTCCACCCGATCCGCCTGCTCCAATATAACTTTGCCCACTGTAGGTTATGTTATCAAGTTTTGATTCAATTTCACCGAGACGGGAATATGCAGTACTCTCTCCGATCGTATAAACAGGTGAATCGTAGGGAATATCCAAGTTGAACTCAAAACCAAGAACACGGGATATACGGCCATTTTCAAAATAAGCCGGGTTAAAAACATTCACACGCTGGCCTATTCCATAAGTCCTATTGATAAGATCACCATATACCCATTCTGAATCCAATGTTGTCGGATAGGTTCCATCATCAATCTTTGATCTGTTCGAATAAGCTATCGCTCGTTCCTTTAACTCCTGCTCCGCCTCCGGAATCATGGTGTCAGAGACAAAACTCGTGTCAAATCCGGACAGGACATACGTATCTCCGTCTTGAGGGTGAAGAATATCGTCCGGAAGAAAACGACCGTAATCCTCGTTACGGACGATCTCCCATAACTGCTGTTCCGGTTCAGATTCATCCGGATTAAATGTGACACCAAATTCCATGCCCATCATATCCCCAGTCTGGAAAATGATCTTTAATTCCTGCCCTGGTAAGATATATTCGCTGCTGAATGTTAATCCCGTGTCCTTATACTGGTACACAGTATAAGTCTCTTTTACGGTTGATCCATCTTCCTGATCGACCTCTTCCGTTCGTTCCACCGGCTGTACATCCGTCATTGTACCGATTCTATGTGGATATATATCGTCGAATATAACGATTTCTTCGACGGCTTCTTCTTCCGACATATTATCATAGGCATCTATATACGGCGTACCTTCAGGCAGCATCAGTCGTTTCTGGACTACTCCATTAACAACCATATCTTCATCTGCTGGCCGATAATTCTCCGGTATGTTTTTTGTCGAACCAAAGGCATAGATTCGGGTTGCGAATGTTCCGCTGCTATCAGTTCTTGACATATTAAGGATCTGAGCCCCGATATGCAATTCCACTGCATCGCCAAATTCGCATCTTCCAAAATGAATCACGTTGTCAGTAACCCACCATTCGCATCCCCATGTCTCGGCCATCATGGTTAAAGCATCTATCATGTTCGTATTATCATACGATACAAGGTGCGATGCGTTGGATACTGTTGAGTCAATGGAGTACGTAAAATCATTGCCACGATACTTATACCCGAATGATTTTAAGTTCCGCAGGAATACGTTCAGATGTACATCAAGCGTAGCCGTCAGGTTCCATGAAGCCTCCCTACCGCCATGCTCCGGAGTATATTTGAACTTTTTATTTTTCCACTTCCAATAGTAAGCATCTAAGTGAAGTTCATAATCATATCCACCAGTTGATGTGTTAAATGTAGGCTTATATAAATCGACCAGCTCATATATCTTGGATAACTTACCACCTAAAGAATCATCCAATATTCCAGCAAAATCTATATTATCTCCAAGCTTGAAATAAATAGGATCTTGTACACTGAACGGAAGGATTACATAATCCTCTTTCATCAGCGTAAACTTGCCTTTTGCTCCTGAATTGATCTCTATTGAACAGCGTATCTTCCCGGATATGTCTTTGATGTCAATCATATCCCAAAGTTCAACAATAGAAAATGGAAGCCCTAAAAATCAGAACTTCCATTTGAAACAATCAAGAGAATGTTTGTTTATTCCCTGTCTTTTGGATTTGGTTCCTCAAATTTGACAGATAATTTACTGCTTCTTCGAGACCGACTCAAAGCGAAACTTGTTGACTTTTTATAAACCAAAGTAAATGTCATATCAATCTTTGGGACTCTGACCGTTACCTTTCCAGCTTGTAATACCTCTACAAATTTTTTGTAATTGCTCAGGTATTCTGATTCACTGTCTCCGTGAATATTAAATGTCAATGTCACCTCCCGACTGTCTACTTTAGGATTATTATAAATTATCCTCTTGCCATGTTCAAGGCGGCTCTCATTCTCAATAAAATCCTTATTACCGGCAGGAAGAAGAAGGTTTCCGATGAAGCCATCTCCCATTGCGACTTTCCATTGTCCCCATGCGTCCTGACTGTTTATGTATAAATCTCCTATCATAATTTTGCTGTATTTTGTTTTACGACCGCGATGTCTGCCTTTATGTCTTTCAAATACTTTGCTGATTCTCCGGTATTTTCCCGAATCTCTTGTAGTTCCATATACGAATTAGCCAGAATTGTCCTAGTCTCGTCAGCTATGTCATGCATACTTTGTGTTTGCGTTGTCAATGCTGTGATAGAGCCTCTAAGTTCTGTAATGGCAATCGTCTGTTGTTGATTCTGGATCTTTATTTCTTCTCCTGTCATTTGCAAGGCAGTGAAACGTCCGCTTAGTTCCCCAGCATCTTCATGCGTCATTTCAGTCCCAAATCCACGACTTGAAGACGTTTGTTCAGAAGAAGAGGATGAAGAATCCCAACCAAAATCCTTCATAATCTGTTCACGTTGCTCCAGCATGTCATTCACAATATCCTGATATTCATTTCTAAGATTCTGTGCTTCATCTGCAGTCAACTGATTACCACTTTCCCCATACTTTGCCCATGAATCATACAACTTCTTAATCCGGTCCTTATACTGATTAGCGACCAAGGACGAAAAGATTGCTTTCTGTAAATATCCCTCGAAGTTTTCAGCAAAATCCTCGTTCTTTGCATCCAGGTCGGAAAGCATATCAACAAAACTGTCCTCAAAAGAGTCAAGACTAATACCGGTAAATACTTCCTTCTCTTTCTCGGCAATCTCTTCCAATTGCTCTCCGTATTTCTCAATGTTCTGTATATACTCAATAAAGTCAGAATTAACCGTCGTAAGTACAGACACGAATTTTTCATCTTGCAGCACTTTACCGATAATATCCGCATCAAGAGACAACACATCATTGATTCCACTTACCCGCTGTCCTACCAAGTCCGATAAATTGGCCCAGTCATTTTGGGTCATGCGGTCGTTGATCCTATAACCTAATGAATGCGAACCTATACTTGCTCCACTACCAGCCAGCATGTTTGCCAATTGGCGTTGACGCTGTATCTGCGTTTCAACCAACTTAGCCGCTTCATCGGCCGCTTTCTGTGCTTCTACACCATAGTCAATGTCAATATACTCCATTTTCTTGGAAATAAGGGTATCCCACACAGAAATCAGATTATCGTACCGGCTCTTCATCTCCTCATATCCGGAATAGTCCGCACCACCCAAACCAAACAACCCGCCGATCGTCTTACCTATGCCTGTAAGTATAGAGATAGATCCGGTGATTATAGAGAAAGGTTTCATAAAGTCAATACTAGCCAATCCATTCATTACCTGCCCCAAACCATCCAACGTAGTAGAAACAGCTTCTGGTATTTCCACACCAAAAGTCCCAAGCATATCAACCACTTCATTCCCTGCATTTACGACTTCCATCCCATGAGAACCCAAGGAGTTGGCTGCCTTTGTCAAATTGGCCAATGCCACTTGACGTTCAGACAAAGCTTTATCCAAATTTTTCTCTGCTTGCGTTTGGTCGAGTGTTTTCTTAACTAACTTTCCAGTAGCCTTGTCATATTCATTGACAGTGACAGTACCGCCGGCCATCACCGTATTCAGATCTTCTTGGGCCTTATTAACCGCCTCCTGAGCTGACTTATATTCCGCTAATCCGGATTTAAGTTCATGAAAAGGATCACGGTCTGCTATCTTAAAATCCAAATTCTTGAAAGCATCCTGCAGTTCCTTCAAGTCTTCAGGACGTAAATCCTTTGCTGCCTCGTTGATATAATCTCCTAGTTTATCACGCAAGGCACGAAGAGAAGCCGTGGTCTGTGCATCCAAGTCACCAAAGACATCAGCAAAATTGATGGATTTCTTAAACTCCTCAAAATCTAATGTTTTCAGGGCCTCTTCCGATTGTTTCTGCAATGAAAGCTTCTCACCTTCTGTTTCTGCCTGAGAAATCTTCAATGCATACATATCCGCTATCGCCAGTCGCTTTTGCTGGTAATCTCCATATTCGGAAAGATACTGATCCATAGCTTCACGATGCATGGCGATGTTCTTCTCGATCTCTTCCGGGAAAATGAGTTGTACTTCTTCATCGGGAACGGTGATGAAAAGGGAGTCTTTTGTTTTATCGGATTTATTCTTTGTAGGCTTCGTTCCTAATAAATCATAATACTTGTCTTCGGCCGACTTTAACGCATTTCTTGCGTCGATGACTTGCTTACTGGTAGCATTCTGATCTTTTATAATTTCCTCATATCCTTTCTTCGCCTTAGCCCAATCATCTTTAGCCGCGGCTAGGTCTTGCTGATAGGTAGTTTGTTTTTCGTTTTTCTCATTAGACTGCAGAATTTTCTTACTGAAATTTTCCAGTGCTTTCTTCTGCTGAGCCAAATAAGCTTCTTCTTCTCTGATTGCTTTATCATTATTCACTGTCAATGGGATTCCTGTGGACGGAGATACACCCAACATCTTTCCATTTTCTGCACGTAACTTCTCTAACCTCCGGGTTGATTCTTCAATATTTCTTAAATAAGAATCATACGTATTGGTATCTCTTTCTTTATTGAGAATTTTATTTGCCTCTGCCAAATCAAGAACTGCCAATTCCTCTAATTTATAGGCACTAGTGATTGCAGGGGATAATTTCTGCAGTTGCTCATAAGCTGTAATTTTAGCAAGATCTGTTTCCGTCTCATCTTTTATCGTCTGAATCAATGATTCAACTTGGTTCTTCCGTTCCGTTTCCCTTTGAATCATTTTATCTTGTTCTTCGTTGAAACGCTTTTGAGCATTTTCGGCAGCGGAAGTGCTATTTGACAACGCCCACATCGTAGCCACTAACCCGGTTACTACCGTAGCTACAGCAACATAAGGATTAGTCAACATTGCCGCATTTAGAAGCATTTGCGCTTTTCTTGCCGCAACTCTCGCACTGGTTAATGCAATTTCCGCTATGGTATGTTTACTTGTCGCTACTGTTGCCAACAGAACTGCTGTACGATAAACGCCATAAGTTGTCACCAATCCGACTAACACTTTCCCGACCGTCTCGTAGTTTTCAATCAAAGAAGTTGCCCCTTGTATGGCAGACATAATAACACCCTCGGATGCTTGACCCATTTCATTGAAGGCGTTTTCAATACTTTCTTCCAGCATGGATATCTGCCCATTAAGAGTTTTCGCTCCTTCCTCTGCCATGCCATAGAATTTCCCCCCTTCAGATGTAGCGTCTATGAATGCTTGTTGAATCATTTCAGCAGATATAGCACCTTTTGACATTTCATCTTTGAGCTTTGACATAGATTTCCCTGTCTGCTCTGATATTTGCATCAACGGGTTAAATCCAGCATTGATCATTTGGTTAAGGTCTTGTCCCATCAATTTCCCGGCTGCGGACATCTGGGAGAAAGCAAGGGCAAGAGATTTAAAATGTCCCGTATTTCCCATAGAAATATCACCCATAGCTTTCAAATAGCGAATAGATTCTTCTGCCTCCATCCCAAATCCCATCATCATTTGTAGAGCTTCTGCCATATCTTTCGTTTTCAAAGGGGAAATCAAGGCATATTCTTTTAGCTGAGACATAATATCACCTAATTTATCGCTTTCGTCTCCCAAAAGAACCCTTATGGATGTTTCCATTGATTCAAACTCACCACGCACACGGACCATCTTAGAAAGAAACTCTTTTATAGAATATCCCCCCACAAATTTTTTCCCCATATCCAACATAGCTTCTTTTACCTGCTTTGTTACATCCACAGTATCCCCGGCTTCTTTCTTGTATAGTGAATATTCATCACGGAGTTTCTTTACAGAAAGTCGCGCTTCCGCCTGTTGTTGTGTTAATCCAAATAGGGCAGCTCTTTCTTCTTCTAATACCCTTCTAGCTGCATTGTATTCAGATAATTTTCCTTGTGCCCCTATAGGATTGCTCTTCAATGCAGTGCGGTATGCTTCACCAAGCCGCTTTACATCCGCCTCAACATTCTTTACGACATTCTTTTGAGTTATGATTTGCTCGGTAAATCCATTTACAGACTGGGAAGCATCGTATATTTTCTTCTTGAAGTCATTCTCCATCGTTGCTCCTGCTTTTGCAGCTTCGGTTACTAATCCCATCATTTGTTGTTTTGTTGATGCGAGTTGTGATTCCAAAGCTCTTGCAGCTGCCGGAGATTTACTTATATCTATTTTCTTAAGCTGGGCTTCCAGCTTACTAATTTCATTACGAAGTTTTATAACTTCATCATATTGTGCGCTTACGCGAAATACAAGGGTAGCCATATATTAAAAACTGAATATTAATCATTTGAAGTTACACTTCAATTCATCAATATTCAGTTTTTACAATGATTAATACTAAACAATAGACCTATTGTTTAGTATTTGTATTTTTTCTATGTTTTATTCTACCATTAGCGTACTCTTTTCGTTTGTAGATATGGCTATTATCACCTGTTTCTAATACCGTTTTTATCACTTCTTCAACCCATCTTTTACCAAATTCTTTATATCTATTACGTAAAGTATATTGAGATAAATTTAATCGTTGTGACCAATCATGTATAGTTAAAGATTTATCACCAACATTTATAAAGTCAGATTTATATTTCTGCCTTACATTTTCACTTAAAGTTATCCATCTGCAATTATTAGGCTCATAATTGCCGCCTGAACTTATTCTGTCTATTGTAAGGTTATCATTATAACCGTTTGCTGTTGCCCAATCGTAAAACTTTTGAAAATCGTTTAGCCATTCATCACAAATACTAACACCTTTTCCACCGTAGTTTTTATATGCTTTTCTTGTAGGATTGTAACAACGTTCTTTCATTTTAGACCATATATTAAATAGCCTTGTGTGTGTTTTGCCGTGTTTTATATTAGCTTTTTTAGTTCTTTCTATTTGTAAACACCCACAGCTTTTAATATGACCACTATGTAAATTGCATTCTCTAGCGACTATCATCTTACCGCAATCGCATTTACATTTCCATAATGCAACGCTATTACTTGCAAATCCAACATGTTTTAAAGCTACCAACCTGCCAAATCTTTGACCTGTAATATCTTTTATATCAGACCTTAAACACCCACAACTCTTTGTTCTTCCATTTCTCAAATCACTTGAGCGAACAACACAAGTTTTTCCACAATCGCACTGGCAAAGCCACCTGAGATGTTTGTCTTTATCGTCAGGTTTTCGTTCTACTTGTTTCAAAACGACAAGTCTACCAAATCGCAAACCCGCCGTTATCATAAATGCTTCTTTCATAATCAAGCTACATATTGCCAAAAAACTTATTAACGAAATAAACTTGCCCTTTACTAATTACTTTTATAGCCGTAGTTACAAGTTGATGATAAAACCTCGCTTGCAACCCATTTACGAAATGGTTTGATTTTTCGTTATCACTTCTTATGATTATTTCCATTTTTATATATGTTTTTATTGTTACCATTCTTTTACCTGTTCTCTTAACTCATTAAATTTGCCGGCTTTCAAAAGTTCAACTTCGGTATGAAAGTTTATATCTGTTAAGCGATACTCTATTAAAGCGCGTTTATAATCATCACTTTTCTCGTATGCTGATATAATTCTTTTCATTTGATCAGCTGTCAAACCATAGCCATTTTTACGGTTAAGGTTTCTTGCCCTCTGCATATCGCTTTCTCTTAACTCTATCTTTGCCATAATCAAGCAATCTTTATAAGGTTACACTTTTTAAAACAACGCCACTCTTCTTTCTCACAATCAAAATATACCTGACAGTTATCTGCCGTTTTCTTCGTACCCTTTGTTTCAGGTATTCTGCCATTCATTAAAGTACCGAAAGCTTGACGCAGCGTACCGTCTGTTTTCTTGAAATAGAACTCAACTACTTTCTTATGAAGCAATACACGAAGTTTTATATTAGTCCATGCTACTTTTAATGCTTCACTCATTGAATAACCATTCTTGCGTACAAATGACCAAGCAAGGTCCATAATCTCTTTTAATTGGTTTCTCTTTTCTGTTGCCATAGCCGTATATCTTTAGTCGTTTAATATTATGCTACCAATCTTTCAACGCTTCTTTCAATCTCTGCAAGGTCGCAATCCACATCCATCTCGTTGCCGTCCTCGTCATAGGCTTCTACGCTATCAATGCAAACAGAAACGTAAGTAGTTACCCATGCGCCTGTACCGTTGAAATAATCATCTTCGCAATAACCGTCAATCTCAAAGCTGCCATTGACAACTATCAAAGTATTGCTTACTTCTACCTCAACAGAGAATGTACCGTTGTTGCCTTCGATGTTTTCTGCTATCGCATTTGCTATTGTTTCGTTTATTGCTTTCATATTATGTAATGTTTTAATTTTCGATTACGACGCAAATGTAATATAAAACACTACAATAGGCAAATGAAAAGAAGTATTTAACACTACTTTAACAAATGAATGTACCGATATAACATTACAAGTGGTTTTTATTCGTATATTTGCATCGAATATTAAAACACTACAAAATGGATTTAAGAATAAAAGAAGTAATTAAAGAGAAAGGCATGACCATAACAGAGCTTGCCGATAAGATGGGTATCAATAGGGTTAATCTTTCTAATATGGTAAATGGAAACCCAACGGTAGAAACATTAAATAAGATTGCTGATGCTATTGGATGTCCGGTAACGGAATTATTCGAGCAACCAAAGAAAGACTGTCTTTCAATCTCCTGTCCTCATTGTGGGAAAGATATAAATCTTAAAATAGAATAATTATGGATACACCTACCAAAGAGAATACCCTTTACTTACCTATAAAGCAGGTTTATTTCGACCAGATAATAGCAGGCACAAAGAAAGAAGAGTATAGAGAAATCAAAGAAGGTATTACCGCAAATCGTTATTTGCTCAAAGATGAAAACGGCAAATATATTCTTAATCCTGATGTAACCCAACCAGATAAAGAATATTTCATTGACGATTATAATAACGGAAATTTTCCGTTTGTACCTAAGCCTTATAAATACCTATATATTGCCGTTGGCTATGCAAAAGAACGTGATACGGCTTTAGTAGAAGTTGACGGCTTTAGATTCATACCTAATATGATACGTGCTGATTTATATGCTTTTTGGCAAATAGCTTTCCATTTAGGCAAAATAATAGAAGTACATAGAAAATAAATAAGGCGGGCCCCCCGCCTTAAATTATCCACCATTAAGTCCCATGTAGGTACGTTTCGACACTTGTGTATTCCAACTGGTTCCGTCCCTATTGAAGTTTCCAAGATACCTGCCTGCAATCCTATTCACAAGGTTATTAGGGTTGTCAAAGTTACTTCTTCCATAACGCTGTTGGGCTAATCTATTAGCTTGTTGGACTATTTCCCAACCTGATTTTGTTCTTCTTCTGACTCGGCTTTAAAAATTTAATTGTTAGACAAATATAATGTTGCCATTTCTATTCATCAAATTTCCTATTCTTGAACATCTCCGCATCGGAAACCTCTCTCATAACCTCACCCGATGCCACATGAAGTTTGTCTTTTTGCATTATTACCAGATTGCGATATGGAATCTTATCAACTACCTCATCATAGGTTAAATGAAGATTTTCCATGAATGACGCGATCTGACCCAACAGGCAATCGTTACCTATAGCTTCGGTTTTGCTGTCAGATTTGCTACATTCCTTGCTAAACCCGACAGCTTCAAAAAAGGCTTTACAGATATAAGCGAATAAGCCACATCCAATGCTTCAACAACTTCTTCAAACGTACCAAGGGACAACTCTTCAAACAACCCATC
>UMJL01034765.1_pt1 | contig 10458 bp, 10 predicted proteins | sample 1966071 | NCBI WGS metagenome assembly UMJL01 (sample SAMEA4836148, study PRJEB28245) | human gut metagenome | biome: gut microbiome; material: fecal sample | place: Denmark | collected 2008
CTCCCTACCGGCAGATCCGGGGAAGGGAGGCGGACGAATGACGCTTTTGGAACTATCGGCGCTCTATGACGAGAGCGCATCCCGCATCCGCGTGCGGATGGCGCAGCTCCGGGCCGACGCCAAGGAGCAGACGGACCCGGCAGCGGCGCAGGCCCTGCGGCAGCGGATCGCGGAACTGACGCCGCTGCTGCGAGAGATGCGGGAGCTGGCGGTGCTGACCGCACACTATTACGACAGGAGCTATCATAAACATGAACGGTACACCCTTTGATACCCGGGCCAGCGAGTGGATCGGCGACATGACAGTGTGGCTGCGGGAAAACAGCCCCGACAACAGCGAACAGCTGGATCGTCTGCGGCGCAACCTGCGCCAGGCCCGGCTCCGGGAGCTCACCCCCCGGCAGCGGCAGATGCTCACCCTTTACTACGACCAGGGGATGAACATCCCGCAGATCGCCGCACTGCTGGGGCTCAACCGTTCCACAGTGTGCCGCACGCTCCGCCGGGCGCGGGAGCGGCTCTACCGCCACATCCGGTACAGCCTGTAACACTTTTTCTTTTTCCTCTTGTGCTTTTCCCCCGCGCCCCGTATAATCGGCTTAGACAGGGTATTCTAAATAGGCCCGATTACCGCCGGACGAGGAGGTACTGCACATGCTGTATTCCACTTTGCACAAACGCTGGCCGCGGCTGGTGGCCTCCGTGGTGGGAGAACTGATCTCCGCCGCCGCTTTGAATCTGTTCATCGTTCCGCTGGGGCTTTACACCGGCGGTACCCTGGGACTGTGCCAGCTGATCCGAACTCTGCTGCAATCTTCCCTGGGACTGGAGACCGGGCCCTATGACATTGCCGGTATCCTCTATTTTATCACCAACATCCCCATCCTTCTGCTGGCCTATAAAACGCTGGGGCGGGAACTGGTGATCAAAACCATCGTCTGCGCCGTCTCCTATTCTCTCTTCTACTCTATCATCCCCATTCCCTCCACGCCGATCATTGACGACTACCTGACCGCCTGCATGCTGGGCGGCATCCTCACCGGTGTGGGCAGCGGCATCGTTCTCACCTGCGGCGCCAGCGGCGGCGGGCTGGATATTGTGGGACTGTGCCTGAGCAAGCGGGGCAGCTCCTTTACCGTGGGGAAATTCTCCCTGACCTTCAATGTGTTTCTCTACACCGCCTTTTTGGTGCTCTTCAGCCCCCAGGTGGCCATCTACTCGGTGATCTACAACTTCTTCAGCGCCATGGTGCTGGACCGGGTCCACCAGCAAAACATCAACGTCCAGGCGCTGATCTTCACCCGGGAGGACCAGAACGAGCTGGCCCACTTCATCATCTCGTCCCTGGGCCGCAGCGTCACCTACTGGAACGGCACCGGCGCCTATACCGGTGAAAATATCCATGTATTGTGCGTGTGCCTTTCCAAGTACGAGATCGAGGAACTGCTCCGGGCGGTCCACACCATTGACCCCCACGCCTTTTTGACCGTACAGGAGGGGACCCACATCTACGGAAACTTCACCCGAAAGCTGGAATGACCGGACGTCCGCCCGACCTTCCCGTCGGGCTGCGCAGTTTTCCTACTGAAAAATGCGGGACAGGCAAAAGCCTGTCCCGCATTCTTATATGGGTATTTTCTTACCGGCGCCCCCGCTGCCGGAAGGCCCGGCGGGCTCCCTTGCGGCGGGCCTTCTTCTCCGCCCGCGCAGCGAGAAAGGCACTGCACTTGTCAAAGATCCGCTCCAGGGTCATCTGCACCGGCACCACCAGCAGCACCAGCACGATCAGCACCAGCCAGGCGGCAAAGCTCAGATTGGAGAGGGCAAACGCCTCTCCAAAAAAGAAGATGGCCGCCAGCAGCGCAGCACTCATGGTCACCAACAGTGCGATCCGCTTGGCGTCCAATGGCCGGGCGGCGTAGTAGATCACCGTCAGGCCGTTCACCGCCATCAACACCACACAGATGGTGGAAAGCTCCTCCAGCGTCAGGCCGAAGGTGTAGACGAACAGCTCCGCAAACAAGATCACGGCAATGGCCGTCAGCCCTCCGGGGAAGGCCCGGCGCAGCACGTTGTGGAGGAACCGCCCCCGCACCAGGTCATGGTTGGGCTCCAGTGCCAGGAAAAAGGAGGGTACGCCGATGGTCAGGGCAGAGATCAGCGTCAGCTGGATGGGGACAAAGGGATAGGGGAAATCGGCAAACAGCGTGATGATAGCCAGAAAGAACGAGAGGATGTTCTTCACCAGATACAGCGCCGAGGCCCGCTGGATGTTGTTGATGACCCGGCGGCCCTCCGCCACTACCTTGGGCATGGCGGCAAAGTCACTGTCCAGCAGCACCAGCTGGGCCACCTGACAGGCTGCGTCTGCGCCGGAGGCCATGGCCACGCCGCAGTCGGCGTCCTTGAGGGCCAGCACATCGTTGACGCCGTCGCCGGTCATGGCCACGGTGTGGCCCTGGCTTTGAAGGGCCCGGACGATCTTGCGCTTCTGATTGGGCACCACCCGGCCGAATACCGTGTACTCCCGCACGGCCCGGGCAATGTCCTGATCTGTCTGCAGCTCCCGGGCGTCCACCCAGCTGCCGGCGCCGTCGATCCCCGCCTGGGCCGCCACGGCGGACACCGTGACCGGATTGTCGCCGGAAATGACCTTGACAGCCACTCCCTGACTGTGGAAGTAGTCAAATACCTTGGGCGCCGCCGGACGGATGGGATTTTCCAGCACCACCAGGGCGATGGGCACCATCAGGCCCACGAGATGCCCCGGCTCCGCACCATCACACTGGGCCAGCAGCAGCACCCGGCAGCCCTTTTCGGCATAGTAGGCCGTCCGCTTTTCCAGCGGGGCAAACTCGCTGCCCAGCACATACTCCGGCGCACCCAGCACATAGGCGCCCCGGCCGGGAAAATTCACCGCGCTCCACTTGGTGGCCGAGGAAAAGGGCACCGTCTCCCGGTGGGGCCAGGCGGGGCCGTAGGAATACCGCTCCGCGATGGCTTTGGCCGTGTCGTTGTCCGGTTCCATGCAGCGGTAGAAGGCTCCCAGGATGTCGGAGATCTCCGTTTCCGGATAGGCCTCCACATCCAGCGGCACCACCTCCCGCACCTGCATCTGAGGGCTGGTGACGGTGCCGGTCTTATCCACGCACAAAACGTCCACCCGGGCCAGCGTCTCGATGGCGTTCATCTCATGGATCAGGGTCCGGTTCTGCGCAAGACGAACTACGCTGACCGCCAGCGCCACGCTGGTCAGCAAAAACAGCCCTTCCGGGATCATGCCGATGAGGGCCGCCACGGTGGAGACCACCGCCTGCCGCAGCCCCAGTTCCTGCACGGCATACTGATTATAAAAAAGCGCCCCGCCGATGGGAATCAGCACCACACCGATAAACCGGATCAGCCGGTCCAGCGAGCGCATCATTTCGCTCTTGCCGGGGCCGGCGTCCTTCTTGGCAGCCAGTGTCAGTTTGGCGGCATAGGAGTCCGCCCCCACCTGATCCAGCCGTGCCCGGCACTTGCCATTGATGACGAAGCTGCCGGAGAGCAGGCTGTCCCCGGCGGCCTTGGCGATGGCGTCCGCCTCGCCGGTGATGAGAGACTCATTTACCTGCACCTGCCCGGTGAGAACGGTGGCGTCTGCCGGGATCTGACAGCCGGCAGTCAGCTCGATGACGTCCTCCCGCACCAGTGCGTCCGATGCCAGTTCCACCACCATCCCGTCCCGGATCGTCCGGACTCTCGCGGCAGAGAGCAGCGTCAGCTTTTCAATGGTCCGTTTGGACCGCAGCTGCTGGACAATGCCGATAACCGCGTTGGCGGCTACAATGAAGAGGAAGGTCATGTCCCTCCAGTCCCCCACCAGCAGCAGACACACCGCCAGCACCACAAAAATCAAATTGAAATACGTCAGCAGATTTTCCCGTACGATCTGCTTATCCGACTTGGTGGGCGAGGCCACCGGCCGGTTATCCCAGCCGGCCTCTGCCAATGCCTTTGCTTGGGCAGAGGTCAGGCCCTTGTCAGCTGTCGGGTTCTGCAGGGGCATCTCCCTCCGGTCGGGCGCTGCGGCTTCCTGCGGTTGTCCCCTGTGGGTCCATTTCACGGGAGGGGTCCCCCTTTCGACATTTTTTGAGTGTATTATAGCAATTTCCCTGCGGTTTGTACAGGGAGGCACTGGAAACCGCGCAAAAAAACGCCCGGGCTCTATTGGCCCGGGAAGAACTTCGATCCGCACGCTTCCCACACGGCGGAGGCAGCGCGTTCGTCCTTCTACCAAAACGAAAAAGGACATCCCAGTTGGGATGTCCTTTTATTTGGAGCGGGCAACGAGGCTCGAACTCGCTACCTCCACCTTGGCAAGGTGGCGCTCTACCAGATGAGCTATGCCCGCGGAACGAAAGTTATTCTAACAAATACATTCCATCTTGTCAAGGCAAAATAAAAAGTTTTTTAAATTTTTTTGTCAGTTGCACATTTGCGTGCAATTTCTCCCCTGCCGGCGCATATACTGCTTGAGAATGCCATTGCAAAGGAGGAACAGCCGTGCGTATGCAGATCCACAACGGTGGTGACGTCGATGACCTGATCTTTCAGGACAGCTGGATCATCAGTGAACGATAATGCCTGACAGGCGCCGCAGATGCGGCGCCCTTTTTATGGCTCACCGGCCGCAGATGGTGCCGCCGCCCACCACTGCCTCATCGTCGTAGAACACCACCGCCTGTCCCGCGGTGACGGCCCGCTGGGGCTGGGCAAAGGTGACCCGCACCCGGCCGTCCTCCAGCGGCTCCACGGTGGCCTCGGCCTCCTTCTGGCTGTACCGGGTCTTGGCGGTCACTTGGATGGGCCCCGTAAGCGCCGGCAGGGAGATGAGATTGACCCGCTCCGCCGTCAGCGTATCGGTGTAAAGCGCACTGTCCGGCCCCAGGACCACGGTGCCCGCGTCCAGGTCCTTGCGTACCACATACAGCGGCGCGTCGGCACTGACCCCCAGCCCCTTCCGCTGGCCGGTGGTATAGCACTCCAACCCCCGGTGGCGGCCCAGGACATGCCCCTCCTGGTCCACAAAGTCCCCGGGCACCGGCGTCACGCCGCCATAGCGCTGCAAAAAGCCCACATAGTCCCCGTCGGGAACAAAGCAGATGTCCTGACTGTCCGCCTTTTCGGCGTTGTCCAGGCCGGCCTCTGCTGCCAGCGCCCGGATGGCAGGCTTTTCATAGTCACCCACCGGGAGCAGCAGATGGCTCAGCTGGCGCTGGGTCAGCTGATAGAGCACGTAGCTCTGGTCCTTCCGCCGGTCTTTGCCCCGCAGCAGCAGCCACCGCCCCCGCTCCTCATCGTAGCGCACCCGGGCATAGTGGCCGGTGGCGATGGCATCCGCTCCCTGCTCCAGCGCCCAGTCCAGCAGGGCGCCGAACTTGATCTCCCGGTTGCAGTCGATGCAGGGATTGGGGGTTCTGCCCTGCACATATTCCTCCACAAAGTGGTCCATGACGGCGGTGCGGAACAGTCCGCTCAGGTCCAGTACCTGATGGGGAATCCCCATGGCGGTGGACACCGCTTTGGCCATCTCAATATCATCTGCCGAACCGCACAGGTCCGGCAGATCCTTATAGGCATGCAGGCGCAGCGTGACGCCGGTGACGTCGTACCCGGCCCGCCGCAGCAGCAGTGCCGCCGCAGCGCTGTCCACGCCGCCGCTCATGGCAGCAAACACGCGCTGAATAGACAATGGAATCCCTCCTGATTCAAAGCTGGTCTTATTATACCTGATTACTGGGAAAAAGGAAACCTATAAATCCGACCGCCCGAAGGCGGCCGGATGGCTCAGTCCAGATTGCGCTGCAAAAACGCCTGGGGCGGCAGGGCGTCTGAGAGTGCCAGCAGCGTGCGGTTAAAGCCGCCGGCGTAGTCAAAGGCCACATCGGACACACCGCCGCTTCCCACCAGACAGTCCGGGAAGGCCAGTGTAAAGCGGGAGCCCTTCTCAGGCTGGGATTCTGCCAGCAGCCGTCCACCCAGCCCCTCCGCAATGCGGGCGCACAGAGACAGTCCCAGGCCCAGACCATGAGGCTGGGGGGCGATCCGCTCCGGATGGCGGTAGCGCTCAAAGAGCACTTCCATCTGTTCCGGCGGGATGCCGCAGCCGCTGTCCGTCACGGACAGCAGCATCTTCCCCCCCGCGCACTTAAGTTCCACCGTCACGGAGCCTCCGGCGGGGGTAAACTTGAAGGCATTGGAGAGTAGCTGGTACAAAAGCTGCTCTATGCCCTCCCGATTGACGGCGCAGATGTGCCGGGGCGTCCGGCAGCGGAAGGTAAATGTCAGGCCCAGCAGCCCTGCCAGACCCTCCGCCTGGTCACACAGGTCTCCCACCACCTGCACCACATCCAAGTCCTGAAGGGGTAGCGGCCCCTCCTTTTGAAAGATCTGCGCGGCGGTCAGGTTGTTCACCAGCCGCAGCAGACGGTAATAGCTCTGATCCAGAACGGCTGCCCGCTGGTCCAGCTCCGGGTCCTCATCCCGCTTGGCGGGCGGGGCCAGCTGTATCGCCGCCAGATGCAGATTGCTCAGCGCCGCCCGCATCTGGGCAGCGATCCCGGGCAGAAGCACCTCCGGGGGCTGCGCCGGCTGTTGTATTTCCTGGGGCTGCTGCTCCTCCGGCTGATGGGGCTTTTCCGGTTCCACAGGGCTCCCTCCTATCCGCGCAGACGCGCTGCATGTAGCATGTACAGGGAGCCCTCCGCAAAACCGTGGAAAAGCCTGCCTGCGCTGCCTATATTTTTTAGCATAGCAAAAATGTGTGGCAAAGACAAGAATTTTGTCGAAAAATGTCGAACGCAGGAGGAAGCTGTGCAATCTCACCAGTAAATTTTGGATTTACGTCACGTAATTTTACGTAATATTTAAAGAAAAGTTTTCGCAACCGTGCTACAATCAGGACAAGGCTTACCGCACCGGCGGTAAAATATGAAGACGCGGAAGGAATGGATACAATGGCAATCAAAGTGGGCATCAACGGCTTCGGCCGCATCGGACGGGTGGCTCTGCGGATCATGGTGGAGCGGGGCTGCAGCAGCTATCAGATCTGCGGCATTAATCTGCGCAACGCGGATCTGGACTACATGGTCTATCAGGTCAAGTATGACAGCGTCTTCCGCACCTTCCAGGGCACGGTGGAGCGGGACGACCGGCACCTGATCATCAACGGCAAGAAGATCCGCGTGTACAGTGAGGACGACGCGGCCAACATTCCCTGGGATGACTGCGGCGCCGAATACATCATCGAGTCCACCGGCGCCTACTGCACCACGGAGAAAGCCTCCGCCCACTTCCGGCACGGCGCCAAGAAGGTCATCATCTCCGCCCCCGCCAAAGATGACGTCACGCCCACCTTCGTCATGGGTGTCAACCACACGAACTATACACCGGATATGAACGTGGTCTCCAACGCCTCCTGCACCACCAACTGCCTGGCCCCCATGACCAAGGTCATCAACGACACCTTCGGCATCGAGCAGGCCCTCATGAGTACCATCCACGCCGCCACCGCCAAGCAGAAGGCCGTGGACTCCCGGGCGGGCCGGGACTGGCGGACGGGCCGCAGCGTCATGGGCAACATCATTCCCTCCACCACCGGCGCGGCCAAGGCGGTGGGCATGGTCATCCCCGAGCTCAAGGGCAAGATGACCGGCATGAGCTTCCGGGTTCCCACCAACGATGTGTCCGTGGTGGACCTGACCGCCCGGCTCCGCCAGCCCGCCAGCTATCACGATGTGTGCGTGGCTATGGAGAACGCCGCCCAGAACCGGATGAAGGGCATCATCACCTGCACCCGGGACCAGGTGGTCTCCTCCGATCTGACGGGCTTCTCCGAGACCTGCATCTTTGACGAGACCGCCGGCATCATGCTGGACAACAACTTTGTCAAGCTGATTGCCTGGTACGACAACGAGTGGGGCTACAGCAACAAGATTCTGGATCTGATGGCCTATATGTACGCTGTGGACCAGCAGGGCTGATCCATCAGGGATTTAAAAGAGGGACGTGGGTTTTCCCCACGTCCCTTTTTCAGCTTAACATACAGTTAAACTATAAGTCAATATATGTTTTAACTTGATGTATCGTGTCGATTGAATCAGATACACTAATCTCAATATTGGGATTAGGTGAAGCTGATGGAGACGCACATGCTGGACAAGAAAAACATGGGTCTGCGCATCCGGCGTGCCCGGGAACAAAAGCACTGGACTCGGGAACAGCTTGCCGAAAAGCTGGAACTTTCGGTGAATGCAGTGGCAGATCTTGAACGGGGAAAATCCGGGACAAGATTGGAAACCCTGGTAAAGCTGTGCGCTCTTTTGGGACTGAGCGCCGACTACGTCCTCTACGGGGAGCCCTCCCCGTCCGCCCAGGCCATCGCCGGGATGCTGGCGGACCGGGACGAGCGGACCCAACACCTGGTGGAATCCACCGTGCGGGCCATGCTGGACGCTCTGGACGAAACCAAACCGTAACCAACTGCAAACCGCCCGGAGAGGATGTTCCTCTCCGGGCGGTTTTTTTGTTATTCCGCTGCTTTTTCCGCCGCTTTCTTGCGGCGGCGGCCACCCCGGTGGGTGCGGCCGGTTTTCTTCACGGGCTGCTCCTCCATCTGCTCCGGCTGGGACTCCTCAGCGGGCTTTCCGCCCAGATGCAGGCGGCCCTGCTTCTTGGCGGGCTGTTCCTCCGCCATGGGCTCCGGCTGGGGCTCTTTGGCGGCCTTGGCGCCCTTTCCGCCCCGCTTACGCCGCCCGGAGGACTTCTTGGGATCCTCCGCAGGAGCGGGCACCGGGGCAGGTGCCGGGGCAAACAGCTCCTCCAGATGGGTATAGGCCAGCACACCCTGGGCCGGGCCGAACTCCCGAATCAGCGCCTGCGCCAGCTCCTCACGGCTGGCGCTGCGCAGCAGGAAACTGGCCTGCAGGCAGCTCTGGATAGACGGCCGCAGCGCCACCTCCCGGAAGGTATCCGCGTACCGGGCCCGCAGGGCGCCCATAGCGGCCTCATACCCCTTGTCCTGGCTGATGACGTAGGCAAAGTCCGCCTCGCCCCGGCCCACCAGTACACCCAGTTCCGTGATGATCTGGAAGTCGATGGAGTTCTTGCCGCCCCGGACGCTCTCCAGATACTGGACCTGGGCCTTGGTGCCGGCACAGAGCTTCTGCACACTGGAAAGGCTCTGTCCCTTTCCATAAAAAACCAGGACGGTGTCGTCGGCGGTCAGCAGGTCGATGCCCTGCAGCCCGGTGCCGATGTTGTTGTCACCGTCCACCAAAAAAATCATGTTCATGAATCTTGTTCTTTCCTCCGTTTTTTCTCCGCATAGGCGGAGATCGGACTTGATTATACCAGACATTCCGAAAAAGCACAAGGGGAGGCGGCAGGCGCAAAAAACGGGGACCGCTTGCGCGGTCCCCGGGTTGGACGAGGTTATTCCTCTTCGTCGGTAACGATCAGGCCGTAGCCGCCGTTTTTCCGCTGATAGACGATGGACAGGCTGTCATCCTCGCTGTTGCGGAAGACAAAGAAGGTATGGTCCAGCAGGTTCATCTGCAAAATGGCCTCCTCCGGGCTCATGGGCTTGACAGAGAAGCGCTTGGTGCGGACGATGTTGAACTCCTTCTCCTCCTGCACCTCAAAATCATCCTCCGGCATGGGAGGCGGGAATCCTTCGCTCCGCAGGCGCTTGGCCAAGCGGGTCTTGTTCTTCAGGATCTGGCGCTCGATATAGCCCACGGCCGCGTCCACCGCGCCGCGCATATCCCCGTCCGGAGCCTCCGTCTGCGCCCGCAGCAGCGTGCCGCCGCCGCGAATGGTGATCTCCACAGAGCACAGGTGATCCTTCTCCACGGAAAACGTCACAAACGCGCTGGTCTCCTCCTCCCGGAAATACCGGTCCAGCTTGGAGATCTTTTTGGCGGCGTATTCCTTAATGGAATCATTCAGGGAAATCTTCTTGCAGGCAAACGTACACTTCATCGAGATCGCTCCTTTCGTGTGGGAAAGAGGGTTCCTGAGAACCTCTCTTTTGGTTAGTATAACACACCCGTTTCATTTTGGAAAGAGTCTTGCTGTGAACTTTCACAAAATATTTCCCGCCCGACCATTTTCGGCAAAAACAGCGGTGCCGGGGCGGTATGATGATCCAGGAAGCTTTCCAATATCCCACCCGCTTGGGCCGCACGGCGCGCTGCGCCGGGCGGCTCTTTTTTATCCCGTCGACTCTGTGGAAAAAAAGAGGCCGCCGGAGGGCGGTCTCTCTTTTCCGTTATCTTCTTCTCCGGCCGCCCCGCTTGCCGTCGATGCTGCGGTTCAGATCGGCCATTTTCCCCTCGGAAGAGGAGAGGAACTGCTTGAGCTTATCCTCGAAGGACTGGTCTGCGGAGGGAGGCAGCGTCTGCTGCGGGCTCCGGG
>UMJL01002309.1_pt1 | contig 10447 bp, 9 predicted proteins | sample 1966071 | NCBI WGS metagenome assembly UMJL01 (sample SAMEA4836148, study PRJEB28245) | human gut metagenome | biome: gut microbiome; material: fecal sample | place: Denmark | collected 2008
TCTCTGAAAACCGCTCCCCGAAGCCGAGAACTCGGCGAACGGCTAAGGTCTATGCTGAAGAGTCGTTGGCAGCGAAGGACGGGGGACACATGGTCAAGACGCTGGTTCTCGTTCGACACGGAGACCCCGAGGCGACGTCTGCCTCGGGAACGGACCTCGACCGCAGGCTCACGGCTTCGGGGGCACGCTCTCTCAAGACGGCCTACCCGCGCACCTTTGCCCTGCTCGGGGAGGACGCCGAGGCGGCGGTGTGGAGCAGCCCGGCGATTCGCGCGCTCGAGACCGCGCAGATCGTCGCCGACGCAATCGACGTCGAGGACATCGAGGTCCACGAGTCGCTCTACGCCCAGGATGTCTCGGCGTTTCTTGCCGAGCTCTCGGATGCCGAGGGGCCGATCGTGATCGCCGTCGGGCACGCGCCCTTCGTTGACCAGCTCTCGGCACGGCTTCTGGGCGGCTCGCCCGGCTTTGGGAAGGGCGCGGCCGCGGCCATCGCGCTTCCGGAGGGCTTCTCCGGCACGGGGAGGCTCCTGTGGTTTGTCGCCGGTCCCGAGACCCGGACGTGGGACGAGCTCGCCATCGTCGAGCATGAGATCGGCGGTGCGGCGCGCGACCTCGTCGCCCTCTCCGAGGCGTTTCTCTCCAAGCCAGAGGGCCCCGAGGGGCTGCTTCGCTTCAGGATCGGCCTCAGGCGCATGAGGTCGCTCCTGCAGTTCATCGCGCCGTGGCAGACGAAGAAGCAGAACCGCCGCTGCGAGCACGTCCTCAAGGAGCTACAGGTCGCCTCGGCGCACCTTCGGGCCCTCGACATCCTCTCCCAGAGCGTTGACGGCCTCGTGGAGAGCGGCGAGCTCGGCGACAACAGCCTCCTTCCGATGGCGTGCGCTAAGGAGCGCTCGCTCGAGTGCGCCTCGCTGGTGACGCTCATGCGCAAGCGCCATTCCGGCAAGCAGCTCGTCAAGATCGCCAAGGACCTCGCGCACGTGAGCTGGAAGTCGAAGGTCTCCGAGCGCGGGCTCTCCGCCGACGACCTGCGGAAGCATTTCGACGCGGAGTTCGCGGAGCTCGACGAGGATCTCTTCGGACTTGACCTTCGCGACGGCGACGCGGTCTACTCCGCACGTCGGGACGCCAAGGAGATGCACTACGTCGCGGAGCGGCTGGGAGCCGTGCTCGGCCCGGACCGCGCCGTCATGAGCGAGTACATGGACGAGATCCAGCGTGAGCTGGGCGCCCTCTCGGACGCCTGGGGCAACCGCCGCCTCGCGGAGGAGTACTCGAAGAGCCCGCGCTTCCGTGGCGTACGCGCCGACCTCGGCGTCGTTGGTCGCGACCAGGCGGAGATCGTCTCCGCGATCACCTCGGGGCTCGAGCGCATGGAGGCGGACAGCCGCGCCGACGAGGCCCGGGATGACGGGGAGAAGGACGGGGAGGACTAGCAGGTGGCCGAGAAGAACGAAGGTTGGCGCATCGAGCGCGACTCGATGGGCGAGATGCGCGTTCCCGCGGATGCGCTCTGGGGCGCGCAGACCGAGCGCAGCCACGAGAACTTCCCCATTGGCGCCGAGCGCATGCCCGAGGAGATCGTTCGTGCGTTCGCGCTGGTGAAGAAGGCGGCGGCGCGGGCCAACTGGAGCCTCGGACGCCTCGCTCCCGAGGTGCGCGACCTCATCTGCGAGGCTGCCGACGAGGTGCTCGCAGGCGAGCACGACAAGGACTTCCCGCTCGTGGTGTGGCAGACGGGCTCTGGCACGCAGTCCAACATGAACATGAACGAGGTGCTTGCCAACCGCGGCAACCAGCTCGCTGGCGAGAGGGGCGTGGTGCTGGAGAAGGCGCTCCACCCCAATGACTCCGTCAACATGAGCCAGTCCTCCAACGACACCTTCCCGACGGCCATGCACGTTGCCGCGGCGGTCGCGGTGACCGAGCGTCTGCTCCCCGCGATCGACCAGCTCGTGAGCACGCTGCGCCGCCTCGAGGAGGAGAACGCCGGCGTGGTCAAGAGCGGCCGCACGCACCTGCAGGACGCGGTTCCCATCTCGTTCTCTCAGGAGATCTCCGGCTGGCGCGGCCTGCTCGAGGGCTCGCGCGAGGAGCTTCTCGCCGCGATGGGGGGCCTTTATCGCCTGGCGCTCGGCGGCACCGCGGTGGGAACGGGCCTCAACGCCCCCGAGGGCTTTGACGAGGCGGTGGCCACGGAGCTTGCGGAGCTCACTGGCCTGCCCTTCGAGACGGACCCCAACAAGTTCCGCGCGCTCACGGGCAAGGACGCGCTCGTGTTCTCCCACGGTGCCGTCAAGGGCCTTGCCGCCAACATGATGAAGATCGCCAACGACGTGCGCTGGCTCGCCTCGGGCCCGCGCCTCGGCCTCGGAGAGATTACGATTCCGGCCAACGAGCCGGGCAGCTCCATCATGCCGGGCAAGGTGAACCCCACCCAGTGCGAGGCCGTGACGATGGTGGCCGTCCAGGTGATGGGCAACGACGCTGCGATCGGCATGGCGGCGTCGCAGGGCAACTTCGAGCTCAACGTCTTCATGCCGGTGATCGCATACAACTACCTGCAGTCCGTGCGACTCCTCGCCGACGCGATCGTCTCCTTCGACGAGCGGTGCGCGAGCGGCATCCGCGCCAACCGGGAGAAGATGGACGAGAACCTCCACCGCTCGCTCATGCTGGTGACGAGCCTCAACCCCCACATCGGCTACGACAACGCCGCGCGCGTGGCCAAGAAGGCCTTTGCCGAGGGCACCTCGCTCAAGGAGGCCTGCCTGGAGCTGGGGCTGCTCACGTCCGAGTGCTTTGACGAGGTCTTCCACCCCGAGCAGATGGTGTAGTGCCAGCCCGGCAGAGACGACCTGACAAAGGTGACAGGGTCATCTGTCATGAAAAATCATGACAGATGACCCTGTCACCTTTGTCAGGTCGCCCCTTATGACTCGAGCGCCCTTCTTGCCAGCTCGAGGCAGCCCATGATGCCCTGGCGGCCCTCGAGGCTGTTGTTCACGATGTAGGAGTCGACGTCCTCGAGCTCGGGCGTGACGATGTAGCCGCCCAGGGCCTCGAGCGTCTTGGCCCGCGCGAGCGGGACGATGGGGGTGTGGTCTGCCACGCCGCCGCCGATGATGATGCGCTTGGGTGAGTAGCACAGGACGTAGGTGGCGAGCGCCTGGCCGAGATAGCCGGCGAGAAGGTCCATCGCCTCGGCGTCATCGGCCATGTCGCCGGCGCTCTTGCCGTTCCAGCGTCTCTTGATGGCGGGGCCTGCAATGAGGCCCTCGAGGCAGCTGGCGTGATAGGGGCAGCCGCTCTCGTCGGCGGGCAGGGTCTCCCGCGGGTCGCGTGTGACGAGGACGTGGCCCGCCTCGGGGTGGAGCATGCCGTGGACGAGCTTGCCGTCGATCATGACGCCGGCGCCCACTCCGGTTCCGATGGTGAGGTACACCACCGCGTCGAGGCCGCGCGCGCAGCCGAACGTCGCCTCGCCGAGACAGGCCACGTTGACGTCGGTGTCATAGCCGCAGGGGACGCCGAGCGCTCCGGAGAGCGTGGCGAGAAGGTCGAAGTAGCGCCAGGCGGTCTTGGGGGTCTCAAGGATCTGGCCGTAGCACGGGGAGGCGGGGTTGACGGCCGTCGGGCCGAAGGCGCCGATGCCAAGCGCCTTGACGTTCTTCTCGGCAAACCAGTCGACGATCGCGGCGCAGGTCTCGTTGGGCGTCGTGGTGGGAATCTGCTCGGACTCCAGCACCGTGCCGTCTCCGTAACCGACTGCGCACACCATCTTGGTGCCGCCGGCCTCAAGCGCCCCAAGAAGCCTCTCGCCCATCCCGCCATCCCTTCCCTCGATGTGTATCGTTTCACTAATAGTAGCTATCTGAAACACAGAGAAAGAGCACAAGCGGCGTGAGCGTAAGAGAACAGGCGGTGGGCGGCAGGGATGACGGTGGCGAGACGTCGGCGAACAAGGGCCTAAGCACGCTCAATTACCAGTAAAACAACTGGCACTATTCGGCATTGCTCACCCGATGGGGCACCCTTGGACCGTAAGGGGGAAGTAAGGTACCGCTCACGCCCCAGAATTGACCGTTTACCCGCGAATGCGGAGAAACAACGTAATTTGTTTCAGAACAATCTATAGTTATGAAACAACGAGGGGGTCAACACACAGAGAGGAGGAAACGATATGGCAGAGGGAACCAGCCAGGAGTTCAACATCTCCAACGTCATCGACGAGAAGCTCATCACACTCGACCTTGACGTCAGCAGCAAGGAGGAGATGCTGACCCGTCTGACCGACCTGCTCGAGGAGCAGGGCAAGCTGAACGACCGGAAGAGCTTCTTTGATGACGTGCTGTGGCGCGAGGAGCAGGGCCCGACTGGCATCGGCATGGGCGTCGCCATCCCGCACGGCAAGTCCTCCGGCGTCAACCAGACCGCGCTTGCGATCGGGACGTCGAAGAACCCGATCGAGTGGGAGTCGCTCGAGGACGAGGCGGTCACCGTGGTCATCCTGTTCGCCGTCACCGACGGCGATTCCAACGTGCTGCACATCAAGCTGCTGCAGCACGTCGCCATGCTGCTCGCGCACGAGAGCTTCGCGGAGAAGCTGCACGCCGTCAAGACGCCGGCGGAGATGCTCGCGCTGCTCGAGTCCAGCCCGGATGACTACGACGACTAGCTCGTTTCGGCGAGAACGGCGTCCGGGGCAGTCCGCCCGGCGCCGAGACAGGTAAACAGGTATGAAGCAGAGGGGGAGAACCATGAAGCTCGTGGGAGTCTGCGCTTGCACGTCCGGCATCGCGCACACCTACATGGCCAAGGAGAAGCTCGTCAAGGCCGCCCAGTCGCTCGGTCACGAGATCCACGTGGAGACCCAGGGCACCATCGGCGTCGAGGACGAGCTCACGCCGGAGGAGATTGCCGAGGCCGACGCCGTCATCCTGGCCGTCGACATCAAGATCGACCGCTCGCGCTTCGAGGGCAAGCGCGTCATGGAGGTCCCGACCTCCGTGGTCCTCAAGGCGTCCAAGCAGATTATCAACAAGATCGAGGAGAGCCTCAACGCCTAGCGCGTCTCGGCTCACGCCCGAAATGCACAGAGAGGAGCATCAATGAGTGGCAAGCTCAAGGGCAAGTTCACCATTGCTGAGATCAAGAAGCACCTGCTCACCGCGATTAGCTACCTGCTTCCGCTGATCGTCGCGTCCGGCCTGCTCATCGCCATCGGCAACCTGACCGGCGGCACCACCATCTCGTCGCTTGACGACATCGGCTCCATGACCGTCCCGTCCGCGTTCACCACGCTCGGCGGCATGGGCATGGGCCTCATCCCGGCCTTCATCGGCGGCTACATCGCCTACTCCGTCGCCGACCGTCCCGGCATCGCCCCCGGCTTCCTCATGGGCGAGATCGCGTCGTTCCTCGGCGCGGGCTTCCTCGGCGGCCTCATCGGCGGCCTTATCGTGGGCTACATCGCCCTCGTCATCGAGTCCTACCTCAAGGTTCCGAAGTGGGCCCAGGCGCTCATGCCCATGATGATCATCCCGCTGCTCTCCGCGATGCTCGGCGCGCTCATCATGTTCTTCGTCCTCGGCGGCCCGCTCACCATGTTCACCGCCGCCCTCACCAACTTCATCACCGGCCTCGACCAGAGCCAGAAGGCCCTGTACGGCTTCGTGATCGGCTGGATCGGCTGCCTTGACTACGGCGGAGCCATCTCCAAGGTCCCGAACCTCATCTGCGACGGCCTCATGGCCGACGGCATCTACGGCCCCGAGGGCATCAAGGTCCTCGCCGCCATGGTCCCGCCCATCGGCGTGACGCTCGGCTGGCTGCTCTCCAAGGCCATCAAGAAGCCGATCTTCAAGCAGACCGAGGAGGAGAACATCAAGGTCGCCTTCCCCATGGGCATCTGCATGATCTCCGAGGGCGTCATCCCCATCGCCATGAACGACCTCGTCCGCACCGTCATCTCCACCTCCATCGGCTGCGGCGTCTGCGGAGCCATCTCCTTCTCCATGGGGGTCGAGTCCATGGTTCCCTCGGGCGGCGTCTTCGTCATCCCGGCTATGACCAACCCGCTCTGGGCCGTCGTCGCCCTGCTCGTGGGCTCCTGCGTGACCGCCGTGCTGCTGGTGCTCATCAAGAAGCGCCTCACTCCCGAGCAGGTCAACGACCTCGACGTCCCCGAGGACGACGAGGAGCAGGAGGTCGACCTCTCCGGCTTCAGCCTCTCGTAGGCACGCTCTAGCACCATCCCCGCGGGAGGGCCTCTCCCCGGCCCTCCCGCATCGAGTCACAGATCACGAAAGGATGTCAGCGCATGTACGAGTCGATGAAGGGCATGCTCGCAAAGGCCAACGCCGAGGGCTATGCCGTCATGGCCATCAACGCGTTCAACCTGGAGACGGCGCGCGGCGTCATCACCGCGGCCGAGGAGATGGATGCCCCGATCATCATCGATCTGCTCCAGGACCACGTGAAGTCGTTCTTCGACTGCGACATCCTCACGCGCCCGATCATCAAGATGGCGCAGGCCGCCCACGTCCCCGTGGCGATCAACCTCGACCACGGCAGCGACATCGCGCACCTCAAGCGCTGCCTGCACGAGGGCTTCTCGAGCGTCATGTGCGACGCCTCGGCCTACGACGCCCAGGAGAACGCGCGCATCACGCGCGAGATCGTTGAGCTCGCCCAGATCTACGGCGCCTCCGTCGAGGCGGAGGTCGGCAACATGGGACGCATCGACGAGTCGGGCGCCCTTCTGACCGATGACGACATGTATACCGACCCGGATGTCGCCATTGAGTTCATCCGCGCGACCGGAGTCGACTGCCTCGCGGTCTCGTATGGCTCCACGCATGGCGACTACCCCGAGGGCTACGTCCCCACGTTCCACTTCGACATCGTCGAGAAGATCAAGCAGGCCACCGGCACGCCCCTCGTGCTCCACGGCGGCTCCGGTGCGGGCGACGACAACATGCGCCGCTCCGTCGAGGCCGGCATCAACAAGATAAACGTGGGAACCGACTACATGATCGCCCAGCGCGAGTTCGTTGTTCGTGCGCTCGCCGAGAACCCCAGCTATGACTACCCCACGCTCGTGGAGGACAGCTGGCGCGCAGGCGTGGCGACGATCAAGCACTACATCGAGATCTCCGGATCTGCCGGCAGGGCGCGCTAGGGAGGGAGGCGCCCGCCCGGACTGGTTTCACGCCCCGCCAGGGGCTGGGACATATGGTTTCAACCAAGGAACGACTAAGGAGAAAACAGATGCTCATCAACATGTCACAGATGCTCGAGGTGGCCAAGGCCAACCACTTCGCCGTGGGCGCCTATAACGTCTCCGAGAGCAACCTGTTCCGCACGGTGGTCGAGACCGCCGAGGAGATGGACGCCCCCGCGATCATCGCCGTGCACCCCACCGAGCTCGCGTACTGCAAGGACGACTTCGTGAAGTACATGGTCGCCCGCTGCTCCAACAGCCCCGTGCCCTTCGTCATCCACATGGACCACGGCGACAGCATCGAGAGCATCATGCGCGCCATCCACGACGGCTTCACCTCCGTCATGATCGACGGATCCGCGCTCCCCTTCGAGGAGAACATCGCCAAGACCGCCGAGGTCGTGCGCTACGCCCACATGGTCAACGTCTCCGTCGAGGGCGAGCTGGGCACCATCGGTGACACCGGCACCTCCATCGAGGGCGGCATGACCGAGGTCATCTACACCGACCCCGACGACGCCAAGAAGTTCGTCGAGGAGACCGGCGTGGACACCCTCGCCGTCGCCATCGGCACCTGCCACGGCCTCTATCCCAAGGGCGTCACGCCGAAGCTGCGCATGGACGTGCTCAAGGCAATCAAGGAGAAGGTGGACCTTCCGCTCGTCCTCCACGGCGGCTCGGGCAACCCCGACTCCGAGATCGCCGAGGCAGTCGAGATCGGCATCCAGAAGGTGAACATCTCGTCCGACTACAAGAGCGCCTTCTTCATCAAGGCTCGCGAGATCCTCTCGCAGGAGGGCTCCGGCTGGGATCCCAACAACCTCTTCCCGGAGTGCATCGAGGCCGGCAAGGCCGTCATCCGTCACAAGATGGACCTCTTCAACTGCGTGGGCGCCGCGAAGTACTATCGCGACCCCGTCACCCCGCAGTGGCGTCAGGACCTCGCGTAGGCGAGAAGAACCGCACGGCGTTCCAGTTATTTCGCTGACGTGAGACAGGAGGGGGCCCGTCGCCGGGTCCCCTCTTTGCTATCATGTCCCCCAACCTGAGGGGTGGGAGCACCATGCAGCAGCGTAGAGGCAGCGTCATCAACGAGATCTGTTCCCTGTACGACCGCATGAGCGAGAGCGAGAAGCTCATCGCCGATTTCATGATGGCCAATCAGGGTGACATTCCCTCCATGACTACGCGTGAGATCGCGGCGCGCAGCGAGACGTCTGCCGCGACGGTCTCTCGCTTCGTGCGCCATCTCGGCTACGAGAGCTTCACCAAGCTCCGCGACGCCATGCAGCACGAGAACGGCGTCGCGGCGGATGCCGGCGAGCTCCCCTCGATGCGCATCGCGCTCGACGACCCGCGGGGCGCGATGGAGACCGTCCTCAGCGCAAAGAGCCGCGAGCTTCACGATACCCTGAGGCTCGTTGACGAGAAGGACCTGATCGCGGCGGTGCACCTCCTCGAGCAGGCGGACTCGATCGTCTTTGCCGCCGTGGGCAACACCATCCCCGCCGCCCTCTCGGCGTCGTTCCTCATCGCCCAGCTCGGGCTCAGGACGCACTGCGCCCCCACGACCGAGGCGATGATGCTCTCCTCGCTCTCCCTCACGCCTCGCGACGTGATCGTCTTCATCTCCAAGTCCGGTCACTCGAAGCGTCTCAACAAGATGATGGACAACGTCATCGACTCGAGGACCCCCTCCATCGTGATCACCAACATCCCCGACTCGCCCCTCGCGTGTCGGGCGACGTGCGTCCTGCAGGCGGCCACCCTCGACAGGATGCTCAACAGCAACCTGCCCTTCTCCCACAACTCGATCAACTTCATCATCGAAGTCATCTTCCTGCTGCTCTGCTCTGACGTGCCCAACTTCGAGGCGCGCGCGGGCCTGCTCTGGAAGTCGCTCGGCGAGGACAAGGGCGTCCCGGGCGAGATCTTCGGCGCCTGACGGGGGCACCTGACAAAGGTGACAGGGCCAACTGTCATGAACGACGAGTTCATGACAGTTGGCCCTGTCACCTTTGTCAGGTGCCCTGCGCGTGTTTCCACTTTGCCGCCGCGCGAAACGCGAGCGGGCGACTGGGAATATCATGGGGGTGCCGCAACCGCGGCACCTACCCGAGAGGAGTCCCATGGCAGACCAGAGCATCGCGACCCGCTGCGTTCAGGCCGGCTACACCCCCGGCGACGGCGAGCCGCGCCAGATTCCCATCGTCCAGTCCACCACGTTCAAGTACGACACGTCCGAGCACATGGGCCAGCTCTTTGACCTCGAGGCCGAGGGCTACTTCTACACGCGCCTGCAGAACCCCACCAATGACGCCGTCGCGGGCAAGATCTGCGCGCTCGAGGGCGGCGCCGCGGCCATGCTCACGAGCTCCGGCCAGGCGGCCAACTTCTTCGCGCTCTTCAACATCTGCGAGGCGGGCAGCCACATCGTGGCGAGCTCGGCCATCTACGGCGGCACGTACAACCTTATCGCCCACACCATGGCCAAGATGGGCGTCGAGTCCACGTTCGTCTCGCCCACGGCGACCGAGGAGGAGCTCGCGGCGGCCTTCCGTCCCAACACGCGCGCCGTCTTCGGCGAGACGATCGCCAACCCCGCGCTCGACGTGCTCGACATCGAGCTCTTCGCCAGGGCGGCGCACGACCACGGTGTGCCCCTGATAGTGGACAACACCTTCGCCACGCCCGTCTTCTGCCGTCCCATCGAGTGGGGCGCCGACATCGTGACCCACTCCACCACCAAGTACATGGACGGTCACGGCGTGGGCGTGGGCGGCGCCATCGTGGACTCGGGCAACTTCGACTGGATGGCGCACGCCGAGAAGTTCCCCGGCCTCACCACCCCCGACGAGTCCTACCACGGCATCGTCTATGCCGAGAAGTTCGGTCAGGCCGGCGCCTTCATCACCAAGGCAACCTCGCAGCTCATGCGCGACCTCGGCTCCATCCAGAGCCCGCAGAACGCCTTCTACCTCAACATTGGCCTCGAGAGCCTGCACGTGCGCATGCCGCAGCACTTCAGGAACGGCCTGGCCGTGGCGGAGTACCTCGAGAAGAGCGACAAGGTCGTCTCCGTGCGCTTCCCGCATCTCGCGTCCGACCCGTACCATGCCCTCGCACAGAAGTACCTGCCCGAGGGCGGCTCGGGCGTGGTCTCCTTTGAACTGGCCGGCGGCCGCGCGGCTGCCGAGAAGTTCATGGCGGCCCTGCGCC
>UMJL01062675.1_pt1 | contig 10444 bp, 7 predicted proteins | sample 1966071 | NCBI WGS metagenome assembly UMJL01 (sample SAMEA4836148, study PRJEB28245) | human gut metagenome | biome: gut microbiome; material: fecal sample | place: Denmark | collected 2008
CGGGCGCCGGGCGCCCGCTCATGACACTTCGCCCTGTCACTTTTGTCAGGTCGGGAGTGCCGTATAATTTGTCTGTATGTGAATCGCGACGAGAGGGACACTCATGTCGGCATCAGTGCTCGTGGGAACTCAGTGGGGCGACGAGGGCAAGGGCAAGGTCACCGATCTCATCTCCGGCGACTTCGACGTGGTCTGCCGCTATGCGGGCGGCGCCAACGCCGGTCATACCGTCATCGCAAACGGGAAGAAGCTGGCACTGCACCAGGTTCCCTCCGGCGTCATGTACGAGGGCACCTATCCTGTGATCGGCAACGGCTGCATCGTCGACCCAGAGATTCTCCTCTCGGAGATCGACATGCTCGCCGAGCAGGGCATCTCTGCCGAGCGCCTCAAGATCTCCGGTAACGCGCACATTGTCATGCCCTACCACAAGGACCTCGACGGAGCGCACGAGAAGAAGCTCGGCAAGAACCTCATCGGCACCACCAAGCGCGGCGTCGGACCCTGCTACATGGACAAGATGAACCGCACGGGCCTGCGTATCCAGGACATGCTGGACGAGAAGATCTTCCGCGAGAAGCTCGAGAGCGCGCTCGCCTACACCAACCCCATCCTCGAGAAGGTCTATGAGCTGCCCACCTACACCGTCGAGCAGATCTGCGAGACCTACCTCCCGTACGCCGAGCGCATCCGCCCCTACATCGTGGAGAGCAGCCTTTTCCTCAACGAGCAGCTTGAGGGCGGCAAGAACATCCTCTTCGAGGGGGCCCAGGCCACGATGCTCGACATCGACCACGGCACCTATCCCTTCGTCACCAGCTCCAACTGCACCGCCGGCGGCGCCGTGACCGGCTCGGGCGTCGGACCCACCAACATCGACCGCGTCCTCGGCGTGGCCAAGGCCTATCTCACGCGCGTCGGCTCCGGCCCCTTCCCCACGGAGCTCTTCGACGAGACTGGCGACAAGCTCGGCGAGGTTGGCCACGAGTACGGCGTGACCACCGGGCGCAAGCGCCGCTGCGGCTGGTATGACGCCGTCGTGGTGAACTACGCCGCCCGCGTCAACGGCCTCACGGACCTTGCCATCACCAAGCTTGACGTCCTCGGCTGCCTCGATGAGATCAAGGTCTGCGTGGCCTACGAGTGTGACGGCGTGGAGTATCACACCGTTCCCGAGCACCAGAGCGTCTTCTATCACGCCAAGCCGGTCTACGAGACCCTCCCCGGCTGGAAGTGCGACATCTCCGGCATCCGAAACTTCTACCAGCTCCCGCGCGAGGCCAAGGACTACATCGACTTCCTCGAGCAGCTTGCCGGCGTCCGCGTCTCCATCATCACGGTGGGCCCGGACCGCGAGCAGACCATCGACCGCTACTGGCACTAGCAAAGCGGCCCGCGCAACGTGTCTGAGAAGAGCTTCGCCATCGTCTGCGACGTCGGGTGCGACCTCCCTGCGCACTATCTTGAGCGCATGGGGGCCGTCATCGTGGACAGCTGTGCTGAGATGCCCGATGACGAGGAGCTGACGGCGCGCTACGCCAACGCGTACCGTGCGCTTGCTAAGAGCGGCGTGACGCAGATAGCCGCCGTCCACTCCTCGTCGGCCTTCTCCTCGGAGGTCGTCTGCGCCTGCAAGGCCGCTGCCTCGTGCGTCGACGTGGCCGAGGTGCGCGTCATCGAGTCCGCCGCGGCCAGCGCCGCGACGGGCATGGTCGTCTTCAGGCTCGCGTGCTTCCGCGAGGAGGGGGCTTCCTTCGAGGGGGCAACCACCGCGGCGCGCGAGCTCGCCGAGCAGGTCCGACTGCTCGTGGTCCCCTCTCGCGCGCCGCGCTTTCCAGAGCGCCGCGCCCGCCGCAGGGGCGGCGCTCTCATTAGACGAGCCACCTCCTCGATAAGGGTCCGACTCTCCGGCGAGCGCAGTCTCTACCTGCTCTCGCGCGGAGACCTCACTCAGCTCGCCCGCTCGGCGGAGCTCCCGGACCTCACCGGTCGGCTCGCGCATGCCATGAGCGCGGTGGCTTCCGCCGAGGGTCCGCTCGTCTACGCGTGCGTTGAGACGGGGGACGAGCGCGCCCTGCGCGCGCTCATGAAGCCGCTCGACACCAATGAGTTCGACTCCGAGTGCCTGGGCACCCTCCTCATGACGGAGGGCGTGGAGCATGTTGTTGGCCGCGGCGCGGTGGGCGTCGCCTTTGTCCCTGCGTCGCGCTACTGGCACGACCCCGGGGACAACCCATCTGGACAAGACGGTCAGGAGCAGCCGGACCAGCTTCAATGAGGTGCCCGGCGGCCGTCAGTGAACTGCCTAAAGAAGGAGGCATTCCCATGAACAGCCAGAAGATCGACATCCTGCTTCTTGGATCTGGCGGCCGCGAGCACGCACTTCTCGCCAAGCTTGCCGAGTCGCCGCGGGCGGGCAAGCTCTACGTCGCCCCTGGCAACGGCGGCATGAACGCTATGGCAACCCCCGTCGAGGACCTTGACATTGACTCCCCCGTCGACGTTGCCCAGTGGGCCAGCCAGCGCGGAATCGGTCTTGTGGTCATCGGTCCCGAGGCGCCGCTCGTGGCGGGCGTCGCCGATGCCGTGCGCTCCGCCGGCATCCCCTGCTTCGGTCCCAACGGCGATGCGGCTCAGATGGAGGGCTCCAAGAAGTTTGCCAAGCAGGTCATGGCCCGCGCCGGTGTCCCCACTGCCGCCTATCGCAGCTTCACCGACGAGGAGACGGCAGCCGCATACGTGCGTCAGGTCGGTGGCCCGGTGGTGGTGAAGGCGGACGGCCTCGCCGCCGGCAAGGGCGTGATCGTGGCCAAGACCACCGAGGAGGCGCTCGAGGGCGTCCACGAGTGCTTCTCGGGCGCGTTCGGCGACGCAGGGGCCACCGTCGTCGTGGAGGAGACCCTCGAGGGACCGGAGTGCTCGCTGCTCGCGCTTACGGACGGCACGACCGTGGTCCCGCTCGCGACCTCCCAGGACCACAAGCGCGCGCTTGACGGGGACAAGGGGCCCAACACCGGCGGCATGGGCGTGTACTCCCCCGTCCCGGAGCACCTCGTCTCCGCCGACGAGCTGGCTACGATGGTCGAGATTGAGAAGAAGGTCGTGGCGGAGCTCGCGCGCGAGGGCATCACCTATTCCGGCTGCCTCTACGGCGGCTTCATGCTCACCGAGGACGGGCCCAAGGTCCTGGAGTTCAACGCCCGCTTCGGCGATCCCGAGACGCAGGTCGTGCTGCCGCGCATGAAGGCGGACCTCGTGAGCGTCTTTTTGGCCTGCGACGGTGGCGACCTGACCGAGGACATGGTCTCCTGGGACGACGACTGGGCCGTCTCGGTGGTCCTCACCTCCGCCGGCTATCCCGGCAGCTACGAGAAGGGCAAGGTCATCACCGGCATCGAGAAGGCCGAGGAGATGGAGGGCGTCACCGTCTACCACGCCGGCACCGCCGAGAAGGACGGGCGGGTCGTCACCTCCGGCGGCCGCGTGCTCGACGTCACGGCCGTGGCCCCCACCTTCGAGGAGGCCCGCGAGCGTGCCTACGCCGCCTGTGAGCTCATCGACTTCGAGGGCAAGACGTACCGCAGCGACATCGGCATGCGCGCCATCCAGTAACGGACGCGCCAGACGCGCCAGGGGGACGGAGGAGTTGTCACCGCTCCGTCCCCCTGGCACGTCTATTCAGGGGGGCGTCATGGCTCCCATCGAGAGGGCCTATCGGTAGATGTGCTGCTAAGGAGGCCCACGATGCCGACGGTGCCCGTCGAGCGGTGCTCTTTACTCAAGGGCACGAGGCGCCAACCAGCCGCAGGATAGCGCGTTTCTTCTCCGCGTCAACCGACCGGGACCTCGAGAACGAGTTCGTCCAAGGTTGCGACATCTACAAGTTCTCCCTCCAGTTTGAGCTGGGTTGGAGGCTACTCAGGGCACTTCATGCCTACGAGGGAGATACGGCCTGCGTCACCAGGTCCCCGCGTGACATCATCAAGGCGGCAAACGTCCACTATGACTTCATGGACGAGAAGGTCTGGCATTGCATGCCGAGTGATCGAAACAACACGGCGCACGTCTTTGACGCCCGGTCGGTCTTCTCGTTTGTCCAGATGGTTATCCAAGCCTGCATTCCCGAGTTCGTTCGGCTACGTGACAGGCTTCTGGCCAGATACGGCGCGCTGCTGTGTGCCCTGGACACGCCGGGGTACGAGGGAGCGTTCTCGATTGAGATAAGCCGCTCGGGGATGTGATGTGCCCCGGGCGGCTTTTCGTCTACTTGAGACCCAGCCGAACAAAGCGGCTGTCCATCTCTTCTTACCTTTAGTCGATGTTCGACCAAGAAACATGTTCGATTGAAAACGACTATTCGGAGCCTGAGGTCAGGAGCTTGGTCGCAAAGTAGCTGCGTCGCCACCAGGGAAGCGCGGAGATGGCCTGCTGCCGCTCGGCTATGCCGGCAACGCGATCGGCCAGTCGCGCGGCACGGTCGTTGGCCTCGGCGAGCTGGTTTCTCAGGTCGCCAAGCTCCCGCTCGCGAGAGGCGCGCAGCTCTGCGATCTCGGAGACGAGCCGGTCGTTCTGCTCTTTGAGGTCCAGTATTCGGGCGTTGAGCGCAGAGATCACCGAGTCACGCTGATCGGGCTCATCCTCTGGCGCTGGCCTTGGGGGGACGTTCTTCCCCAGCGCGTCGGCCAGGGCGGAGACGGCAAAGTCATCGAGAACGTCGGTCTTTCCCACGCGCGTCACGTGCTCGGGGGCAAGACCAAGCTTGTCGATGTAGTTGACCACGGTCTGCTTGGCCACCCCAAGCTGCTCCGCGACCTCTCTCTTGGTTACCCCCATGAAAGCATCCCCCTCCGCCCGTTGCCGAATGAGCGTGTTCGATTGAATATCGATTATACGGTCGACCAATGCAAATCAACCGGTCTTATCGACCAATATCCAACAGAGATGTGCAATCTAGTCGACAATTTGTTCGTCCTGACAAAGGTGACAGGGTCGTTTGTCAGAAACTGAACCCGGGGACGGCAGCGGAAAACCTGACAAACGACCCTGTCACCTTTGTCAGGAAAGTGCGGGAGGAGGGGGAACGTGCCCGAAGGATGACGTAGAGTAGGGTAATCGGGTCATTCGGACCCGTTGATGTGCCCAGGAGGTTTCTCATGGCAGAGATCGATGATGTGACGGAGAAGAACGACGTCAGCTCCGCGATTGACGACATCAAGGACTCCGTTGCCGCATTCACCTACGATGGCGACCGCCTGAGTCAGGGCCATTTCTCAGGTGCCCCCGTCGCGCGCGACCTGGTCCTCGGAGACGATGATCCGCGCGACGCCGCGCTCGCCGAGCGGCCCATCACTGAGGACGTGGTATGGACGGGCAGGATCTTCAACGTCGATCGGCTTCAGGTGCAGCTTCCCGACGGGCGCAACTCAATTCGTGACGTGGTGCGCCATCCCGGCGCCGTCGCCGTCGTCGCGCTGACGGAGGAGGGGCGGATCTGCCTAGTTCGCCAGTATCGCACCGCGCTCGGCCGCGTCACGGTTGAGATCCCCGCCGGCAAGCTCGATCCGGGCGAGGACCCGCTCGAGTGCGCCAGCCGAGAGCTCCTCGAGGAGACCGGCATGGAGGCCGAGAAGATCGCGTACCTCACCACTATCGCAACCTCGGACGGCTTCACGGACGAGCTCATTCACATATACATGGCAACGGGCCTGAGCTTCTCGAAGTCCAGCCCAGACGCGGACGAGTTCATCAACGTCGACCTCGTCGAGGTGGGCGAGCTCATCGACGCCGTTCTTGACGGGCGCATCGAGGATGCCAAGACCGTCGTGGGCGCGCTGCTGTGCGACGCCATCTCACGTCGCCTGTCAGAGGAGTAGTCAGCCGGCGTTCCGTGGCAGCGCCATCCTTAATCGGCGCGGGGCCGTCAAGGCAGCCCCGCGCCGATTCTATTAATCACTCAGGAACAAATCAGGTGTCCCTGGAGAGGCCGCAGACTCTCTACCTGCGGCTCTTCGAATGACCCTACTTGCCTCTTACTTGCCTTCTACTTATCACTCACTTATCACGACGAGGCTTGATCCAGACGGTGAGGCGTGGGAGTACTGAAGAAAAGGCGCCTACCGCTAAGACGCTACCCCTCGCCATGGGACGCACACCCATGAGCCGCAGGGGTTTTATGACAGTTTGCCCGGTCACCTTTGTCAACCGTTGCGGTGAGCGATAGTGCGGGTTATTGACAAACGACCCTGTCCCCATTGTCAGGACAGGGGCGCACCCTGTGACGCGCCTCCGGTTCTTGCAGCTTACGGGCGCAACGTCCGCGCAAAGTCTGACAAACGAGTCTGCCCAATTATCAGGGGGGAGACATCATCCGTTGTTTGAATTGGCTTGGTATTTGTTCCGCGCAAGGACAATTAAATCCAAGAGAACAGCGTTTACATCAGGGTATTGGAAACATCTCAAACTTCTCAAAACATTTTGGCTACCCGAACGCTAATATAAGCAACACAGAATATTGTGGGAGGGGCCATAAAAAAATGTGGTCGGCCCATCATCACAAAAACGTATGTAGGGCGGTGCCGCAAGGTGCCGGGTTTCAAGGGAGCGCCATCGTGGAAGTCAAACGAAGCAAATTGTTGAGCGGGGGGGGGTTCTCGCTGCTATCTGCCTCGCGGCAGCGCTGAGTGCAGGTAACGCCCTCGCCCTTCCCTCCCAGACTCTTGCTGAGGAAACAACGGTTGATACGAGCGAAGCCTCAGCTTTTGAACTCCCCCTTCCCGAGAACCTCCCATCGGGCTGGCATGACGCAGTCGTTGCCGTCGCACAAAGCCAGGTAGGCTACACGGAGCTCGTTGAGCCTTCCTCTGAGACGGATGTCGCCGCTGCGCTGACTACTTCCCGATACGGGGAGTGGGCCGGAGACGCATCCGCGGAGTGGAACGCCCTCTTTGCGTCGTTCTGCGTCGAGAACGCAGGCGTTGAGGGGATGCCGCACGATGCCAACGCTCAGACATGGATAGAGAAGCTCCAGGAAGCAGACCCGTCTCTCTATGCTACCCCCGAGGGTCACGATCCCGCCGCGGGCGAGCTCGTCTTCCTTCGAGGCTCGGCTGCCGAGGCATCCCAGGCCGAGCGGGTGGCCATCGTAACCGAGCTGGTTGTTGACGAGGGAGGCAATCCCACCAGCATCAAGGTCATTGAAGGTGACGTCGAGGGCGCTGTGAGCGAGGTCGTCTACGAGCTCGATGATGCGCGGATACTCGGTTACGGGCTTCTTCCCGAGCAGCCTGTGGATGACGGGGCCGTCTCTGCCCAGGGCGAGACCGTAGTATCACTCGATAACACCCTCTCCTATGAGGCTGAGGACTACACCGTCGCCGTGAAGGTCTCCGGCGAGGCCACGGTCGCCGACGGCTCCGAGCCCGCTCCCGAGTCCGACGGCCTCACCATGAACACGACCGCCCTCGACGCGAGCGCTCCCGCGTACCAGGCTGCCGAGGCCTATGTCGAGGACAGCGACCCCGAGAGCGTGATCAGCGTCTCCGCCCTCGAGTTCGAGTTTGTCTACAACGGCCAGGCCCTCGACGTCTCCGACTGCGAGGTGACCGCCGAGGTCACGCCGAGCGACAAGCTCCAGGAGGCGGCCAACGCCATCGAGACCGATGAGGACACGTCCGACGAGGCCGAGGTCGGCGTTGCCCTGACCGCGCTCCAGAGCGCTGAGGGCAGCGAGGCCGAGGAACTCGATACCGTGCTGGTCGAGAAGGACGCGACCGAGCGCCCGACGATGACCTTCGCGCTCAACGCCGCTGCGCCCACGATGCAGCTGGTTGCGCGCTCTTCGCTCAACCCCACGTTTACGGTGCAGTACTACGCGCACCTTACTACGCTTGTTCGAAACAACGACGGGTATCTGAGGATTCTTGACACAAGCGGGAATGGCGATGGTACGGGAGGCAAGCTTCCGACGAACGGCGGAAGCTTGCCGCAAACAGGCCTTTATGTCGAGGACGATGGCTCCCTCGAGTCCACGACGACTCTTATGCAGCTATACAAGGAGAAGAGCTTTAACTACTTTGATGCTCCGGGCCTGCCGTATGTGAACATCTTCCGTGATAATGGAAACTACACTGCTAAAGAGGTCTGGGTGCTGAAGGACGGCAAGTCGGCGTCGAGCACGAACCCTGATGACTGGGAGACCTACGGACCCATCGGACAGGCGACTGAGCTTCACTTTACGAATAATCCCGATAAGAAGGACGATCCGGACACCATCTATATTGAGGATGGAATGGTCATTCGCCTGGTCGCAGATCAGACGGAGAGCAATTACAACAATGCTGCTACGTTCTATGATTACGACATCACAAACGACGGTAGAACTACTTGGGATGGGACGAACGGTGCCCATGGAATCAACAGCAATAGTAATTACCAGGGTACTGGAGCTAAGCTCGCTTTTGGCAATGCCAATACGGGCACGGGCCTGGACACTCAGTCTTGGAACGGTAACGCGCTCAACAAATATAACAACGCGAGCATCGAAGGCTGTACGTTCGGATTGGTGAAGGGTTTGGATGACCAGGGGCATATTGTATATGCCGACGGCATAAGCGCTCCCAAGCTCTTCGACGACGGTTCGGCAATTGGAAAGAGGGAAATAACCAATTATTCTCTCGACTTTAATCGAGCTGGGGACACATATACGCTCTCCGCGGTAAGTGGCGCAGGGCTCGACAATCTTGAGAACTTTACGAAACTTGATCGATATGTCAACGGTGAGATGTTCTGGCAGAACAGGGTTATTTATACAAATAACTTCTGGCCGATGGACGGAAACCGAGGCACTGATGGCCTAACCGGCGAATACTATAACCGAGGCGATTTCGTCGGGTATGGCGGCAATGATATGTATCCGCCAAGTGACGACAGCAAGGCTCACAATAACCTGTTCGGCATGGTGTACAGCGTTAACTTTAAGCTGACAGAGGACTATGTCGGACCACTGGAGTACTACTTCTTCGGCGACGATGACATGTGGGTATTCCTCGATGGCAAGCTGATCTGCGATATCGGCGGCGTGCACAGCTCTGTTGGTATGTACGTCAACCTGTGGGACTACATCAAGCAGGGAGACAAGGGTGAGCACACGCTCAAGTTCTACTATACCGAGCGCGGTCTCTCTGGCTCCACGTGCTACATGCAGTTCACCCTACCGTCGGTTTCCTCTAACACACCGACTTACCAGAACAGCCAGCTTAAGGTTCAGAAGGAAGTCGTAGGCAGCGCGGATCCCAATACTGAGTTCAGTTTTGATATCAGCATCGAGCATGAGAACGAGGTAGTTGAAGGTTCTGATTATTCAATCGTCCGCTACGACGCAGAGGGTAACCGCGTTGAAAGCTCGTTGCTAACCGGCGGTAAGGGCTCCTTCAAGCTCAAGGCCAACGAGTACGTGATCATCGACTACCTGCAGCATGGGACCAAGTACACAATTAAGGAAACGGGCGCTGAAGGCTTTGAGGTCAGCAACCAGATTGATTACGGCAACACAAACAAGTCTGAGACGGTAGTCGGCACGATAGCTCCGGGCATTAGCAACTTCGTGTTGTTCACCAACACGGCACGACCCAAGCTGCCCGACACCGGCGGGCCGGGTACGGCCACCTTCGTTTTGGCAGGAGGCGCTCTCATAGCCACTGCCGGCTACTTCGGATTCCATCGGCGTAAGAGCACATCACGCTGATTTTGAATCGTCTGTATCTGTAAGCAAGTACCAAATGGGAACGAACGAGAGGATGTAACCCATGAGGCATTTGAAGAAGCTGCTTGGCCTGGTCATGGCCACAGTCATGGTCTTTGCCATGACGGCGACCTCCGCTTTCGCGGTACAGGGCACCAATGACAACAGCGGCGCGATCACCATCACCAACGCTGAGGACGGCCACACCTACAAGGCCTACCAGGTGCTCGTGCTCGAGAGCTACAACACCGATGCTAAGGCCTACTCCTACAAGGCGAACACCAATTGGGCTGATTGGCTCGGCAAGCAGACCCAGTACGTCAAAATCGACGACCAGGGCTATGTGACGTGGGTCCAGAACGCCGACGCCGCCGCCTTTGCTAAGGCCGCGCTTGCGCACGCTGAGGAGGCGCAGATCCAGCCCGCTGCCACCAAGACCGCTGATGGCACTACGGTCGAGTTCTCTGGTCTGAACCTCGGTTACTACCTCGTGGACACCACGGTCGGCTCCCTCTGCTCGCTCGACACCACGACCCCGAACGTCGAGATGAAGGAGAAGAACAAGGTTCCGCCTGTGGACAAGAAGGTCCAGGAGGACTCCACCGGTAATTGGGGCGACAGCAGCACCGCTGAGATCGGTGACACGATTCAGTTCGCGACGACCATCACCGCTGACGCAGGCGCGCAGAACTATGTCCTACACGA
>UMJL01008707.1_pt1 | contig 10421 bp, 9 predicted proteins | sample 1966071 | NCBI WGS metagenome assembly UMJL01 (sample SAMEA4836148, study PRJEB28245) | human gut metagenome | biome: gut microbiome; material: fecal sample | place: Denmark | collected 2008
GCTTCACATGTACGCGGGCCGCCAGCCGGCCGATGTAGTCCGTCGTCCCGTCCCAGGCGGGCAGGGCGTCCATATACGAGCGGAAGGGGTTGTACAGCCCCACAAAGTCCGACTCGATGACCGTGCGCAGGTCCTGTTGCCGTGCCGGTCCCACCTCCTTGCACAGGCTTCGCCACAGGGAGTTCACCTCGCGGTCCGTCAGGTCGCGGAAATCCTCCTCCCCGTCGGGAGCGAACTCATACTTGCCGGTCACCGTGTTCTTGCGGAACCGGCCCTGCCGCAGCAGGAAAGCTTCGATGTCGTCCACCGTGGCCCGTCCGCCGCTTTCCGCCGGTTCGTCCGGTTGCCGTTTCCGTCGCGGCAAGGCACGCGTGCCGTGTTCGTCGGTGCGCTGGTAACACGAGCGCACGATGCCCGCCACGTCGCCGTGGTAGTCGGCAAAGCGCTTCACCGCCCAGTCGGTCACCGCCTCCTGTTCCGCCCCGTAGGCGTTGAGCAGGTAGCCCATGCGCATGATATATTCGTTGTGGTGGTGCTCCGTGTAGGCCACACCCTCGTCGGCCAGCACCTGCTCCGCCGCCTCCACCATACGGCGCAGCTTCATCCGCTGTGTCTTCTGCCGGGCCGGATGTTCCTCCGGCCGTGGCCTTGCGATGACAAACGGCGTCGCCTCCGGTTGGAAGTACGCCTCCGGGTCGTGCGCCAGTCCGCTCAGCCGGGTGCAGTTCTTGCACTTCTCGTCACAGGCCTGTCCCGTCAGTCGGGCATAATGCGCGTTCATCTGCCGGAAGGCCAGCACGTGCAGTTCCTGTTCCGAGCGTGGCGTGTAGTCATCGGCAGCCTCGTAGGCAGCGATGATGCGCAGCCCCTCCCCGCTGATGGTGGTATAGGCCAGCAGCGTATACGGGTCCTCGCGCACCCGGCGCAGGCAGTCCGCCATCCGTTCGGACGCGATGTGGTCCAGGTCCGCTAAGCACAGGTGCGTCCAGCCGTCGATGTGCTCCTTGCGCTTTCCGCCCTCGAAGTGCACCGATACGGCGAAGCAGGGACAGGCTGCCTTCTCCCGGGCTGCTGCTGCCGGTTCCTGCCGTTGCAGGTAGTGGCGATGTTTTTGGGTGTGAACGGCTGTTTCCGCATCTTGTCGGATCAGTTTCACGATATGTTCCAGAGTGGTTTCAGTGGGCTCCATGTCCCTGTAGCCCTTGAACAGGTTGAGAATGATTTTTTTCATGGTATGTCATTTTAAAATAATAATTTCTCTGTGAAACTCAGTGTCCTCTGTGGTGAGTTCGCAGGCAAAGAAGCGGATTTCTGTTGGAACTTCCAAAAGTGGTGGTACGCACATATCCGTACCGGAAGCCGCTAATATTAACGTTTTTATAGAATTTTAGCAGAGCTGTTACGCGCGATGTATTTTTCAATCATTGAACATAAACAGACTATAATGAAAAAGATACAATATCAGTGCCCTCATTTGGGCGCCTACATCGCGGAGTTGCAGTACGTCGTGCCGGTCGACGGACGTCTGTTGAGCGAGGCCGCTTTGGCCCGTCGTGCCCGTATGTCCAAGACCACCGTTGAGAACGTAAAAAAAGGGTAGAAAAGCATCTGTATGCTTATTACGCCATTCTTCACATCTATCTGGAAGCCTGTCGTCACAGCACGATTCTTCCGATGGAGCGTTTCCTCACCGGGCTGTACGTCAGTCTGGAAGCCGACCGTCGGGCTCGTCTTAACGGCTGATGCCGTCGTGTTGCAGGACCGGCTTTGTCCGGTCCCTGCTTGGACGGTTTGTGACACCCTGTCACCTAAAATACTAACTTCTATAGAGGAAAACGAATACCCTGCTGACTGTTAAGTTAATTCACATTAACAGTTGCTCTCCCCCGCGCGCGTAAGAGTGTGTTTATAGGGTGGCAGGGTGGCACAAAAAGGTAATAATCTAAATATGTTATTATGATAAATCTTAATCAGTTTATTGCAGACCATGTAATAAACAGACAACGCAGTATGTTTGCCGAAGACATTGAGGCCAACAAAGAAACATTGCGTGCAGAAATTGAAAACAAAAGTGTATGTGTAGTGGGGGGGGCCGGTTCCATTGGCTCCTCGTTTATCAAGGCGGTGTTACCGTTCAGACCTTCCAAACTGGTAGTTATAGACTTGAATGAAAACGGTTTGGCAGAACTCACCCGTGACTTGCGTTCCACTTACGGTATGTATGTTCCTGAAGAATATCGTACTTATACGTTGAATTTTGCGGACCCCATCTTTGAACGAATTTTCAGAGAAGAGAAAGGATTTGACATTTTTGCAAACTTCTCTGCTCATAAGCACGTTCGGAGCGAGAAAGATAAATATTCCGTACAAGCATTGATTGAGAACAACGATATCAAAGCCAAACGTCTGTTGGATTTGTTGGCCGTCTATCCGCCCAGACATTTCTTTTGTGTGTCAACAGACAAAGCTGCCAATCCGGTAAACATCATGGGAGCCAGCAAGCGTATCATGGAAGACATGATTATGGCTTATACTTCCAAGTTCAAGGTAACGACGGCCCGTTTTGCCAATGTCGCTTTTTCTAACGGATCTTTGCCCGATGGCTGGATTCATCGTGTGATGCACAAGCAGCCTTTAGCTGCTCCCAATGATGTGAAGCGTTATTTCGTGTCTCCAGAAGAAAGTGGTCAGATATGTATGTTGGCATGTATCTTGGGTAAGAATGGCGAAATTTTCTTTCCAAAATTGGGAGAAAAACAAATGTTGACTTTCTCGTCTATCTGTGATGAGTACGTAAAGACATTGGGTTGCCAAAAGAAACAGTTTTCTACCGATGAAGAGGCTAAGAAGTTTGCCAGTGAAATGCCTTTCGATAGCAAAGAGTATCCGGTTGTTTATTTTGGTAGTGACACCACTGGCGAGAAAGCTTACGAAGAATTTTATGTTCCCGGTGAGAAGTTGGATATGAACCGTTTCCGTAGTCTGGGTGTGATTGAAGAAGTGAAAGTACGTCCCATGGAAGAAATTGACCGTTTCTTTGTGGAGATGGAAGATATTTTCTCCCAGCCTTCTTTTACCAAAGAGGAAGTGGTCAATGCCATCAAGCGTTTCATTCCTAATTTTGAGCATGAGGAAAAAGGTAAGAATTTGGATCAAAAAATGTAATCATTATGTATAGTCAAGTAACAGATTTTGTTCATCAACTGTTCGGGACTGAGGAAACAGTTCCTTTACATGCCCCGCTTTTCATCGGTAATGAAAAGAAATATCTGAATGAATGTATCGATACTACATTTGTGTCCAGTGTCGGTAAGTTTGTGGACCGTTTCGAGGAAGAAATGGCGGCTTACACCGGAGCTAAGAAAGCGGTCGTATGTGTCAGTGGTACCAATGCCCTCCACATGGCTATGATGTTGGTTGGTGTGGAACGTGATGATGAAGTGCTGACACAAGCCTTGACTTTCATCGCTACTTGCAATGCCATCAGCTATATAGGCGCCCATCCTGTATTCATTGATGTCGATATGGAAACACTGGGCCTTTCTCCCAAAGCGGTAAAAGCCTGGTTGGAAAAAAATGCAGAACTGAAGAATGGTGTATGCTATAACAAAAAGACAGGAAGACGGGTAAAGGCCTGTATCCCTATGCATACCTTCGGGCACCCTGTTAAAATAGATGAATTGGTACAAATCTGTGATGAGTGGCATCTTGAACTGGTGGAAGATGCTGCCGAAAGTATAGGTAGCCTTTATAAAGGACAACATACCGGTACGTTTGGTAAGGTAGGTGCCATCAGCTTCAATGGCAACAAGACCATTACTACCGGTGGTGGCGGTATGTTGTTGTTTCAGGATGAAGAACTTGGTAAACTGGCCAAACACCTGACTACCCAGGCTAAGGTTCCTCACCGTTGGGCATTCGTGCACGACCATATTGGTTATAATTACCGTATGCCGAATATCAATGCGGCTTTGGGATGTGCCCAGTTGGAAAATTTGGACCGTTATGTGGAGAATAAGCGTGAAACAGCTCGGATTTATGCAGACTTCTTCAAGAACATTCCGGATATAACCTTCTTTACTGAACCCGAAAATTGTCGTTCCAATTATTGGCTGAATGTAGTGATACTGAAAGATAAGGCTGCGCAACAGGAATTCTTGGAATATACCAACGATCATGGGGTCATGACCCGTCCGGTTTGGGAGCTGATGAATCGTCTGGAGATGTTCAAACAGTGTGAAGCCGACGGATTGAAGAATACAGAATGGTTGGCTGATAGAATTGTAAATATACCGAGTAGCGTACGATTGAAAGCATGAAACCTTTGATACTTATCGGTGGTGGCGGCCATTGCCAATCAGTGATTGAAGTTGCTGAAAGTACAGGTCGTGAAATTCGTGGTATTCTTGATTTGCCTGAAGAAGTGGGTAAATTGGTACTTGGATATCCCGTATTGGGTACTGATGATCAATTGGTAGACTACGCACAGAACTGTGAGTTTGTAATCACGGTAGGCTTTATTAAAAATCCTTTTTTACGTATCAAACTTTTCAATCGGGTACGTGAAGCTGGAGGAGTTTTGGCTACTTTGATTGCGAGCACGGCTTATGTATCCCGTCATGCCAGTTTAGGGCCGGGAACAGTTGTTATGCATCATGCTTTTGTTAATGCAGGAGCAAAAATAGGTGAAAATGTAATCATCAATACATTTTGTAATATAGAACATGGAGTGTCCGTTGGCAATCAATGCCATATATCTACTGGTACAATGGTTAATGGGGACTGCAAAGTTGGTGATAATTGTTTTATTGGCAGCCAGTCTGTACTGGCTAATGGGGTAAGTGTATGTGATGATGTAGTTGTGGGTGCCGGAAGTCTTGTGCGGAAAAGCATCATAAAACCGGGGGTATATTCTGGCAATCCTGCCATATTGAAGATAAAAAGATGAATACAAGGGTTTTGATTATTGCAGAAGCAGGGGTCAATCATAATGGTTCGTTGGATATAGCCAAGCGGTTGGTGGATGAAGCTGCTGATGCTGGAGTTGATATCGTCAAATTCCAGACATTCAAGGCTGAAAAATTGGTTTCCAAATCTGCCAAACAAGCTGAGTATCAACAACACAATATGGGAAAAACCGATGATAGTCAATATTCCATGTTGAAGAAATTGGAGTTGAGTCCTCTTCAACATGAAGAACTGATTGATTATTGCCGCGAAAAAGGCATTCGTTTCTTTTCCACTGCTTTTGATATGGATAGCATTGAATACCTGCATTCATTGAATTTAGGCTTGTGGAAGATTCCTTCAGGTGAGATAACCAATTATCCGTATCTAAGGAAAATTGCTCAATATGGGGAACCGGTCATTCTGTCTACCGGAATGTGCGAACTTTCTGATATTGAGGCTGCCATTCAAGTTTTGTTGAGTTATGGGTTACAGAAAAAACAAATTACAGTACTTCACTGTAATACAGAATATCCTACTCCTATGAGGGATGTCAATCTGAAAGCGATGCTGGAGATTGAAAGAAAATTCGGAGTCGCAGTTGGATATTCTGACCATACAGAGGGAATTGAAGTTCCTATTGCTGCTGTTGCATTGGGTGCTACGGTTATAGAGAAACATTTCACTCTTGATAAAAACATGAATGGACCGGACCATAAGGCTTCTCTTGAACCTAAAGATTTGCGGGCTATGGTGAAAGCTATCCGAAATATTGAACAGGCTTTAGGAAGCGGACATAAAGTAATATCAGCTTCCGAACGAAAGAATATAGAAGTTGCCCGTAAGAGCATCGTTGCCGCATGTCCTATTCGAAAGGGGGATTTGTTGACTGATGAAAATTTGACAGTCATGCGTCCTGGGAATGGAATTTCGCCCATGCGTTGGGAAGAAGTTATTGGTACATACGCCACTCGCAACTATCAGGAAGAAGAGCTGATTGAATTATGAGAAAGATATGTGTTGTAACGGGGAGCCGCGCTGAGTACGGATTGTTGAGTGGGTTGATGAGAGTCATTCAAGCGGATACAGAGTTGCAGTTACAGGTAATCGCAACGAACATGCACTTATCTCCGGAATTTGGATTGACATACAAGGATATAGAGCGGGATGGCTTTCGGATTGACAAGAAAGTACAGATGCTGTTGTCTAGCGATACTGCAAATGCGACCACAAAGTCTGTCGGACTTGCTACCATTGGTTTTGCTGATGCTTACGAGGATTTACAGCCTGATCTGATTGTTGTTTTGGGCGACCGCTTTGAAATATTGGCTGCGGTTTCAGCTGCTTTATTTTACAAAATCCCTGTAGCTCATTTGCATGGTGGTGAAATTACTGAAGGTGCTTATGATGATTGTATTCGTCATGCCATTACTAAGATGAGTCATCTGCATTTTACAAGTACAGAGGCTTATCGTCAACGTGTCATTCAGTTGGGAGAACAGCCGGAACGGGTATTTTATGTGGGTGCCATTGGGGTAGAAAATACCAAGCGCATATTGCCTTTGGCCAAAAAGGAACTGGAGGATAGTATTCATTTTTCGTTGGGAGGCAAGTCGATGCTTGTCACGTATCATCCTGTTACCTTAGAAAATCATACAGCCGCTTCGCAATGCCAAAACTTGTTGGATGCTTTGGATGAATTCCCGAATTATAAAGTAATTTTCACGTTACCCAACAGTGATACCGACGGTCGCATCCTTATCCAGATGATTCAAGATTATGTAGCTGCTCACTCAGAGAGATGTATGTCCGTTCCTTCATTGGGCTTGAAACGATATCTTTCTGCGCTCAGATATGTAGATGCTGTAGTAGGAAATTCGTCCAGTGGTATTATTGAAGTGCCAAGTTTTGGGATACCTACCTTGGATATAGGTGACAGACAAAAAGGAAGAATAGTGTCTGACAGTGTAGTTCATTGCGGAACGGATAAGCGAGAAATTGTTGACGGTTTGAGGATAATCCTTTCTCGAGAACAGAAAGATAAAGCAAAAAGATGCTTGAACCCATATGATAAAGAAAATACGACACAAGCAATTCTTGATGTCATAAAACATTATCCATTGGATAATTTGGTTCATAAATCATTTTATAATATTAAATAATGATGAATATCTTGGTTGTTATTCCTGCTCGTGGTGGTAGCAAAGGAATTCCTGGTAAAAATATCAAACCATTGAATGGAAAGCCTTTAATTTATTATACAATTGATGCTGCACGTTGTATAACTGATGATGCACATATTTGTGTCTCAACTGATGATGATCGTATTATAGATGTTGTAGAACATTATGGATTGAAGGTTCCGTTTAAACGTCCAGATTATTTGGCTACAGATACAGCGAGTACTTATGATGTATTGTTGCATGCTCTTCATTTTTATGAAGAAAAAGGTGAACATCTAGATGTAATTGTATTGTTGCAGGCAACATCGCCTTTTCGTACGGGCGAACATGTAAAAGAAGCACTAGCTCTTTATTCGAATGAAATAGATATGGTTGTAAGCGTGAAAGAAACAGATTCTAATCCTTACTATGTCTGTTTTGAAGAAAATGCTCAGGGAATGCTTGAAATTTCGAAAGGAGACGGACACTATACTCGTCGGCAGGATTGTCCGCCTGTTTATGAATACAATGGTGCGATTTATGTAATCAACCCAGTGAGTTTAAAAAAGATGCCTTTGAATAAATTTCCTAAAAGAAGAAAATATGTTATGGATAGAGAACATTCTTTGGATCTTGATACAATGCTGGATTGGCAGATTGCAGAAATTGTAATAAATGATATAAAAAATGAATGATCTTCATCTCATATCTCAAGAGAAAACGCTGATTGATGCTTTAAAAAATATCAGCAGTATTGGAACGGGTCCTTTGGTCTTGTTTGTTCTAGATTCTAATGAAAGGATGGTTGGAACATTAACAGATGGGGATGTTCGTCGTGCCTTGATTCGTGGAGTGAATGTAAATGATAAAATATGTGATGCGATGCATCGGAACTTCAATTATTTGCGTAAGGATGTAAATGATGATGTAGTAAATATACATCGGCAACGTGAATTGAAGATGAAGTTAGTACCGGTATTGGATGAGCAAAATCACATTGTTGAAATCATAAATCTTGAAAAATATCGTACACGTTTGCCTATAGATGCTGTATTGATGGCGGGGGGGAAAGGGGAACGACTTCGCCCGCTTACAGAAAAAACTCCTAAACCTTTGATTAAGGTTGGCGATAAGTGTATCATTGACTATAATGTGGATAGATTGTTGACTTACGGTTTAAGGCATATTTCTGTGACGGTAAATTATTTGGGTGAGCAGTTGGAAGAACATTTTCAGGAAGAACGTGACGGTGTTCTAATAAAGACTGTACGCGAGCCAAAGTATTTAGGGACTATTGGTAGTATTCACTTTGTAAGTGCGTTTTATAATGATACTATTTTAGTGATGAACTCCGATCTTTTTACAAATATTGACTATGAGGATTTTTTCCTCCATTTCAAACAGCATGATGCTGATATGAGTGTAGCTGCTGTACCATATGTGGTGAAAGTACCATATGGTGTATTTAATCTTAAAGGTCGGGAAATTAAGGGAGTTACAGAGAAACCCACAATTAGTTATTATGCTAATGCAGGCATTTATCTGATAAAGAAAAAATGTTTGGACTTGATTCCTAAAGATGTGTTCTTCAACGCTACTGATTTTATGGACAAACTTATTGCCAATAACTATAAAGTTATTCGTTACCCAATTTCTGGGTATTGGATTGATATCGGTCAACATGATGAATTGGAGAGAGCGAGAGAGATTGCGAAACACATTAGATACTAAGGATAATGAATATAAACTGTTCTTGGCAGAAATTATTGTCTATTTGTAGAAATTCTACAATAAGAAATGGGGCATTATTTTCTTTCTTTTCGTTTTTAAATAGTGGAATTAGTTTCCTTTTACTAATTATTATTGCAAAATTTATCACTCCGGAAGGATATGGAAAATTGAATATTTTCAATACAACGGTGATGCTGTTGGGCTTTTTAATTCATTTGAATACCCAAGGGGTGATTTCGATAAACTTTTTTAATAAATCGAGAATCGAGTTTTCTCGAACAATTAATGCCGTATTTTTAATAACAATTGTATGTCTTTTCTTGTATGGGATACTTTTGGTTGTATTGGGTGATTACCTGACACGCTATTTGGATATTCCTGTTTCATTATTGTTAATCGCACTTTTTATCTGTTTCTTCCAGCTCTTCAGTAATGTTAATTTAGACTTATGGAGGTTGGAAGAAAAACCTGTATTGTATGGATTATATAGTTCGAGTAATGTAATAGGGAATTTTATTCTAACATTGATTTTGATAATCGGTTGGGATTGTGGATGGTTGGGTAGAGTATATTCTCACTTTTTTATTGCCTCTATTTTTTTAGTCTTATCTGTATTCTTCATGATTAGAAGAGGGTATTTGGTGGCAATATTGCCCTCTGCTAATGAAATAAAAGATGCTCTTTCCTTTGGTGTTCCATTGATTCCTCATAGTACTTCATTTTGGTTGAGACAAGGATTAGATAGATATATCATAAACGCATGTTATAATACTTCTTTGGTAGGATTATTCAGCTTTTCCTATAACTTTGCAAATATTATTCAAATCATAGGTACGGCTTTTAATGCAACAAATTCTGTATTTATTTATAAGAATTTGTCGAAGGAAGATGGTTCTTCTAATGATGTCAGAATGAAACTAAAGAAGCAGACTAAATGGATGATGATATTTTATATAGGGATAACTGCTGCTATATGTATTATGTCTTCTCTATTTATTGTCTTGTTTTTTCCCCAGTATATTGGTTCATTGGATTTTATTATCCCTCAATGTTTAGGAGCTATGTGCCAATGCTTTTATTTGCTCTTTGTGAATTATCTCTTTTTTTATAAGAAGACGAAGAAGTTAATGTATATCACTACAGGCTTCTCTGTTCTACATGCCGTTTTGTCTTTGGTTTTGACCCAATATTCAATTTATTATACCGTTTATATTGGATTTCTAAGTAATTTTTTGATTGCTGTTAGTGTGTATGTATATTCAAGAAGTGTTTATAAAATATTTTAAATACTAAACCTTATCTTTTAGATCCTTAATTAAGGGTAGTTGTTGATTAATATTTGTAATTTGTTTGATTGATATGAGAAATTGTAGAATTAAACATATTTGTTGTGTAGATTCAATCTACTCCTTGTTTATTTATTTTTTGCTAAATCCCGATATGAAAGAAAGTACATTCTTTTTTGTTTCAAAAGGGGTTGCTAAAAGTGTTCGTGATAATTTGCCGTTTGTTAAGTATGTTCCGTCTCCCCAATTAAATAAAATAGGTGTGTTTTTTTATCATATATATATATATATATAT
>UMJL01029358.1_pt1 | contig 10404 bp, 10 predicted proteins | sample 1966071 | NCBI WGS metagenome assembly UMJL01 (sample SAMEA4836148, study PRJEB28245) | human gut metagenome | biome: gut microbiome; material: fecal sample | place: Denmark | collected 2008
GGGGATTTTGCGACTGCACTTACAGGGTACTACTCCATTTTTTCAAGAAACTAAGCGTGCAAAAAAAGAATCCCTAAGCCAAAAACTTAAGGATTCTAAGGAATTTGAAATTGGGCCGCTCCCGAACCATGCGCGCTACCAACTGCGCTACACCCGGATGTGCAACACGGCTATTACAAGGATTTTTCCGCGCGCTGTCAAGAGCGAGAGCGGGAGATTTTTGAAGAATTTTCTTTTCTCGCGCCGCGCCGCTATTTTACCTCAATTTTACATGACCCGGCTTTTGCATTTTACAGCGCTCCGTTATGCTTTGCGTTGTGGAACGAAAAAAGTCCAAAATCAACATGTGAAATGAGGAATGAAAGATGAAAAAGACACTTGCATTTGCGCTCACCGCTGTGATGAGCCTCTCGCTGCTCGCAGGCTGCGGCAGCAAGAACACTGCCCCCGACAACACCAATAACGACCAGCCGCAGCAGCAGACCGAGGAAAAGCTCAGCGGCAGCGTCTCGACCAACGGCTCGACCTCGATGGAAAAGGTCATCGGCGCGCTGAGCGAGCAGTTCATGGCCGACAACAGCGGCGTGAGCGTCACCTACGATCCCACCGGCTCCGGCGCCGGCATTGAGGCCGCCAGCAACGGCAGCGCGGACATCGGTCTTGCCTCCCGCGCCCTCAAGGACGAGGAGAAGGCCGGCGGCCTGACCGAGACCGTTGTCGCCCTTGACGGCATCGCCGTCATCGTCAATGCGGGCAGCAAAGTCGAGGACCTCTCCGTCGAGCAGATCGCCAAGATCTTCACCGGTGAGATCACCGACTGGAGCGAGGTCGGCGGCGAAGCGGGCAAGATCTCCTGCATCGGCCGTGAGGCCGGCAGCGGCACGCGCGACGGCTTCGAGTCCATCACCGGCACCAAGGACGCCTGCAAGCTTGATCAGGAGCTGACCTCCACCGGCGGCGTCATCGAGGCGGTCGCGGGCAACGCCAATGCCATCGGCTACGCCTCCCTCTCCGCAGTCGAGGGCAAGGACACCGTCAAGGCTGTGACGGTCGGCGGCGTCGCCTGCACCGAGGAGACCGTCCTCGACGGCAGCTACGCCATCCAGCGTCCCTTCGTCCTCGTGACGAAGACCGACGCTCCCCTCTCCACCGCTGCGCAGGCCTTCTTCGACTATGCCACCTCCACCGCCGCGAACGACCTCATCAAGGCCGCCGGCGCGGTTCCGGTCGCAAAGTAAGCACCATGGCGGCTGCATACATCTCTCCGGCGGCAGAGGGCGCAAAGCCCTCCGCCGCCTGGCCGCGTCACAGCGGCGTGCGCAAGACGCTGGAGAACCTCATTCACCTCATTTTCCTGCTCTGCGGCGTGGTCGCCGTAGCGTTCGTGCTGCTCATCAGCGTGTACCTGATCCTCTCGGGTATTCCCGCCATCCGCGAGATCGGACTCGGAAAATTCCTCTTCGGCAAGGTCTGGGACCCGACAAACACCACCACGGGCGCACAGTACGGCATCCTCGCCTTCATTCTTACGAGCATCTACGGCACGGCGGGCGCTATCCTCATCGGCGTGCCGGTGGGACTTCTGACCGCCGTGTTCCTCGCCCGTGTCGCTCCGCCAAGGCTTGCGGCGGTCATCCGCACGGCGGTGCAGCTGCTCGCGGGCATCCCCTCGGTGGTCTACGGTCTGGTCGGCATGATCGTGCTCGTGCCCGCCATCCAGCGGACCTTTTCCCTCAGCTCGGGCGCGTGCCTGCTCGCGGCGATCCTCGTGCTGGCGGTGATGATCCTCCCATCCATCATCAATGTATCGGAAACGGCGCTGCGCGCCGTGCCGCATGAATATGAGGAGGCCTCGCTCGCGCTCGGCGCGACGGAGATGGAAACGAGCTTCCGCGTCGTTCTGCCCGCCGCGCGCAGCGGCGTGGCGACGGCGGTCGTGCTCGGCGTGGGCCGCGCCATTGGCGAGGCCATGGCGATCATCATGGTGGCGGGCAACGTCTCCAATATGCCCGGACTCTTTACCCCCGTGCGCTTCCTCACCACCGGCATCGTCTCCGGCATGGCCTATGCCGCTGTCGGCAGCCTGTATCAGCAGGCGCTCTACTCCATCGCGCTGGTGCTGTTTTTGTTCATCATGCTCATCAACGTGGTGCTGAACCTCTTCATCAAAAAGCGGAAGGAGGACTGACATGGAACGGAACCTTTCTCCGCGCCGCCGCGCGTATGACCTGACGATGCGCTCTCTTGTCTGGCTGTGCGCCAGCCTGACCTGCGCGCTGCTCCTTTTCCTCATCGGCTTTATCTTCTATCGCGGCTTCCCCGGCGTAACGTGGGATTTCCTCTCTGGCACAAGCAGCTATATCAAGGACACCATCGGCATCCTGCCGAACATCCTCAATACGCTCTACATCATTCTCCTCGCCATGGCGCTCGTTCTGCCGCTCGGCGTGGGCGCGGCCATCTATCTCACGGAGTACGCCGCGAACCGCAGGGTCGTCGAGCTCATTGAATTTGCGACCGAGACGCTCACCGGCATCCCGTCCATCATCTTCGGTCTCGTCGGTATGCTCTTTTTCGTGCAGAAAATGGATCTGCAGGCGGGCGTGCTCGCGGGCAGTCTGACGCTCGTCGTGATGATCCTGCCCACCATCGTGCGCACGACGCAGGAGAGCCTCAAAACCGTGCCGCAGTCCTACCGCGAGGGTGCGCTGGCGCTCGGCGCGGGCAAGTGGCGCATGGTGCGCACCGTTGTGCTGCCCAACGCCGTGGACGGCATCGTGACCGGCTGCATTCTGGCGGTCGGACGCATCGTGGGCGAAAGCGCGGCGCTGCTCTACACTGCGGGCTTCGGACTGGTGCTCAATGACTTTGTCACCGCGCTGCACTCGTCCTCCGCCACGCTGACGGTCGCGCTCTATGTCTACGCGAACGACCGCGGGCGCACGGACATCGCCTTTTCCATCGCGAGCGTGCTGATGCTGCTCACGCTCGTCATCAATCTCACCGCGGCGCTCACCGGCCGCAAGCTCAAAAAGAACGGAGGGACACAGTAAAATGTCTGACGCTCCCATCATCGAAGCCAGGGGTCTGAACCTCTGGTACGGGCCGAACCACGCGCTCAAGGATATTTCCGTCGCCGTCCCCGCGCACGAGATCACGGCGTTCATCGGGCCGTCCGGCTGCGGCAAATCGACCTTCCTGCGCACGCTTGACCGCATGAACGACCTCATTCCCAATGTGAAGATCACCGGCGAGGTGGACTTCAACGGCGAGAACATCTACGCGCCGAGCGTCGATGTGACCTGGCTGCGCAGCCGCATCGGCATGGTCTTTCAAAAGGCCAACCCCTTCCCCATGAGCATTTATGACAACATCGCCTACGGTCCCCGCACGCACGGCGTGCGCAATCGCGCGAAGCTCGACGAGATCGTGGAGCGCTCGCTGCGCTCCGCCGCCATCTGGGACGAGGTGAAGGACAGGCTCAAAAAGAGCGCGCTCGGCCTCTCCGGCGGGCAGCAGCAGAGGCTCTGCATCGCCCGCGCGCTCGCCGTCGAGCCGGAGGTGCTGCTCATGGACGAGTCCACGAGCGCGCTCGACCCCATCTCGACGTCAAAGATCGAAGACCTCGCGTGCGAGCTCAAGGACCGCTACACCGTCGTCATGGTGACGCACAATATGCAGCAGGCGGCGCGCATTTCGGACAACACCGCCTTCTTCCTGCTCGGCGAGCTGGTGGAGTTCGGCAAGACGGAGCAGGTCTTTTCCACGCCCGCCGACAAGCGGACGGAGGACTACATCACGGGGAGGTTTGGCTGATGCGAAACAAATTTGACGAGCAGCTCTCGCAGCTCAATCACGAAATGATCGAAATGGGCGCGCTGTGTGAGGAGGTCATCGCGCTCGCCAGCCGTGCGCTGACCGAAAACGACAAGAGTCTTGCCGCGAGGGTCGCGCCGCTCGACAGCGAGATCGACCGGAAGGAGCGCGACATCGAAAACCTCTGCCTCAAGCTGCTGCTTCAGCAGCAGCCGGTCGCGCGCGACCTGCGCCAGATCTCCGCGGCGCTCAAGATGATCACGGACATGGAGCGCATCGGCGATCAGGCCGAGGACATCGCCGAGATCATCAGCTTTCTCCACGGTCATCAGGCCGAGGACAACGACCTCCTGCGCGAGATGGCGAAGGCCGCCATCCGCATGGTGACGGAAAGCGTTGACGCGTATGTAAAATGTGATACAATGTTAGCGGAGCAGGTCATCGCGGAGGATGACACCGTAGACGGCTATTTCACACAGGTCAAGAAGCGTCTGATCGGCAAGATCGCGCAGGACCCCGCGGACGGCGAATACGCGCTCGACCTGCTGATGATCGCAAAATATTTTGAACGCATCGGAGACCACGCGACGAACATCGCCGAGTGGGTCATTTTCTCCGTCACCGGCGTTCACAAGGGGGGATAAGGATGATCTGGTGCGTGGAGGACGACGCGAGCATCCGCGACATCGAGGTGTACGCGCTCACATCCACCGGCTTTGAGGCCCGGGGCTTTGCCGACGGCGACACGTTCTGGGACGCCCTGCAAAGGGAAACGCCGCCCGAGCTGGTCGTGCTCGACGTGATGCTCCCCGGCACGGACGGCATCGAGCTGCTGCGCCGGCTGCGCGCGAGCGCGCGCTTTGCCGAGCTCCCCGTCGTGATGGCGACCGCCAAGGGCGCGGAGTACGATAAGATCCAGGGGCTCGACCTCGGCGCGGACTACTACCTCACGAAGCCCTTCGGCGTGATGGAGTTCGTCTCCTGCGTCAAGGCCGTGCTGCGCCGCAGCCGTCCGAAAACGGCGCAGGTGCTTCTGCGCAGCGGCATGCTCACGCTCGATCCCGCCGAGCACATCGTCACGGCGGACGGCGCGCGCGTGGAGCTGACGTACAAGGAATTTGAGCTGCTGCGGCTCTTCCTCTCCCACCCCGGCATGGCCTTCACGCGGGATCAGCTGATGGAAAAGGTCTGGGACGTGGACTACTGCGGCGAGACGCGCACGGTGGATATGCACATCCGCACCCTGCGCCAGAAGCTCGGCGAAAACGGCGAGCACATTGAGACCGTGCGCGGCGTGGGCTACCGATGGGAGGCGGAGAAGAATTGACCAGAAAGATCTTCCGCTCCATTCTCACCGTCGGCGTCGCGGTGCTCGCGTGCAGCCTGCTGCTCGTCATGGGCTGCTTCTACAGCTTCTATGAGGGGATGCAGGAGCACCAGCTCGGCGACGAGCTGCGCATCGCTGCGGCAGCCGTGGAGACCAACGGCTCGACCTATCTGGAAAAAATCAAGTCCGACCGTTTCCGCGTCACCTGGATCGCCTCCGACGGCACGGTGCTCTACGACACGCAGGCAGACGCCGCGCAGATGGAGAACCATCTTGAGCGCGAGGAGGTCCGCGAGGCGCTGGAGACCGGCACGGGCAGCTCGAGCCGCTACAGCGCGACGCTGCTGCAAAAGACCGTTTACAGCGCGAGCCGCCTCACGGACGGCACCGTGCTGCGCCTGTCCGCCAGCCGCGCCACGATGGGCGCGCTGCTGCTCGGAGCGTTCCAGCCCATTCTGCTCGTCGTGATCGTGCTGCTCGTGCTCTCGAGCCTGCTCGCGAGCCGTCTGGCCAAGCGCATCGTCGAGCCGCTCAACGCGCTCGACCTCGAGCATCCGCTGGAAAACGACGCCTATGAGGAGCTCTCTCCGCTCCTGCGGCGCATCGACCGCCAGCGCAGACAGATCGACGCCCAGCTCGCCGAGCTGCGGCAGAAAACAGACGAATTCACACAGATCACCGCCGGCATGAACGAGGGGCTCGTGCTGCTCGACGAAAAGGGCGCGGTGCTGAACATCAATCCCGCCGCGCAGACGCTCTTCGGCGTGACGGGCGCGTGCGTCGGGCAGGATTTCCTGACCGTGGACCGTGAGCACTCCATGAGCCTCGCACTCCGCACGGCGATGACCGACGGGCACAGTGAGGTCCGCGCCGAGCGCGGCGGGCGCGAGTACCAGTTCGACCTCAGCCGCATCGAGTCCGACGGCAAGGTGGTCGGCGCGGTGCTGCTGGCCTTCGACATGACCGCGCAGGCCTTCGCCGAGCGCAGCCGCCGCGAGTTCACGGCGAACGTCTCGCATGAGCTGAAAACGCCGCTCCAGGGCATCATCGGCAGCGCCGAGCTGCTGGAGAACGGCATGGTCAAGCCGGAGGATATGCCCCGCTTCGTCGGTCACATCCGCGCCGAGGCGCAGCGTCTCGTGACGCTCATCGGCGACATCATCCGCCTCTCCGAGCTGGACGAGGGCGGCGAGCTGCCGACCGAAACGGTCGACCTTCTCCCACTCGCGCAGGAGGCCGCAGAAAATCTCCGCGCTGCGGCAGAGGCGAAAAACGTGAGCATCATCGTCTCGGGCGAGAACGCCCCGGTCATCGGCGTGCGGCGGCTCCTCTATGAGATCGCTTACAACCTCTGCGACAACGCGATCAAGTACAACGCGGACGGCGGCAGCGTGGATGTGCGCGTCGGCGCCGAGGGCGGCAGCGCCTGTCTCACCGTGCGCGACACGGGCATCGGCATCCCTCCGGAGCATCAAAGCCGCATCTTCGAGCGCTTCTACCGCGTGGACAAGAGCCACTCCAAGGCGAGCGGCGGCACGGGTCTGGGACTGTCCATCGTCAAGCACGCCGTGGCGTACCACCATGGCACGATCGCGCTCAAAAGCGAGGTCGGCAAGGGCACGGAGATCGCCGTCCGCTTCCCGCAGGAAAAATAACGGCATCAAAACGGGAAAGAGCTGACGCTCTTTCCCGTTTTTGTTCCTTTCATTCCTGTCATGCGGCACAAAGATCACGGCATGAAACTGTCTCTTTTCACGAAATCGGCGCAGCGGACGTCGGCAAGCCTTGTACCGGCTTTCGCGCTGTGATAGGATAAAGTCATCCAAAACCACCCGCGGCGGCTACTCCACCCAATAGCCGCCGTGAGGAACATGAAAGGATCGTTCCCGCCCTGACCGGCGGTGCGGCAGTGTGGAGACCTGCCGTAAAGCGCCCGAACGGCGCGAGGCCCTGCGCGCGGAGGCGGCAGAGCCGCGGTCAGAGAATATGGCAGAAGTCATTCTGAAAAACATCAAGAAGGTCTATCCCAACAGCGAGCCGAAAAAGAAGAGCAGGAACAGCGGCGAGAAGAAGCACAACCTGCAGATCACCGACGAGGGCGTGGTCGCCGTGCAGGAATTCAACCTCGACATTGCCGACCGCGAGTTCATCGTCCTCGTCGGCCCGTCGGGCTGCGGCAAATCCACCACGCTGCGCATGGTGGCGGGTCTGGAGGAGATCAGCGCGGGCGAGCTGTACATCGACGGCAAGCTGATGAACGACGTGGCCCCCAAGGACCGCGACATTGCGATGGTCTTCCAGAACTACGCGCTCTACCCGCACATGACGGTGTATGAGAACATGGCGTTCTCGCTCAAGCTCAAGAAGGTGCCCAAGGACGAGATCGACCGCAAGGTGCGCGAAGCCGCGGAAATTCTGGACATCACCCAGTACCTCGACCGCAAGCCCAAGGCGCTCTCCGGCGGTCAGCGCCAGCGCGTCGCCATCGGCCGCGCCATCGTGCGCGACCCCAAGGTGTTCCTGATGGACGAACCGCTGTCGAACCTTGACGCGAAGCTGCGCAACCAGATGCGCGCGGAGATCATCAAGCTGCGCGAGAAGATCGACACGACCTTTATCTACGTCACGCACGATCAGGTCGAGGCCATGACGCTCGGCGACCGCATCGTCATCATGCGCGACGGCTTCATTCAGCAGATCGGCACCCCGCAGGAGGTGTTCAACCATCCCGCGAACCTGTTCGTCGCAGGCTTCATCGGTACACCGCAGATGAACTTCTTCGAGGACTGCCGGCTTACCAAGAATGGTGACGCCTACTCCGTCACCATCATGGGCCACACGCTGCCGCTGACGGCGGAGCAGAACGAGAAGCTCGCCGCGGCGGGCGCGGAGAGCCGTACCGTGACCATCGGCGTGCGTCCGGTCCATGTCACCGTCGGCGACGAGGGCATCGACGCGCAGATCGACGTGAGCGAGCTGATGGGCAGCGAGCTGCATCTGCACATGACCGCCGGCGGCAAGGACGTGGTGGCTGTGGTGCAGACCGCGAACCTCGACCCCAACGCCTACGCCCGCCACACGGCGGTGAGGTTCAGCTTTGAGCCGCGGCTCATCCATCTCTTCGACCCCAAGACGGAGAAAAACCTCATCTGATTTTCCGATGATATTCATCGGTGTGCCCGTTCCAAAAGGAACGGGCACTTTTTTTGTTACCGCTTGTCGCCGGGCCGGAAGAGCAGCGCCATCACGACCGCGAAGCAGACCGCCGCAGCGATGCCGCCCGCTGTGGCAGAGAGCCCGCCGGTCATCACGCCGAGCCAGCCCTGCTCCGCGACGGCCTTCTTCACGCCGCTCGCAAGCGAGTAGCCAAAGCCCGTGAGCGGCACGGTCGCGCCCGCGCCGCCCCATTCGACGATGGGCTCGTAGACGCCGACAGCCGTGAGCAGCACGCCCGCAACGACGTAGCCCGTCAGGATACGGGCCGGCGTGAGCGGCGTTTTGTCAATGAGGATCTGTCCCACGGCGCAGAGGATGCCGCCGCAGAGAAAGGCGTTGAGATAGTCCATCAGCTTTCCTCCCCGATGTTTTCCAGAATGACGGCGTGGCACACGCCCGGGATGCTCTCGCCCTGCATGGTGGAGGTCGGCGAGAGCAGCGCGCCCGTCGGCGCGAAGATGATCCTGTTCCACTTGCCCTCGCGCATCCCGCGCAGAAGGTAGCCATTGAGCACGGCGGCGGAGCAGCCGCAGCCGCTGCCGCCCATGTGCATATCCTGCCGCTCCAGATCGTAGAGCAGCAGCCCGCAGTCCTTGTAGTTCTTCGTCATGTCCACGCCGTCGCGCGCAAAGAGGTCCGTGACGACCTCGTGCCCGAGCCGGCCGAGATCGCCGGTGACGATGAGATCGTAGTCCGCGGGTGAGGTCCGCGTGTCGGAAAAGAGCGCGCGGAGCGTGTCATACGCCGCGGGCGCCATCGCTGCGCCCATGTTGTTCGCGTCCGTGATGCCGCGGTCCACGATCCTCCCGATGGCCGCGTGCGTGACGGCAGGGCCCCTTCCTTCGTTCGACAGGATGCAGCAGCCCGCCGCCGTAGCCGTCCACTGGGCGGTCGGCGTGCGCTGCGAGCCGTAGGGCACGGGCATCCGGTACTGCCGCTCGGCGGTGCAGAAGTGCGAGGAGGTCATCGCCGCAGCGCGGCGGGCAAAGCCGCCGTCGATGCTCATGGCGGCAAGCGCCAGGCTCTCCCCCATCGTCGAGCACGCGCCGTACACGCCGCACAGCGGCACGCCGAACTCCCGCAGGGCGAAGGAGGTGCCGATGCACTGGTTCAGAAGGTCGCCGGCAAAGATGAGGTCCAGCTCCTCCGGCCTGCGCGTCGCCTTCTCCAGCGCGCGGGAAAGCACGCGCTTCTGCATACGGGCCTCGCCCTTCTCCCAGGTCTTTTCGCCGAAGAAGGAATCCTCGCTCAGCTCGTCAAAATAGTCCGCCATCGGGCCCTGTCCCTCCAGCTTCGCGCCGATGTTGGCAAAGCTCTCCACGCGCGGCGGACGTGAAAAGCGCAGCGTCTGTGCGCCGATCCGTTTGGTCTCCATACCATTTCCCCTTGTGCTTGTAGTTTGTCTTAGTATGCCAAGGCCGGGAAATTTTATGAATTTCAGGTAAAACAAAGAGGGATGCGCCGTGTGTGCCGGCACATCCCTCTTTGCAGAGGAGGCAATATTCAGGTCTGATAGCTGCGCAGGAAGCGCCGCGTGCGCTCCTGCGCCGGGTCGCCGAGCACCTGCTCGGGATCGCCCTGCTCGACGATGACGCCGCCGTCCACGAAGATCACGCGGTCGCTCACGGCGCGGGCAAAGGCCATCTCGTGCGTGACGATGACCATGGTCATTTTTTCCTCCGCGAGATCACGGATGACCTTGAGCACCTCGCCGGTCAGCTCGGGGTCGAGCGCGCTGGTCGGCTCGTCGAAAAAGAGGATGTCGGGCCGCAGCGCCAGCGCGCGGGCGATGGCGACGCGCTGCTGCTGTCCGCCGGAGAGCTGGCAGGGATAGGCGTCCGCCTTGTCCGCAAGGCCCATCTTTTCGAGCAGGGAGAGCGCCAGCTCACGCACCTCGCCGCGCTCGCGCTTCTGCACGATGAGCGGCGCATCCGTCACGTTTTTGAGCACCGTGTAGTGCGGGAAAAGGTTGAACTGCTGGAACACCAGCCCGAAGCGGCTTTTGATCCGCCGCAGCGCAGCCTTGTCCGCGTAGACGCTCTTTC
>UMJL01035440.1_pt1 | contig 10378 bp, 7 predicted proteins | sample 1966071 | NCBI WGS metagenome assembly UMJL01 (sample SAMEA4836148, study PRJEB28245) | human gut metagenome | biome: gut microbiome; material: fecal sample | place: Denmark | collected 2008
ACGACATAGACACCGGCCGTTTGGGGAATGGGCAGCGCCAACGTTGTGTCGCTGGGCAGGTAAGGCAGGTCTGCTTCGGTCTTATCCGCATGGGGTATCGGCGTCAAGGTATGTTTCTGGGAATAGACACGGCGCGGTGACAGGCGGCGGAATTCCTTTGCATTGTTGCAATCAGTCTGATAAGGGTATGCCTTCAGGTTGGTGGCATAAAGATTAAGGATGACGGGAGCATCCATTGTGCGGTAATGTACCCGTAGTGCCAGAGTATCACCCGGGTAACCGATTCTTTCTCCGGACAGGGATATCTGCGGTCGCAGGAGCTCGGCACGGAGTTGCTTCACCTGCCCGATGCGGTCGTAGGAGGCATAGCGGCGGATGGCTTCATCGCACAGACGGATGGCTTCGCCCACACTGCGCCCTTCACCGCCGCGGCTCATCCATTGTGCCTTGCGCAGATAGACTTCGGCGCACAAGGGGCGGTCGGCATAACGGGCCATCAGGTCATCGAGCGCCTGCAGGTAGGCGGTGTCATCCTGCGTGGAGTGTCTGTTGCCATTCTTCCACTCCCAATAGTCGAGCGTTGCCAGCAGGCAGGCATCCGCTCCGTCGGAGCGGTCGGCATAGGTTTGTATGGTTTGCTGATAAAGGCTTTCGGTGCGTGCTTCTATCAATGAGTCTGCACCGGCGCCCGACATGGATTGCAGGGCGTTGATGGCTCTCCGTACAAGCAGGTGATAGAGGTCGTGGCTGTAGTAGGCACTCTGTTCGCCCTGCTCCACAAAAGGCCGGTAGGTGTCTGTCGAGGTTCGGGTGAGCAAAGTCACTTGGCGGGTTGAGGCTGTGGCGTGTGTTTCCACCTTTTCCACAAACTGGCGGGGTGTCCATTCGCGGATGTCGGCCGGTTGGTCGTCCGTAACCAGGTCCGTCCGTGCGGCAATGGTGTAGCGCCGGCTTTGCCAATAATCCGCATATTCGCTTGCCAGCAACGAATGTAGGATGGCGCGGTCCGTTTCATCGGTTTCGGTTGTTACCCATCGTTCCATTTCGTTCAGGCGTGCATAGAGGCTGTCGGGTGTCAGGCGCTCCTGAAAGGCGGCCCGGCAGAGGTAGGCTTTCAGCAATTGTGGCGAGTTTTTTTCGTCCAAGGCTTTCCGGCAGATTTCTTCGGTCAGCTTCACAACGGTTTGCGGCAGACTTTTCTGCTGTGCCTGCTCTACCTGTTTCCACAATTTCTCATACGTTTGTGCCTGCATGTTGTTCCATCCTGACAGGAAGAAACAGAGGGCAAGCATCCACCCTGTATAAAACATTCGTTTCATAGTCGTTTGGCTTTTAGCGTTTTTACTCTATACTCTATTAGAACAAAGTAAGCGATTAAAGTTTAAATAACCATATTATTTAACTGAAAATAGTGTAAAACGGAATTGAAAAAGGCATGTTGGCAGAATGAAAACAGCGCATGTGTTCCCGCAGAACTGGCGGATAGAAAAAGTTTCAAAGGTTGTCGCGGCAACGAAACTTTTGGTTTCAAACCTGCTTCATTTTTTGAAACCATCGGTTTCATTGAACGAAACTACTGGTTTCATTGAATGAAACTACCGGTTTCATAGCATGAAACTGTTTTGAGGCCTTGAGGGAAGAGAAGACCGGAATGGGAGATAGTTGGGAGTTGCAACAAAAAACGGAGGCATATTCTGCATATACCTCCGTTTCATTTTATTTGCTTTAAATCAATGCATGTGCTTTATTGTCTTTCTTAACTTTATTATCTTTCACTTCCATATCCCAGGGAGCGCATTTCGCTTTCGCCCATAATGGCCAAAGCATTTATCAGATATGCAAACAATTTTTTCATAATTCATTCCCTTTCTTTTTTTGTGTTACCTGAAAACATTGATTTAATTTCTACCACTTGACAAATGGGGATTTATGAATGCTTAGAGCATTACATAACCCCAGATGTTCTTGTCGGCTTTACCGACGTTCTTGAAGATTTTCTTTAACATTTTCATTTTTGTGTCCTCCTAAAACAATCTTGTTATCCTATTGAAAACTTACCGAAATCTTATTGATTTCATGTTTTACAACACAAAAGTAGTGCCTTTTTAGATATCGTCAAGTGTTGGATGGAAGAAAAACATGTTGTATAACATATTTCTTGATTTGGGTCAATTCTTCCGAAGTTTGTACATGACAAAACTGCGTAAAAGGACTGTCAAACCGTCATTCCCGTTCGTCTGCAGACAGATTGGCAGAAAAAGAAAGAGCCATACCCGCAGGTACAGCTCTTGTCTCTTGTCACATTGGCCGAATCTTGTTACTTGGTCGGCGTCTTTTCCAGTGTAGCTACCAGGAAGTCATAGAATTTGGCTACCGTGGGGATGTAGGCACGCTCGTCAGGCGAGTGGGGCGAGCGCAAAGTCGGCCCGAAGGAAATCATGTCGAGGTTCTTGTAGGTAGCGCCGATGATGCCGCATTCCAATCCTGCATGGATTACCTTTACTGCCGGTTCGGTACCGAACTGTTCTTTGTATGACTGCTTCATGGCCTGAAGAATGGGTGAATTGACATTGGGCTGCCAGCCGGAGTATGCTCCGCTGAATTCAACTTTCATGCCTGCCATAGAGAAGCAGGCGGCGAGGCTGTCGGCCAGGAAGTCTTTCATGGTGTCGCAAGAGCTTCGGGCCAGAATACGTACTTCTGCCTTTCCGCCGGCGATGATGACAATAGCCAGGTTGGAAGAAGTCTCTACCGTATCGGGGACGGTCGGTATCATGCGCATGACGCCATCCTGACAAGCCATCAGTACGTTGATCATATTGTCCTGGATTTCTTCAGGAACCACGGCTGCCGGCATCTCAGTATCTTCTATCTTCAGGCTGACGTTGCTTTCGATAGTGGTATATTCGGCATTGATTTGCGCTTCGTATTCTTGGATATATTCATCCAGTCCGTCCATATCTTCAGGGTTGAACAGCAATACGGCATGGGCTTCACGGGGAATGGCGTTGCGCATGTTTCCGCCTTCAAAGCTGGCCAGTTGGCAGTCGAATTCTACCAGCAGGTCGTGTACCACGCGTGCCAGCAGTTTGTTGGCATTGCCACGTCCCTGGTTGATTTCCAGACCTGAGTGTCCGCCACGTAACCCCTTCAACGTCAGTTTGCGTGCCACGAAGCCTTCGGCAGGCGCTTCTTCCTTATATTCCAACATGGCGGTAATGTCGATGCCACCTGCGCAACCGATATAAAGTTCGCCTTCGTCTTCAGAGTCGAGGTTGAGGAGTATGTCACCTTTCAAGGTACCTTCCTTGAGGCCGAAAGCGCCATACATGCCTGTCTCTTCGTCCTTGGTGATCAGTACTTCCAGCGGCCCGTGCTTCAAGTCCTTGGCTTCGAGTACGGCCATGGCGGCAGCTACGCCCAGTCCGTTGTCGGCGCCCAGTGTGGTACCTTTGGATTTTACCCAGTCACCGTCTACGTATGTTTCGATGGGGTCTTTGGTGAAATCGTGTACGGTATCGTTGTTCTTTTGGGGCACCATGTCCATATGGGCCTGCAGGATAACTCCTTTACGGTTTTCCATGCCGGGAGTGGCTGGCTTGCGGATGATGACATTGCCGACTTCGTCAACAAACGACTCCAGTCCTAATTGTTTGCCAAAGTTCACCAGGAATTCGGTAACCTGTTCTACATGTCCCGACGGGCGGGGTATCTGGGTCAGTGAATGGAAATGCTTCCACACGTTTTGTGGAGCAAGCTGTAAGATTGTACTCATAATAAAAGAATTTAGTTTTCACAAAGATAGTGGAAACTGCGTGAAGTACAAAACGAAAAGGTGGTTTTTGACGTTGAGGAGTGTGTCTGTTCTCATGAAAAAAGTGTGACTGGTCGGGAAGGGGAATCCCTTTCTTGACCAGTCACACCTTTTAATAGAATTATTCCGGTTAGGAAATTATCCCAGCAGTTCCTTGACTTTTGCAGAGATGGCACGTCCTTCGGCCAATCCGGCCAACTTCTTGCTGGCTACTCCCATTACCTTACCCATATCCTTGCCGCTGGTGGCACCCACTTCGGCGATGATTTCCTTCAGGGCTGCTTCCAGTTCTTCGGGGCTCATCTGTTTGGGCAGGTAGGTCTCCATCACTTTTACCTGTGCCAGTTCGCCGTCGGCCAGGTCCTGGCGCCCCTGCTGTACATAGATTTCAGCAGCATCCTTACCTTGTTTCACCAGCTTCTGAATGATTTTCAGGGCTGCATCGTCGGTCAGGGTATCGTTGGCTCCGGGAGCGGTCTTGGCTTCGAGGAACACTTTCTTGATATTTCTCAATGTATCGAGGGCCACTTTGTCTTTGGCCTTCATGGCTGTTTTAATGTCTTCACTGACTTTTTCAAATAAATCCATAATGAATGTATGTTGTTGGTTAATAATCTGATTTTATACAAAACTGATGATACCGCCGTCTTCCGCTCCTCCGGCTTCTTGCGTAGCCTGCAGACTTTGTTCCTCTGCTTTAGCCTTGATGGCGTTCAGTGTAGTCTTGTCGCGCAGGTAGGTCGGCGAATTCTCGACCATGGCCACGACCTCAGCGTTGTCCAGATCTTCGGGGCTGAAGATGTAAATGTGCCGACGGCGGGTGCGTTGCGTACGGTTGTTGGCATCCTTGCCGTAATAGGTTTCGCGGCGTGTACGGCGTTGTTCTTCCTCTTCCTCCAGTTCGGCCAGACGCTGCTGTTCTTCGGCACTGCGCTGGCTCAGGCGGGCATCCATCTCCTGCATGTGGATATCCTGGATGCCGAAACCGGTAGCGAGGAGTGTGATTTTTACCCGCTCGCCCAATTCCTTGTCTTCCACCATGCCGAACTTGGTTTCGAAGTCCCGGTTGAAGCGGTTCATGAAGTCCTTGATTTCGTCCATTTCGCTCATCATCAGCTCGTGGTCGGGGCTGTAGGAGATGTTGAGAAGCACCTTCTTCGAGTTGAAGATGTCGTTGTTGTTGAGCAGCGGCGAGTGCTGGGCGTTCTTGATGGCTTCGCTCACACGGTTTTCTCCTTCGCCGTAGCCGGTACTCATGATGGCCACACCGCCATCTTTCATTACGGTCTTCACATCGTTGAAGTCGAGGTTGATGATGCCTCGCATGGTGATGATTTCCGCAATACTCTTGGCGGCGATGAGCAGTGTGTCGTTGGCCTTGGCAAAGGCACTGGTCACGGAGAGGTCGGGATAGATTTCGCCGAGGCGTTCGTTGTTGATGACGAGCAGGGCATCGACGTGGCGGCTGATTTCTTCCACACCGTCCAGGGCCTGGTCGATTTTCTTGTCGCCTTCCCAGCGGAAGGGGATGGTGACAATACCCACGGTCAGGATGTCCATTTCCTTGGCGATGCGGGCAATGGTAGGTGCGGCTCCGGTACCTGTACCTCCACCCATGCCGGCGGTGATGAATACCATCTTGGTTCCGTCGTTCAACATATCTTTCACTTCCTCGATGCTTTCTTCGGTGGCTTCCTTTGCCTTGTTCGGACGGTTGCCGGCTCCCAATCCTTCGTGCCCCAACTGGAGTTTCACAGGGACGGGTGATTCTTCGAGGGCCTTACGGTCGGTGTTACACACCACGAACGCTACATCGTGAATACCTTCACGATACATGTGGTTGACAGCGTTACCGCCTCCACCGCCTACACCGATGACTTTGATGATTTTCGGAGAGTCGGTAGCGAAACCGAAATCTTTGATTATATCGTCCATATTATCTTGCTTTTTTAGTGATTACATTTTGTCATCGTCGAACAGTTCGCCCGAGAGGTCGTCCAACGTCTTCCTCCACCAGCTTGACTTTTTCTTCTTGTTCTCTTCCTTCTTCCGCCGTTGTTCCTCTTCCTTCTTTCTCTTCTTTTCTTCCTCTTCACGTTTGCGGCGGTTTTCTTCTTCCTGGGCTTTCAGGTCTTCGTCATCTTTGAACATGTCCACGGGTTTAGTCGTTTCAGGCTGCACTGGCTTGGGCTCTTCTTGCAGGCAGCAGTTCTCTTTGCCGGCTATGAGCAGGGCCAGCAGGGTGTTTTGCGTACCGTCCTTTTTGATTTGCTCGTTGTAACCGCGGATGGTTTCCTGTACGAAGGTTGCTGTTCTGATTTTCTTCAGTTTGCTTGCCTGTAGCATAGCTCCTTCCAGGTTTCTCAGTTGCGAGGCACCTCCTGTAAGAACGAGCCCGCCCAGCAGCCGGTCTTCGTATCCCGAGAGTTGGAGTTGGTTCCATACGTTGGCCACAATCTCTTCCGTTCGTGCACCGATGATTTCGTTCAGTTCGCCCAACAGAATGGTGCGGCCGTCTTCAGTGGTGCAGGCGGCAGGTGCTTCGGCTTCTTCGTCTTCCTTATAGAGAGCGTCGCCGTATTGCAGTTTCAGTTTCTCGGCCTCCTCGTCTTCCATCTGCAGGGTGGCTATGTCACGGGTAATGTTGTTACCGCCCAGCGGGAGTACGCTGAGGTAGCGCAGGATGTTGTTCTTGTAGACCATGACGGTCGTGGTGTCTGCCCCGAAGTCGATGAGGGCGCATCCGGAGCGGAGTTCATTTTCGGTCAAGACGGCCTGTGCCAGCGTGGTAGGAGCAATGAGCAGGTCGGCTATTTCGACTTTAGCCTGTTCGAAGCTCAGCTCCAGGTTTTTCTTGAGTGAGGTATGGGCCATGATGTTGAGAAACTGGCCGGTAATGAATTTGCCGGTGACACCTACGGGCTCGGCGTACAGATTGTTGTCTATCTTGTATTCCTGCGGTGCCACGTCCAGTATGTTCATGTCCACGATGGGGCAGTTCAGGTTTTCGTCGCAGAGGCTGTCGATGAGTTCCTGCGAGATGACTTCTTCTTCAGGCGTGCGGCTGACGATGTTCTTGACCGTACGCAAGGATTGTCCGCCGATGCCTACGTATACTTTGGCAATGGAGCTTTTCAGCTGGTCTTCCAGCTTGTTGATGATGGACGTCAGCGCCTGTGCGGCCTTGCCGATGTTGTAGATGGCTCCTTTACGGATGAAGGAGGCTGCTTCTTCGGTGGTGTAGGCCAGTACCTGGATGCTGCCGTCGCTGTTCCTTCGGCCGGCGATGCCGGAGATTTTGGAGGAACTGAGCTCGATGGCGGCGATGAAATCTGTTGTTGCCATATCTCTTTATCGTTTTGTTAAAATCGTTTCTTGTTGTTCTGATAAATGGTTCATTCCCTTTTGGTGCAGATGACCTGGTTGTCAAATTCCACATTGATGCGTGAATATTTGTTCCATCCCACGGTGTTGAGGGCTTTCCGGTAGAATTCCTTCAGACGTTCCAGCTTGCGGTCGTAGTCTTTCAGCCGTCCGAGGTAGATGAGGTGGTCGCCTACGCGGGGCACCAGTTCCACGTTCTTGTCCGAAAGGACGTAGATTTGCTCAATCTGTGCGTCCCAGAAAGGATTCTGCTGCAAAAATACACCAAACTTATATAATTCCTTCACGGCGAACGGTTTTTCTATGTATCCGGTGGCTAGCGGGACGTGGGCCACGCATTTGGCGTCGGGTGGCATCACGGTCCCTTTATTGTCGAGGTAGTAGTTCTCGCCCCGGTTGCTCATCACCCGCAGGATGGGGATGCGCTGGCTGACTTCGACGCAGACTTTGTGGCTGGGGGTCTTGTAGCACTCCACACGGTCGATGAGCGGGTGGCCTGATAGGGCTTCTTCCAGTTCGCGGGTGCGTATCTCGTCCATCTTCCGGCCGATGGGGTCGAGCTTCTGCTTGCGGAGGATGGAGAGCACTTCCTTTTGGGTGATGAAGCCTGCATACACCGTGTCTTTGATGACCAGCTCGACGTCGGCACAGGTGGCGTCGGCCGGCTTCCGGTTGAAGGCGGTGACGGCCACTGCCAGATAGACGACAATCAGCAGCAGCGTGGTGGCAAGTAGTATTTTTTTTATCATAATCTTTCGTTGGTGTTTCGGATGAAGGTCGTATTACCGTTGATACGTCAGTCGTATTACCGTTGATACGCCGGCCGTATTACCGTTTCTCCAGCAGGCGGGTTATTTCGGGGACATAGTTGTCCAGGTCGCCCGCACCCAGTACAATCAGCACCTCGATGGGCTTGTTCTCCAGCAGGTTGAGCACGTCTTCCTTCCTGCACAGGCATTTTTCGATGCCGGGGCGCAGATGGTCGTAGATGAGGCGGCTGCTGACGCCGGGGATAGGCTGCTCGCGGGCCGGATAGATGTCGGTCAGTATCACTTCGTCGAGCAGCGAGAGGCTGTCGGCAAACTCCTGGTAGAAGTCCCGCGTGCGGGTGTACAGGTGGGGCTGGAAGATGGCGGTAATCTTCCGGTCGCTGTACAGCTCGCGGACGGACTTCACGCTCTGTGCAATCTCGGCCGGATGGTGGGCGTAGTCGCTGAGGAAGACAATACGGTCGGTCTTCAGCTTGAAGTCGAAGCGGCGGTCCACCCCACGGAAGCTGTCCATGCCCCGTCTGATTTCCTCGTCCGTGACTCCGTTCAGATGGGCCAGCGCCATGGCTGCCACACCGTTCTCGATGTTGATACTGACGGGTACGCCCAGTCGGATGTCGTTGATGCGCGTGTCGGGTGCCACGAAGTCGATGACGATTTCGCCACCGCCGATGCGGATGTTTTCGGCATGGAAATCGCCGCTCTCGCGGTTGTAGGTGTAGATTTTCACGCCCGGCTGCACGTCGGGTTGCAAGGCCAGGTCTTCGTGGACAATCAGCGCGCCGCCCGGTTGGATGAGCGTAGTGTAGTGGCGGAAACTTTCTAGATAGGCTTCCCGGGTACCGTATATATCCAAATGGTCAGGGTCGGTGGCGGTGATGACACTCATGTAGGGCGAGAGCCAGTGGAAGGAGCGGTCGAACTCGTCGGCTTCGATAACCGTGTAGGGGCTGTCCTGCGAGAGCAGCAGGTTTGTCCCGTAGTTCTTCGAGATACCTCCCAGGAAGGCGGTGCATCCCACGGCCGACTGGTGCAGCAGGTGGGCAGCCATCGTGCTGGTCGTGGTCTTACCATGCGTACCGGCCACGCAGAGAGCCTTGCTACTGCGGGTGATGATGCCCAGCACTTGGGCTCGCTTGTGTATCTCAAAGCCGTTGGTACGGAAATAGTTCAGCTCGGCATGTTTTTGGGGAATGGCGGGAGTATAGACCACCAGTGTGGTGCCCGGCTCCTTGCACCAGTCCGGTATCAGGTTGACATCCTCTTCGTAATGGATGGCTGCACCTTCTTCGATGAGGCGGGCAGTCAGCTCGCTGGGTGTCCGGTCGTATCCTGCCACGCGTTTGCCTTTGGACAGGAAGTAGCGTATCAGGGCACTCATGCCGATGCCTCCAGCACCGACGAAATAAACGGATTGTATGGTTTCTATATTCATGTTCTTCTTATTTTTTGTCGATCAGTTTCAGTACTTCCTGGGCAATGATGCGAGCCGAGTCGGGCAAGGCCAACTTCCCGATGTTTATGCTTAGCTGTTTCAGCAATTTATCGTCGGCTATGGTTTTGAGGGCCGTATCGAGCAGTTTCTCCCCAGCCTCCATGTCTTTAACGTAAAGTGCTGCGTCTTTGTTGACCAATGCCAATGCATTCTTTGTCTGATGGTCTTCGGCCACATTGGGTGAGGGAACGAGGATGACCGGCTTGCCCAGCAGGCAGAATTCGGAAATGGAACCGGCTCCTGCGCGCGAGATGACCAGATCGGCCAATGTATAGGCGCTGTTCATCTGTTTGATGAAGTCCGTTACATAGAGATTGGGCAGGCTGCTCACCCGTGCGTTGCGTATGGCTTCACCCGTGAATGCCGTGATGGCTCCCTTCACCTGTTCGATGTATATTTTCCCTGTCTGCCAGATGAACTGCACTTCCGGATGTGCCTTGATGAGCGGTAGGCCGGCCGTCAGTGTTTGGTTGATGGTACGTGCTCCCAGGCTTCCACCCAGTATCAGGATGGTTTTCCGTTTGGGGTCGAGACTGAATACATGGGCGGCTTCTTCGCGCGTCGTCGGGTCGTTGAGCAGGGTTTGTCTGACCGGGTTTCCGGTCAGTAGAATTTTATCGGCTGGGAAGAATTTCTCCATACCTTCGTAGGCCACACAGATGCGGTCGGCCTTTTGTGCCAGCAGTTTGTTGGTTACACCGGCGTATGAGTTCTGTTCCTGTATCAGGGTGGGTATTCCCATCATTCCGGCTGTCTTCAGTGTCGGACCGCTGGCATATCCGCCTACTCCCACAGCTACCTGCGGACGGAATTCCTTGATAATCTGCCGTGCTTTCCACTGGCTGCGCAGGAGTTTGATGATGACGGCGAAGTTTTTCCACAAGTGCTGGCGGTCGAAACCGGCTACCGGCAGGC
>UMJL01066411.1_pt1 | contig 10374 bp, 7 predicted proteins | sample 1966071 | NCBI WGS metagenome assembly UMJL01 (sample SAMEA4836148, study PRJEB28245) | human gut metagenome | biome: gut microbiome; material: fecal sample | place: Denmark | collected 2008
GTCAAAATGAACTTCGACTTGAAAAGAAGAAAGTGTTAAATATTTTAATACTATATATAATATATAATATATATTATATATAGTATTAATTTTTGTCGCACGTTTTCTGATTTCTGATTTTACTTACTGTTGAACTGTTGAATGTTGAATGTTGAATGTAAAAGCGTTTGCAAATATCAAGCAAGAAAAGAGCAAAATAAACAGAAATAATTTTACACAAAAGAACAGCCATTGCACATAAATCATTACAAGAACAGTACACATCCGTTACCACCCCAGCTTCTCCAGCCCTGCATCCTGATACCACTTCAGGGAGCGGTAGGCCGCATCGCGCTGGGTGCTGCTGCCGGGGATGTAGTGGGTGATGCCGTTGGCACCCTCCATGGAGAACATGCCGACAAACTGGGAGTAGTTCTTGGGCGTGGTGCTCCAGTAGGCAATGGCGGCGTCGAAGGCCTGCGTCCACGTGGCATACGAGGCATCGTCGAGCACCTGCTCCATGAGTTGCTTCAGGTCGAAGTAACCCACGTAGTCGCGGCCCCAACCGTCGTGGTCGTAGTCGAAGACAGCGGCTTTGAGTGCAGCGATATTCACCACCTCGTCAGGCAGGAGCTGGGCGGTGAGCGCAGCCAGCGGTTCGAGGGCATCGGTGCGCATCACGCAGATGGACGTTCCGCCCGTCCAGTTGTTGTTGCTGATGCCGATACCGCCGTTATAGATTTCCTCGTAGGCAGCAAAATAGGCCTTGGACATCTCGACCGCTGCCTGGTCGGCGGCCATGAGGGGAACCAGGCGTTCGTAGGGAGCGCCGGGGCCGGGGTTCTCGGTAGGCGAACCGATGTAGTAGTCGGTAAAGCTGCGCAGCTCGTAGGCCACCTCGACGGACGACATGAAGCAGGCGTCGAACATGAGGAAGTCGAGATGGGGTGCCGACTGAAGGATGGTAACCAGCTCGGAGATGTTCATGCGGTGGTCACCGTCCGTCTTGTCCTGCCCCACCCAGCGGGTCGAAGCCTGCCCGTAGGGCACCCATCCGTCGGCGTGCGACCAGTATATCAGGCCGTAGCTCTCGGCCAGGAAGCTGGGGTTGGCAAAGACGTCGGCAAACACCTCGCGCGTTTCGTCCACGCCCACCGAATTGCGGTCGTCGTACGTGCGCACCACGTCCTCCACCACCTTGCCGCCCTGCTTCTTCAGTTCCACAAGACGGGGCGAGCTGCCCGTATCGATGTAGACAAGCAGATGAAGCGTGCCGTCGGCCACCTGCTTCATGCCCTCCTTCATCTCCTCCAGGTCTTGCAGGGCAAAGGAAGAGAGGTTGTTGTCGGCCGCCAGATAGACCAGCACTGTCCGCTTGTAGGACGAAGGTTCGGGAGCCTCCTCCTTGTCGCACGAGGCCAAAGCCAGCAGCGACAACAGCATCACCACGAGAACGTTGCGTCTGAACATAGGGCCATCGGTTTAGTCTTGCGGTTTCTCGAACTTGAACTCGTCGGGCTCGATAGCCTGAAGCGTCTGCTTGCTTTTCTGATAGCCGGACTTCACCTTGGCAGCTTCCTTCTCGAGCTTGCCCTTGTTTTCCGAGAAGTAGATGACGCACGTATAGTTGGGCTTGTTCATCTGATACTCCAGGTGGTTCTTCAGCTGGTAGGAATACAGGTCGCGCTGGGGCAGGAAGCCGTTCTTGTCCAGCACCACGCTGTCCAGCAGCTGGACGGGGGTATAATAGACCACGGTGTCGCTGAACGAAGCCGCCACACCGAAGGCATACACGGGTTTCTCCTTGTCCTTGTCTTTTTTCATCGTAAAGGCGGAACAAAGCACGAAGGCCACCGCCAGGGCCATAACTACGCGAAGGTATTTCATAGTTCTTTCTGTTTACGTCAATAAATTCCGATTTATCACTTTATAGGGGACAAAGGTAACAAAAAAAACGGCAGGGCTGCAAGCCACCACCGTTTTTTGAATTCTTTTTGTTTGTCGGAAACCGATATTCCCACTTATCCCAAGTAGGACTTGAGCAATTTGCTACGATTACTTTGTCTTAATCTTCTGATAGCTTTTTCCTTGATCTGGCGCACACGCTCACGGGTCAGCCCGAATTTGTCGCCGATTTCCTCCAGGGTCATTTCCTGTTGTCCGATGCCAAAGAACATCTGTATGATTTCCTTTTCGCGCTCGGTCAGCGTAGAAAGTGCTCTATCAATTTCCCTCGCAAGAGACTCGTTCACCAACGAGCGGTCAGCCATAGGCGAATCGTCGTTCACCAGAACATCCAGCAGGCTGTTGTCTTCTCCTTCGACGAAAGGCGCGTCGACCGATATGTGGCGGCCGGACACCTTCAGTGTGTCGGAGATTTTGTCGACAGGGATTTCCAGCTCATCGGCCAGCTCTTCGGGCGACGGACGGCGTTCGTTCTCCTGCTCGAACTTGGAGAAGGCTTTGCTGATCTTGTTCAGCGAGCCCACCTGGTTGAGCGGCAGACGCACGATACGCGACTGTTCGGCCAGGGCTTGCAGAATGGACTGGCGTATCCACCACACCGCGTAGCTGATGAACTTGAAACCACGTGTCTCATCGAACTTTTCGGCTGCTTTGATCAGACCCAGATTGCCTTCGTTGATGAGGTCGGGCAAACTCAAGCCTTGGTTCTGATACTGTTTTGCGACAGATACGACGAAACGCAGATTGGCACGTGTCAGTTTCTCCAGTGCAACACGGTCACCCTTACGGATGCGCTGAGCGAGCTCCACTTCTTCTTCGACGGTAATGAGGTCCTCACGCCCGATTTCCTGCAAGTACTTGTCCAGAGAAGCGCTCTCTCGGTTAGTGATACTTTTGGTAATTTTTAATTGTCTCATTCTTCTATACACATATTGGGTTGACAAAGTTACAACAAAATATCGGATCTGCACCAATCTTTTGCCGTCTTTTTTGCCCCGATTCTACAAAATTCTTCGAGAAGCCTCTGCAAGGCTCCCCTTTTTATAAAATTAGAAACAAAAACAGGTGCCGACAAGTTCTTTTGCCGGCACCCTTTACAAGATAAATTAAACAAACTTCAACCTTCTTACCTTATCAAAAGAGTCTAACCTATCTTATATCTATTCTAATACCTACTATTTATCTAATACCTATATGCTTGATACTTCAATCTTATTCCTGGCTCAAGTCTACCGCATAGCTGGCGCGCTTGCCCGAGGGGAACATACCGGTGATGAAGAGTACCTGTTCGGGTGTCTGAGTAGCTGCCTTGAGCACGCTCTCCAGATCTTCGACGGTCTTCATCGGCTCGCCGTTGGCCTTCAGGATGATGAAGCCGTTGCGGATGCCTGCATCGGCCATCTTGCCGTCGCTTACCCCTGTCACTTCGAGGCCGTATCCCAGGTTGAGCTGGCGGCGCAGTTCGGTGTCAATCGGCTTGAAGGCGGCACCCAAGATTTCCATACCGGCACTCTTGACAACCTTCGTGTTGCCCTGGGCGTTCTTCAGCGTGATGGTCACTTCCTTTTCCTTCTTGTCGCGGACAATGGTCAGTTTCACCTTGTCGCCCGGACGATACTTGGAGAGAGCTTCCTGCAAGTCGGAGAACTTGTGCAGCTTCTTGCCGTCCATCTTGATGATGACGTCGTTTTCCTGCAGGATGCCGGCGGCCGAACCACCATCTTCTACCTTAGCCACGAAGATACCTTCTTTCACACCCAGCTCTTCCATCTGCTTCTCCATCTGTTTTACCACCTCGTCGCTCATCTGCAGGTCGGTTGTAAAGTCGCCGCCTCTGATGCCCAGACGAGCACGCTGTACGGCACCGTATTGCTTCAAGTCGGAAACGACTTTCATCATCATATTGGTAGGGATGGCGAAACCATAGCCCGAATAGGCGCCCGTAGGCGAATAAAGCATGGCGTTGATGCCCACCAGCTCGCCGGCGGCGTTCACCAAGGCACCACCACTGTTACCCTGGTTGATGGCGGCATCTGTCTGGATGAACGACTGGATGCTGGCTGCCTGTCCGTCGGCCGAGGGAGTACCGATGGAACGAGCCTTGGCACTCACGATACCTGCCGTAACGGTAGAGTTCAGGTTGAAGGGGTTACCTACGGCCAATACCCACTCGCCCACCTTCAGGTTGTCCGAGTTGCCCACAGGGATGGTGGGGAAATCGTCGCCTTCAATCTTCAGCAGAGCCAGGTCGGTGTCGGGGTCGGTACCGATGACACGTCCCTTCAATTCGCGCTCGTCGTTGAGTTTGACGGTGATTTCGTCAGCACCTTCGACCACGTGGTTGTTCGTCACAATGTATCCGTCCTTCGAGATGATGACACCCGAACCGAAGCCCACACGCGGTTGCGTCTGAATCTGACGCTGCTGGCCGCGGCCGTCGCCGAAGAAGAAGTCGAAGATGTCGGGCTGCATCTGCACCGTACGTGTCTTGCTCAGCTCCGTAGCGCGGATGTGCACCACGGCGTGTACCGAGCTTTCGGCGGCTTGGGTCAGGTCTACCGGTTGGGCATTGACGGCACTCAGGCCGGCCAACCTTATATTATTGGGGTTTTGCTGGAAAAGCTCGTTGAACGTAGCGTTTTCCATCTGTTGCTTGGCCATCAACTTATAGGCAGTGAAACCACCTATCGCGGAACTCAGAAGTACGCCGGCGGCGACTCCCATTACCATTTTTGCTGTCCGTTTCATAATTCTTATCTCTTTAAAGTGTTAATATTCGAGTTCGTTTTAACTTTACGACGTTAAAATAACGACAAAAAACGTTCTGTTATTCTCCGTGTCATACTTTTTTGTTCTCTTTTAACAGAGCCGTTTTTGAGCTTAACAGCGGTTAACGACAAGGACTGACAAATTAGCATTTATGCACGTTTCCTGCCACGTTAACACTTTGAGCATTAGAGCGTAAAAATATGTTTCGCCCTCTAAACAGATGCTTCGCCGGCAGGAACGGAAGGCGCAAGAGGGAGCCTGAACGCAGGCAAGGCACACGGACAGGCCCGCTCAATAGTTCAGATACTCGATGTCCATGTGATAGCTCCAGCGGTCGAAGTACAGGTTACCGCCCTCCCACTCCACTTCGCCGCGCTGGAAGTCCACCGTCTCGCTCCGCGGATACTTCTTTTCGGGCACGAGCGGCATGCCATAGTCCTGGTTCACCACCATGCGCCACGAGTCGATACCGCCCAGATAGAAATAGGGCTGACCGGCCTTCTCCGCATACGGAGCCAGGCCGAACGACTGGTCGACAGGTACCCAACCGATGCCCTCCAGGTAGATTTCCGCCCAGTCGTGCAGGTTCCAGGCGCGGGGTTGCATCATGAAGCCGCTCTGAAAGCGGGCGGGGATGCCCGCAATGCGGCAGAGGGTAACGAAGAGCAGCGTCACCTGTCCGCAATCGCCGTGGCGGTTGTCGAGCACATATTCGGGGATGTTGTCGATGGTAGAGTACTCGCGCGCAGAGGCCCAGGGGAAGTGATGATCTATCCACTGGAAGATGCGGCGGGCCTTGAGGAAGGGGTTGTCTTCGCCTTCTGCCAATTTGTCAGCCAGCTGGCGCAGGCGGGGCGTGAAGATGATGTGGCGGTCGCGCTCGGACGTGTAGCGTCGGTAAAGCTCCGTCGTGGTGTCGTAGGGGCGGACGTCGGAGGGACGGATGTCATGCCACTCACCATAAGAGGTGTACTCGAACGTCTCCGAAAAGACGGTGGGCTCTCCGCTCACCGCCCGCTTCTCCATGTAGAGGGTACTATGGGCCGTGCCTTCGGTCGTGAGCGTGTACGAAGGCTCGCTGACCGAGATGAGCTTCACGTCCTGCTGGCGGGGTACGTCCGTGCGGGGGAAAGGCAACCAGCAACGCACCACCTCGCCCGCCGGCACGGCATTGGTGTCGACCGTCACCCGATAGGTGACACGCATGCGCTTGGGTGCCGCCAGGCAGGAGTCGCCCCGTCCGTCGGTAGCGGCCAAGATTTCAGGCAGGTTCTCGGCATTCACACGGTCGCTGGTGCTCACCTGCTCGCCTTCCTTGGCCAGCTTCGCCTCGCGGCACAGGGAGTCGAGGCGGAAGAGATTGGGGCCCGCGTTGCGGAAGTAGCGCTTCTCGCCGTCGATCGTCATGCACTCCAGCGCGCCCGTCTTCTCCCATTGGCGCATCTGTTCGTCGGTCACGTCGGGCAGGTAGCGGCGGATGTATTCCTTCACTTGGGCCTCGGTCAGGCAGAAATCCATCGCCAGCCGATGGCGCAAGTCTTCTTCCCACGAGTAGGAGGCGCTGGAAGCCTTGCGGTTGCAAGCCGAGAAGGCCATCAGAAACAGAATCAGGTAAAGCAGGTTCTTCATACATTCAATGGAAAATGGAGAATTGAAAATGGAAAATGAACACACGCACACGGCTATTCTTCAATTCTCAATTCTCAATTATCAATTATTAATCACTACCCCGATGCCTGGCAGGTCGGGCAAGGTAATCTTCCCCTTGACCACCTCCATGCCCCGGAAGCGGTCGTTGGCTATGAGCAGATTGCCGTCGAGGTCGGCAAAATCGACCGCGGGCGAGAGTTGGGCGGCCGCCGAACAGGCGCACGAAGTCTCCGTCATGCAACCCACCATCACCTTCATGTCGAGCGCGCGCGCCAGGTTGAGCATCTTCCACGCCTCGCGCATGCCCGTACACTTCATCAGCTTGATGTTGATGCCCGTATAGGCGCCCTTCAGCGCAGGTACATCCTTCAGGCGCTGGACGCCCTCGTCGGCAAAGATAGGCAGAGGGCTCTGCTGGGTAATCCAGGCGATGTCGTCTATCCGCTCCTTGGGCATGGGTTGCTCCACCATGACGATGCCCTGCTCCTTGAGCCAGTGTATCATGTCGAGGGCATGCTGGCGGTCGGTCCACCCCTGATTGGCGTCCACGGCAATGGGCAGGGACGTGACCGAACGGATGGTCTCGATCATCTCCTTGTCGTTGCTGCCTCCGAGCTTCACCTTGAGGATGTTGAAGCGCTCGGCACATTCCTTGGTCTTCTCGCGCACCACCTCGGGCGTATCGATGCCGATGGTGAAGGTGGTCGACGGAGCCTTTTCCTTGTCCAGCCCCCATATTTTGTACCAAGGTGCCTGCAGGAGTTTGCCCACGAGGTCGTGCAGGGCGATGTCTACGGCCGCCTTAGCCGCCGCGTCACCCTCCGACAGGCCGTCGACGTAAGCTAGAATGTCCTCCAACTGGAAGGGGTCGGAGAACTGGCCGATGGTGTCCTGCACCTTCTTCAGGAAGGCCATCACGCTGTCCATCGTGCCCAGCTCCTTCTGGAGGTAGGGCGGCATGGAGGCTTCACCATAGCCGATGATACCGTCGTACTCCAGTTCTACCTGCACGTCGGGCGTGGTGCTGCGCGAGTAGGTGGCCACGGTAAAGACGTGGCGCAACTTCAGCTCGTAGGCGAAGAAGCGCAACTTCATCTGCGCCCGCACCCCGCTCTTTCTGTTCACATTGAACCAGGCGCCGCGCTTCTTGCCGGCCCCCAAGGCTTCGTTTATCATCAGGCCCGAACCCAGCGTGGCAAGTGCCGCCGTCTTCAGGAATGTTCGTCTGTCTTGCATCGTATCTTTCTTTTTATCCAAGTTTCAGAATCGCTTCTGCCCCCACCCCGACTCTCCTCGGAAAAGCAATGCTTTCGGGAGGAGAAAACGGTGCTTTGCGAAGGCGAAAGCAGTGTTTTCCTGCTCACCACCGATAGTAGGGGTTCTTGTCCGTCGTGTTCAGCCCCTTCTCCTTATTAATAGATGGAAGCACGCGTGTGGCGAAAAGCAGGCGCTCCAGGTTGAAGGCATCGAACCGTTCGTCCTGCGGATCGAAGCTGCTGATGCGCACATCGCCCTGCGAGTGGATGAAGCGGCGGTCGCCGATGTAGATGCCCACATGCACCACCCGCTCCTTGCGTTCGGCCGTGGCCTTGCGTCCGAAGAACACGAGGTCGCCTGGCCGGAGGTTGGAGAAGTCGGGGGCGATGTCGATGTGCTGCCCCACGTAGGCCTGCTGGGAGGCGTCGCGGGGGATGATGATGTCGTGCATGAAGAGCACCGTCCGCACGAAACCGCTACAATCCATGCCCTTCGACGAGGTGCCCGCCCAGAGATAGGGCACCCCCATCAGCGTATGGGCCGTGCGGATGATGCTGGCGGCATCCTGCTTCAGGTTCTTGCGCCACTCGCGTTCGGGCAGGGCGACGGATTTCTCCACATAACCGCGGCGGCCGTCGGGATAGGACACGCGGTAGAAGTCTCCCTCGGCGCCTTCCAGCTTCAGGCGGTTGCCCGCCACGACGTCGGACACCGTCTGCGAGCGTCGGTCGGGTTGGGAGTAGACGAAGGCGTAGTGCGAGGTGACGACTACCTTCTCCGCCCGATTCCAGGCCGTGAGCTCCTTGCGGGTGACGGGCAGGACGCTGACGCGATGCACCCACGCGATGTAGTCGTCGGGCGTCTGGATGCGATACCACCCGTTGCGCTCGAGCACACGCACAGGCATGCCCAGCAGGGCTTGCGTCGTCATCTCCGACGAATAGTCGGGCTCCACACGCAAGCTGGCCACAGAGAGGTTGATGATGCCGTAGGTCTTTCCCTCCAGTCCCTCTTCGTCGGGCAGCAGGCGAAGGCTGTCCACCGCCTCATAGCCGCGGGCCTCGAGGGTAGAAAGCAGTTCGGCCTTGGCTTCGGCCGAGGTGGTGACGCCACGCAACAACAACTTCTTCGCACCCGTCAGGGAACATTCCACATCGAAGAGGGCCACCCGCCTGTCGGGCGCATAGCGTGCCTTCAGGGTGCGGCCGATGGCTTTCACCTCGTCGGGCACGGCCTCTTCCTGCGCCCCCAAGGCCGACCAGGGGAGTAAAGATAGTGCGAAGAATGCCGCAAGGGCCAGTAGTCTGTCCATATCGTCGTTTGTTTTTTGTTTCTAAAAAGTCCAATCTGATGAGCAAATCTACGAATTATTTCCATAAAGCCTGCATTATTGCCACGAAAATCGTACCTTTGTCCCCCATAAGCAGTTGGCCGGTCTGTCGCTTGCACTCCGCGTGCATGAGGAAAGTCCGGGCAACACAGAGCATTCCACTTCCTAACAGAAAGCTGTCCGCGAGGGTAGAGTAACGCAGAAGAAAACAACCGCCACAATCTTCGGATTGCGGTAAGGGTGAGAAGGCGGGGTAAGAGCCCACCAGTCTTGTGGCGACACAAGGGCTGTGCGTCTTGGGAGTTGTAAGGTCATGTAAACCGACGCCAGGAGAGCTGCTCGTTCCATGTCGGAGGGTAGACCGCTAAAGCTCGTATGGTGACATGCGGCTCAGATAAATGACAGACACCTTGCCCCTCGGGGTGAGGCACAGAACCCGGCTTACAGGCCAACTGCTTTTTCTTTGTTTTCTATACTTATATGTATACGCTGCCATGAACCAACGAATCGCAAGACTTTGGAAATTTCTCACCGATGACATCTGGCGCATCACGGAAGACGAGGTGAACAAAACGACCTTCTCCGTCTACACCGTCATCAAGACCATCTACCTCTGCATCACCCGCTTCACCAAGGACCGCCTGGCCAACAAGGCCGCCGCCCTGACCTACAGCACGTTGTTTGCCCTCATCCCCATCCTGGCCGTGGTCTTTGCCATCGCGCGCGGCTTCGGCTTCGACAACGTGATAGAGCATGAAATCCTGACGGGCTTCGGCGGGCTGAACGAGACGAGCAGCGCCATTCTGAACATTGTCAACACCTACCTGTCGCAGACGAAGAACGGTATCTTCATCGGCGTAGGTCTCATCATGTTGCTCTGGTCGGTGCTCAACCTGATCAACAACATGGAGGTGACCTTCAACCGCATCTGGCAGGTGAAGAAGGCGCGGAGCGTGTACCGCCGCATCACCGACTACTTCTCCATGCTGCTCCTCATCCCCATCCTGCTGGTGCTCTCGGGCGGTCTGTCCATCTTCATGAGCACCATGCTGAAGAACATAGAAGACTTCACCCTGCTGGCTCCTCTGGGCAAGTTCCTGGTGCGCCTCATCCCCTATGTACTGACGTGGTTCATGTTCACAGGCCTCTACATCTTCATGCCCAACACGAAGGTGAAGTTCAAGCATGCGCTCATATCGGGCATTCTGGCAGGTACTGCCTATCAGGCCTTCCAGTTCCTCTACATCAGCGGCCAGTTGTGGGTGTCGCGCTACAACGCCATCTACGGTAGTTTCGCCGCCCTCCCCCTGCTCCTCCTCTGGCTTCAGATATCATGGACCATCTGCCTCTTCGGCGCCGAGCTCACCTATGCGGGGCAGAACATCAGCAACTTCAGCTTCGACAAGGATACGCGCAACATCAGC
>UMJL01034581.1_pt1 | contig 10353 bp, 9 predicted proteins | sample 1966071 | NCBI WGS metagenome assembly UMJL01 (sample SAMEA4836148, study PRJEB28245) | human gut metagenome | biome: gut microbiome; material: fecal sample | place: Denmark | collected 2008
GGCTACAAAGCCGGCTAAAAACAGTTGGGTCCCCAGGATCATACAAACCAAAGAAATATAAAAATAGGGATTATCGGTTACCAAACGGGCCCTGATCCCTTGTGAAAGACAGATCAGTTTATCTATACCGATCCAGCCGGCTGCACAAAACCCGATGATAAACAGCAAGGTTCCTATAGCCCCGAACAGATGCATCGGTTTTTTGGCAAAACGGGTAATAAAGGTGATAGACAACAAATCCAGCATTCCATTGATAAATCGGTTTAAACCGCCGAATTTGGTTACTCCGTATTTCCGTGCCCGGTGCTGTACGACCTTTTCTCCGATTTTAGTGAAACCGGCTTGTTGGGCCAGGATCGGGATATAGCGGTGCATTTCTCCGTATACTTCGATGCTTTTCACAACTTTATTCTTGTAAGCTTTGAGCCCACAGTTGAAATCGTGCAGATGGATCCCTGAAAATTTCCGGGCAGTTGCATTGAATAATTTGGTGGGTATTGTCTTTGATTTCGGATCGAATCTTTTTTTCTTCCAACCGGAAACCATGTCGTAATCTTCGGACATGATCATTTGATAAAGAGCCGGTATTTCGTCCGGGCTATCCTGCATATCGGCGTCCATCGTAATGACAACATCTCCTTGGGCATTCTGGAACCCGCAGTGTAAGGCTGCGGATTTACCGTAATTCCGCCGGAATTTTATGGCACGGATATGTTTGTTTTGGGTAGAAAGGGTTTCGATGAGTGCCCAGGAATTATCGCTACTGCCATCGTCTACCATGATGATTTCATACGTAAAATGATTCGCTGCCATGACCCGTTCGATCCAGGCTGTTAGTTCCGGCAGAGATTCGTCTTCATTATATAACGGTATAACGACTGATATGTCCATGGTCTGAAAATTACGGTTAAATAAATTCATTTTTTCGGGTGCGCCTGAGTAATCCTGCCAGGAGCAAGGAGAAAATAAATCCGGTGAATATTTTATTGAATGTTTCTGCAAAGGCAATTGTAGCAGGCGTTGTAAACGCTTTTAACATCGAGATCATATTTTCGGTGAAAGCCGAATCCGAATATACCTCTTTGAACGTCGTTTCTATCGAAGTCAGATAATTCTCCAGTAATTCCGGATGGTGACGATAGAGATAGAATACAAAGCATCCGTAGATGACCGAGGCTACAGCGATCAGATAGGTACAAGCGCCCAGTGCTTTCCCGTAAGACAGACAATTATCCGGCAATTCGTCCCGGTATTTACGAACTCCGATAAATGCTCCGACGATGGAGAGCAGCAGGATCACATTGTTCAATTGCGGATTGAGACTGACTCCCCGTCCTGAACGGTAGTAGGCATAAGCTACAGCAATAAAACTCAGTCCGACGAATAAACCGAACAGGGTATTTTGTGAAAAAAAATTCTTTTTCTTCGAAGGTTCCATGTATTTTTCTTTATCCTTACAATAAATCGGCTTGTTTACGCAGATAGATCTTTTCTCCTTCTGTCAGCGGACTGTCGGCCGACAGGTAGTTGAACCTGCAAAGATTTTTGAGCCGTACTCCGTATTGCTGTGAGATGCTGTACATAGTATCTCCGGCTTTTACACGGTGGAATTCGTATCCCCGTGCCGCTTTGCTCTTTTTCTTTTTCAGGAAGACCAATTGACCGGGGTCCAGGGTACTGCTGGATTTGTCGTTGTATTGTAATAATTTTTTGAGTTTGATTCCGTAATAGCCGGCAATTTTTTCAAAAGAATCGCCCGGCATCGTTTCTATACAGATAATGCCATTGCGCATTTCTTCGCGGTTACGGTAGTTGGTATTACTCGGGTGGTCCTGGGGTGCTACACTTTGGGCAAATTCTTCTGCAGTGATCGTCGGTGGTGTACCCGGCCTTTTAATCGAACGGTCGAATTTGTATAATGCTTCTTCTTCGATGATTTTAATCAGCATATTGGCATATTGCGGGTTGGTCGCATATCCGGCGGCTTTCAACCCCTTCGCCCAGGCTTTATAATCTGTAGTAGGAATACTGAATAAACCGGCGTAACGGGGACGGCTGGTCAGAAAATCACTGTGATCGATCCACGATTGTTCGATATTTTTATATTTCCGGAAACATTCGTCCCGGGTGTCGTCGTCCATGGTATACGTATCGCCGTTCCAGGTTTCGTGGCATTTGATCCCGAAATGGTTATTGGCATTGACGGCTAGTTCCGATTCGCCGCAACCGGATTCGAGAATACCTTGTGCAAGCGTGATACTGGCCGGAATTCCGGTCCGTTCCATTTCACGGATAGCTATATGTTTGTATTTGCGGATAAACTCTTTACGTTTGTCTGCCATAACATTAAAGCTGATGAGCAACAGACTAAACAATACCAATACTTTCATACTCTTTTTCATAACACTCACTCGTTGGCTTCAGGCATTTACCTTGCAAAAGATAAATGCTGATTTTTCAATTTCCGGTTTATAATTATTCTGTATCTTAGGGGGGTAAAAATAGTAAAAAATAGTGATGGATAAAAGAGAACTGAAAATAGATTATTTTGTGTGCCGGAATTCAGTGCCCGCAGGCTATGAGGAATTGTATGAAAAAGCTCTGGTTGCTGCAGGGAAAGCTTATTGCATCTATTCCGATTTTGCTGTCGGAGCGGCTGTTTTGCTGGAGGACGGAACGATCGTTTTAGGCAATAATCAGGAAAATGTGGCTTATCCCAGTGGACTGTGTGCAGAACGGACGGCTTTGTTTTATGCTAATGCTACTTATCCGAACGTTCCGGTCAAGGCATTGGCTATTGCAGCTTGTTTTAAAGGGCGTCCCAGGAAAGAGACCGTTTCTCCTTGCGGGGCTTGCCGGCAGGTGATGGCGGAAGTGATCCGGCGTTACGGTCGGGATTTCGATGTACTGATGATAGGTGAAGGTGAAACGGTGGTGATAAAAGCCTCTTCCTTGTTGCCTTTTAGTTTTGAATATATTGGCTGATCCGGTAACCGGGGCTGAAGTTTTTACACCGCCTCTACCTGAATTTTTCCTTTCGGGGTAGGAGTAAATACCAGGCGTTTGTGCAGAAGGGTTTGGGTGTTGAAATCGATCACCAAAGCCGGATCGATGGTTTTCCCGTTTACCCGGATTTCAAAATGTACGTGGTCGGTGGTGGCCCGGCCTGTTTCGCCGGTAATAGAAACCGGAGTACCTGCTTTCACATGATCGCCCGAACGGACCAGGTGTTTGGAATTATGGGCGTATACCGTTTCCAGGCCGTTGTAATGACGCACGACGACTACATTGCCATAACCCCGGCTCCAACCTGTCATTCTGACGATTCCGTCGAAAGCTGCCAGAACGGTGTCCCGACGATTGATTTTCAGGTCCATGCCGGTATGATTTCTTCCATTCCGTCGTCCATAAGGAGATAATACCCTTCCACCGGGCAGGGGAAAAACAAAAGCACCGTCTTCCAGGTCGGCCAGGTCTAATACCAATTCGGGCTGGCGGACGAAAAATTGATCGTCTGCATAACCGACCATCGTTTTTTCGATCCGGTTAAAAGAATCCCGGACTTCTGGTTTCGGTTCGAAGAATTCGACGGGCTCCGCTTTATAAAAAGCATATTCGATCGGAGAAGTTGCTAAAAGACTGTCTGGGATAGTAAATACAGGAACAGGGGTATAAGTTAACTGAGTGGGAATTGTGGCTTGACGTGAACAAGAATAAAATCCTGCCAAACTCAAAATAACAGCAACCAGTGCTCTGTTGTGCAATCTCATACTGTATCTTTTTGGTGAATATTAAGTTAGAAATGATTGTTTTTACCATTAAAAAGACAAATCAGATCATTCCTAAAACGCAAAGATAATTGAAAAGTTTCAAAACCTACTGATTGTCTATAGATTACAACTTTATTTAACATGTTAACGTTTTCTGTTAAAGCATTGTTTTCGTTGCTTTTACCTGTTTATTTTTAATGAATTGAAGTTATTTGTACTACCTTTGTGCCCACTTTTAAATTAGGAAAAACGGGTTCGGATTTTAATAAATCGACTATGGAATGGATAAATAGTATATTGATAGAACACAGTGTCATACAAGCTGTTGTTGTGATTGCTATGATCTCGGCTTTAGGATTGGCTTTGGGAAAGATCAGCGTCTACGGGGTTTCGCTTGGGGTTACTTTTGTCTTTTTTGTTGGAATTGCGGCCGGACATTTCGGCTTATCGATAGATCCCCAAATGTTGAATTATGCCGAGAGTTTCGGATTGATTATTTTTGTTTATGCTTTGGGATTGCAGGTCGGACCTGGTTTTTTCGGTTCGTTCCGGAAGGGAGGTATGACATTGAATATGCTTGCATTTGCTGTGATCCTGGTGGGCACGGCAATGACTTTGGGCCTTCATGTGGTGACAGGCGTGTCGTTGCCCGATATGGTAGGTATATTGAGTGGTGCTGTGACCAATACCCCTGCTTTGGGGGCTGCACAGCAAACTTTGAAGCAGATGCATATCGATGCGGCTGATCCTGCTTTAGGGTGTGCGGTGACCTATCCTTTAGGAGTGGTCGGTGTCATTCTGGCGGTTATCGTATTGCGTAAGATGTTTCCTCGCCGGACGGCAGAAATCGTTGTGGCAGAAGATAAAAGCAAGCACACTTTTATTGCCGGTTTTGAAGTCCGCAATCCCGGAATTTTTGGGAAGAATGTAAAAGAAGTAGCTCACCTTGCGGCACATCGATTTGTTATTTCACGCTTATGGCGCGATGGGAAAGTGACGATCCCTACTTCCGATACGGTATTGCTCGAAGGAGACCATCTGTTGGTGATTACCACCGAGGCTGAGGAAGAATCGTTGCGTATCCTTTTCGGTGAAGAGGAAAAGGTGGATTGGAATAAAAAGGATATCGACTGGAATGCCATCGATAGCCAGTTGGTTTCCCAGCGTATTGTCGTGAGCCGTTCGGAGATCAATGGAAAGAAATTGGGATCCTTACGTTTGCGTAATCATTATGGTATCAATATCACCCGTATATACCGGGCTGGGGTACAGTTGTTGGCAACTCCCGGGCTGGTGCTGCAATTGGGAGATAAATTGACTGTTGTGGGCGAAGCTGCTGCTATCAGCAATGTGGAGAAAGTGTTGGGAAACCGTATTATCAGTCTCAAAGAACCGAATCTGATCGCCGTATTTGTGGGGATTGTGTTGGGCTTGGCCGTCGGAGCTATTCCTTTTTCTATCCCCGGAGTCAGTTTTCCTGTCCGTTTGGGAATTGCAGGCGGACCGATTATCGTCGGGATTCTGATGGGAGCGTTCGGACCGCGTTTGCATATGATTACCTATACGACCCGGAGCGCCAATCTGATGCTTCGGGGATTGGGACTTTCCATTTATCTGGCTTGTCTGGGATTGGATGCCGGAGTACATTTCTTTGAGACGGTATTTCGTCCCGAAGGATTGTTGTGGGTAGCTTTGGGATTTGCGATCACTTTTGTACCCGTTGTCCTGGTGGCCGTTGTAGCTTTGAAATTGATGAAGATAGATTTCGGTTCCCTGGCAGGGATGTTGTGTGGAAGTATGGCCAATCCGATGGCGTTGAATTATGTCAATGCGACTGTCGAGGGAGATAATCCGGCCGTATCTTATGCGACGGTATACCCGTTGTCCATGTTTATACGTGTGATTTTTGCCCAGTTGATCTTAATGTTTTTTTTATAGGTTGGTTCCGGGGGCGATGTTTTCGTCCGGTACGATAATCGACGGTACGGCATCGATGTTGTATTGTTTCACCACTTCACACTTCCATCCTTTCAGCGAAGAGACATGCGTCCGCAGCATTCCGTCCTTCTTGATAGCCTGCACCTAGGGTGCCTTACGTTCGTCCAACGATACGCTGACAATGGCAAGACCTTTGTCTTTGAAGTCGTTATAAAGTTTCACCATGTTGGGATTTTCCATGCGGCACCGTCGCGCGTCAGCGTGGCGGTATACTCCTCACCCGGTTCAAGCATCATGGTGAAGCCACCTGCATATCCTTCAATCACGAGATGTGCCACCACTGCCTCGTCCAGGGTGACACGGAGCTCGAATTTCCTGCCGGCGATGACTGTCCTTGCAGAAAAAAATAATTTGTTCGGCTTCCGGATAGCGGAAACTATCGGTCTCCCTTTTCGGAAGGTTTTATGACTTATCGTTACGGTTAAAAGGAAGAAATCGTATGAGTATTTTTTGAATACCCCCCCTTTTTGTATTGTGATGCGTATTATAATGGAAAGGATGCAGATTTTGGGTGAAAGTACGTCCCTTCTATGTGGCAGTCGACGGCATAACCATCAAAGTGTTGGGAGTCTCTTTTAACATCAGAGCATACGAAAATGATACAAAAGTAACCTTGATTGAGGGGAAAATAGCCGCCCCAGCCAACGGCAAAGGATACACCCTGACACCGGGCAAACAGTTAAAGCGCGGCAAGACTTTGGGAGGTGTGGGTATCCGGACGGTAGATCCGACAGAAATCATAGCTTGGACAAAAGGATATTATGTATTCAAAAAATCAAGGCTGCAAGAAGTGGTAAGCACCTTGCAAAACTGGATGGAGTCACCTTCATGATGACCAGCGAAATCAGCCGCACCACCACCTATACGGGAGTGGTCAACAAATAAGAGGAGCTGGAAGTGTTTCTCCGCCGTCTGGAAGAGGTCTCCAACGTCAGATGCAGTCGGTATTGGAAAGGTAATTATATAACAATATATTAAACAATAAAATCATAGATTATTAATTAAAATCATTAAGTATGAAAAAATGGATCACGCTAAGCTTATGCTTGCTTATGTCCGCCTTCGCGTTTGGACAGTCTGAAAATAACGAAGAACAGCCATTCAAAGGCTATGAAATCAGCGGTTACATCACCGGCAAATATATTGGCAAAGTATACCTTGTAAAGGAAGACGGGATGCACGGACCGCAGACAAAGGTTGACAGCTGCGAAGTGAAAGAAGGACGTTTCCAATTCAAGGGTGACACCGTACCCGAATATTCCGTCATTTATTTTATCCAAAGTCAAGATGGACAGTTGGCTCCGATCTTCCTGGAAGAAGGACGCATGAATATCACCATGCGCGCCGACTATTTCCTGGGTTCCGTAACCAAAGGCACCGTCAACAACAATCTGTGGTCACTTCATCAATTGCAGACGAGATACTGGGTGGACAGCATGCTGCTGGCTTCCAACACCCACTACATGCGTTACGGACGCGGAAGCTATGAAGTGGAAGACAGCTTGTTCAAATTCCGTACACGCGAGCAAAACAGCAAAAAGCTGAACATGGAGAAATACATGGCAAAATTCTACAACGACCAGGCTTTTGCTCCGTTCATCATGCTGTTCGAGATGACAAACGAACTGTCATTGGACGAACTGAAGGAATTGCGCGGACAGTTGGACGAGAAACTCAACAACCACCCGTACACCAAAGAACTGGACGAAATCATCGCCAACAAAGAGTTCAAGGTGGGTGTAGAGGCTCCTGAATTTTCCATCAAAGGGATGAACGGCGAAGAAATCGAACTGAAAAACTATGCAGGCAAATATGTATTGCTCGACTTCTGGGCTTCTTGGTGCGGACCGTGCCGCAATGAAATGCCGAATGTTGTAAAACTGTACAAAGAGTGTAAAGGAAAAGATTTCGAAATCATCGGTATCTCTCTGGACCAGAAGCCGGAACCGTGGAAAAAGGCTGTGAAAGATCTGAAGATGACCTGGCCGCAGGCTTGCGACTTCCAGGTATGGTACGGGCCGGTGGCACGCAAATACAACCTTTCTGCCGTACCCTACACCGTACTGATTAATCCGGAAGGAAAAATCGAAGCCCTGAACCTGCGCGGGGAAGAGTTGATCGACACCATCAAGACTGCATTGAAAAACAAGAAATAATCAAAAGATGAAAAAAATATTGGTTACCATGCTTGTATGCCTGCTATTTGCAGGTGTACAAGCTCAAAAAACAGCAAAAATCAGCGCTACAGCTGTAGGATACACCGGAAAAGTAGTGGATTTCGAATTCATCGACAATCCTGCCAACAACCAGCAATTCCCTTTCAAAGACAACCAATTGATGGAATTTGAAGTGGAATTGAAAGAACCCAGCCTGATGAAAGTAAACGCATGGTTGTGGATGATTGTATGCCCCGGAGACGAGATTGAAATGGCTATCCAATTTCAGGGAAAAAACTACAAGCACGTAGAATTCCAAGGAACTCCGTCGGCTGTTGCATTGAACTCTGCCATCCGTGACGGACGCATGGTGCGAATTAACGACCATTACAAGACCAACCCGTTGGCAGCTGTTGTAACACAGGTACCTGCCAAGACCTATTATGAAGCATGCTTGAGAAACTGGAAAAAAGAGCAGGAGATTTTAGAGGGAGTACGTGGAAAAGTAGATGAATTCGCATTCAACTATATCTATGCAGAACTGGAAGGGATGTACATGGACAATCTCGTAAAATATCCGTTTATCGTATCTGACGTAAACAAAAAACCGCTTCAGGAATGTACACCGGAAGGCTACTGGAGCATCTTGGACAACTACCAGATTAAAAGCGACAAAGCATCATTGAAAAGCTACGCATACATCGGATGGCTGATTGACTATCTGGAATACCAGGAAAGACGCGAGGCATACAAAGCCGGCAAAGAGTACAGTCCTGCCGGAAACATGGAAGAACTTTACAACAAGTTGGCAAAAGCTTACGAAGGAGATACCCGGGATGCCGTGCTTTATCTGTTCCTGTACAACGCTATCTCCGGCCAAAAGGATTTTGACGTAATCAAAAAACTGAGCAAGGATTATTTCAAAAAATACAACAAAGACAAGAGATTCAAGAAAGAATTGACTGAAATGCAAAAATAATGCTACTTAAAAATCTAACAATTATGCAGAAAAATCACTTACTACACGGAGTGTTTGCCTGTCGTTTCCTGATGGTTGCTCTGTGCATGTTGCTTTTTACAGGCAGCCTGCATGCAGCCGGAGACGAAGACTACCAGCGGAAAAAGATTTCCGTACAGGCTACAAACGAAACCATCGAGCAAGTTTTGGACAAAATCAGTAAATCGGCTGACGTACGATTCTTCTACAACCATTCAGCATTAGATTTTTCCAAGAAAATCACACTAAATCTTAAAGACATTGAACTTCGGGAGGCTGTCAGCAAAGTATTGCAGGGCCAGAAAGTAGAGATTGAATACCAACCGAATCACACCATCGTATTGCGTCCTCAACGCATACCTGATGGTATCACCTCTATCAATATCAGCGGTAAAATCGTAGATGCCAGCAACAACGAGCCTCTGATCGGTGCCAGTGTCGTACTGAAAGAGCAAAGAGGAGTAGGTGTCGTTACTGATATCGACGGAAATTTCCGTATCAGCGTACCTGAAGGAGGAGCCAGCGCACTTGTTATCAGCTATGTCGGCTATGAAGGAGAAGAACTTGCCATCAACGGCAACGGCGACATGAAAGACCTGACCATCAAGATGACTCCTGCTTCAGTAGAAATGGAAGGCGTTGTGGTAACCGGTATGGCTCCGCGTAAATCAGAGAGCTTCACCGGTAGCTACGTATCAGTGAAAGGTGAAGAGCTGAAAAAATTAAGCCCGAACAACCTGTTACAGGCATTGCAATTCTTCGATCCAAGTTTCCGTATCGTAGAAAACAACTCTCGTGGTTCCGACCCGAACGCCATGCCAGAATTCCAGATGCGCGGTAATGCACAGATTGGAGATTTCTCCAATTCATCCATGAACATGTTGGTGGGTAACTATTCCAATCAGCCGAACATGCCTTTGTTTGTATTGGACGGATTTGAAACCACCCTGCAGAAAATCGTTGACCTTGACCCGGAGCGCGTAGCTTCCATCACTATTTTGAAAGACGCATCTGCAACCGCTATTTACGGTTCGCGTGCAGCCAACGGAGTTGTGGTATTTGAAACCAAAAAACCGCTACCGGGCGCATTGAACGTAACTTACTCTACCAACGTTGGTATCACTGCTCCAGACTTCTCCAGCTACAACCTGATGGATGCTGCAGAAAAATTGCAATTTGAATACGATGCCGGACTTTTCACTCACGATGAAAATGGAAATCCTTTAGGCAACACCCAGTTAGCCTCACTACAGAACTATTACAACCACTATAAACGTGAAATCGCCCGTGGCGTAGACACCTATTGGTTGTCCGAACCTGTACGTACCGCCGTTACCCACCGCCACACCTTGAGCGTTGACGGAGGAGACGAAGCGTTGCGTTATAGTTTGAACTTAAATTACGGAAACGAGCCGGGAGTCATGAAAGAATC
>UMJL01020352.1_pt1 | contig 10306 bp, 6 predicted proteins | sample 1966071 | NCBI WGS metagenome assembly UMJL01 (sample SAMEA4836148, study PRJEB28245) | human gut metagenome | biome: gut microbiome; material: fecal sample | place: Denmark | collected 2008
GCCCACTGCAGCCGGGCCGCGGCCACCTTGTGCTCCTCCCGGGCCTGGAAGAGTTTGTTGCGCATCTCGGCGGCCATCGTCACCGACATGTTGCGTTCGAGCTGCGTGATGTCGCCCTGCTCGTAGCGCAGTTCGCTCGTGCGCGAGAGTTCGGCGGCCAGATCGTTCTGATCGGCGTAGAGGCGGCAGAGATCCTGCGTGTAGAGGTAGTAGGACCAGGCGCGCTTGACCTCGGCGACGATCTCGCGCCGCACGAGTTCGAGGTAGTGGCCGCCGGTTTCGGTCTGACGGCGGATGAGGGCATTCTGGTAGAAGGGGGTCAGCAGCGATCCGACCGACTGTGTGATGCTGATTTCGCGGTCGTTGCGCTCCGTGCCGTTGAGCTGTCCGAAGGAGTAGTCGACCGTCGTGGGGCCCAGCTCCCACGATTCGCCGCGCATGGCGCGGGTGCGTTCGATCGAGGCCTCGGCCGACTTGATCCGCGGATGGTTGTCGAGGGCCATGGCCACGGCCTCGTCGAGCGTCACGGGCTGCTGGCTGTGGCCGTCGAGCGGCAGCAGCAGGGCCAGCGGCAGCAGTACGACGGGGAGGAATCGCCGGAAGAGGGGCCGGCGGGTGAGCGTGGCGGCCATGCCGACCAGCTTGTAGAAGACCGGCACGACGAAGAGCGTCAGGAGCGTCGAGACGAAGAGTCCGCCGATGACGACGGTGGCCAGCGGGCGCTGGACCTCGGCGCCGGCCGACGTGGCGACGGCCATCGGGACGAATCCCAGCGAGGCGACCAGTCCGGTGAGGAAGACCGGACGCAGCAGGTGGTGCGTGCCGCGGGCGATGATGCGGCGCGTCGAGAGGGGATAGGGAGTCATGTCACGCAGGGCGTTGAAGTGGTTGATCATCAGGATACCGTTGAGGACCGCTACGCCGAACAGGGCGATGAACCCGACGCCGGCCGAGATGCTGAACGGCAGGCCGCGCAGCCAGAGGGCCAGGATGCCGCCGATGATCGACAGCGGCACGGTCGAGAAGACCACCAGCGTGTAGGTCACGCTCTTGAAGGCGAAGAAGAGCAGCAGCAGGATCAGCAGCAGGGCCACCGGGATCACGACGAGCAGCGTGCGGATGGCGTTCTGCAGGTTTTCGAACTGGCCGCCGTATTCGAAGTAGTAGCCGGGTTTGAGCGAGACGTTGCGGTCGAGTGTCTCGCGGATCCGGGCCACGACCTGCTGGATGTCGGCGTCGCGGACGTTCACGCCGATCACCACGCGGCGTTTCGTGGCGTCGCGGTTGATCTGCAGCGGGCCGTTGACCAGGTCGATCGTCGCCACCTCGCTCACCGGGATCTGGATCCCGTCGGAGGTGCGGATGAAGAGGCGGTCGAGGTTCAGGTCGGCCACCTTCCGCTGGTCGAGCCGCACGACCAGATCGAACCGTCGTTCGTTTTCGAAGACCGTGCCGGCCGTCTCGCCGGCGTAGGCCGAGCGGATGATGCTGTTGAGCTCCTCGATGTTGATGCCGTAGCGGGCGATCTTGGCGCGGTTGTAGTTGACGACCAGCTGCGGGAGGCCCATCGCCTGCTCGACCAGCACGTCCGAGGCGCCGGGCACCTGCTCGACGTAGCGGGCCGCCTCCTTGGCCTTGGCGTAGAGTTCGGCCATATCCTCGCCGTAGAGCTTGATGGCGATATCGGCCTTGGCGCCGGTCATCAGCTCGTTGAAACGCAGCTGGATGGGCTGGCTGAAGTTGAACTCCGCGCCCGAAAGGGTATCGAGCGCCGCCTTCATCTTCTCGACCATCTCGGCGCGCGACGAGGCGCTGGTCCACTCCTCGAAGGGCTTCATGACGATCATCACGTCGGCATCCTCGACGGCCATCGGGTCGGTCGGCACCTCGGCCGTACCGATCTTCGCCACGACGTGCCGGATCTCGGGGAAGTTCTCCAGCAGGATCTTTTCGGCCCGCTCCGAGATGGCGATGCTCTGCGTCAGGGAGCTGCCGGCCGGGAGGGTCATCTGCATGGCGAAGTCCCCCTCGTCGAGCGTCGGGATGAACTCGGCGCCGAGCCGCGTGAAGAGCATCAGGCTGCCCGCGAAGGCGGCCACGGCCACGGCAACCGTCGCCCAGCTGAAGCGCAGGCAGACGGCCAGACAACGCTGGTAGATGCGGTTGAGCCACGTGAAGAAGCGGTCGGCGAAGGTGGGTTTGGCGCTGATGCGGCGGCTCAGGAAGAGCGACGACATCATCGGGACGTAGGTCAGCGAGAGGAGCAGTGCGCCGATGATGCAGAAGACGAGCGTCTTGGCCATCGGGGTGAAGTACTTGCCCTCGATGCCCGTGAGGGTGAGGATCGGGAAGAAGACGATCAGGATGATGATCACGGCGAAGGTGGCCGAGCGGACGACGTTGCCGGCTCCGGCGATGATCTGTTCGTCCATCTGCCGCCGCGAGAGGGTCTGTCCGAGGTTCTGGCGGCCGTAGAGGTGGGCGAGGATCCCCTCGAGGATGACGATCGAGCCGTCGACGACGATACCGAAGTCGATGGCGCCCAGACTCATCAGGTTGGCCGAGACGCCGAAGATCCGCATGAGGATGAAGGCGAAGAGCATCGCCAGCGGGATGACCGATGCCACGATCACGCCGGCGCGGACGTTGCCCAGGAAGAGGATCAGCACCACGAAGACGATCACGGCACCCTCGATCAGGTTGCGGATCACGGTCGAGATGTTGCGGTTGACGAGCTCCGAGCGGTTCAGATAGGGGCTGATCGAGACCCCTTCGGGGAGCATCTTCTGGATCTTCTCGACGCGGGCCTCCAGCTCGCGGGTCACCACGTTGGCGTTGGCCCCCTTGAGCATCATGGCGATGCCGCCCACGCATTCGCCCTTGCCGTCGCGCGTCATGGCGCCGAAACGCTTGGCCGAGCCGAACTGGACGGTCCCCACGTCGCTGACGTGGATCGGGATGCCGCCGCGGTTGGCCACGACGATCTGCCGGATGTCGTCCAGCGACGAGATCATGCCTTCGGAGCGGATGTAGTAGGCGCGGTTGACCTTTTCGATGTAGCTGCCGCCGGTGTTCTGGTTGTTGCGGCTGAGGGCCTCGAAGACCTCGCCGATGGTGATGTTGAGCGAGTAGAGCGCATCGGGATCGACCGCCACCTCATACTGTTTGAGATAGCCGCCGAAGCTGTTGATCTCGACGATGCCCGGGATGCCCGACAGCTGCCGTTTGACGATCCAGTCCTGGATCGTGCGCAGCTCCATCGCATCGTAGCGATCCTCGTAGCCCGGGGCTACGTCGAGCGTGTACTGGTAGATCTCGCCCAGACCCGTCGTGATGGGCATCATTTCGGGCGATCCGAGTTCGGGGGGAATCTCGCCGGCGACGGTCTGGATCTGTTCGTTGATCAGCTGCCGGGCGTCGAGGATCGGCACGCTCTCCTTGAAGACGACCGTGACGACCGACAGCCCGAACCGCGAGACGGAACGGATCTCCTGGACGTTCATGATGTTGCTCATCGCCACCTCGATCGGGAAGGTGATCAGCTGCTCGACCTCCTGCGGAGCGAGCGTCGGGGAGACGGTGACGATCTGCACCTGGTTGTTGGTGATGTCCGGCACGGCGTCGACCGGAAGTGTCATCATCGAATAGATTCCTCCCGCGAGCAGAAAGAGGGTGGTCAATCCGATGAACAGTTTTTTCGTGACCGCAAAGCGGACTATTTGCTGAAACATGGTATCAGGGGAATATTGGTTCTCTTTACAAAGGTAGCGGTTCCGGTGAAAGATTGTTCGAAAATCGCAACGAAGTGTCCGTTTTGGGGGATGAACGTAACTTTTGCCGGGTTGAGGAGTCCCTTTCGGAGCGAAATCCCGATGGGGGGGAGCCCCCGATCCCGAAGAAATGCCGTGCGTCGGTGTGCGGATTCGTCGGGCGCCGGTCGGTGGTCCGCCGGTTGTTGACCTATATATAGGTATGGCCCGGCGAAGGCTCTCCCATGGGTGGCTTGTTTGCCGGATACGTGCCCGGGATTCTCCGAAAATGGCCTCCGGATCGCTTCCGCACGGGCTTTTCTTGTTCGAATTGTATGATTTTGTAGTTGCATGGAACAAATATTTTTTTAATTTTGTGAAAAATAATCCGGACAACACCTCCCCGGCGGAGATCCTTTTCGATCCCCGTATCAGTCATAAATGATATATGCTTATGAGATTTCTTTATCCTGTCTTGATTTTGACCTTGCTCGGCATCTCCTGCTCGGAGAGCGATGAGGGGCAGAACCCGCTCAACAACAACGGGTTCAAAGAACCGGTTCCGGAAACCTTGACCTTTGACCAGGCTGTCGTGACCTACTACGGCGACGACTCCTTCTCGGGAGTCTCCGACCTCTGGACCCTTGAACTGTCGACCTCCATGTCCACCGACGAGGCGGGGGATCCCGTCGGCCCGGGCCAGCGCCTCACCGTCAGCCTCAATGCCGCAACAAACTCTTCGGCAACGCCCGATGTCCAGTTCCTGAGCGGCACCTATTACATGCCGGCCAATTCGGGAGACCTGTCGGCCGGGACGTTTAACCCCGGTTACATGACCGAACAGGATCGTCCGAACGGAGCGGTCCAGGTCCCGACCGGTAGCTTTTTCGGCGATCTGGCGGCGGGTTCCGCCCAGTTTGAGGCCGATCTGCTGCGCGAGGGAAACTGCAAGGTGACGGTCAACAGCGACGGCAGCCTCTCGGTCGAGGGCATGCTGGTCGGAACCGACTTCCTCAAGCGCATCTTTACCTACCGGGGAACTCCGCAACTGGTCGACTATTCGGCCGGAAAGGGCTCCGAGGTCCCCAACTCGAACCTCACGGACGATATCGAGCTCACCTCGCTGTCCGCCATCCGCATCGTCGACAAGGGCGACAGCTACGTCCTGGGCGACGAATCCTACCGCACCTTCGAGGTCTATCTGGCCGATGCGGGGATCGATCTCTCGCCGTCGTGGCCCTCGGGCAGCGGGGAGCTGCTGCGCATGGAGCTCTTCGTACCGTGGGATACGACCGTCGAGGCAGGGATTCCGAACGGGCTCTACTCGCTCCCAGAGGAGATTCCTCCCTATGGCGGCATCTACCGGGAAGACATCGTCCCGTTCCGCATCATTCCGGGCTATCCCGACAAGTTCACCAACAATACCGGTACGTGGTACCAGTCGCTCGACGGGGGCAAGTGGGTCGATTACGCCCGCATTACCGGCGGTTCGGTAACCGTCGAACGCCCCGACGGGCAGTACCGGATCACGGTGGATCTGACCGACTGCGATACGCCGGCCCACCACGTGCGGGCTGCGTTCTCGAAGTAGCCGCCCGGCGGCCGTTCCGGAAGGTCTTCCCCTCGGGGGAGGACCCGTATCCGTCTATTCCATGCAATGACCAAACTCTCTTAAAAACTGTTCAATATGAAAAAGATTCTATTTGCTCTGCTGGCGGCAGCCGTTGCCCTGAGCTCCTGTCAGGACGATGACGGGAACGCAAACGGAAATGAACCCAAGCCCGGACCCGGCGAAGAGGTGGAAACTTCCCAGGCGCTGGACGATCTGAAGGCCAATACGCTCGTGATGAACGGCGAGGAGACGCCTTTCGCCAAGATCTTTGTCGATGAGTACAGCGGCTATATCATGGTGACGGCCACGACCAACGCCGAGGCCGAATCGTTCGACTGGCTCGTAGACCACAATGCGGAGTATGTGCAGCTGTTGGCCATGCCGAGCCTCTTCAACCGCGAGTTCGACGTGATGACCGAGAGCGACAGCTTCTCGCTGTTCAGCACCTATGAGGCGGCTCCGATCGTCGACGGTGTGGCTCCGGGCGTTACCGAGGCGCTCGAGTCGGGGCGTGCCCGCTTCGATTTCGACGGGACGAATGCCGAAATCTTCCTCGATCTGAAGCTGGCCGACGGCCATACGATCTCGGCCCGGGCCGCCGGTACCTATGCGGGGGAGGCCGTCGAGGAGAACTACATCGAGTGCAACGGCGACAAGAAGCCCCTGCGCGCCTCGTTCTACTCGATTGAGTATGGCATGGGCATGTTCTACTTTACGCCGGCCGATGTCGAATATGCTGAAGAGATGTTCAATTTAGCAACCTATTACGTGGTTCTGTCGGTCGACGAGTCGCTGATCAACGGCCAGACGGTTGACCTCTCCGAGCCGTCGTCGAAATACTACGAAATCTACTACGTGGACAACATGACGGGTAACATGCTCTATTTTACGTCGGACGATACGGCCGGTGCTACGGGCAGCTTCTCGATCAAGCAGCTGGACACTCCCTCGTCGTTTGCCGCCGAGCTGTCGGTGAACTTCCCCGAGGGGTTCTCCGAAGAGTTCCCCGAGGCGGTCTCCGTCGCTCTGTCCTTCGAGGGTGAGAGCAAGGACATGTACGCCGAGCCCGAGAAGGCCAACGAATTCACCTACGAGGGCGAAACGATGCCGATCGAGTCGGTAGTCGTCGATACCTCTTCCGAGATGTGGACCGTATGGCTCTCGACGCAGAGCGGCGTGGATACGGTCGAGGCGATGCAGTCGGCCGATGCCGTGAAGATCACGGCGCCGGAGGAGGCCTTCTCCGGTGAGGGCGTGGGCTTCTCGACCTACAAGACGATGTCCTTTGCCTACGACGGACAGGAGTGGAACTACGCCAGCGGAGCCCTGGGTACGCTGACCGCCACGCTCGACGGAACTACGCTGACGATCGACTTTACCAACTACGACAACCTGAAGGGATACTTCAACGGCGAGGCCGTCGTGGTCAAATAATGGCTGAACGATGATGAGACGATTGTTTATTCTGCTGGGAATGGGCCTTCTGCTGGGGGGCGCGCTGAGCTTTGCGGGCTGCAGTTCGGACGACGAAGCGTCGGAGCCGGCTCCTGCTCCGACGGTGCTGGGCACCTACGAGTTCGACGGCGTGGAGTACGAGATCCTCTCGGTGAAATGCATCAACGACGGTTCCTATCTGATGTTTTCGTTCTCGCCGCTCGAAGCTTCGGCTCCGATGACGACCTACGCGGCCTTCGGAACCCGGCTCTACTGGCTCGGTGAGCAGATCGATATTCAGGAGGTGTACCACAACGACGACTATATCTTCATTTACGAGGATCCGGTTCGCTACTATTCGCAGTATCGGCGGCCGTCGGAGGGTACCTACTTCGTGCAGGACAATGGCAACGGAAACTATACGGTTCGGATCGATTTTACGCTGCCCGACGGAAAGCCCTTCAAGATGGATTTCACGGGCGATTTCCAGTAGCGGGAGATCGTCCCGGAGTCTTTGACACTCTCCTCTGTCCGCCGGATGCGGGCAGAGGAGTTTTTTTGCGGGTTGGTCCGTGCGTGTGGAATGTCTTCCGGGTGTCGAGGTCTGCAGGTAGGGCTCCTCTGGGGCCATTGGATACGAAAAAAGCGGAAAACCGAAGTTTTCCGCTTTGTACCCCCTCAGGGGCTCGAACCCTGGACCCCAACATTAAGAGTGTCGTGCTCTACCAACTGAGCTAAAGAGGCATCAATCATCAACTGATTGCGAGTGCAAAGATATATGTAATTTTTTTAATTTGCAAGAAAAATCAATAAACAAAAAATGGCAGGAGTGCTATCATCCTCATTCTCTTTTGCTTGCCTGTTTGGAATGTTTTCCGGTCCGTAGCTTTTGTTCTGCAATTCTCTTCGATCCGTCTTCCCGGCGGCTGTTTCTGCCGACTCCGGACCGGTCATTGGATATGAAAAAAGCGGAAAACCGAAGTTTTCCGCTTTGTACCCCCTCAGGGGCTCGAACCCTGGACCCCAACATTAAGAGTGTCGTGCTCTACCAACTGAGCTAAAGAGGCATCAATCATTAACTGATTGCGAGTGCAAAGGTAAGCATAAATTCGAAATCTCCAAAGAAAATCGTGAAAAAAATGTGAATTTTCTTCGTTGTCCCCTCTTTGTGCTTATTCCCGTTCCTGGGATTGCTCCTCCGTTTTCCCCGCTTCGCCGGTGGGCATCTTCCGGTGGGCATCTTCCGGCGGGCATTTTCCGTCGGTCTCCTCCCGGCGGCTCCGCCTCGTTCCGGGAGACTCTTCTTTCGGCGGCCTATTCGAGGTTGAGCCGGTCGCTGTTCCACTCACCCGCGGCCTCGGGATAGAGGAAGGGTCGCTGGTCGTTCATCCGCTTCATCTGCAGGTAACTCTCGTAGAGGTTGATGCCGTTCGACGAATGCGTGGCCAGCAGGAAGGCCACCACCGAGGGGTGACGTTTGGTCGTATGGTAACTGTCGGCCGTCCGTTCGAGGTAGGCCTCCAGCCAGGCGGGATCGTTCGTCGGATTTCCGCCCTTCTGCCGCGAATCGCCGCTGCGTCGCGTATTGATCGGCGCCTGGGCAATTACACAGATGCCCTGTCCGTCGCAGAACTCCAGAAACGACTCGGGAACCGGTCCCGGCAGCAGCCGGAGCGTGTTGTAGCCCTCTTCGCGCAGGGCGGCGATTTCATTCTCGGAGATGGCCGAGGCGTCGACCTCGCGGATCTGGAGCGGGGTGGGTTGCCCGTTGAGGAGCAGCAGCCCGTCGCGGGTGGCCACCTCGCGGAACCCGACGCGCAGCTCCGCAAACTCCACGTAACGCCCTTCGTACTGCGTCTTCAGCCGCAGGGTGTACTGCGTCGGCAGTTCGGGGTTCCAGAGCATGTTGCCCGGAATCCGGGCCAGGAAGCGTACCGTATCCTCCCCGCGCATCTTCAGCGTGAGATCCTTGTATCCTGCCGCGGCGTTCTCGCCCGACGGTGCGACCAGTTCGTAGTGGATGCGCGAACTCCGCGGGTTGAGGGCGTCGCTCTTGACGACAACGGCCACTTCGGCCGTGGCGTTGCCGTCCTCGCTCATGCGGGTCTGCGTCAGCACATCGCGGATGCGCATCGTCGGCTGGCTCAGAAGCCAGATGCCGCCGAGCATCGGTTCGGGATTCTCGCGCCAGCTCTCCAGCGGAGCCGTGGGCGAGGGCGTCGCCACGCGGATCTCCACCTCGTTGCGCCCCTCGTGCGTCAGTTTCGTGATGTTGAACTCCGCGGGGCAGTTGCCGTCGGCCACGTAGGCGGCCTGCGAGCCGTTGATCCAGAGTTCGTAGTCGCCCGTCGACTGCCCGATGTGGAGCAGCACCTGGCGGTTGGCCCAGGCGAAGGGAACCGTGAAGTTCGTCGTGAAGCAGTTCCCCTTTTCGTCGAGGCCCCACTCGGTCAGCCGCGTGAAGTAGCGGTTGTTGCCGCCGTCGGCCGCTTCGGCCGCCTCGGCCGAGGGGTAGACGAGCAGTTCGCCGCGCGGAAGCTCACGCCCGAAGGTGGGCTGATACTCCTGTGCGCAGAGCCCCGTGAGGGAAAAAAGCGCTATGGTTGCAAGGATCGTCCGCATAAGTTCGTATATTTGTGCTCGGTAAAGATAGGGATTTTTTTCGATACTGCGATGACCGAACTCCCCAAACTCAATTTTCCTGCCATCCGGCTTCGGGCCCGCCGTCGGGGCGAGGCTGTCGAGGTGTGGGACTCCCTGCGGGGGATCTATCTGGTACTGACCCCCGAGGAGTGGGTCCGTCAGCACCTGATCGGGTGTCTGGTGGCGCAGTGCGGGGTCCAGCCCACGCGCATCGTGCAGGAGTATGCCGTGGCGCTCAACGGGCAGCCCCAGCGGGCGGATGTCGTGGTGGTGGACGATGCGGCGCGGCCGCTGCTTGTGGCCGAATGCAAGGCGCCGCACGTGAAGATCGACCGGCGGACCTTTGCCCAGGCCGTGCGGTACAATTCGGTGCTCGGGGCGCGGTACGTCGTGCTGACCAACGGCCTGCAGCACTATTGCTGGGAGTTCCGCGACGGAGCCTACGAACGGATGAACCGTTTTCCGGATTTCTGCGGGCGGTAGCTGCAGCTCTCTTTTTCTTTCCTCTTTCTACTTTTTTCTACTTTTTTCTACTCTCTCCCTCTGCTTGCTCTCCGGTTCTCTTTTTCAAATCTTGCGACCTGTCCGCTGCGTCCCCGCAATCGGTCCGCTGCGTCCCCGCAATCGGTCCGCTGCGTCTCCGTGACGTGCTCCCCCGGCGGTCAGAGGTTGCGGAAATTCCGTTTGATATAGTTCTGGAAGGCCTCCTTGTAGTTCTCGCCGATCGGGACGTAATCCGTGTCGTTCAGATAGATGCGCCCCTTGATGTAGGAGCGGATGGCCCGCAGGTTGACGATGTAGGAGCGGTGAACCCGCATGAACGAGTCGGAGGGCAGGGTCGCCTCCATGTTCTTCAGGCGGAAGAGCG
>UMJL01069400.1_pt1 | contig 10306 bp, 11 predicted proteins | sample 1966071 | NCBI WGS metagenome assembly UMJL01 (sample SAMEA4836148, study PRJEB28245) | human gut metagenome | biome: gut microbiome; material: fecal sample | place: Denmark | collected 2008
GGGCCTCGTCGGCGTCCTTCACGGACCGGTCGACCCGGCCCTTCTCCTCGCTCGCCTTCTGGAGGAGATCCATCAGGTACCGGCGGAACGGGCTATTTGCCAACGCCGACCAGACCGTGGAGTCCGCGCACTCGCGGCGCGCCCTCTCCACGAAGACGCCGGCTCGCAGGAGCGCCCGCCCGGCGTCCTCGCGGCCCACCAACTCGCGACCCATCAGGTTGCAAGCCTCGCAGAACGAGAGCTCGCAGCAACGGTCCTGCGGATGCCTGTCGAAGCGCTCGTCGAATCCCTCGTCTGGCTCGCGCCCCGTGAGCTCGCGCCACGCGGCCTGCGCCCACGCGCGCCACTGGTCGCGCCCAGCAGTCACGCCGTCCGCGCGCAGGCGCTCATTCGCGGCTCCTCCGGCCCAGATGTCCTCGACGAGCCGACGCCCCTCCCCGCTGAGGCCGTCGAACTCAGCTCGGATCTCCTGCGCGAGGTCGTCCCGGCACAGGGGGAAGGAAACACCGACCAGCACGGCGTACGCCGGGATCATCGGCGAGACAGCGCCGATGAAGTGCGCCAGGGGCACCGCGTCGGTCTCCAAGTCCCCGAACCCGGGCAAGCAGCCTGCGGGCGCGCCCGCCACGGCGTCCTCAGCAGGACTTTCTGCGATATTCGTCTTAGTTATAGGTTGCGTGTCACCATGCGAGATGGTAATATCGTCGGTGACATCATTGGAAGTGGGTGCCGTCTCCAATGCGCTGGCAGGCGCGGGGGCGGCCTCTTCCTTTTCAGGGGGCCTGTTCTCGCGCATCTCGTCTGTCATCAGAGCACCACCGCCCCGTCAGACGCGAGCAGCTTGGAGATCTGGTCCTTCTGCCCGGCGGTAAGCACGGGCATCAGCGCCGCGATGCGGTCGCACAGACGGTTGACCTCTTGGCTCGTGTCGATCGTGGGCTGGATGCCCTCCTGGCGCAGCCGCACGAACCCTTCAATGTCGGAAAGGCGCACATAGCGGTGCCCGGAAATGTACGTTGATGCGAGATAGCCCAGATCAATCCACCGATTGATGGTCGCACGCGACGCGTAGCCACGCTTGACCGCCTCCGAGACACTGATGAGCTTGTGCCCAGCCTCGGCGGGATCGGACAAAACAGTCTTCATGAAAATAGCCGCCTCTCAGAATCCGCGTCCGCGCAAAGCGGACTTGCTGGATTCCGAGCGACCGGCGACTCACGGAACGCACCCGGCGGGTGCTTCGGACGCTTTTGGTGTCAGAACTTAGCGACGGCTTCTGAAACGGTCGATACGTAACGAGGTAACACGTTCATTCCCCGGCGTCCTAAGTCAAGTATACGCCTCTCAATTCTTCCTGCCAATGCTCAAGGCACATCTTTTTTCAACTGTCTCAACTGTCTCACCAGCGGAAACGCTCCGTTACACCCTCCCGTCATAATAATCGGCCTCCCACTTGGTCACGGACTGGCGGGAGACGCCGAGCAGCATGGCGAGCTGCTCCTGGGTCATGTTGCGCGTGGCGCGGAGGTGCTGGAGGTTGTCGCGAAAGCTCATGGCTGGCCCTTCGTTCGGGGTGGGCGCGCGGGGCGCATGGTCTGCCGGCACCACGTACGTTACGGTACCAGACGGGCGCGCACCACCAACCAGCGGGCTGCATTTTCGGCAACGCGCAGGCGCCCAGCGGTTGCGAGCCGCAGGTAGATGGGGTTATGCGCAAAAGGGCCGCCGGGCGAGAAGTGCCCGGCGGCCCAAGGTGTGCAAAAGTGCCTGTCCCTTTTGCACGCTACTTGCGGTGGGTGCGGTAGTACTGGATGAGAGCCTGCGTGGACGCGTCCTGGGCGGCGAGGGCATCGTCGTCGTGGAAGGCGGGCGTGATCTGCTTGGCGAGCTGCTTGCCCAGCTCGACGCCCCACTGGTCGTAGCTGTCGAGCCCCCAGACCGTGCCCTCGACGAAGGTGATGTGCTCATAGAGCGCGATGAGCTCGCCGAGCGCATGCGGCGTGAGCTCGATTCCAAAGATCGACGTCGTCGGACGGTTGCCCTCGAAGACGCGGGCGGGCACCATCCATTCGGCCGTGCCCTCGGCGCGGACCTCGTCGGCCGTCTTGCCAAAGGCGAGGGCCTTGGTCTGCGCGAGGAAGTTGCCGAGGAAGAGCTCGTGGACGTCCTGGCCGCCGTCCTTGACGGGATTGGGCGTGTTCACGAAGGCGATGAAGTCCGCGGGAATCATGCGGGTGCCCTGGTGAATGAGCTGATAGAAGGCATGCTGACCGTTGGTTCCCGGCTCGCCCCAGAAGATCTCGCCCGTGGCGCAGGTCACCGGGCTGCCATCCCAGCGGACGCTCTTGCCGTTGGACTCCATCGTAAGCTGCTGGAGGTAGGCGGCGAAGCGGTGCAGGTACTGGTTGTACGGCAGCACGGCGTGGCTCTCGGCGCCGAAGAAGTTCACGTACCAGACGTTGATGAGGCCGAGGAGCGCGACGACGTTCTTCTCGAGCGGGGTCTCCTTGAAGTAGGTGTCGAGGTCGTGGAAGCCCTTGAGGAAGCACTCGAAGCGCTCCGGCCCAAAGGCGATGATGAGCGAGAGGCCAACCGCGGAGTCGACGGAGTAGCGACCGCCAACCCAGTTCCAGAAGCCGAAGGCGTTCTCGGGGTCGATGCCGAACTCGGCCACGAGCTCGAGGTTGGTGGAGACGGCGACGAAGTGCTTGCGGATGGCCTCGGCGTCCTTCTCGGCCGAGCCATCAACCGCGCCCTGGGCGCGCAGCGTCTCAAGCAGCCAGGTCTTGGCCTCGCGCGCGTTGGTAAGGGTCTCGAGCGTGGTGAACGTCTTGGAGACAACAATGACGAGCGTGGTCTCGGGGTCGAGGCCCTTGACCTTCTCAGCCATGTCGTTGGGATCGATGTTGGAGACGTAGCGGCAGTCGATGCCCGCGTCGGCCATGGGCTTCAGGGCCTCGTAGACCATGACGGGGCCGAGGTCGGAGCCGCCGATGCCGATGGACATCACGTGCTCGATGCGCTTGCCCGTGACGCCCTTCCACTCTCCGGAGCGCACGCGCTCGGCGAAGGCGTACATGCGGTCGAGCACCTCGCGGACGTCGGCCACGCAGTCCTGCTCGCCGTCGAAGACGGTGCCCTTCTCAGCCGCCGGGCGACGCAGCGCCGTGTGCAGGACGGCGCGGTCCTCGGTGGTGTTGATGTGCGCTCCGGCGTACATGGCGTCGCGGCGCTCCTCGAGGCCCACGGCGCGGGCGAGGTCGCAGAGCAGGCCGAGGGTCTTCTCGGTCACGAGGTTCTTGGAGAGGTCGAAGTGCAGGTCCTCGGTGTCAAACGAGAGCTTCTCCACGCGGTCCGAATCGCTGGCGAAGGCATCCTTGAGGTTGAATCCGGAGCTCACGAGCTCGTCATGGTGGGCCTGGAGGGCCGCCCACTCGGGCGTGGTGGTTGCGTCGACGGGCGCGGCAATGGTGGACATGGTGCGTGCTCCTTCCCCGGGAAGCTACAGATAGAGTAAGCATATCGCGCGCGAGGGCGAGCTGCTAGAACGGCTCGCCCAGCGGCGGAATCTTCTTCAGGCGTGCCCACATGACCTGCTTCTCGTGAGGGTCCGCAAGGGCGTCGGAGAAGCCTCCCAGGTTGATGACGCGCATGCCCCGCACGCGGGCCACGGCGCCCGGGGCGAGCATGGCCTCCTCGAGCGCGTCTATGAGCACGAGGTCGTCCGCGTAGGCGTCTCGCAGCGCCGAGGCGGCGGCATCGTCGCAGCAGACGATCGTGGCCGGATCGAGCGCGCAGATCGCCTCGGCCAGGAGCTCTGGGGCGAGGGGCTCTCCGTCGGCATCGATCGTGAGCAGCCACTCCCACTCCTCGGGAGCATAGCCGAGCGCCTTGAGCGATGCCTTGAGGGCCGTGCCGTCAGCGCCCGAGAACGGGGCCTCGCCGCTCTTCTCGCCCTCTGAGAGCACGCCCTTGGCGAGAAGGACCGTGGAGAACGCGTTGCCGCCCATGATGACGCCGCGCGCCTCAAGGGCGTCGACCTCTGCCGCGGCCTTATCCAGATACGCGCGCCTCCGCGCGTCTCGCTCCGATGTCATTGCGCTCCTTTCTCGTTGCGTCCGGCCACCTGACAAAGGTGACAGGGTCATCTGTCAGAAAACCTGACAGATGACCCTGTCACCTTTGTCAGGAAAATGTTATGAGAATTGTCACATATGTTCTCGTCACCGTTTGAACTAGTGTAAATCGGGCATAAGCCAATCAAGAACATCACCGACCAAAGGGAGGGTCACATGTCTCAGGCAATCACCGCGGCCGAGTTCGACTCCGTCATCGCCGGGTCCGACAAGCCCGTCCTCGTTGACTTCTGGGCGCCGTGGTGCGGTCCGTGCCGCGCGCTCGGCCCCACCGTCGAGCAGGTCTCCGAGGAGATGGCGGACCGCCTCGCCGTCTACAAGTGCAACGTCGACGAGGAGCCCGACCTTGCCACGCGCTTCAGGATCGTCTCCATCCCCACGCTCATCCTCTTCAAGGGCGGGCAGCCCGTTCACACCATAGTCGGCAACATGCCCAAGCCCTCGCTCGTCTCCGAGCTGGAGGCCAACCTCTAGCATGGGCCACAGATCAGACTTCTCCCAGGGCGCTCGCGACGTTGCTCGCGGCGCCCTGGCCCTTGCCCGAGACAACCTGCGCGCGATCATCGCGCTGGTGGCCGCACTCGTGTTTCTCGTCCTTCTTGGCGAGGTCGCCGAGGGTGAGCTCATGCGCCTTGACGCCATGGCCTACCAGGTGTTCGTCGAGGGCCTTCGCTCTGACGCCCTGACGCCTGTCATGGAGGGCTTCACCTCGCTCGCCTCTGTCGTCGTGCTTGCCGTGATGGCGGCGGCCATAGCCGCGCTCGCCCCCGGGAAGGCCCCGGGATGGTGCGTCTCCATCAACCTGGCGTGCGTTGTCGCTCTGAACGCACTGCTCAAGCTCATCGTCCAGCGCCCGCGGCCGGAGGGATTCCGGCTGGTCGAGGAGACGGGGTACAGCTTTCCCTCCGGGCACTCCATGGTTGCCATGGCGTTCTTTGGCCTGCTCATCTGGATGATCTGGCGCTATCACCGGCGCGACGTCATGCGCACGATCTGGTGCATCGCGTTTGGCCTTGTCATCGTGATGGTCGGGGTGAGCCGCATCTACCTTGGCGTCCACTACGCCTCGGACGTGATTGCGGGGTTCTGCGTCTCGCTCGTGTGGCTGGCGTTCTACACCCGCGTGGTGGCACCCGTGCTCATGGCTGTGGACGCCCCGCGCGGCGGCGAAGAGGGCGACGACCTCAATAATTAATCCGCCCTGTGGCGACGCGCAACGACATTTGACCAGTTGGCATTTTCGTCGCGCCCCCACAGGGCGGATTAATATTCTGCGCGGTGGCGAGAGCGTTGCGGCCGTGCGGCAAAGTCCCGCCCGCGTCCCTATCGCAGCGTGATGATCTGCGCGTCGATGACGCGCCCCTCCTCACAGAGGATTCGACCCATCGAGGGCCGGGAACGACGAGGGGCCGTGGGGCTCCCCGGGTTCATCACGAGCGTGCCCGTCCATTCGTCACGCTCAAGGAAGGGCGTGTGCGTGTGGCCGCAGATTGCCACGTCGCACAGCGAGAGGTTGAGACGCTCGCGGTAATGAGAGACCTGCCACTTGAGGCCGCTTCCGTAGAACACCTTGCGCGCGCGCACCGTGGGGGGATAGTCCGACGCGTAGTCGTTGTTCCCCAGGCAGGCCTGAACGGGCGCGATGAGCTGCAGGGTGCGGAAGTCCGAGAGAGAGCAGATGTCCCCCGCGTGGACGATGACGTCGGCACCCTGGAGCGCGTCGAGAAGCTCCGGCGTGAGGTAGCCGTGCGTGTCGGAAATGATGTCGTAGCGCCTGATCTCAGCCACCTGCCAGCCTTCCGGGAGAGTCCGCTAGAGCCCGAGGGCGCGCTTGAGCGCCACAACGCGGCGGCGCGACACGGAGATCTTCTTGCCCTCGATGCCGTTGACGCCCAGCTGGAGGATGCCGGAGGAGATGACCTCGACGTCCTCCACGTACTCGAGGTTCACGATGTAGCCTCGGTGCACGCGGAAGAACCCGTGCGGCGCGAGCTTCTGCTCGAGCTTGGCGAGCGAGATCGTGGAGAGGAAGCGGTCGTCCGCCGTGTAGATGCAGGAGTAGTCGTCCTTCGCCTCGATGTAGCGAATCTGGTCGATGGGCACCAGCACCTTGCGGCCGCTCTTGACCACGGGGATGCGCTCCACGGAGGAATGACTCTGGGGCTGCGGCTTCATGCGCGACTGGACCTTGTCGAGCGCCTGGCTCAGGCGCTCGGGATCGACGGGCTTCATAAGGTAGTCGATCGCATCCACGCCAAACGCCTCGAGCGCATACTCGCTGTAGGCGGTCACAAACACGATCGCAGGGGGGTTCTTGAGACGGTGGAGCGCCTCCGCGAGCTGCATGCCGGAGGTCTTGGGCATCTGGATGTCGAGGAACATGATGTCGGCCTTGCTCTCCATCAGCTTCTCGACGGCCTCGCGTGCGCTCGAGGCCTCCATGATGGCGTCGACCCTGCCGGTCTCCTCGAGGAGGTACCTCAGCTCGGAGCGTGCCGGAGCCTCATCGTCCACGATCATCGCGCGCATACACGTACCCCTTCGCGTTCTCAGGACGCCCGGCCAGAGCGGCCGCGTGCCCCCTCATCCTGCTTCTGTGCCGTCCCCAAGGCGAGCGACCTTCTCGCCCCTGCGAGCCTGAGCGTCACGCACGTGCCCTCGCCCGGCTTGGAGACGATCTCCACCCCAGAGCCGACGCCGTAGAAGCGCTCGATGCGCTCGGCCACGTTGCGCAGCGCCATGCCCGCGCCCTTCTCGGCACCCGCGCCCGCCGGGGTGCGGGGCTCGACGGCCTCGGCCATGAGCCGACTGGCGACGGCGTCGTCCATGCCCAGCCCGTCGTCAGTCACGGCAATAAGGATATCATTTCCGTCGGTGGCTACCTGAACTTCAACGTGAAGAGGCCCCTCGTCACGCATGGCGTGGCGGACGGCGTTCTCCACGATGGGCTGCACCAGAAACGACGGCACCGGAAGGCTCTCGCAGCCGCTCTCAACGCGCTCGCTCTCCACGATGCGGTCCTCGCCGAAGCGCGCCTTCTCGATCCGCAGGTAGCTGCGCGTCTGCTGGAGCTCCTGGGAGAGCGGGATGAGCGCCTTCTCCGAGCTCTCCAGCGTGCGGCGATAGAAGAGCGAAAACTCGCGCAGCAGGTCGCGCGCCTTCGTGGGGTTGGTCCGCGTGAACGACGCGATGGTGTTGAGCGCGTTGAAGAGGAAGTGCGGGTTGATCTGCGCCTGGAGCGCCTTGACCTCCGCGCGGGCGGTGAGCTCGGCCTGCTTGTCCAGCTCGTAGGACGAAAGCTGGGTTGAGAGGAGCAGCCCCAGGCCCTCGGCGATGGCGAGCTGCGTGCGGTCGATGTCGAGGTCGCGCCGGTAGTAGAACTTGATGGTCCCCACCGCCCGGTCCTGCACGAGCAGCGGCACGATGATGCCGAAGGCGCTGCCCTCGGCGCGGCTTCCCACGGCGAAGAGGCGCGCCTCCTGCGTGTCGTCGTCCACGGCGACGAAGGTCTCCATGCGCCGGCTCTCCAGCACCTCGAGCGTGGGCTTGGCGTTGGGGGTGCCCGCGCGGAAGGGCGTCTGGACGGCGCCCTCGTAGGCGAGCACCTTCACGGTGTCGGTAATGGCGATGGCCGCGGCGTCCGTCTCGGGCAGGAGCATCGAGCAGATGGCGCGGGCGTTCTCCTCCGTAAGTCCGCCTCGCAGGTGGGCGAGCGTGTTCGTTGCCACGCGCAGCGTGCGCTCCGTTGCCTCGGAGCGCGTGTCCTCGGGCGTCACGCTGATGGCGCCGCTCATCACGATAACGGCGGCCATGCCGCAGCCCACGAGCATGGCGGCCACGACGATGCCGTCGCGCATGCTCGTGATGAGCAGGGCGGCAAGAAGGACGGCGCACACGGCGAGAAGAACGTCCGCGGAGCGTCGGCGCGGGCGAAGCCTTCCTATCACTGGGCCTCACCTACCGTCGGGAGCGACCCGGTGTCTCCGAGGTCGTCTGCCGTGGCCGCCGCGCGCTCCTCCGGGGGCACGACCTCGCCGGTGCGCCTGATGGCGCTCTGGAGTAGCGGATCTTCCCAGAGGGCCGCGACCACGCCCGGCCACATCATCGAGAAGGACAGGTAGCGCGAGCTCGCTGCGCGGGCGAACTTGTCGGCATCGTAGCGCCCCTTTGTGAGGATGCGCAGGTACGCAAGGCGATTAGGGCCCTTGATGAACCGACGCAGGGCCGTTTGGAAGACGCGACGGCGCACGCCGGCGGAGAGCCACGGCGCCGGATAGGGCATGAGGGACTCGGGCGTGATGGTGCGCAGGTCGCGACGAGAGTTCATGGCGTCGAGCTTGCGATACTCGTACAGCCAGCGATGGACGTCCTGCATGAACATGGACGGGACGCCCGCCATCTCCTCGGGCGGCTGCGAGCGGACGAACCACGCGTTGTCAAACCACGCGTCCATGCCGTTTGCCCTCAGGTTGAGCACGTAGTCGAGGTCCTCGCCGCGCGTGATGTACGGGTCGAAGGGGACCTTCGAGTATGCCTCGGCGTGCAGGGCGCAGCACCCGCCGCAGAGGTGGTTCGACCGCGAGAAGCGCGACGACGATGTCTGCATCCGCTCCATGACGCGGTTGAACTCCGTCGCCTTTGACCAGTACTTCTCGGTCCACTCGTCGGTGGGATTGGCATATGGGCTGTTGTTGGCATCGATGAAGAAGCCGCTCTTGACGAGGACCTTGAGGTTCTGCCTCGTGAGCGAGCCGAGGCCGTGCACCGCATTGATGAGGAAGTCGGGGTCCAGAACGACCTCGTCGTCATCGAGGAAGACCGCGACGTCGTGGCCGAAGACGGCAGCGACCGCAAGGCCCATGTTCTTGATGGCGCCGTAGCCGCGCAGCGAGACCGTTTCGCCCGTGACGTGGTGCGCCATGCGGGCGACGGCGTGCTCCACATGAGCGGCCTCGCGGGCGCCGATGACGAGGGGGTTCAGCGCGGGGTGCGCGCGGCAGATGCTCTCCACGCGGGCGCGCGCCGAGTCCTCGCACGTGACGGGCGCCACCACGAGCACGATCACGCGGATGACGCCGCGCACCTGGTCGAGAGACGAGAGGCAGAGCTCCAGCTCGGGCAGGGGCTTGTCAATCGGGGTGGTGTAGTCATAGACCCCCCGCTCGCCAAGGACTCCTGGCTGCGCCCCCTCGGCCCAGTACGACGGTATGACAATAGCCGGATTCAAGCGCTACCCCTGCGTCGACCCATCGCTGCCCAGCTGGCGGGGAAGCGACGTCTTGGAGAGGGCCCGGGCGAGCGGCAGGCCAAGCACGTACATCACCACCGCCTCCCCGACGCCGGTGGCGATCAGGCCGAAGACGTACATGGCCGGGTACGCGCCGTCGATGGCGATGCTGGTGAACGGGATGGTGTAGAAGCCGATTCCCTGAAGCATGAGCGGGAGGTAGAGCGGAACGATGAGGGCGTTGGCAAGCACCGGCCCCATGAGCGCGAGCGCGGGACGGCGACGGTTGCGCCACGTGAACCAGGCGCCAAGTGCGGTGGCGAGGCTGCCGAAGACCACGTCGAGCATGCCGAGCATTCCGGTGCCCGAGAGCGCGATGTTGGCGAGGTTGGCGATGGCGCAGCCGAGCGCCAGGCCGGGAACGGCGTCGGCGGTGAAGAGCGCCAGGACGCACGCGGCCTCGGAGACGCGGAACTGCACCGGCCCCCAGGCGAGGCTGCCAAGGAAGAGCAGGGCGCAGAGCGTCAGAGCCGCATAGATGGCCGCGACGGCCCCGATGCGCGCCGTTCTTCTCGCGTCGACGTGATGTGCCGTGATGTTTGCTGCCGCGTTGTGCTGTCCCATGCTTCTCTCTTTTCTGTCGGAGGGCTTTGCTGGATGCCCAGAGGGGCATGTCGCGCACACGACCTTCGGGATCCCGGTGGAAAGCACTCCAAAAGAAGCATCCCCGCGGACGCGACAGAACTGATACTAGCAGAGTTGCGCCCCCCCGCCCCACGCGGACCCCCAGCCCACGGATCACGGGACCGGAAAGGCCGCCCTGGCCTGCGTGCTAGTATTGCTGCAACGAGAGCCGCCTGGAGGGAGCCCCGCATGAACCCGCGCGTTAGAATCGCCTGCCTCGCCGCCGACGCGGCGCGCTGGGGCACCACTCGCCTGCTGC
>UMJL01066746.1_pt1 | contig 10282 bp, 6 predicted proteins | sample 1966071 | NCBI WGS metagenome assembly UMJL01 (sample SAMEA4836148, study PRJEB28245) | human gut metagenome | biome: gut microbiome; material: fecal sample | place: Denmark | collected 2008
ACCGGCAAGCCGTTCGTGGTGGTGCTCGTCAGCTCCAAGCCGCAAGTGCTGCCGGCATCCGTGATCGGTACCAATGGCGTGATTGTTGACGAAACTCCAGCCGAAGGCACTTCGGCTCTGCTGTGGGCTCCAAGCCCGGGCATGAAGGGCGGCCAGGCCATCGCCGAAATCATTCTCGGCGAAACCGAACCGAGCGGACGCCTGCCGATCACCTTCCCGCGTCACGCAGGACAGCTGCCGGTCTACTACAACCAGATTCGAGGCCAGCACGGCAACCGTTACGCCGACCTCACGCAGAATCCGGCATTCGCATTCGGCGAGGGTCTGAGCTACACCACGTTCGAATACGGAGATCCGACCATCACCAACGTTCCGGAATCCGGCATATTCACCGAAACCGACACCGTGCATGCCGAAATCACCCTCACCAATACGGGCGATCGCAAGGGCACGGAAGTAGTGCAGCTCTACATCGGCGACATCGTGACCTCCTACAGCTGGACTGATCGTGAACTCAAAGCATTCCAGCGCGTGGAACTCGAACCAGGCAAAAGTAAGACCGTTGCCTTCGACATTCCGGTTTCCGATTGCACCATCGTCGATTCGGAAGCCAACCGAATCGTCGAACCGGGCGAATTCGAAGTGCTTATCGGCCATTCCAGCCGTCGCGAACACTTGAAGCGCACCACCTTCACCGTCGCGTAAAAGCGAAACGAAATAAGCCGTGTCGCAGAACCCAATAATCGACACGCTAGTCTGATATGAGCCGCCTACGAAATGCCGATCGTGGACGGCTCGCATGAATGGACCATTGCCGTGGCATACGCGTTGTTTATGGCTGCTTCCGGATTCGTACTGGTGCCTGATCAGACGCATGCGTTGAACCAGTTGCCATCGTCAATGAACGCCGACTGTTCCGCGGTGATGAACGCCATACAGCAGCTTGCCGGCGCGATTGTGCTTGCCACTGGCGGTTTACGGCTTTGTTCCCGATCGCTGTGGTTACGGTGCTACTGGGCACGGTGTTCATCATGCTGATTCGCAAGGTGAAGTAGCTGCAGTTACTGCAGTAGCCGAAGCAACGCGCAGTGTGCCGGCGATTGCGGCACACGTGATCTCGACATTGCGTTCCGTGTTGGCGATCAGAGTCGCAAGATCCGCCGGCCCGGGCGCAATGCCGAACGTTGCGACGATGCCGGTCTCGTTCAACGCTTCGATGGTGTGTGGATCGCGGGTTACCGTTCCACCGATGGCAATAGTTGGTTTTCCTTGCGATTGCGCCAGTTTCGCAATGCCACTCGGCACTTTGCCGTACGGTGTCTGACTGTCGATGGAACCTTCGCCGGTGATGATGACGTCGGCCCATGCGCATGCTTCGCGACCATGCGTAAGATCGAGCACAAGTTCGATTCCCGGCCGTACTGTTGTATTGAACAGGCCGAGCATCCCGCCGCCGGTACCGCCTGCGGCGCCTGTACCGGGAATGCGCTCAATATCGCGGCCATTGTATTGCATGATCGCGTGTGCGAGATTCGCAAGTCCCTGATCGAGGAGTTCGACCTGCGCTGTGTTCGCGCCTTTTTGCGGAGCGAACACATGCGCAGCACCTTCTGGTCCGGTCAAAGGATTGGTGACATCGCAGGCGAGAACAATCGGAACATTTTTTACAAAATCGGGAACTTCCGAATCGTCAATCCTCTCCAAATCAACAAGAGAACCGCCACTAAGCGGAATATCATGACCTGCCGTATCAAGAAAACGAAATCCAAGCGCGCGAGCCAACCCCGTGCCACCATCCGTAGTGGCACTACCGCCCAAACCAAGCACAATACGATCCGCGCCAGCGTCAATTGCAGCACGAATCAGCAATCCGGTGCCGAACGTGGAAGCAGACAACGCATTGCGGTCGGCGGGGGAGACCCGTTCAAGTCCGCTTGCCGAAGCCAACTCGACCACGGCGGTGTGAAGAATACAAGAAGCACGATTATTGCCAAGAAAGCCAAACTGAGCGGTAATCGGGCGGCCGATCGCATCAACTGTCTCAACATTGTGCAACGTGCCGGCGGTGGCATGAACCAAGGCTTGCGTCAATCCTTCGCCGCCATCGGAAAGAGGCATGAGCCGGCATTCCGCCTGCGGATTGCCACGCTTAATGCCGCGAGCCATCGCCTGTGCGATTGCTTCAGCCGAAGCGGCTTCCTTGAACGAGTCCGGTGCCAGCAGAATCCGCATACATGCCTCCTTTTACGTCTGCATCCATACATTAATGCAGTGCCGGGGCAGAGGCTTATCGGTAGCCCTCCCACATGGGCAGGGGGAACAGGGCGTCTTCGCATTCCGCCCACATGGCGTTCAGGTCCTGGCCGGGCGTGCGCAGCCAACGCAGCTGCACGCCGTCCATCATGGCGAATCCCGCATTAAGCAGCCGACGCGTATCAACACCTTCGGGCACGCGCCAACGGATGTTGAGTGCGGTGTCGGCATTATGCAGCTCACGGTTGGCGAAATACTCGTGTGCGGGGTGGTTCGGGTCGATCGCTTCGGCGCTCAACGTGGAAAACATGTGCACCTGAATCGGTCTGCGTGCGTTCACCGCCACGATTCTGCGCCACATGTCGGCAATCAACGGGCGTGGCTCACGTACTATGTCGGTAAGAATGTCTTCCGTCTCGGAATCGTAGACTTCGTCCAGCGCGGCTGTGAGCAGTCCTTCCTTACTGCCGACATAATGCAGCACGCCAGCCTTGGTGAGTCCTACGCGATCGGCGATTTTCTGCAGGGAAGTGCCGTAATAGCCGAGCGTTCCAAACAGTTCGACGGCCGCATTGAGAATCTCCGCTCTTCGGTCGACTTCTTCGTTGGCCATGATGATTCCCTTTCTTGCACTCATAGTGGCGGTTCATGTGCGCTGCAATGCTTATGAATCGCCATTTCTCTCAAGTTGTAAATACTGCAGTTACTTTACGGTCGGTTAACTGATTTTTCAAAGAAGATTGGCGTGTTGTGATGTTGATTTTGATAAAGTACCTACCGACCGGTTAGTAAAGATTTCGGGGTTGAGATTCCACAGGCCGGTTAACCGATACGAACTCAAGAAAACGATGCGAAAGAGGAACGTATGAGCGAAAACACCTATCCTTCCGTCAATGACCTGACGCTTGAAGAAAAGGCATCCCTAACTTCCGGCGGCGACGCTTGGCATCTGCAAGGCGTTGAAGCCAAGGGCATTCCCGGCTATATGATCACCGACGGCCCCCACGGCCTGCGCAAGTCCAACTCGGCCACCACCGGCGAAGTCGATCTGAACAACTCCGTGCCCGCCACCTGCTTCCCGCCGGCCGCGGGCCTGTCCAGCTCGTGGAATCCGGAACTCATCCACCAGGTCGGCGAAGCCATGGCCGAAGAATGCATTCAGGAGAAGGTTGCCGTAATTCTCGGTCCCGGCGTGAACATCAAGCGCAACCCGCTTGGCGGCCGCTGCTTCGAATACTGGTCCGAAGACCCGTATCTGGCGGGTCATGAGGCGGTCGGCATCGTCGCAGGCGTGCAGTCCAAGGGCGTGGGCACTTCGCTCAAGCATTTCGCCGCCAACAGCCAGGAGACCGACCGGCTGCGCATCAGCGCCAACATCTCCCAGCGTGCGCTGCGCGAAATCTACTTCCCGGCATTCGAACACATCGTCAAGGAAGCCCAGCCGTGGACCATCATGTGCGCATACAACTGCATCAACGGCGTGCATGCCGCCCAGGATCGCTGGCTACTCACCGACGTGCTGCGCGACGAATGGGGCTTCCAAGGTATCGTCATGAGCGACTGGGGCGCCGACCACGACCGCGTGGCCTCCCTCAATGCGGGCCTCAACCTCGAAATGCCGCCAAGCTACACCGACGACCAAATCGTCTACGCCGCACGCGACGGCCGCATCCAGCCGGCACAGCTCGACCGCATGGCACAAGGCATGATCGACTTGGTCAGCAAGACCCGCGCAGCCATGAGCGTCGAAAACTATCGTTTCGACATCGAAGCCCACGATGAGGTCGCACATCAGGCCGCCGTCGAATCCATGGTGCTCCTCAAGAACGATGACGCCATTCTGCCAGTCGCTGGCGATGCCAAGGTCACCGTCATCGGCGAATTCGCACGTACCCCGCGCTACCAGGGCGGTGGTTCCTCGCACATCACCCCAACCAAGATGACCAGCTTCCTGGACGCCCTCGCCGAACGCGGAGCGGACGTCGCGTTCGCACCGGGCTTCACCCTCGACCTCGAACCGGCCGATCCGGCACTCGAAGCCGAAGCCGTCGAAGCTGCCAAGGGCGCCGACGTGGTGCTCATGTTCCTAGGGCTCCCTGAAGCGGCCGAATCCGAAGGCTTCGACCGTGAGACCCTCGACATACCGGCCAAGCAGATCGCACTGCTCGAAGCCGTCGCAGCCGAAAACAAGAACGTTGTGGTCGTACTCTCCAACGGCTCCGTCGTCACCGTGGCACCATGGGCCAAGAACGCCAAGGGCATCCTCGAATCCTGGCTGCTCGGACAGTCCGGCGGTCCGGCGCTCGCCGACGTGCTGTTCGGCAAGGTGAGCCCGTCCGGCAAGCTTGCGCAGACCATTCCCTTCGACATCAACGACGATCCGAGCACCATCAACTGGCCGGGTGAAGAGGGGCATGTCGATTATGGCGAAGGCGTGTTTGTGGGCTACCGCTATTACGACACCTACAACAAGGCCGTCGACTACCCGTTCGGCTTCGGCTTGAGCTACGCCACGTTCGAAGTGAGCGACGTGAAGGCCGTCAAGACCGGTGCCTGCACCGCAACCGTCAGCGCAGTGGTCAAGAACACCTCGAACGTTGACGCCGCCGAAACCGTGCAGGTGTACGTGGCTCCTGGCAAGGCTGACGTGGCCCGCCCGAAGCGCGAGCTCAAAGGCTTCAAGAAGGTGTTCCTCAAAGCCGGCGAATCCGCCGAAGTCTCCTTCGATCTCGACGATCGCGCCTTCGCCTACTGGTCTGAGAAGTTCAACGACTGGCACGTGGAGAGCGGCGAATACGCCATCGAAGTCGGCACGTCCAGCCGTGACATCGCCGGTTCCGCGGTAGTGGAGCTCGATGGCGACGGCAAGACCCAGCAGCTCACCGAATGGTCCAACTTCATGGAATGGCGTAAGGATCCGCTCGGCTCCCAGGTGCTCGAGAAGCTGCGTGCCGAAGGTGAAGCCGGCCGCATGCCGATCGTGCCCGACAATGACATGACCCGTCTATTCCTCGACTCCATGCCGATCAACAGCATGTCGGTGCTGATGGGTGCCGATGGCAAGCAGATCTTCGAATACATGCTTGCCGAATACGCTGAACTCACCAAGTAGTTTCGCGGGATTCAAGACTTAAGGTCGGGGAATCTGGTCCGTTACTCTGAACCGGTGCGGACCTGATTCCTCGGCCTTTGCATTGTTGGAAGGTTGCTCTGGGATTGTTGCTTTATGACGATTTTCAGGGCAAGCGGATACGTACGACATGCCAATTGTTGCATATGCAACAGTTGTATATACAACGGTTTACTATGTATGCTGTGACGGAAGTGACGAACGAACAATACAAGGAACCGACTGACTCACGACTCTTCGAAGTCTGGGAAAGCGGCTTGGCAAAGCCCCCCAGCGTGGCCATTCGCTCGCTGCACAACGTGGTCAACCGGTATCTGCGCGTCACCCGCCCTGAAGCGGCGGAAGACATCAGCAACGGCAACGTTGACGTCATCGTGTATCTCGCCCGGCATGACAACGAGGAAATCTTTCCTCAAGACATCGAGCAACGCTTCGGCGTGACCCGATCCACATCATGCCGGGTGCTGGGGCTGATGGAACAGAAGGGCCTGATCGCGCGCGAACCGGTGAAACGCGACGCACGACTGAAAAAAAATCGTGTTGACGGACAAGTCGAGGCATATCGCCGAAGTCTTGCGGGACAATGCGAAAAACATGGAACAAATCCTGCTGGAAGGCCTTGAAGACGATCAGATCCGCCAATTCATGCACGTGCTCGACGTCATGCAGACGAATCTGGTGAAAACAGGTTTGATCGGAGACGAAAGTCGATATCCAAGTTTGGAAATACAGGAACAGGACGCAAGCAAATCGCAAGTTCCGCAAGAATCGCAAGTTCCGCAAAAAACATGCGATGACTATGCCTCGAATAATCGCGATGCTCGTGATGAGTACGTCTCACACGTACTGCGGATATCGCAGGAAATGGCGATCGCGCGCAATCGCAAGTAACACACGTCATAGGTAAAAATAAAAGGAAAGGGCAAGTAGTGACAACGGCAAACGCAACGGCGTCCGCAACGCCGAAACCAAAGCAGCGCGTCATTCGCACACTGGGCAAATCCCTGCGCGAATACAAAAAAGTCAGTCTGCTTTCCCCGGCATTCGTAGCCGTGGAAAGCGTGCTGGAAATCCTTATTCCGACTGTCATGGCATCGCTGATTGATGAGGGCATTAGCGGTGGCAGCATGCCGGCGATTTTGAAATTCGGCTTGATTCTGCTGATTTGCTCGGTAGTTTCGCTGACATCTGGCTTTTTGGCTGGAAAATTCTCGGCTATCGCAGGTGCCGGATTCGCGAAGAATCTGCGTCACGATCAGTTTGAGAAGGTGCAAGGCTACAGCTTCACCAATATCGACCGTTTCTCTACCGGTTCGATCATCACGCGACTGACCACCGATGTGACCAACCTGCAGAACGCGTATTCGATGATTATCCGCATGGGTGTGCGCGCTCCGATCATGGTGATTGTGGCGTGGATCTTCTCCTTCCGCATCAGCCCATCCATCTCCTTGGTGTTCCTCGCCTGCATTCCGGTGCTCGCCATCGGCTTGTGTGGCCTGGCGGTGCTGGTGCACCCGGTGTTCGAGCGTGTGTTCCACACATACGACAAGCTCAACAACGTGGTCGACGAGAACCTGCAGGGCATCCGCGTGGTCAAGTCCTACAATCGAGAAAGCCACGAAACCGAAAAGTTCAACCGCATTTCGCAGCGCATCTTCAAGGACTTCACCAAGGCCGAACGCATTATGAGCTTCAACAATCCGCTTATGATGCTGTGCGTGTACGTGTCCATGCTGCTCATCGCATGGATGGGCGCCCGGCAGATCGTGGCGTCCGGCAACAATGCGGCCCTAGGCTTGACCACCGGCGATCTGACCGCACTGGTCACCTACGCCATGCAGATCCTCATGGCTATGATGATGCTTTCCATGATTTTCGTGATGTGCATTATTTCGCAGGCTTCCGCCGAACGTATCTGCCAGGTGCTGAACGAGGAAAGCACGGTTACGAATCCGGCTAATCCCGTCAAGGAAGTGAAGAATGGCGATATCGATTTCGACCATGTCACCTTCCGTTATTCCGCCACTTCCGAAAAGCCGGTGCTTGACGATATTGATTTGAAGATTCATTCCGGCATGACCATCGGCATCGTCGGCGGCACCGGTTCCGCAAAGTCCAGTCTGGTGCAGCTTGTGCCACGTTTGTATGACGTGACCGAAGGTTCGCTGAAGGTCGGCGGCGTGGATGTGCGTGATTACGATTTGGAAGTATTGCGTGATCAGGTTGCCATGGTGTTGCAAAAGAACGTGCTCTTCTCCGGAACCATCGCCGAAAATCTGCGTTGGGGCAATCCAAACGCCACTGATGAAGAGATTCGCCACGCGTGCCAGCTTGCGCAGGCTGACGGCTTCATTCAGGAATTCCCCGATAAGTACGATACGTACATCGAACAGGGCGGTACCAACGTTTCCGGCGGCCAGCGCCAGCGTCTGTGCATTGCGCGTGCGTTGCTGAAAAAGCCGAAAATCCTGATCCTCGACGATTCCACATCCGCGGTCGACACCAAAACCGATCAGCTGATTCGTACCGCATTCCATCATGAGATTCCCGACACCACGAAGATCATCATCGCCCAGCGTGTGGCCTCTGTGCAGGAATCCGACATGATTCTCGTCATGGACCACGGTCGCATCATGGCAGCCGGCACGCATGAACAACTGCTCGAAAACTGCGACGAATACCGTTCCATCTACGAATCGCAAACCAAGAATCAGGCTCAACCTGAGGAACTGCAGTGAAAGGAGGCAACAGATGACTGAACAAACTTCCGCATTGAAATCCAAGGAAAACAACAACGTGGCCAGCAAACAGCCGAAGCCACCAATGCAGAAAGCCGCACCGGGCACCACCAAGCGTATTTTCGGCTACATCTTCCAATACAAGTGGCGCGTGGCGCTCGTAGTAGTGTGCATTCTTGTCGGAGCCGCAGCGCAGGCCGGATCGTCACTGTTCCTACAGTCGCTGATCGACACCTACATTCTGCCCATGGTTGGTGCCACCAACCCTGACTGGATGCCGCTGTTGCGTGCGCTGACACTCATGGCATGCCTGTATGCGGCCGGCATTTTCTGCAGCTGGCTATGGCAGTGGATCATCGTCGCCGTGGAACAGGGCACATTGAAGAAGATCCGCGACGACATGTTCGCCCACCAGCAGACACTGCCGATCCGCTACTTCGACACCAACGAGCACGGCGACATCATGAGCCGTTACACCAACGACACCGACACATTGCGCCAGGCCATCAGCCAATCGTTCCCGCAAATGTTCTCGTCCGCGGTGTCCGCGCTTGCGGCGCTCGTGTCGATGCTGTGGCTGTCGGTGCCCGTCACCATTTTTGTGCTCGCATTCACCGTGATCCTGTTCGTGGTGGTGCGCAAGGTCGTTTCCCGTTCCGGACGTTACTTTGTCAAGCAGCAGATCGCCATCGGCGATGTGAACGCATTCGTGGAAGAAGCGGTCAACGGCCAGAAGGTCATCAAGGTCTTCAACCATGAGGACGCCACCCAAACCACTTTCGACAAGAAGAACGAAGAACTCTTCGAAGCTTCCGCCGAAGCGAACACGTGGGGCAATGTGACCATGCCGATAGTCGGCAACATGGGCTATCTGCTCTACATTCTGCTTGCAATCTTTGGCGGATTCGCGGCGATTTCCGGACTTGGCAACTTCGGCCTGTCCGGAGCCGGACAGCTCACCTTGGGCACGCTCGTCTCTCTGCTGACGCTGTCTCGTTCCTTCGTGAACCCGCTCGGTCAGGTGTCCATGCAGTTCAACATGGTGATGATGGCGCTCGCCGGCGCATCCCGTATCTTCGCGCTCATGGACGAACAGCCGGAAGATGACGACGGTTCCGTGACCTTGGTGAATGTGGAACTCGGCGAAGACGGCCGCACCATGACCGAAGTCGACCATGAAACCGGTCACTGGGCGTGGAAACGCGAGGAGAGCGACGATGGCACCCGTTCGCTCAAGGCCGCGCAGTCCTTGAGCCCGCGTGCTGCAGAAGTAGCGATGAAGGCCCGTGAAACCGCTATCACTTCGCCGGATGGACGCCTCACCCTGCTGCAGGGCGATGTGCGCTTCACCGACGTGACCTTCGGCTACAACCCCAACAAGCCGGTGCTGCACGACATTACTTGGTTCGCCAAGCCCGGGCAGAAGATCGCATTGGTCGGTGCCACGGGTGCCGGTAAGACCACGGTGACTAACCTGATCAACCGTTTCTATGACATTCAAGACGGCATGATTCTGTACGACGGCATTTTCGTCAAGGGCATCCGCAAGCCGGATCTGCGTCGTTCGCTGGGTGTGGTGCTGCAGGACGTTAACCTGTTCACCGGCACGGTGATGGACAACATCCGTTACGGTCGACTCGACGCCACCGACGAGGAATGCATTGCCGCTGCGAAGCTTACGAACGCCGACGGCTTCATCCGCATGCTGCCCAACGGCTACCAGACCGTGCTCGAAGGTGATGGTTCTGGTCTGTCTCAGGGCCAGCGTCAGCTGATCTCCATCGCTCGTGCAGCCGTGGCCGATCCGCCGGCCATGATCCTCGACGAGGCCACTTCGTCTATCGACACCCGCACCGAGGAAGTGGTGCAGGCCGGCATGGACAACCTCATGAAGGGCCGCACCGTGTTCGTGATCGCGCACCGCCTGTCCACCGTGCGCAACTCCGACGTGATCATGGTGCTCGACCATGGCCGCATCATCGAACGCGGCTCGCACGACGAGCTCATCGCGCAGAAGGGCGAATACTACCAGCTGTACACGGGCGCCGTGGAACTGGAGTAAGGCTCCTTCTGCTTCGTTCCTGTCCCGTTCTTGGTGAATTGGACAGGCTGAACGGTAGTGTTCAACGAATGCAAGGGCCGTGCGGAAGCCACATAT
>UMJL01040971.1_pt1 | contig 10212 bp, 7 predicted proteins | sample 1966071 | NCBI WGS metagenome assembly UMJL01 (sample SAMEA4836148, study PRJEB28245) | human gut metagenome | biome: gut microbiome; material: fecal sample | place: Denmark | collected 2008
GCCGCGCTCGCCGGCATCGAGGGCGCCCTTCGGGAGCGCGGGCGCGGCGACGTGCTCGTGGGCGCTCCGGAGCGCCTGGTCGCGCGTCTGGAGGGGTCGGACCCCAAGGTCCTTCTCGGCCCGTTTTTGATGGCGCTCGGCCATCACGCACGCCACGAGGTGCTGGGCGAGCTTGCGCGGAGCCTCTCGGCGGACGTCTGGCCCCACGCCCTCGCCGAGCTGTCCGCCATCCGGCGTCTCGTAATCAGCCATGCCATGAGCAGCCTGTGAATTGGGGACAGTCCCCAATTCACATAAATCATTTGTGCAAATTGGGGACTGTCCCCAATTGACAGAAAGGACCGACCATGAAGCTCGTCATTGCCTCTGACATCCACGGCGCCGCCGATGCCTGCGCGCGGCTCATGTCTGCCATCGAGGCGGAGTCACCTGACCGCGTGGTTCTTCTCGGAGACCTGCTCTATCACGGGCCGCGCAACGACCTGCCCGGGGACTACGCGCCCAAGCGCGTCATCGAGATGCTCAACTCCATCGCGGACCGCGTGATCGCCGTGCGCGGCAACTGCGAGGCCGAGGTCGACCAGATGGTCCTCGCGTTCCCCTGCATGGCGGACCACAACGTTCTTCTTGACCCCGGGGCGGAGGGCGGCCCCTACACGCTCTTCCTCACTCACGGCCACGTCTACGGTCCTGGCTACCACAACAGTGTGGACTGCTGGCCCGCGCTTCCGCCGCGCTCTGCGCTGGTCTACGGCCACACTCACATCAAGGTCAGCGAGAAGGACGCGGAGCACGGCGCCTGGGTCTTCAATCCCGGGTCGGCGGGCATCCCCAAGGACGGATCGGCCAGCTATGGCGTCTACGAGAGCGGGCGCTTTGAGCATCGGATGCTGTAGGTGCCCCCTTTGCTCTCCTGACCCCTCAACAACGTGCTTTAAAAAATCTCATGTGTAGAGACTTAGATTATGTATAGAATCGAGGCGCAGAGGGGATAAACTCAACCGTACAGACGGGAAACAAGCGAGCGGGTCCGCGCGGGGCGCGGGCCCCACGCAGGAAAAGGAGAGCATCATGGGTAAGATTCTCGGTATCGACCTTGGTACCACCAACTCCGCGATGGCGGTCCTCGAGGGCGGCGAGCCCACGATCATCGTCAACGCCGAGGGCGACCGCACCACCCCGTCCGTCGTGGGCTTCCGCTCCGACGGCGACCGCATCGTCGGCAAGGCGGCCAAGAACCAGGCCGTCACCAACCCCACCAACACGGTCTTCTCGATCAAGCGCTTCATGGGCCGTCGCTACGACGAGGTCGGCTCCGAGCTCAAGACCGTCCCGTACAAGGTCAAGAGCGGCACCGGCTCGCGTGCGGTCGTTGAGATCGACGGCGAGGACTTCACCCCCGAGCAGATCAGCGCCATGATTCTCTCCAAGATGAAGGCCGATGCCGAGAAGTACCTCGGCGAGCCCGTCACCGATGCCGTCATCACCGTCCCGGCCTACTTCAACGACGCGCAGCGCCAGGCCACCAAGGACGCGGGCAAGATCGCCGGCCTCAACGTCCAGCGCATCGTCAACGAGCCCACGGCCGCCGCGCTCGCGTACGGCCTCGACAAGAAGGGCATCGACCAGAAGGTCCTGGTCTTCGACCTGGGCGGCGGCACCTTCGACGTGTCGCTCCTCGACCTCGCTGACGGCGTCGTGGAGGTCCTTGCCACCAACGGCGACAACCACCTCGGCGGCGATGACTGGGACCAGCGCGTCATCGATTGGCTTGCCGACAAGTTCCAGTCCGACAACGGCATCGACCTGCGCAAGGACCCCATGGCCCTGCAGCGCCTGAAGGAGGCCGCGGAGAACGCCAAGAAGGAGCTCTCCTCCGCCCAGCAGGCCCAGATCAACCTGCCGTTCATCACCGCTGACGCCACCGGCCCCAAGCACCTCGACTACACGCTGACCCGCGCCGAGTTCGAGCGCATCACCCGCGACCTGCTCGACCGCTGCAAGGGCCCCGTCACCAAGGCCCTGCACGATGCCAACCTGCAGCTCTCCGAGGTCAACGAGGTCATCCTCGTCGGCGGCTCCAGCCGTATGCCCGCCGTTCAGGAGCTCGTCAAGCAGATGACCGGCAAGCAGCCCAACATGTCCGTGAACCCGGACGAGGTCGTGGCCGACGGCGCCGCCGTCCAGGGCGGCGTCCTCACCGGCGACGTCTCGGGCATCCTGCTGCTCGACGTCACGCCGCTGTCCCTGGGCGTCGAGACCATGGGCGGCGTCATGACCAAGATGATCGACCGCAACACCACGATCCCCACGTCCAAGACCGAGATCTACTCCACGGCCGCCGACAACCAGACGTCCGTCGAGATCAACGTCCTGCAGGGCGAGCGTGAGATGGCCGCGGACAACAAGTCCCTCGGCAAGTTCAACTTGACCGGCATCCCGGCCGCCCGCCGCGGCGTGCCGCAGATCGAGGTCACCTTCGACATCGACGCCAACGGCATCGTGAAGGTCACCGCCAAGGACAAGGCTACCGGCAAGAGCCAGCAGATCACCATCTCCGGCTCCACCGCCCTCTCCGATGACGAGGTCGACCGCATGGTCAAGGACGCCGAGGCCCACGCCGAGGAGGACAAGAAGCACAAGGACGAGATCGAGGTCCGCAACCAGGTCGACTCGCTTGCCTACAGCACCGAGCAGACCCTCAAGGACCTGGGCGACAAGGTCCCGGCCGACCAGAAGAAGGCCGCCGAGGATGCTGTGGCCGAGGCCAAGAAGGCCCTCGACGGCACCGACGTGGACGCCATCCGCGCTGCGGGTGACAAGCTCCAGGAGGTTGGCCACAAGCTCGCCGAGGTCGTCTACTCCGCCACGCAGGACGAGGCGGCCCAGGGCGGCGCGGGCGCGCAGGGCGGTTCGGCCAACGACGTCGTCGACGCCGACTACGAGGTCGTGGATGACGACAAGAACAACTAGTTCCGGTCCGGCCGCATAGCGGATAGTAGTCAGGGGCGGCCACGGTCACGCGGCCGCCCCTTGTGCAAAGTGCAAAAGGGACAGTCACTTTTGCACGCCGAGAAGTTCGAGGAGGGTGACGTGAAGGTGCCCGTAGAGGTTGAGGACGAGAAGAACGAGGTCGTCGAGCCGGAGGTCGAAGCCGGCGAGGATGTCGTTGTGGAGCCGGTCGCCGAGGACGCCGACGAGGATGCCGAGGAGCGTGCCCGCGTGGAGGCGGCCATCCGTGCCGGCGAGGAGGCTGCGGAGCGCGAGCTCGCGGCTGACGCGGGCAAGCTCCGAGAGGAGCGCGACGAACTGCAGAAGAAGCTCTCCGACGTCGAGGACCAGATCGAGGCGGCCAAGCAGGAGGCTGCCGACGCAACGGACCGCATGCTGCGCCTGCAGGCTGACTGGGAGAACTTCCGCCGGCGCACCGCCGCCGAGCGCCTCGCAGAGAAGGAGCGTGCCGCCGAGGGCCTGGTTACCAACCTGCTGCCCGTGATCGACGACATTGAGCGCGCCATCGAGCACGCCGGTGCGACCGAGGACGACGCCCAGCTCAAGCAGTTCGTTGACGGCGTTTCTGCGGTGCATGCCAAGATGCTCGGCGTGCTCTCCAAGGAGGGCGTCGAGCCCATCAACCCGGTTGGCGAGCCCTTTGACCCGCTGGCCCACCAGGCCGTCGGACGCGTCGAGGACGCCGAGGCGTTTGACGAGACCGTGGCCCAGGTCTACCAGAAGGGCTATAAGATGGGCGAGAAGGTCATCCGCACCGCCATGGTGACGGTGACCTACGGCGGCCCCAAGCGCCCCGCCGAGGAAGAGTAGCGCCACGGGCGTGCAAAGGGGACAGTCACTTTTGCACGCCGCCCGAATGGCCTGAGCGCGTGCAAAAGTGACTGTCCCCTTTGCACGCCTTATCAGAAAGGAGGCTCGTGCGAGATGGCAACTAAGCGAAGCTACTACGACGTCCTGGGCGTGAAGCGCGACGCCTCTGACGACGAGATCAAGAGGGCGTTCCGCAAGCTTGCCGCCAAGTACCACCCGGATGCCGGCGGCGACGAGCAGAAGTTCAAGGAGGTCAGCGAGGCGTACACCACACTCTCTGATCCCAAGAAGCGCCGCGAGTACGATCAGATGCTCATGTTTGGCGGCATCCCCGGAGCCGACTTCGGTGGCTCGGGCGGTCGCGGCCGCTACACGTACACCACCAACGTGGGCGGGGACTGGTCCGACATCTTCGACAACATGCGCGGCGGCGACGGCGGCTTCGGGGGCTTCGACTTCTCGTCGATCTTCGGAGGTGCCGCGGGGCGCGCGGCGAACCGGCCCACCAAGGGCAGCGACCTCACGATGTCGGTGGACGTCTCTGCCGAGGAGGCGTTTCGGGGTGCGACGCGCAAGGCGACCTACCGGGTTCCCTCGACGGGCGAGGAGCAGACCCTCACCATCAAGATCCCGGCGGGCGCCGTTGACGGCGGCAAGCTCCGCTACCGGGGCCGCGGCGAGTATGGAACCAACGGCGGCGACCGCGGCGACCTCGTGATTACCACGCACGTGGCCGAGCACCCGCTGTTCAAGCGCGACGGCGCGGACGTGCGAATGGATCTCCCGATTAGCATGTACGAGGCGACGCTCGGCGCGACGGTCGAGGTTCCCACGCCTGACGGGACCGAGGTGCGCCTCAAGGTTCCCGCCGGGACGCAGGACGGAAAGACCTTCCGCTTCCGCGACCTGGGCGCCCCCAACGTCAAGCGCAAGGGGTCTCGCGGCGCGCTCTATGTGACCGTCCGCGTGAAGGTTCCCACGCTCGTCACCAAGAAGGAGCGCGACGCGCTCGAGGCACTGCGCGACGCCGACACGCGCGACTATCGCGAGGAGGTCAACCGCTATGGCACGCGGCACTAGCGAGGAGCGTGACCGCGGTCGCGGCCGCGAGGGACGAGACCGCGACAAGCCGCTCTACATGATCAGCGTCGCCGCCGAGCTCACCGGCATGCACCCGCAGACCCTGCGCGTCTACGAGCAGAAGGGCCTCGTCACGCCCGGGCGCTCGCGCGGCAACACGCGTCTCTACTCGCAGTCCGACATCGATCGGCTGAACCTCATCTCCAAGCTCACCGATGAGGGCATCAACCTCGCTGGCGTTGTGCGCATCCTCGACATGCGCGAGCGCATGCTCGAGCGCGAGGACGAGCTCGAGGAGCTGCGCCGCCGCGTTCGCGAGCTCGAGGACGAGGTCCACGAGTTCCGCATGCAGGAGAAGATCACGGCGCTCGCCCGCTATGACAGTGCGGGCAGCCCGGAGCAGGTCATGAGGCGCCTGCTGCTTAACGGCGCCCCGGACCCTGAGAAATAGGATAAATTCGCCTTCCACTGGGTTGCCGTGCCGCCCGGGAGTGCCGTCTGAGGCGGTCATCGACGTGCCCGGGTGGCAGAAAGGTGGCCGGACGTTGCTTCGCAGTGCACAGCATTGTCCCTCCGCACCGCCAAATAGCATGTATCCCGACGCCCTTCCGCCCTGTTCTTCTCGACAGCCCTTCGGCATGCGCGCAGAGAAAATCTATCATGTAGAGACTTAGATTTGCGTATACGCCCCAGCTGGCGCGGGAACAATAGTCGTTGATGAACAACGACCCAGAAGGGGGCAACCATGAGACTCGACAAGTGGGCCGTCACGGCCCAGGAGGCGCTGCAGGCGTCCATCGGCATCGCGACGGATGCCAGTGCCGGGCAGCTCATGCCCATCCACCTGCTCAAGGCCCTGCTCAGCTCCGGCGAGCACAACCTGCGTGCGATCATCGAGCGCGTGGGCGCGGACCCGGCCGCCATCGAGTCCCAGGTGGACCAGGCCATCGCGCGCCAGCCGCGCGTCACCGGCGATGCCAGCCAGATGGGGATGGGCGACGCCCTCGTCCGCGTGACCAACGCGGCGGAGAAGCTCGCCACCAAGATGGGGGACTCCTACGTCACCACCGAGCACCTGCTCTGCGCGCTCGCCGACGCCAAGGACGAGGCCGGCTCCATCCTCAAGGCCGCCGGCGTCACTTCCAAGCGCGTCGAGGAGGCATACAACGACCTGCGCGGGGATGAGCGCGTGACCAGCCAGGACTCCAAGCCGGAGTTCGAGGCGCTCGAGAAGTACGGCCGCAACGTGACGGACCTCGCGCGCCAGGGCAAGCTCGACCCGATCATCGGCCGCGTGGAGGAGATCCGCCGCACCATCCAGGTGCTCAGCCGCCGTACCAAGAACAACCCCGTGCTCATCGGCGAGCCCGGCGTGGGCAAGACCGCCATCGTGGAGGGCCTCGCGCAGCGCATCGTCAACGGCGACGTGCCGTCCACCCTGCGCGACAAGGAGCTCATCGAGCTTGACATGTCCGCGCTCGTGGCGGGCGCCAAGTACCGCGGCGAGTTCGAGGACCGCCTGAAGTCCGTGCTCAAGGAGGTCGAGAAGTCCGACGGCCGGATCATCCTCTTCATCGACGAGCTCCACACCATCGTGGGCGCTGGTGCCACGGAGGGCTCCATGGACGCCGGCAACATCCTGAAGCCCGCCCTCGCGCGCGGCACGCTGCACGCCATCGGTGCCACCACGCTGGATGAGTACCGCAAGTACATCGAGAAGGACGCGGCCCTCGCGCGACGCTTCCAGACCGTCATGGTCTCCGAGCCCACCGTCGAGGACACGATCTCCATCCTGCGTGGCATCAAGGACCGCTACGAGCAGCACCACCGCGTCCGCATCACGGACTCCGCGCTGGTCAGCGCCGCCGACCTCTCCAACCGCTACATCTCTGACCGGTTCCTGCCGGACAAGGCCATCGACCTCGTCGACGAGGCGGCGAGCCGCCTGCGCATGGAGCTCGACTCCATGCCAGCCGACATCGACGCCGTGGACCGCCAGCTCACGCAGATGCAGATCGAAGAGCAGGCCCTCATGAAGGAGGAGGACGCCGCCAGCAAGGAGCGCCTCGAGACCCTGCGCGGCGAGATCGCTACCACGCGCGAGAAGCTCGACGGCATGAAGGCGAAGTGGGAGAACGAGAAGGGCGCCATCGACCGCGTGCAGGACCTCAAGTCCAAGATCGAGGACGCGCGCGTGGAGATGGAGCGCGTGACCCGCGAGGGCAACCTCGCGCGCGCCTCCGAGCTGCGCTACTCCACGATCCCGAGCCTCCAGCACGAGTACGACGAGGCCGAGGCCGCGCTCACCGCGCGCCAGGAGGAGGGGGGACTCCTCAAGGAGGAGGTCACCTCCGAGGAGATCGCCGAGGTCGTGAGCTCGTGGACGGGCGTGCCCGTGTCCAAGATGATGCAGGGCGAGATGGACAAGCTCAAGAACCTGGAGAGCGAGCTGCACAAGCGCGTCGTGGGCCAGGACGAGGCCGTGTCCGCCGTGGCCGCCGCCGTGCGCCGCAGCCGTGCGGGGCTCTCCGACCCCAACCGCCCCATCGGCAGCTTCTTCTTCCTCGGCCCCACCGGCGTGGGCAAGACGGAGCTCGCCAAGGCGCTCGCGGAGAACCTCTTCGACGACGAGCGGGCGCTCGTGCGCATCGACATGTCCGAGTACATGGAGAAGTTCAGCGTCCAGCGCCTCATCGGCGCGCCTCCCGGATACGTGGGCTACGACGAGGGCGGCCAGCTCACCGAGGCCGTGCGTCGGCGTCCGTACTCCGTCATCCTGCTCGACGAGATGGAGAAGGCGCACCCTGACGTCTTCAACATCCTGCTGCAGGTCCTGGATGACGGCCGCCTCACCGACGGCCAGGGGCGCGTGGTGAGCTTCAAGAACACGATCATCATCATGACGTCCAACGTGGGCAGCCAGTTCATCGCTGGCGCCAACGCGGCGAGCGACCCGGACGAGGTCCAGCGCGAGGTCAACAACGCCCTGCGCCAGACTTTCAAGCCGGAGTTCCTGAACCGTATCGACGACGTGGTGGTCTTCCACGCCCTCGGCCTTGAGGACATCGAGAAAATCGTGGACATCCAGCTCCGCGACGTGCGCGACCGCCTCAGCCGCGACCGCATCCAGCTCGTGCTGACGCCCGCGGCCAAGCAGTCGCTCGCCCTCGACGGGCTCGACCCCGTCTACGGCGCGCGTCCGCTCAAGCGCCTCATCCAGCGCCAGGTGGTGGACTCGGTGGCCAACCTCATCATCGGTGGCGAGCTCACCGAGGGCGACACGGTCCGCGTGGACGTGGGTCCTGACGACCGCCTCTTCGCGGCGCGTGACGACGCGGCCGGCCACGACGGTGAGCCCCTCGAGCCCGACTCCGTGGAGTAGCGCCCGCCAGCGCCGGTCGCCGACAGCCTGACAAAGGTGACAGGGTCAACTGTCATGATTTTCATGACAGTTGACCCTGTCACCTTTGTCAGGCCTTAGTCGGGCCCTGTCGCCCCTGTCGGCCTTTGATTTACGATAGAGGCACCACTCATCGACAGGTTGGGGACGACATGGCACAGGACGAGAAGAACCCTCTGGGCGAGACCGTGGCGATGCCGCCTGACTCCGACCCAGACGCCACGCAGCTTGCGGACGCGGCGCCGACGCGCCGCGTCGCATCAGAGGCCCTGCCAACGATCGTGCTGCCCTCCGAGAAGGACGCGCCCGAGCAGCCCGCCGAGGCGGGTGACGGCATCGACGCCCTCGGCGACCCGTACTTCTCGCCCGTCGTGCCCAACGACCTCACGGAGGCGCGCGTTCCCGTCTCCATCCCGTCCCCGGTCCAGAGCCTGCCCGAGCGCAAGCGCCGTCTGCCGCGCTGGGTGGTGGCCCTCATCGTCGTGGTCCTTCTCGCCTGCGCGGGCGGTGTTGCGTACTACACCTACGACCAAGAGCTATGGGGCGGCAAGACCATTCCCCGCGTCGTCGGCCTCACGCAGGAGGAGGCGACGCGCGCCCTCGAGAACCTCGGCTTTGCCGTGAGCGTGGAGCCCGTCGCGGCGGATGACGGGTTTGGCGTCGTGCTGGCGTGCAGCCCGTCGGAGGGCCAGCGCGTCGACCCCGCAGATGGCGCCACCATCTCCGTGGCAAGCCAGCGCACCATACCCCAGATCGTGGGAATGGACGTCGAGTCCGCCCATCAGGCTCTTCTGGACGCGGGCGCGGAGAACGTCACGCTCTCGTACCAGAACTCAGACCAGCCCGCCGGGACGGTTCTGGCCGTGAGTCCCGAGGAGGGAAGCGCGTTCGTCTCGTCCGACCCCATCACCGTGACCGTGGCGCGGGCGTTCACCGTCCCGGCGCTCGAGGGGATGTCCCTCTCAGACGCTCAGGCCCAGCTCGAGGCAGGCGGCCTGACCTCGTCCGTCATCTACGTCGAGTCCGATGCGGAGAAGAACACCGTGGTGAGCCTCGACCCGCCCGCGGGAACCGAGGTCGCGGCAGGCGCAACCATCACCCTGGCGGTGGCGACGCCCATGCCCAGCGAGCCCTACGACCTGATGGGGTATCTCGAGGCGGCGCCCCAGGCGCTCTCCGCGTACCTTGCGGATGCGGGATACACGCTCGACTACGGCGAGATCTACGCCTCGGGCGGCAACGCGCACGTCGCCTATACGGGTGCCTCGGGCGACCTCATCCAGATAACCAACGAGCCCGAGACCGCCCATTACGCGGGCGGATCCCAGGCCGACGTGCTCGCGCGCGGCGCGGGGGTGGGCGGCGTGCGCTATGCGTTCTCCGCGGAGACCCTGCCCGAGGGCGGCGCGACCGAGAGCGAGTCGGGCATCCGTGCCGTCATGGAGGCGTGCGGGCTCGAGGGCCTGCTCGACACCTGCACGGAGGGCGACATCGTCGCACCCATACCGGAGGAGGAACCCCAGGAGCCTACGGAGCCCGAGGATCCCGCGGATGAGGGTGGCGCCGGCGAGGACAATGCCTCGGCGGGGGAGTCCACGGAGCCCGCCCATCACTTCATCTGCGGCTATGGCCGGCAGGGTGACTACACGTGGGCGGTCATCATCGGCGGCTACGAGGGGTCCACGCGCGTGGTGGCGCTCGCAGCGCCGACGGAGCACTTCTCTTCCGTCGACCTCTCGAGCTTTGGCGGGAGCGTCTGCGACTACATTGCCTACATCGACCAATATGCGGGGTGATGCGTCATGGATGACAAGAAAAAGGGCGAGAAGGACGTCGAGCGGGACGAGTTCGTGCGCGCGGAAAACGAGGACGACGACGGGTACGACCCCTATTCCGACCGGAGGCCGGAC
>UMJL01065469.1_pt1 | contig 10186 bp, 7 predicted proteins | sample 1966071 | NCBI WGS metagenome assembly UMJL01 (sample SAMEA4836148, study PRJEB28245) | human gut metagenome | biome: gut microbiome; material: fecal sample | place: Denmark | collected 2008
GCCGAGGCACCCCCTGTTCAGGTGGTAGAAGACACGGTGATGTACAATACGGCCGCTTACAAGGTGACCGAAGGCGCCGTACTCGAGGAACTGGTGGAGAAGCTGCCCGGCGCCGAAGTGGACGACGACGGCAAGATCAAGATCAACGGGCAGGAACTGAAGAAAATCATGGTCGACGGAAAGGAGTTCTTCGGCGGTGACTTGAAGACCGGTTTGCAGAACCTGCCTGTAGAAATGATAGAGCAGCTGAAGACCTACAACAAGGAGTCGGATATGGAACGCATGACCGGCATCGACGACGGAGAGGACGAATTGGTGCTCGATGTCAAGTTCAAGAAGGGACGGAACAAGGGATGGTTCGGCAATGCGAACGTGGCCGGAGGCACGGAAGACCGCTATTCGGGCAAGCTGATGGTGAACCATTTCACCGATGACTCCCGCTATTCGCTGGTGGCATCGGCCAACAATGTGGCGGACAAGAACTTCTCCAGCGGGGCAAAAGCCAACTGGAAGCAGAACCGGGGCCTGACTTCCGCACAGAATGTGGGTGTCAACCTCGTGCTCGACCGTGAGAAATTCGACCTGGACGGCAGCCTTCAGTTTGTGAACAGCGACAACCAAGTGAACAGCAACAGCGCTTCCGAGCGCTTCTATTCGTCGAAGAGTACGTTCTCGAATACGCTTTCGGGCACGGAAAGCGGCGACGCATCCTTCCGAAGCTCCTTCCGTCTGGAGTGGAAACCCAACGACAAAACCACCCTTCTCATACGGCCTAACCTCTCCTTGGGGTGGACAGACAATACCCAGCTGAGCCGCTCGAGCAGCTACAACCGCGACCCTTTGACACTGGTGGACCATACGGACGACTATATAGGGCCCGACGCGCCTGCCAACGAAGCCCTCGACTCGGTGCGCATCAACTCGACGGGAAACAGCTCGTGGACCGACGCCGGACGCTGGAGCGGCAGTGTGTCGATGACGCTGAACCGGCGGCTGAACGACCGTGGACGCAACGTGGGTCTGCGTCTGGGCCTGGGCGGAGGCAGCTCGGACAACGATCGTTTGCGCGATAACCTCACCCGTTACCACCGCATGACGGGGGCCGACGGGCAGGATTCGGTCAACGTACGCCGCCAGTACATAGCCACCGTGGGCGACAATTGGAATTACAGTGCACAGTTTACCTATAGCGAACCCCTGGCGCAGGCCGTATTCCTGCAGTTCAGCTACCAGTTCCTTTACAAGAATACACTGAGCGACAAGCGCACTTACGACTTCGCTTCGTACGACGGATGGATGCCCGGTGAACCCCTTCCCCAGGGACATGAGACCCACTTGATAGACAGTTTGGGCAAGAAGGCCCAGTATCATTACTACAATCACGACGTGTCTGTTACGATGAGAATCGTGCGTCCCAAGTACCGTTTCAGCGTGGGAGTCACCCTGCAACCCCAGCGTTCGCGCCTCGATTATACCAAGGCAGAGGTGCGTGTCGATACGGTACGTCATGTTTTGAACGTGGCTCCCAAGATCGATTTCCGTTACAAGTTCTCCAAAGTAAGCCAGATTCAGCTGAAGTACAGCGGGAAGAGTTCGCAGCCGGGCATGGAGTCTCTGCTGCCGATAGCCGACAATTCGAACCCCTTGAACATACGTGTGGGCAATCCGGGCCTGCTTCCTGCCTTCACGCACGCCGTGCGGCTGAACATGAACACCTACGATCCCAACTGGCAGCGGTCGGTCATTGTCAACGGAAACCTGTCGCTGGTGCAGAACAGCATCAGCACCAGTACCGTCTACAACGAGGAGACGGGCGGCCGGATCACGACGTCGAAGAACATCAACGGCGACTGGAGCGGCAGCCTCTCCGTGGGCTTCAACACGGCTCTCCACAACAAGAAGTTCACAATCCATGCCAATACGTCGGCCAGCTTCAGGAACAATGTGGGCTATCTGTACGACTCTTCCACCCGGAAAGAGGACAAGAACACCGTGACGAACACCCGCCTCGGGGGGCGCCTGAGCGGAGCTTACCGCAACGAATGGCTGGAATTGGCGGCCAACGGCGCCATGAACTATACGTTCGAGAAGAACCTTTTGCGCCCGCAGAACAACCAGGAGCCCTATTCCTACTCCTACGGAATGGCCCTTACCCTGCACCTGCCCTGGCAGGTGAGCGTGGTGACGAACCTCGTGAACCAGGCCCGAAGGGGATATGCCGACGCCAATTTCAACAAGGACGAACTGGTTTGGGACGCACAAGTGTCGAAGACCTTCTGGCGCGGCAATGCCACAGTCAGCGTGGAAGCCTTCGACTTGCTGCGGCAGAAGAGTAACCTGGCACGCGGTTTGTCGACGTCGTCGCGCTCCGTAACCCAGTACAACGGCATCAACAGCTACGTCATGGCCCACTTCATCTACCGCCTGAACCGCGTGGGAGGCAAGCGGGTGGACGGCATGAAGGCCGGTAAAGGCTGGGGAAAAGCGGGCGGAAAGGCACGCCGCCGGTGAAGTTTTCCGGCCGAAAACTTGCCCGTCCCGTATTTTTCCCTACATTTGTCCCCTGTTTCACCAATACGATTGAAAGATGAAAAAACTGATTATCCTGTTCGGACTGCTGCTCTCGACACTGGCGGCCCATGCACAATTCGAGAAAGGAAAGTGGTTTGTGAACCCCTCGGTCACGGGTTTGAACCTGTCATACAACACCGGTACGGAGAAGATGCACTTCGGCCTTGAGGCCAACGGCGGTGCCTTCCTCGCCGACAACGTGGCCCTTCTGCTCCACGCAGGCGCCGACTGGCAGGGCGGCGGAGCCGACCATTACAAGCTGGGAGTAGGCGGCCGTTACTACTTCGACGCCATCGGCATCTACCTCGGGGCGAATGTAAACCTGAACCACAGCGTGTGGACGGGCGACAAACGCACCCTTTTCGGCTTCGGTGCCGAGGCGGGATATGCCTTTTTCCTCTCGCGTACGGTGACCATCGAGCCGGCCGTTTATTGGGACATCAATAAAGACCGCTCCGAACTGGGCCTGAAAGTGGGCTTCGGATTCTACTTCTAAACGGTGCACGCTCCGTAGTAAAAAATCTGTATACGCGTGTTTTCTCATAGCAAAAGGCAGGCTTTTGCCGACCAAAAGCCGTACTTTTGCTAGGCAAAAGCCGTACTTTTGGTCACCAAAAGTACGGCTTTTGGTATACCCCCTCCAGGAGTATCTGTAGGGCCGATTTGGGGTTTGAGAAAAAAAAAGACAATTCTTGCCCTCCAAAGCCCCCGTCCGCCTCCCTCGGACACCGGCCTCCACCGCCCCGCCCGCCGTGAAAAATCACCCAAAAGCCTTGCAATTCCCGATTTTTATTCCGTTATTTGTCGCAGATTTCAGAAAAGGGGGTGCCTTGCGAAAGCGTGGGGCTGAGATTATACCCATAGAACCTGATACGGGTCATGCCGTCGGAGGGATTTTCTTGAGTATGCTTCTTGCATCCGCTGCCCGCGGAGCACACCGCGCACGGTTCCCTTTCTGTCATCCCTTAACCCGACGTCAAACCACAGAAAGGAGCGATATGTTTCAAGTACAGTTCATCACCCATTACACCGAAACCATCAGTTATCCCCAGTCTGCCCGTATCGCGCTCGAGGGAGGATGCCGCTGGATACAGCTGCGAATGAAGGACGCCACGGACGAAGAAGTGGAACCCGTGGCCCGCGAAGTGCAGGCCTTGTGCCGCGACTTCGGCGCCTACTTCGTGCTGGACGACCGTGTGGAGCTCGCGAAACGCCTGCATACGGACGGCGTACACCTGGGCCGTCTCGACATGCCCGTCGACGAAGCCCGCGCTTACCTCGGCCCCGAGTTCATCATAGGCGGTACGGCCAACACGTTTGAAGACATCCTCCGCCTCCATCGGGCCGGGGCCGACTACATCGGATGCGGGCCTTTCCGATACACTACAACGAAGAAAAACCTCGCACCCATCCTCGGCTTGGAGGGCTACACCCGCATTCTGGACCGGATGGACGAGGCGGAAATCCGCCTTCCCGTCGTGGGCATCGGTGGCATCGGGGCGGACGACATACCCGCTCTCCGTGCCACAGGCCTCAACGGCATTGCCCTCAGCGGCAGCATCCTGCGGGCCGAAGACCCCGTCCGCGAGATGGAACGCATCATCAGACTAACCCAACAATAACGCAATAAGTATATGGAAGACAACATTCGAATCACCTATCCCGACTCGGAAAAGGTCTATCTGCGGGGCGAAATCCACCCCGACGTACGGGTAGGCATGCGGCGCGTCAGCCTGACGCCCACCGTCAGCATCGAGGAAGGCCGCCGCGTCACGCGGCAGAACCCGCCTGTCTATGTCTACGATACCAGCGGGCCTTACAGCGACCCCGCCGTTTCCATCGACCTCCGCAAGGGGCTTCCCCGCCTGCGCGAGCAGTGGATACGCAGCCGCGAGGTGGAGCAGCTCAAAGAAATCTCGTCGGAATACGGCCGTCAGCGACTGGCCGACCGAAGCCTGGACCACCTGCGCTTCGAGCACATCTGCCTGCCTTATCGGGCAAAAGCCGGCTGCCAGGTGTCGCAGATGTACTACGCCAAGCAGGGAATCGTTACTCCCGAGATGGAATACGTGGCCATTCGTGAGAACATGAACAACCGCGAACTGGGCATCGAGTCCTACATCACGCCCGAGTTCGTGCGGCAGGAGATAGCCGCCGGCCGTGCCGTCCTGCCCGCCAACGTCAATCATCCCGAGGCCGAACCCATGATTATCGGCTCGCGCTTCCTGGTGAAAATCAATACGAACATCGGCAATTCCGCCACAACCTCCACCATCGAGGACGAAGTGGAGAAGGCCATCTGGAGCTGCAAGTGGGGAGGAGACACGCTGATGGACCTCTCTACGGGCGAGAATATCCACGAGACGCGTGAGTGGATTATACGTAACTGCCCCGTTCCCGTAGGCACCGTGCCCATGTATCAGGCGATGGAAAAGGTGAACGGCCGTGCCGAAGACCTCACTTGGGAACTGTTTCGCGACACCCTTGTCGAGCAGTGCGAGCAGGGCGTGGACTACTTCACCATCCATTGCGGCATCCGTCTGAAGAACATCCACTACGCTGGAGACCGCCTCTGCGGCATGGTGAGCCGCGGCGGAAGCATCATTTCCCAGTGGTGCAAGGTACACCAGCGGGAGAGTTTCCTCTATGAACACTTCGATGACATCTGCGATATCTGTGCCCGATACGACGTGGCCCTCTCGCTGGGCGACGGCTTGCGCCCCGGTGCCATCTACGATGCCAATGACAAAGCCCAGTTTGCCGAGCTCGACACCATGGGAGAACTCGTGCAGCGGGCCTGGGCCAAGAACGTACAGGCCTTTATCGAAGGTCCCGGCCACGTGCCGATGCACAAGATAAAAGAGAACATGGAGCGGCAGATAGAGAAGTGCCATGGGGCGCCTTTCTATACGCTGGGCCCCATCGTGACCGACATTGCGCCCGGCTACGACCACATCACCAGTGCCATCGGAGCCGCCCAGATAGGCTGGCTGGGCACGGCCATGCTCTGCTACGTCACGCCCAAGGAGCACCTGGCCCTGCCGCAGAAGGAAGATGTGCGCGTGGGCGTGGTCACCTATAAGATAGCCGCCCATGCCGCCGACCTTGCCAAAGGCCATCCCGGAGCCGAGGTTCGCGACAACGCCCTCAGTAAGGCCCGCTACGAATTCCGCTGGAAAGACCAGTTCAACCTCAGCCTCGACCCCGAGCGCGCGTTGCAGTATTACCGGGAAGCCAACCACTTGAACGGCAAGTACTGTACGATGTGTGGCCCCCATTTCTGCGCCATGCGCATCAGTCAGCGCCTGACCGACTGCGACTATACCGGCGGCGAAACGGTGCCCGAAGGCGGAGACCGCTGAGAAAAGAAACCAGATTACACATTATTATATTATATGAAAATGATAGAAACTAAAGTATCACAGGGTATCATCAGTACCTATTTTGAGAAGTTGGAGAAGAACCTTGACCTCGATGTAGCCATCGTAGGCGGCGGTCCTTCGGGTATTGTGGCAGCCTATTACCTGGCCAAGGCCGGATTGAAGGTAGCCCAGTTCGACCGTAAACTGGCGCCCGGCGGTGGCATGTGGGGTGGCGCCATGATGTTCAATCAGATTGTCATCCAGGAAGAAGCCATGGACATCGTGCGCGAATTCGAAATCAATCATGCGCCTTTCGGCGACGGGCTGTACGTAATGGACTCGGTTGAGAGCACCTCTTCGCTGCTCTATCACGCCGTTCATGCCGGAGCCACCATCTTCAACTGCTACTCGGTGGAGGATGTCATCTTCAAGAACAATCAGGTAAGCGGTGTGGTAGTCAACTGGACGCCCGTGCTTCGCGAGGGCTTGCACGTAGACCCGCTGAACATTCTGGCCAAGGTAGTCATCGACGGAACCGGCCACGACAGCGAGATTGCCGCTACCGTAGCCCGCAAGAACGGTATCCGCCTGGCCACCGAGACCGGCGCCGTCATCGGCGAACGCTCGCTGGATGTAGCTACCGGCGAGGAAGAAGTGGTGAACGGAACCAAGGAAATCTACCCCGGCCTCTACGTGTGTGGCATGGCTGCATCGGCCGTATCGGGTACTCCGCGTATGGGTCCCATCTTCGGCGGCATGCTGATGTCCGGCAAGAAGGTAGCTGATGAAATCATCGCCCGTCTGAAGAAGTAAGGCCGGAAGGTTGCTTTGCCGCAACAAAAAAAGAGGGTGTATCAAGCGGAAGGGAGACCGACTTCCTGTAATTCCCCGGTTCGGATTACGCGGAATGTCGCGGAAAGATGGGCAATCAATCCGTGAATTCCGTGCAGTCCGTATCGGGTGAAGTCGGGCTCTGCTGCTGATACATCCTCTTTTTTGTGGCTGAAGGGTGGGTTTGGGAGCGGTTTGCTCTTGTCTCTTCCTCGTGTTTTTCCGTCTTTTCCGTGGCTGAAGGGGAGGTATATGGCGGATTCCGGTTGGCGTCAGCCTGGTTTGTCACCTGCTTTTTTATATATAGAGGGGGAGGTTGCGGTAGGGGATTGCCGTGTGCCGGTGCGGCACGATGGTGGGTTCGGGTCAGTCTTTCCCCGCTTTTCGGCAGGCCTCCACCAGCTCTTCGAAGCGGGCAAGCACGGCCGAAAGGTCGTCGGCCGAGCGGTAACCCTGCCAGATGCTGCCCAGCAGGGCGGCTCCTCCGAAGCCTATGTCGTGGAGCAAGCCGAGCTTGTCGGCCGTCACGCCGCCCAAAGCGATGGTTTTTCGGGTCAGGATGCCCTCATCTGCGGCCTTTCGGAGCTGCTCTGTGCCGAATCCCGAGCGGTATCCTTGCTTGGAAATGCTGTCGAAGATGGGGCTCAGGAAGTGATAGTCGGTCTGCAAACCGTATCGGGCCACCTCTTCAAGCGAGTGGCAGGACCGGCTCACCAGCCCCTCGAAGCCCTGGGGAACGTAGGGATTGCGGCCGTTCAGATGGACACCTCCCAGCCCGTAGCGTGCCTGCAAGGGGAAATGATCGTGCAGGCTGATGCGGCTGTAGTGCTCCTTCGGCAGGCGGCGGATGAGGCTTTCGAGCTGCTCTTCCGCACAGCCGGGCTTGCGCAGGTGCAGACGGTCGGCACCTGCGTCCAGAAGTTTGGTCAGCACTTCGGCTTCTTCGGGCAGGAAATCGGGTGCAGTAATGACGATGAACTTCATTCTTCTGCTACGGGAAACTGGTCGGTCAGGTGCCACAAGGGGCCGTTTCCGTGTCCGATGCGCAGCTGGCTTCCAGCCTGGAGGGCACGGCCCAGGTAGTCTTTGGCCTCTCTGACGGCATCATGCAACTCATATCCTCGTCCGATGAAAGTGGCGATAGCCGACGAGAGGGTGCACCCCGTCCCATGCAGATTGGGCGTTTCGATGCGCGGCGCAGTGAAGTAATGGAATTCACCGTCGTAGAGTACATCCACCATTTCATCCCCTTCTACATGACCTCCTTTGATGAGGAAGGCACACTGATGGCGTCCGTGCAGGGCGCGTGCAGCCTGTCTCATGTCGTCTACGGTCCGCACCTTGGCTCCCAGCAGCACCGATGCTTCGTGCAGGTTGGGTGTAGAAAGGCGGCTCAGAGGCAGCAGGAAGAGGGGTAAGGCGCGCAGGGCCTTGTCGTCTGTCAGGCGGCGTCCGCTGGTCGAAACCATGACGGGGTCGAGTACAATGGGGAGGTCGCGCCGCTTCAGCAGCAGACTGCTGATGGCCTTGATGGTGTCATACTGGCCGGTCATGCCTATCTTGATGGCCTTTACGTCGAGGTCGTCGAGCACGGCCTTTATCTGGTCTCTGACCAATGTCGACGGCATGTATTGCACGAGCGATACCGTCTGTGTGTTTTGTGCCGTGACGGCCGTGATGGCTGCGGCGGCATAACTTCCAAGAGCCGAGATGGTTTTGATGTCGGCCTGTATGCCTGCACCGCCCGAGGGGTCGGATCCGGCAATGGAAAGTATTACGTCTGGATTTTTCATGATGTATATTTTGTTTTCTTGTTATTATACGGTTAATTTCTCTTTCAGGAACTGCCCTGTATAGCTGGCGGCACAGGCGGCCACTTCTTCGGGTGTGCCTGCCACAACTACATTGCCGCCGCGGTCGCCTCCTTCGGGGCCGAGGTCTATCACGTAGTCGGCACACTTGATGACATCCAGGTTGTGCTCGATGATGACGATGCTGTGTCCGCGTCGGATGAGGGCGTCGAAAGCCTCGAGCAGTTTACGGATGTCGTGGAAGTGGAGGCCGGTGGTAGGCTCGTCGAAGATGAAGAGTGTCGGGTCGGCCTTCTCCATGCTCAGATAATAAGCCAACTTGACACGCTGGTTTTCGCCGCCCGAGAGAGTGGATGACGACTGCCCCAGCTTGATGTATCCCAGGCCTACGTCCTGCAACGGGATGAGTTTCTTGACGATTTTCTTCTGCCCGTGCTGGCCGAAGAATTCGATGGCCTGGTCGACGGTCATCTCGAGCACGTCGTAGATGTTGGCATCGTGGAAGCGCACTTCCAGCGTGTCTGGTTTGAAGCGCTTGCCGTGGCACGACTCGCACTCCAGCACCAGGTCGGCCATGAACTGCATCTCCACGGTAATGGTACCTTCGCCCTTGCACTCCTCGCAACGGCCGCCTTCGCTATTGAAGCTGAAGTAGCCGGCCGTGTAGCCCATCTGCTTGGCTAGCGGCTGGTCGGCATAGAGCTTGCGTATCTCGTCGTACGCTTTGAGGTAGGTCACGGGGTTGCTTCGCGACGACTTGCCGATGGGGTTCTGGTCGACGAACTCCACGTTGCGCAGGTTGCGCAGGTCGCCTTCGATGCTTACGAATTCGCCCGGGCGGTCACTGCATTCGTCCAACTCGCGCTTCAGGGCGCGGTAGAAGATGTCGCGTACCAGCGTACTCTTGCCCGAACCGCTAACACCCGTTACTACGGTCATCACGTTCAGGGGGAAGCGCACATCGATGCCCTTCAGGTTGTTCTCGCGGGCACCTTTTATTTCGATATAGTTATTCCACGGGCGGTGTTGCGTGGGCACGGGGATGGTTTCTTCGCCCAGCAGGTAGCGCACGGTGTAGCTGTTGCTATGCTTCTGGAGGTCTTTCATGTCACCCTGATACACCACCTCGCCTCCCAGGCGTCCGGCTTTGGGGCCGATGTCAATGATGTAGTCGGCGGCGCGGATGATTTCTTCGTCGTGCTCTACGACGACCACCGTGTTGCCCAACTGCTGGAGTTGGCGCAAGACACGTATCAGCTTGTCCGTGTCGCGGCTATGGAGGCCGATGCTGGGTTCGTCCAGTATGTAGAGGCTCCCTACAAGGCTGCTGCCCAGCGAGGTGGCCAGGTTGATGCGCTGGCTCTCGCCGCCCGACAGAGAGTTGCTCAGACGGTTCAATGTCAGATAGCCCAGGCCCACGTCGACAAGGAAGCGGATGCGGCTGTTTATCTCCGTCAGGATGCGGCTGGCCACCTGTGTTTCGTGTTCGGTGAGCTTCAGGTGGTCGAAGAATGCCTTCAGCTCGGTGATGGGCAAGTCTACCAGCTCCGAGATGTTGCGTCCGCCCACCCGTACGTAACCTGCTTCGGGCTTCAGGCGGCTGCCATGGCA
>UMJL01002838.1_pt1 | contig 10181 bp, 6 predicted proteins | sample 1966071 | NCBI WGS metagenome assembly UMJL01 (sample SAMEA4836148, study PRJEB28245) | human gut metagenome | biome: gut microbiome; material: fecal sample | place: Denmark | collected 2008
GTTCAGCGCGTCGTAGACGTCCGCTTCAAAGAGGTCGGAGGCGGCTTTGAGCTCCGGGAGGGTCAGCTCCTCCAGCGTCTTCCCCGCCGCCGTGCACTGGGCAACCAGATGGCCGGTGACGGTGTAGGCATCCCGGAAGGGCATGCCCTTTTTGGTCAGGTAGTCGGCGCAGTCTGTGGCGTTGATAAAGCCGTGGCCCGCCGCCTTGCGCATATTGTCAGTGCGGACGGTCATGGTGTCCAGCATGGCGGCGAAAACCGGCAGGCACATCTCCACGGTGTCCACTGCGTCGAACACCGGCTCCTTGTCCTCCTGCATATCCTTGTTGTAGGCAAGGGGCAGGCCCTTCATGGCGGTGAGGAGGCTCATGAGGTCGCCGTAGACTCTTCCCGTCTTGCCCCGCACCAGCTCCGCAACGTCCGGGTTCTTCTTCTGGGGCATGATGGAGGAGCCGGTGGCGTAGGCGTCGTCCAGCTCGATGAACTTGAACTCCCAGCTGCACCAGAGGATGACTTCCTCGGAAAAGCGGGAGAGATGCATCATGAGAACGGACAATGCGCTCAAAAACTCCAGGGCGTAGTCCCGGTCGGAGACGCCGTCCAGGGAGTTGCCCATGGGGCCGTCAAAGCCCAGGCTCTTGGCGGTCATAAAGCGGTCGATGGGATAGGTGGTGCCCGCCAGGGCGCCGGAGCCCAGGGGACAGAGGTTCAGCCGCTTGCCGCAGTCCTCCAGCCGGGTGACGTCCCGGCCCAGCATCGCCGCGTAGGCCATGAGGTGCTGGGCAAAGGAGATGGGTTGGGCCCGCTGGAGATGGGTGTAGCCGGGCATGACGGCGGTCTGGTACTTCCTGGCCTGGCGGCAGAGCACCGCCTCCAGCTCCAGGAGCTGCTCCACGATGACGGGGATCTGCTCCCGGACGTACATCCGGAAGTCCAACGCCACTTGGTCGTTCCGGGAGCGGCCGGTGTGGAGGCGCTTTCCCGCGTCCCCGATGCGGGCGGTGAGGAGGGCCTCCACATTCATGTGGATATCCTCGTTGTCGGCGGTGAATTCCACCTTCCCCGCCTCGATGTCCGCCAGGATGGACTGGAGGCCCTGTACGATGGCCTCCGCGTCGGCGGCGGAGATGATGCCCGTGGCCCCCAGCATCTTGGCGTGGGCGATGGAGCCGGTGATGTCCTCCTTGTAGAGCCGCTGATCGAACTGGATGGAGGCGTTGAAGTCGTTAACAAGGGCGTCGGTATCCTTGCCGAACCGCCCGGACCAGAGTTTCATAGCAGTGTCCTTTCATCCAGGAGGCGGGACGAAGATCCCTCTCCGCCCCGCTCCCGTGGTCGTATGGTTGTTCTGTTGGTTTTTCTCTTCCGCCGCCGGAGCGGCGGAATGGAATCATTTTCGGCGGGGCGTGTACCTGCCGAAAATACCCCGACCCGCGCGCCTCTGGGGCGCGCACACCAGTGACATTGGTCACTGGTGTGGGGGGGGAGGTCGAGGGGGGATGAAATCCCCCTTCGAACTTTCTTACAGCTTTCCTTCCTCCCGCAGAGCCAGCACGGTGTCGGGCAGGCCCCAGAGGTTGATGAAGCCGGTGGCGTTGGTCTGGTCATAGTCGCTCTCGTTGAAAGTCACCAGTTTCTCGGAGTACAGAGACTCGGGAGAGGTGACGGAGGCGGTGATGATGTTGCCCTTGTAGAGCTTGAGCTTCACCGTGCCGGTGACGTGCTTCTGAGTCTCCAGGGCGAAGGCCGTGAGGGCCTCCCGCAGGGGGGTAAACCACTTGCCGTTGTACACCAGGTCGGCGAAGTCCACCGCCAGCTTGCTCTTCATGTGCTTGGTGTCCTTGTCCACGGTGATCATCTCCAGGACCTCGTGGGCCTTGTAGAGGATGGTGCCGCCCGGGGTCTCATAGACGCCCCGGTCCTTCATGCCCACCAGCCGGTTTTCCACGATGTCCAGCAATCCGATGCCGTTGGCACCGCCCAAGGCATTGAGCTTTTCGATAATGGCGCTGGCCTTCATCTTCTCGCCGTCGATGGCCACGGGCCAGCCCTTCTCAAAGTCCAGCGTCACATAGGTGGCCTTGTCGGGGGCCATGGCCGGGGAGACCCCCATCTCCAGGAAGCCGGGCTTGTCGTACTGGGGCTCGTTGGCGGGGTCCTCCAGGTCCAGGCCCTCGTGAGAGAGGTGCCAGAGGTTCTTGTCCTTGGAGTAGTTGGTCTCCCGGGAGATCTTCAGGGGGACGTGGTGGGCCTCGGCGTAGTCGATCTCCTCGTCACGGCCTTTGATGTCCCACTCTCTCCAGGGAGCGATGATGGTCATCTCGGGAGCGAAGCGCTTGATGGTCAGCTCGAAGCGCACCTGGTCGTTGCCCTTGCCGGTGCAGCCGTGGGCGATGGCGTCGGCGCCTTCGGCCTTGGCGATCTCCACCAGCTTCTTGGCAATGACGGGCCGGGCAAAGGCGGTGCCCAGCAGGTACTCCTCGTACTTGGCGCCCATCATCATGGAGGGGATGATGACGTCGTCCACCATCTCGTCCACCAGGTCCGCCACGTACAGCTTGGAGGCGCCGGTCTTGATGGCCTTCTCCTCCAGGCCCTCCAGCTCGTCGTTCTGGCCCACGTTGCCGGCCACGGCGATGATCTCGGGGTTGCCATAGTTCTCCTTCAGCCAGGGGATGATGATGGACGTGTCCAGGCCGCCGGAGTAAGCCAGCACGATCTTCTTGATGTCCTTTTTATTCTTCGCCATGGTATGTACCTCCCAGAAGCATTTGTTGTTTGATGATGTTTGAATTATACGCCTTACGTGCATAAATATGCAACTAGGATGTTGCACAACATTTCTTCCATTTTGTGGGCATTTTTGCATAGATTGTCATATATTCGCCGTAATTCCGCATATATGCACATTATATTCAATATTCGTGCATATAGTTTCAGAAGGGCGTCGGGGAATTTCCGGTAGGCGACAGCGGGGCCACTCAGAATGGTCTTCGGGGAAATATGCGTCTCAGCCGCCCGGGGCGCAAAATGATGCCCGGGACGGCAAAACGCCCCGGGCACTTGGGTCACACCATCTTTTCCGGCCGCACCGTCTCGTCGAACTCCGCCGGGGACAGCAGCCCCAGGGATACCACCGCCTCTTTCAGGGAGGTGCCCTCCTGGAGGGCCTTTTTTGCACACCTGGCCGCCGCCTCGTATCCGATCTTGGGCGTCAGGCAGGTGACCAGCATCAGCGAGTTGTGAAGGTTGTACGTCATCCGCTCCACATTGGGCTCGATGCCCTCCGCGCAGTGGACCCGGAAGGAGTCCATGGCGTCCGAGAGCAGCCGGGCGGAGAGGAGGAAGTTATACGCGCACACCGGCAAAAATACGTTAAGCTGGAAATTCCCCTGGCTGGCGGCAAAGCCGATGGCCGCGTCGGCCCCCATCACCTGCACCGCCACCATGGTGACGGCTTCGCACTGGGTTGGATTCACCTTCCCCGGCATGATGGACGAACCCGGCTCATTTTCCGGGATGCGCAGCTCCCCCATGCCGCAGCGGGGACCGCTGGCCTCCCAGCGGATGTCGTTTGCGATCTTCATGAGGTTTGCCGCCAGAGCCTTCAGGGCCCCGTGGGCAAACACCAGGGCGTCCTTGCTGGTGAGGGCGTGGAACTTGTTGGCATCGGGGGTGAAGGCGGTACCGGTCAGCTCCTGAAGCTGCTTGCAGACCATCTCGTCAAATCCCTTGGGGGCGTTGAGGCCGGTTCCCACAGCGGTACCGCCGATGGCCAGGCGCCTCAGCTCCGGCAGCGCCGTGCGCAGCATCCGGCAGGGTGCTTCTACCAGCTCCCGCCAGCCGGAGACCTCCTGGGCGAATTTCAGCGGCGTGGCGTCCTGCAGATGGGTGCGGCCGATACGGATCAGGTCCGGGTACGCCTCCTCCAGCTTTCGGAAGGCCGCCGCCAGACGCTCCGCCGCCGGCAGCACGTCCCGCTCCACCGCCAGGGCCGCGGCGATATGGAGTGCCGAGGGAAAGGTGTCGTTGCTGGACTGGGAGGCGTTGACCTGGTCGTTGGGGTGCAGGGAGACGCCCCGTTCCGCCGCCAGATGGGCAATGACCTCGTTGACATTCATATTGGTCTGGGTGCCGCTGCCGGTCTGCCAGACCACCAGGGGAAATTCCTCCTCCCACTTCCCCGCCCGGATCTCGCCGCACACGGCGGCGATGGCGTCGGCCTGCTCCTCCGTCAGCTTGCCGCACGATGCGTTGGCCCAAGCGCAGGCCTCCTTCAAATAGGCAAAAGCGGTGATGATCTCCCTGGGCTGGCGCTGACCGCCGATTTTGAAGTTCTCCAGGCTCCGCTGGGTCTGGGCGCCCCAGTGGCGGTCCGCCGGGACGGCCACAGTGCCCATGGTGTCGTGTTCCATGCGGGTATCCATCCAAGTTCCCTCCCGTTTCATTTGTGATGGTTCCATTATAGCGGCCCGTCCTTCCCCGCGCAACCGCCCCGCCGTCTTTTGGCAGGCGGGGAAAAATTTCCGCCCGGCGGGAACTTTTTTGCCCCGTCCCCGTCTCATTTCATAGAATCCACACGAGAAAGGATGCTGATTATGAAACGAGTTTCTGCAATTTTGCTGGCGCTGGCCCTCTCCGCCTCGTTGTGCCTGCCCACGCTGGCCGCCGGTGTCACCGTGAACGGCAAGACGGTCTCCGGGGCGGAGGCGGTGACCATGGTTCCCCTGCGGACCGTCAGCGAGGCTCTGGGCTGGACCGTGGCCTGGGACGGCTCCCTGCCCGGCGCCCGGGTGGAGACCGGCCAGGTCCACATGGATCTGACGCTGGGGAAGGACACCTACCAGACCGTGAGCTCCACGGCCATCGGCATGAGCGCTCCCTTCTCCCTGGGCGCCGCCCCCGCTATGCTGGAACCCGGCACCATCTACGTGCCGGCGGAGCTGTTCCAGGTGCTGCTGGGCAACCGGGAGGGCACCGTCTCCATCGGCACGGACGGCACGGTCTCCATCTCCCAGACCGGCGGCACCCAGATCATCAATCCCCTGCACCAGCACGAGACCCTTGCCCAGCTGCGCAGCGCCGTGGGCTTTGACTTCCCGGTGCCCGACGCCCCCGCAGGCTTCCAGGTGTCGCTCTACCAGGATATCGCCGGCACCATGGCGGAGATCCGCTGGAGCGATGATGTGCAGGAGGTCTGCTATCGGGTCAGCCGGGGCGGCGACGGCACCAGCAGCGACAACAGCGGCGACTACACCGTCTATGCCGAAAGCGGCACTCTGGATGCCGGCGGCACCACCGTCCACTGGCGAGGCCAGGACGGCAGAATCCGGGTGGCGGTCTGGGCAAAGAACAACCTGATCTTCTCCATCCGCTCTGCCGAGGGGCTCACCAAGACCCAGGTTTTGCAGTTGGTCCAGGATACGCTGTAAACCGCCGCAGCATCCCGGAACCAAAAAAGGCCGGACCGCTGAATGCGGTCCGGCCTTCTTCTCAGCTGCTCAGCTGTGCGCCGGGAAACTTATGCGGCAGGATAGAGGTTTAAAAGCTGCAGCAGTGCCGTCTGTGAGAGATACGTCACCCCTGCTTCCAGAACGCAGGTACCGGGGACCTGATAGGCCGTGCCGGTCTCATCCATGCCCTGGATGGTACCGCCGGGCATGGCGGTCAGTACGGTTTCCCCGTTCCGGGAGACCACAGCCCCCTGCGCCGGGTCCCATTTCACCTGCAGGCCCAGGATCTCTGCCGCCGCCCGGACAGGCAGCAGCATCTCCCCGTCCTGGCTGACCTTGGCCTTCCGGGACAGGACGCCGCCGTTGACGATCACCAAACCCTCTTCCGTCACGCTCACATATCCCTGGTAGGCGTAGGGGAACACCAGCACCCGCTCCGGCTGCCCCTGGGCGTCGGGCCACACCAGAATGCCCGTTCCGGGGATCAGGTCCTCCAGCCGGACGATATTCTTGGTCCGGTAGGGCGTCAGCTCCGCCTGATCGGTGATGCGCAGCGTGGTGCCGTCGGTGGCGGTGACCTCCGTCCAGGTGAGGGCCGGAGGCGGATAGATGGCAATCATGGCCTGAGGCGTCACCGAGGCGATTTCATAATACTGGGGCACGGCGTAATCCGCAGGGATGTTCGCTACGATCACCTGCGCTGTGGCCTGGGGCGGCAGGCTCATGGTCATGGCAGACCCCACCCAGGCGTAAATGGTGTCGCCGTCCTGGATCTGCTCCAGGTCCATGGGCTCCCCGGTGACGGCGTCCAGGCAGATGATGGACTCCCCATGGAGGATGACCTCGTGCAGAGGATCACTGGTATTGGAGTTTTCCACCAGCAGTCCCCCATTGTCCAGCCATGTCACCGTACCCCACACCCGGACAGGCCCCCGCCCGGCAGTCTCCGCAGCCGCCGGCTCCGCCGCCAGGGCGGGCACACTCAAAAGCACTGCGCAAAGGAGAAGAGAGAGGCATCGCATCAGTCGTTTCTTCATATCCGTTCGTCCTTTCCCATGTCTTTCGGAGACATCCTCCGTTTGCTTTTATAGACGCCCGGGGGCGAGAAAAGTTCCCGCAATGCCGGGAGTTTTTTTCCACATGTTCCGTGCCGTCGGTGGAAAAAATGCCCGGACAGTTTGTCCGGGCATTTGGGGAGTGACAGGATTTACTTCTTGCCGTGCATGGCCTTCATCCGCTGCTCGTGGTTCAAAATGGCCTTGCGGATGCGCAGGCTCTTGGGAGTGACCTCCAGCAGCTCGTCGTCCGCCAGGAACTCCAGGCACTGCTCCAGGCTCATCTGCTTGGGGGGCACCAGACGCAGCGCGTCATCGGAACCGGAGGCACGGGTGTTGGTCAGCTGCTTTTTCTTGCAGGCGTTGACGGTGATGTCCTCGCCCCGGCTGGCCACGCCGATGACCATGCCCTCGTACACCGGCACGCCGGCGCCGATGAAGAGCGTGCCCCGCTCCTGGGCATTGTAGAGGCCGTAGGTGATGGACTCGCCGGTCTCGGAGCAGATCAGGCTGCCCATACCCCGGCGCTGGATATCGCCCTTGTAAGGCGCATAGGAGTCAAACACGGAGGCCATAATGCCCTCGCCCTTGGTGTCGGTGAGGAAGTCGTTGCGGTAGCCGAAGAGGCCCCGGGCAGGCACCAGGAACTCCACCTTCATCCGGTCGCCCACAGGAGTCATCTCCACCATGTCGGCCTTGCGCTGGCCCAGCTTCTCGATGACGGCGCCCACGCTCTCGGCGGGCACGTCCACCACCAGACGCTCGATGGGCTCGCACTTCTTGCCGTCGATCTCCTGGTAGAGCACCCGCGGGGGGGATACCTGGAACTCATAGCCTTCCCGGCGCATGGTCTCGATGAGGATGGAAAGGGACATCTCGCCCCGGCCTGCCACGTTGAAGGCGGTATCCCGGTCGGTGTCGCTGACCTTCAGGGACACGTCCCGCAGCGTCTCCCGGTACAGACGGTCCCGCAGCTGGCGGGAGGTGACGAACTTGCCCTCCCGGCCGGCGTAGGGGGAGTCGTTGACGGAGAAGGTCATCTCCAGGGTGGGCCGGGAGATCTTCACGAAGGGCAGTGCCTCCACGCAGTCCGGTGCACAGATGGTATCGCCGATGGTCACATCACCGATACCGCTCATGGCGATGATGTTGCCGGCGGTGGACTCGGTGACCGCCTGCCGGGTCAGACCCTCAAACTCATAGATGGCAGTGGCCTTGGCTTTGCGCAGCACTGCCTCGGGGTCGTGGTAATTGCAAAGAGCAACTTCCTGGTTCTGCTTCAGCGTGCCCCGCTCGATGCGGCCGATGGCGATCCGGCCCACGAAGTCGTTGTAGTCAATGGAGCTGACCAGCATCTGGAAGGGAGCGTCCTTGTCCGCCTCCGGCGCAGGGATGTATTCCAGGATGGTCTCAAAGAGGGGCTTGAGGTCCGTTCCCGGCACATCGGGGGAATAGGAGCAGATGCCCTGCCGGGCAGAGCAGAACAGCATGGGGGAATCCAGCTGCTCAGGCGTGGCGTCCAGATCCATCAGCAGCTCCAGCACCTCGTCGATGACCTCGTGGATGCGCTGGTCGGGACGGTCGATCTTATTGACCACCACGATGACCCGGTGGCCCAGCTCCAGCGCCTTGCTCAGCACGAAGCGGGTCTGGGGCATGGGGCCCTCCGCGGCGTCCACCAGCAAAATGACGCCGTTGACCATCTTTAGGATGCGCTCCACCTCGCCGCCGAAGTCGGCATGGCCCGGGGTGTCCACGACGTTGATCTTCACATCCTTATACCGAATCGCGGTGTTCTTGGCCATGATGGTGATGCCGCGCTCCCGCTCAAGATCGCCGGAGTCCATGACCCGGTCCACGGTCTCCTGTCCTTCCCGGTACACGCCGCCCTGCTTGAGCATCTGGTCCACCAGGGTGGTTTTTCCGTGGTCAACGTGGGCGATAATGGCAACGTTTCTCAGGTGTTCATTCTGCATACTTTTTCTCTCCTTCTATGCGGCAGTGCCGCAAGGGCTTGCGCCCTGCCACTTCCGTCGAGTGCTTCTCTCGTTTCTTCGCATACATTTTGATATTATATTCCGCTTTTTTGCGTATTTCAATAGAAAAGTTTCCGTTTTTTCGAAGTTTTGCGTTTCTTTTTATCCACGGGTGTCCGTGGCTGCCGGACGCCTGCCTTTTCCACAAAGAATCCCCGCCCGGTGCCGGGGATTTTCGCTCTTTCGCGTATTGCACCCGTCCCGTCCCTTTTCTATAATAAAGGTGCTGCGAGGTGAAGCGGCGCCAGCGCCGCACGTTCCCCCGCAAGTATTGTGGTCCGCTGGGACCACCCAGGAGGCATTGTGCCATGTATCGCATCAAAACATTCAACAAGATCTCTCCCATGGGCCTGAACCGGCTGGAGCCGGAGCACTACACCTACTCCGACAACGAGACCGACGAGAACGGCATCCTCGTCCGCTCCGCCAAGCTCCACGATTACCCCTTCCCCGCTTCCCTTCTGGCCATCGCCAGAGCCGGCGTGGGCGTCAACAACATCCCCATCGACCGCTGCTCCGAGTCCGGCATTGCGGTGTTCAACACCCCCGGCGCCAACGCCAACGCGGTCAAGGAACTGGTGCTGTGCGCCATGCTGATTGGCTCCCGTGATGTGGACGGCGGCATTCAGTGGGTCCGCCAGCAGGTGGAATCCGGCGTGGATATCACCACCGTTGTGGAAAAGGGCAAGTCCGCCTTCGTAGGCCCGGAGCTTTTCAAAAAGACGCTGGGCGTCATCGGCCTGGGCGCCATCGGCTCTCTGGTGGCCAACGTGGCCCTGGACATGGGCATGGACGTCTATGGCTACGATCCCTTCCTGTCTGTGGATGCGGCGCTGCGGCTGGACCGGCACATCCATGTGGTCAAGGATATCAATGAACTTTACAAACGGGCAGATTATATCACCATCCACATCCATTACACGGAAAAGACCGCCCACATGATCGACGAGAAGGCTATCTCCGCCATGAAGCGGGGTGTCCGGTTCATCAACCTGGCCCGGGGTGAGATCGTGGACGATGACGCCATGCTGGCGGCGCTGGACACCGGCCGGGTGGCCACCTACGTCACCGACTTCCCCAACAACCGTCTGGTGGGTGCTCCCCATGTGGTGGCTATGCCCCATCTGGGCGCTTCCACGCCGGAGAGCGAGCAGAACTGCGCCATCATGGCAGTGGACCAACTGAAGGATTATCTGGAAAACGGCAATATCCGCAACTCCGTAAACTTCCCCAGCGTCTCCATGGAACGCAGCGGCGTGATGCGCATGTGCATCATCCATAAAAATGTGCCTGCCATGCTGGCCAACATCACCACGCTCCTCAGCAAGGACGGCGTGAATGTGGAAAACCTGAGCAACAAATCCAAGGGCGATTATGCCTATACCATGGTAGACCTGGGCTCCAAGGTAGCCGACGATGTGATCGAGGACGTCAAGCACCTGCCCAACGTCATCCGCGTGCGGGTGATCGAGTAAAGAGGCGGGCCCCCACACCGGGAGCTGTCGAAAAGCGGCAGCTCCCGGTGCTTTCTGCGGCAGCCTGTCTTTGCATTGACACGCCGCTTAAAAGCGGGTAAAATGAGAAAAGTATCCTCTCATATAAGCCCCCGTAGCTCAGTTGGATAGAGCGGTCGCCTCC
>UMJL01012916.1_pt1 | contig 10161 bp, 11 predicted proteins | sample 1966071 | NCBI WGS metagenome assembly UMJL01 (sample SAMEA4836148, study PRJEB28245) | human gut metagenome | biome: gut microbiome; material: fecal sample | place: Denmark | collected 2008
AGCGCCTCGGAGGCCTCCGCGAGCTGCTTCACCGCCTCGCAGAGCACGTCAGCGGCGCGCTGCCCGGCGTCGGCGACCTCGCGCCACTCCTGCGTCCCCCGCACCTCCTCGCCGATCCACAGCGTAACGGCGTCGTACCCGCCGTCCCCGCGCGCAACCCCCGCAAGGCCGTGGACCGCAATGAACAGGTCGGCAACGCTCACCGAGGCGCGGGCGAGGGTCGCCGCGGCCTTGGCGAGAAGTCCCACGAACAGCGTTGACCCCTCGAGCGCCATCGCCTGGACCATCAGGTTGTGTATGACTCCGGACCCCGTGCCGCCAAGCAGCTCGAAGGCGGCGCGCGCCTCCTCCCCCGACACCTCAACGGCCCATTGGCGGCGCGCCTCGGCCTCGAAGCCATGCGCCTCGTCAACAACCCAGTTCCTGATCGGCGGGAGGATCTTCCCCTCCGCCGTGACGTTTCTCAGCAGCAGCGAGTGATTCGTCACAACCACGTCCGCGGCGGCGGCGCGGCGGCGCGCTCCGTGGAGCGGGCATTCGTTGGGAAAGTACGGGCACCTGCCGCGCAGGCACTCGCCAGGCGTCGTGGTAAGCATGGGGCGAGGCACGTAGCGCCACCTGATGCCGAGGGCGTCGAGATCACCGTCGGGCGACTGACAGGAATACGCGTAGGTAACCGCGATTGCCGTGAGCATGTCGCACGCCACCGCGTTGTCCGACCTCCCATCATGGGGCACCGCCGGCAGCGGCAGGTCCTCCCTCACCGCCCGGTCAAGACGATGCAGGCAGGGGTAGTGGTCATACCCCTTGAGGCTCGCGTAGGAGAGCCCCCCTGGGAGGGCGGCGGCGAGGGCGGGGAGCTCGTGGGAGACCAGCTGGTCGGTGAGCGCGTTGGTCTTGGTTGCCACGCCAACGGTGACGTTGTTCCTCTTGGCGAAGAGTGCCTCGGGGAGCAGGTACGCGATGGACTTCCCCACGCCCGTGCCGGCCTCGATCGCGCGGTGCGTCGAGGTGGCGAGCGCCGTTGCCACCTCGCGCGCCATGGCAACCTGCTCCGGACGTCGCTCCATATGCTCATACATGCGCGAGACCACGCCGGCAGGGCCGAACTCGGACGCGACCTCGTCGGGTCCTGGCACCACGAGCCGGTCGAGCTCGGTCGCGTCGGGCCGGGACTCGCCACGTGCCTCGCGGACGAGCGCCGCCCGCACCTCCTTGAGCGAGAAGGGGCGCGGGGACACGTCTCCCTCCGACGCCAGGTAGGAGAGCACGGGCCTCATGGGCCACACGACCTCCTCGTGCATGGCGGCGAGGTGGGCGAGAAGGCCATCGGGGAGGTCGCTCAGGGCAAGCAGCAGGATCCGCCACATCCCGGAAAGGGCATCGACGTCGTCGCCAGCCCGGTGGGTCACTCCCGCGCACCCGAACGCCTCCGCCATGTCCGCAAGGCGGTGCGTGGAGAGCCTCGGCAGTGCGATGCGCGAGAGCGAGAGGGTGTCTATCCATGTGTCGGACACCTCGGCGCCGCCCGGGACCGCCTCGATGAAGGTGCGGTCGAAGGTCGCGTTGTGCGCAAGCACGGGAGAGCCCGCGACGAACTCCGCAAGCCCGGCCACGGCGTCCCGAGCGCTCGGCGCGTCCGTGACGTCACGGTTGGTTATGCCCGTGAGCTTGGAAATCTCCTCGGGAATGGGCCCCGTGGGGTGCACGAACGTCTCATAGCGCGACACAATCTCGCGCCCGGAGAGGCGGGCGGCGGATATCTCGATGAGCTCGCAGTCCTTGAACGAGAGCCCCGTGGTCTCGGTGTCGAGCACCACGATGTCCTCCTCGAGCGGACCGAACCCCCTGCCCCGGGCGCGCTCGGCAAGGCTCAGGTAGCGCCTCCGCACGTCCTCGGGCGTCCCAGGAAGGATGATTTCCTCAAGGGTGACGCCGTCGTGTTGTGTCATCAGCTAATCGCGATCCTCCCCGCGCTCGAGCGCGTACTCGATGAACCTCGTGCACAGCTCGGGAAACTCGATGCCGCCGTGGCGGGCGGAGTCCGGAAGCAGGCTCTCCGCCGTCATGCCGGGAATCGTGTTGGTCTCCAGAATCACGGGCTCCCCATCGGCGGTCACGATGAAGTCACTTCGGGAGCAGCCCCGGCAGCCGAGGGCGCGGTGCGCACGGACGGCGAGGTCCTGAGCCTTCGCGTATACGCCCGGCGTCAGGCGAGCCGGGATGACATGATGCATGGACGAAGGCTCGTACTTGACCTTGAGGTCATAGAACTCGGCCCCCGTCACGATCTCGACGATGGGGAGCGCGCGCGGCTCTTCGTTTCCTATGACCGGAACGGTGATCTCCGTTCCTTCGACGCACTCCTCGATGAGCACGCGCCCGCCGCCGCCCGACGCCCGCGCGATGGCGTCGTTGACGCCCGCGCGCTCCGTCACGCGAGAGATGCCGAACGAGGAGCCGTTCGCCGCGGGCTTCACGAAGAGCGGCAGGCCAAGCTCGCCAACGAGCGAGTCCACCTGGTCGTCCGTGAGGACCGTGCCCGCGGCAAGGTCCACACCTCGGGGCGCGCGAATCTTCGCGGCCTCGTAAACCGCCTTTGAGAGCTGCTTCTCAGACGCCACGGCGCTCGCCGCCACACCCGAGAAGGTATAGGGCATGTGGAGCACCTCGAGGAGCCCCTGGACGCAGCCGTCCTCGCCATAGGCGCCGTGCATCGCAACAAAGGCCACGTCATATCCGCCGCTTACAAGGCGAGGGAGAAAGTCCCTGCTCGCGAGGTCAAGCACGTCGACCGTCCCAAACCCCGCCTCCAGCAGCGCGTCATGGCACTCATTGGCGGAGAGCATGGAGATGTCCCGCTCGTCGGACCACCCCCCACAAATGACGACGACCCTCTTGTTCAGCAGTTCCTGTCTGTCCATCAAAGCTCCTCCGGCGGGCGAGGCCCGTACGCTAGACTCTCAGGTGGAGTTTCTCCCTCATGAGAATACTCCAGTGACGTGACACCACGAACACGAGGGGCCAGAAATGCCGACGGCTGACGAGAAGAACCGACCGCTTGATATGGACGCGGAGCGACGTGATCTCCACACGCTCACCCACGGGGAGCTCGCCGAGATCCTTTCCGAGCTTGGTCAGCCCTCCTTCCGCACCAAGCAGGTCGAGGAGTGGGTCTGGTCGAAGAACGCCCAGTCCTTCGATGACATGACCAATCTTCCCAAGTCCCTGAGGGAGGCGCTCGCCCAGCGCCTCACGCTCGGCGGGGTCGAGGAGGTCGCGCGGCAGGTGTCGGTTGACGGCAGCAGGAAGTACCTTCTCAGATACCCTGACGGCGTATCGGTCGAATGCGTGGGCATGCCCTCTCGCGGCCGGCTCGCCGTCTGCGCCTCTACACAGGCCGGCTGCGCCATGGGATGTGCCTTCTGCGCCACGGGCGCCGCGGGGCTTACCCGCTCCCTTACCGCTTCGGAGATCTATGAGCAGGTCATGCACGTCCGCGACGACTTCAACGACCGCGTCACGAGCGTGGTGCTCATGGGTCAGGGTGAGCCCTTCATGAACTACGACGCTTCCCTTGGCGCGCTGCGGAGGCTCAACGACCCTGAGGGGGCGGGCATCGGTGCTCGGCACCTTACGGTCTCAACCTGCGGCGTCATCCCCCAAATCATGCGCTTCGCCAACGAGCCCGAGCAGTTCACGCTTGCCATCTCACTCCACTCAGCCGTCCAGCGCACGAGAAACGCCCTCATGCCGGGCGTGCGGAAGTACTCCCTCATCAACCTCTACAATGTCATGGGTGAGTACGTCAACAAGACAGGGCGCCGTCCCACCTACGAGTATGCCCTGATAGGCGGCATTAACGACACGGAGAGCGAGCTCCAGGCGCTGTGTGACTTCTGCGAGGGAACGCTCGCGCACGTGAACCTTATCCAGCTCAACGAGGTCGAGGGGTCCAAGTTCCGCCCCTCGACGGAGCTTCGGGCACAGGACTTCGTCCGCAGGCTTGCCAACGTTGGCGTTGAGACAACGATTCGCAACTCCCGTGGGTCGGACATCGACGCAGCCTGCGGGCAGCTCAAGCAGCGCATTTCTCGCAGATAGCGATCTAGCTTATACAAGATGGGGCTCCCGACCTGCAGGAGCCCCATCTTTTCATATCACTATAAGAACATTTGTTCCTATTTATCTTTAGTACCCGAGCTTAGCCCATTGAGCCTCTGTCTGCCTCCTATTGGGCAGGTCCTCTTTCACATACGACCCCTGAACCTCGCTGACCATCTCGCTGATGCGTTGATATGCGCTCTTTACCTCTTGCGCGGCGTCTTTCATACCCTTTTTTGCCTCCTCAGAGAGGAGATGGCTATAGGCAAACCATCCGGCAGCACCGACGAGGCCGATAAGGACTATCGCGTTCCTTATCCTCCTCATCTACGACCACGACCCAGGACCCGCAAGAAGATCGACGATGTGGGCGAGCTGGTCCTCAGAGGAGAACTCGATCTCAATCTTGTTCTTTCCACGAACGTTCTTCACCTTGACATTGGTATCCAACGCCAGTCTAATCTGACGGGCGGCACGCTTGAATGACTGGGGAACAGGCGCGCGGCGCACTGGCTCGTCGGTCTTGCTGACAGAAAACAGTGAGGCGAGACTTTCTGTCTGCCGCACCGACAAACGCTCTTCTACGACCTTCTGAGCAAGCTGTATACGCCCTTCTTCACTTGGGACCGCAAGAATCGCTCTTGCATGTCCCGCCGTAAGCTTCCCCTCTTCAACAAGCCCCTGCACCTCCTCTGGAAGATCAAGCAGTCGGAGGGTGTTGGTTATCGCCGATCGTGACTTCGATAGGATCTTTGCAAGCTCTTCCTGCGTGAGCCCCTTCTCCTTTATGAGCTGACGATATCCATGGGCCTCCTCGAGTGGACTCAGGTCAGAGCGCTGGAGGTTCTCGATAAGAGCGAGCTTAAAGACCTCATCGTCCGAAATCTCACGGATAACAACGGGGACTTCAGACAGACCAGCTGCCTTGGCGGCCTGATACCGTCGCTCGCCCGCAACGATCTCGTATCCGGACCCCTTTTTCCTCACGAGAAGGGGCTGAAGGATGCCGTTCTGCTTTATTGAGTCAGTAAGTTCCGCAAGCTCCTCGGGACGAAACGTTTTTCTCGGCTGACCCTTATTCGGCTTGACCTCACTAATCGGGAGAGTTGAGTCTGGACGCATTCCTGCTGTCTCTGCATCAGCCTCACCGACGAGCAATCCCAATCCTCTTCCGAGTCCACTTTTCTTAGCCACGTGCGACCACCTCCCGTGCCAACTTCGAATAGGCTAGGGCACCCTTGCTCACGCGGGCATACAGTGAGACGGGGAGACCATGGCTTGGCGCTTCAGAGAGCTTTACGTTTCGAGGAATGACTGTCTTAAAGACCTTTTTACCAAAATAGGCCTGAACTTCATCCACAACCTGCTTTGAAAGCGTTGTTCTTGAATCGAACATGGTCATTACAACGCCAAATATCTCAAGATTGGGGTTCATACGACGCTTCACCATCTGCATTGACTCAAGCAGTTTCGCGACACCCTCCAGTGCATAGTACTCACATTGAATCGGAATAATGAGAGCATCGGCTGCAACCAGAGCGTTTATCGTAAGCAGTCCCAAAGAGGGAGGGCAGTCAATAAACACATAGTCAAACTCATCTCGGATTGCCGAGATTGCATCTTTCAGTATCGATTCGCGCGCCATGGCAGACACGAGCTCAATTTCCGCTGTTGCAAGCTGAATTGTCGCAGGGACAATGAACACGTTGCTCTGACACGTTTCCTGAATTACGTTCTCAATAGGCTCGTCATGGAGAATTACGTCGTAGATGTCATGCTCAAGCTCGTCTTTTTCAACGCCAAATCCGCTCGTTGAGTTCCCTTGCGGGTCGAAATCGATAACGAGCACCTTTTTCTTGCCCTCACCAAGGCATGCAGACAGATTAACGACGGTTGTCGACTTTCCAACCCCGCCCTTTTGATTAATTACTGCAAGAACTTTACTGTCACGCTGCGGAAGACCTCTTTTTGCATCTTTGTAGTTCATTTCCATCCTCCGATACAACACTTCTCGTTCTGCTCACTTACTATACGGTATGGTTTCACGTGAAACCATGACAATCTCTGTTGCTCCTCTCTTCTTTTGTTTCACGTGAAACCATTGTCATTGAAGAACATAAGTCCGCCCTTTGTTTCACGTGAAACAAAGGGCGGTAGGTATAGTTCGCTCTGTCAGATGCCAAGTGGACTCTTATTTGCCTCTCCGGTACGTCGAGGCAATTTGATTTGAGCCTTTCTCCTTTTCTCAAACACAAGAATTTCTCTATGCCCATGACTGCGGGGAAGCTCAAAGGTTTCACGTGAAACAAACGAGAGTCCACATATGCGCGCAGCACGTTTTGCAGCATCAAGCTCGTCAGTGGATATGTTTGCCTTCTCTAGAACACAATGGCCACCATTGGAGAGAAGCGGAGCAGCATATTCAACAAGAACATTTGACTGTGCAACAGCCCTCGCAAAGACAGCATCAAACAGTTCATTCTCACGAGCAAGATCCTCTGCACGAATATGACGTGCCTGAATATTTGAAAGACCCAGATGTCCTATGAACTCATTGACGGCAGAAACCTTCTTTCCAACTGAGTCGATCAGTGTCCCCCGTGCGCCTGTCATGATACCGAGAGGAATGCCGGGGAACCCAGCACCCGTCCCGATATCTACATATCGGGACTCACTGCCGAGTAAGGAGGTATGACAGGCAAGAGGGAGCAGTGAGTCGACAATATGGAGCGTGACGGCATCCTCTGGTTCAGTGATTCGAGTCAGATTCATCACCTTGTTCTTCTCGATAACAAGATGAAGGTGATGAATGAGCAGAGAGGCCTGGCGAGAACTGCAGCAAATACCATAGGAAGAGAGCTCAGAGAGCAGCTGCATCTCAAGAGCCTGAGAGGTGTCGGTATTCATGGCGCCTTCCTGACAAAAGTTCGCGTATCAAAAGAAATTGTCACAGAAAGAGGGAGGATGCTCAACACATCCTCCCTCAAAGAATACGCCTATGCAGCTAGGCTAGACGGCGGTCACCACGACATGGCGATCAGGCTCCTCGCCCTCGGAATGAGTGACAACCCCATCGTCCTCACGCAGGGCGAGATGAACCAAGCGACGCTCATATGCGTTCATCGGGGCAAGGGATACCTTGCCATGACGACGCTTGGCGCGCTCGGCGGCGGACCGAGCAATGTCCTCAAGCTTGTTTCGACGACGGCTCTTATACCCCTCAATATCCACGACGACGGGATAGTAGAACTTGATGTGACTGCTCAGGAGCGAGGTGAGGACCGTCTGGAGGGCATCGAGCGTACGACCATGACGCCCAATGAGAACAGCGAGATCTCCGCCGTTAACATCGAGAATCAGCTCGCCGTCCTCACCGTCATACTCGTCAATGGAGGACGAGGTTTCGCCGAAGAGGCCGAGGATACCCTTGAGGTAAGAGACGGCAAGGTCAGCAATCTTGTCCATCTCGTCATCGCTCAGAGTCTCGCCAGACTCGTAGCGCTCGCGGATGGAGGAGAACTCGTCTAGGGCAACAACCTCCCCAACAGCCTCATCCGTGGTCTCGAAGACCTCTTCCTCCATGGTAACCTCCAAATACTTTTTAAATCAAAATATCAGTATATTCAAAGTTAAAAAGTAGTCTAGCCCTTCTTATGAGGACGAGCCTTCTTCTCCTTGCGAACAACGTCGACCTCAATGGGACGGCCCGCCGCCTCAGCTTCCGCCTCGGCCTTCGCCTTCTCCATGACACGCTGCGTAATGACCTTCTGCTGGATGACCTGCCAGAGCGAGGAGGTCACGTAGTAGAGAAGGACGGCGGCGGGCACGCTCCAGCCGAAGAAGAGCATCATGACCGCCATGACGGCGCCCATCGTCATCGTCTGGCTGCGCTGCGCCTCCGCCTGGGTGCTCACGTTAATCACCATCGGGACGAACGTGAGAACGCCGAAGAGCACGTCGAAGAGGATGTAGGGGGCAGCGGCGACCCAACCGCTCGCCTCGATGACCTGGGACACGGAGAGCGAGATGGAAGGCAGGATGCCAAAGAAGCTCGCGTCGGCCGGGACCTGACGGGCAACGGTGAAAAGGCCAAAGAAGACCGGCATCTGCAGGAAGATGGGCAGGCAGCCACCGAGCGGGTTGAACTTCATGTCGGCGTAGATCTTGCGCATCTCCTCGGCCTGACGCTCAGGATTGTCCGCGTAGCGCTCCTGAATCTCCTGAAGCTTGGGCTGCATCACCTGCATACGTGCCGTCGACTTGGTCGAGTGCGCCATGAGCGGCGTCAGAATCAGGCGGATGATGACAGTCAGGATGATGACCGCAAGGCCCCAGTCGCCGACAAAGCCCTCAATGCCCGCGAGCACCGCAGTCAAGAAATTAATAAACCAATCCCACATGATTCCTCCGCTCCGCCCTTAGGGGACGGGATCGTAACCTCCGGCGTGAAAGGGGTGACACCGAGCAATCCTGCGAAGCGCGAGCCATCCCCCCTTGGGGAGACCATAGCGTGCTATGGCCTGGCGCGCATACTCGGAGCAGGTCGGCACGTAGATACACCGTGCGCCAAACAGCGGCGAGATGTGGCTCTGATAGAAGCGAATGGCCGCAAGCGCCGCACGGGCACCGACGGCCATCTAGAGCCCCGCCCTCTTGAGCAGCTTCCTCAAAGAGGATGCAACCTGTTCCGGCGAGCTGTCATGAGTCCGCGACGTGGCAAAGAGAAGAACGTCATAGCCGTCCCCGGGAAGCCCGCACAGACGCGCCGCCTCGCGGAGAACGCGCTTGCACCTGTTCCTGAAGACGGCATTGCCGAGCCTCTTCGCGGCGACGAAGGCGACACCGGGGGGTGCGCCCTCGTCGCTCGCTGCCACGCGAATTCGCAGGAGCTGGTCATTGAACCGCCTCCCGCGCGAGAAGACCCTCTCAAAATCTCTCTTGGACTTGATGGTCTTCATCGGCCCTTGCTAGACGGTGAGGCGCTTGCGACCCTTGGCACGACGACGGGCCAGGACGGCACGGCCGCCCTTGGTGGCCATGCGGGCGCGGAACCCGTGAGTGGTGGCGCGCTTGCGCTTGTTCGGCTGGTACGTACGCTTCATAGCTATTCCTCCCGGTTGTGGGTATGAACTTCCAATAGAGCAATAAGCTCAGAGATTGTAAGGGTCTTGCCGCTGACCTGTCAATTTTCCGTGCGCAAAATCTCCTCGCACTCTTGACAAAAGCCCTCTCGGCTTTTTCATCCATTTGAATCCAACTTTGCATATACGTGAAAAGTGGTCTCTGCGTGCTATGATTTTTCGCGTCGTTTCACGAGGGTTCTCCCAGTTTTCAACAGGTTATTATCGACTGTAGAAAACTTTCTCTCATATCGAATTCTCAGTGAAAAGTTTTCTACAAATGTCAATCGCCTGTCGAAAGGGGAGCGCGGTGGCACGGGACTTCTTCCCCTTCGTGGAGGATGGCGAGGTCGGCGACGCGGGAGGGAAGCCCGACGGGCTCGTCGTGCAGCACCCTGCGCGCATTGCCGTCTATGACGACCCCTCCGCGGCGCCGCGCGTCGTCGTCGTGGAGCCCAAGGATGTCCGCGCCTATCTCGAGGAGATCACCGCGACGGTCAACCGTCTCTCGCACGAGCAGGGGGGCACCATCCCCTTCATGGTCATTCGCGAGATCGTGGAGAACTTCATCCACGCCTACTTCCAGGCGCCCACCATCACCATCCTCGACGGGGGGAACACGATTCGCTTCTCGGACCAGGGGCCGGGCATCAAGGAGAAGTCGCTCGCGCTCGAGTTCGGAACCACCTCGGCGACCGAGGACATGCGACGTTACATTCGCGGGGTGGGGTCGGGCCTGCCGTACGCTCAGCAGTACATGGAGGACAAGGGGGGCAGTCTCGAGATCGAGGACAACATCTCGGGAGGCACCGTGGTGACCATATCGACCCGCCCGGCGCACGACGCGCGGGGGCTCTCGAACGCTGGGGGCGAGAAGGACGAGCCCGTCGGCGCCCAGCAGGGTTGGCCCGTCGCGGCGGCTCCGGCGCCGACGTAT
>UMJL01010143.1_pt1 | contig 10030 bp, 10 predicted proteins | sample 1966071 | NCBI WGS metagenome assembly UMJL01 (sample SAMEA4836148, study PRJEB28245) | human gut metagenome | biome: gut microbiome; material: fecal sample | place: Denmark | collected 2008
CACTTCGCTACGATGCAAAGTGGCTTCTTTGACAGTCTGAATGACCATAGATGGTCATTTCGTCATGGTCATAGTCGGTGGAGATTTCCTCGCCGCTGAAGACGCGGCCGGGGAGCAGTTCCTCAAAATACTTGAGATCCGCTTCGGTAACATGATTGAAGCTCATTATGCCTGCGCCTCCTTCAGCTGATTGATGAGAGCGGGAACGATCTCGTAGAGGTCGCCCACGATGCCGATGTGCGCCACTTCAAAGATGGGCGCATCCTTGTCGGTGTTGATGGAAACGATGTGGTCAGAGCCGTTCATGCAGGCGGTGAACTGAATGGCACCGCTGACGCCGCAGGTGATGATGAGGCGCGGACGAACGGTACGGCCGGACAGACCGATCTGACGGTCGTTGGTGGTCCAGCCCTTTTCCACCAGAGGACGGGTCACGGCCCAGTCGCCGCCCAGCAGCTTGGCCAGTTCCTTGATCATATCCAGATCGGTTTCCTTGGCAAGGCCGCGGCCGCCGACAACCAGGATTTCCGCGTCGGAAATGCTCTGCTTCGGGGGAACGGGAACAACGCTCACGCAGCTGGACTTGGATTCAGCCACGCCCTTGGGGATCTTACGGGTCAGGATTTCGCCGGTCACTTCGTCAGAGCGTACGGGGGCGTTCATGACCTTATAACGGACGGTGGCGAACTGAGGACGGGTGTTGAGGGTGACGATCTGCGCCATGATGTTGCCGCCGAAGGCAGGACGAATCTGCACAAGGTCGGTGGTGTCGCGCAGGATGAGGGTGGTGCAGTCGGCGGTCAGGCCGGTGTGGAAACGGGTGGCCAGACGGGGCGCAAGGCTGCGGCCCAGAGCGGTCGCGCCAACCAGCACAACGCTGGGCTTGCAGTACTTGATGTAATCCTCCACGCAGGAAGCGTAAGCGTCCGCGCGGTAGTAGCCAAGCTCCTTGTCGTCATATACAGCGATTTCGCTCACGCCGTAGTGACGCAGTTCCTCAGCGTAGGCGGAAACGCCGTCGCCGACGAGCACGGCCTTGACCTTGAAGCCGGGCACGGCTTCCTTGAGCTCGTGGGCCTTGCCGATCAGCTCGAGGCTGACGGGATGCAGGCGGCCGCCGCTGACTTCAGCGTACACCAGGATATCGTTCCACTTGGACTTATCCACGGAGTCCACCTTGGTTTCCAGCTTCACGATGGCCTTTTCGGGGCAGTTCTTCACGCAGATGCCGCAAACCTTGCAGGCGGCGTTGAGCTCGGGCTTGCCATTGACCATATCGATGGCGCCGAAGGGACAGTTGGACTGGCAGAGGCCGCAGCCTGTGCACTTACGTTCTACGATAGCAATCTGTGCCATGGTGCTTCCTCCTCCTTAAATGAACTTCCACTTCTTGAGAATGTTGTGCAGCTTGTTGGCAGAACCTTCGCCTTCCCAGATCTCATGCTCGGTATCATTGGCCGGGGGGAAGATACGCTCCACCTGCGTGGGGCTGCCGGTGAGGCCGTAGTGGTTGGGATCGGTGTCGAGGAAGGTGTCGAGGCCCTGAATGTGCACCGGCTTGTCGCCGATTTCACGGGCAACCTTCAGGCTGGGCAGACGCGGCACATGGATGTCCTGCTCCACGGTGACGAGGCAGGGGAAGGGCATATGCACGGTTTCGATCACGTCCTGCAGCTGCTGCTCGGCGTCCACGCCGTCGCCGCTGACGGTGAGCTTGGAAACCCACGCGGCATGGGGGATGCCCAGATGCTCGGCGATAGCGGGGCCAACCTGAGCGGTGTCGCCGTCGGTGGTCTGCTTGCCGCAGAGGATGAGATCAAAGTCGCCAACGCTCTGGATGGCCTGAGAAAGGGTGTAGCTGGTGGCGAGCACGTCCGCGCCGCCCAGACGGCGATCCGAGAACACATAGCCCTCGTCCGCGCCCATCATATAGGCTTCCTTCACCACGGCCTGCGCCTGAGGCGGGCCCATGGTGCCGACCGTGACGGTGCCGCCATGCTGAGCCTTGAGGCGCAGAGCGGTTTCCAGCGCGTACAGGTCGTAGGGGTTCATCTTGCTGGCGATGCCGTCGCGCTTGAGCACGCCGGTCTTTTCATCCACCTGGACCTTGTTGGTGGACGGCACCTGTTTGATGCATACGAAGATGTTCATGGGGGTCAACCATCCTTTCCCAGTTCCTTATGAATCGCCTGCGCGGCGGATTTACCTGCACCCATAGCCAGAATGACAGTTGCTGCACCCGTTACAGCGTCGCCTCCGGCATATACGCCTTTGCGGCTTGTTAAGCCCGTATCCTCTTGCACAACAATGCAGCCCCAGCGGTTGGTTTCAAGGCCGGGAGTGGTGTTGCGAATCAGCGGATTGGGACTGGTGCCGATAGACATGATCATGGTGTCCACATCCAGCACAAATTCGCTGTTTTCCTTCACAACGGGACGGCGACGGCCGCTTTCGTCCGGCTCGCCCAGCGTCATCTCCACGCAGCGCATGCCGCACACATTGCCGTTCTCATCTCCCAGCACCTCCACGGGATTGCACAGGGTTTTGAAGATGATGCCCTCCTCTTGCGCATGCTCCACTTCCTCGGCGCGGGCGGGCAGCTCCTGCATGCCGCGGCGGTAGACGATGTACACTTCTTCCGCGCCCAGACGCTTAGCGCAGCGTGCTGCGTCCATGGCCACATTGCCGCCGCCAACCACCGCGACCTTACGGGATTTCTTGATGGGTGTGGCGCTGTCTGGACGGTAGGCTTTCATCAGGTTAATACGGGTGAGATATTCGTTGGCGGAGTAAACGCCCTTGAGACTTTCGCCGGGAATACCCATGAAGCGAGGAAGACCTGCGCCGCTGCCGATGAACAGGGCTTCGTAGCCCATGTCGAACAGCTCGTCAACCGTCAGGGTTTTGCCAATGACGATGTTGCACTCGATCTTCACGCCCAGCTTTTTCAAGCCTTCGATCTCCTGCGCTACGATGCTCTTGGGCAGGCGGAATTCCGGAATGCCGTAGGTGAGCACACCGCCAGCTACATGCAGCGCTTCGTACACGATCACGTCATAGCCCAACTTTGCCAGATCGCCTGCACAGGTAAGTCCGCTGGGGCCTGCGCCGATGATGGCTACCTTGTGACCGTTGGGTTCGGGCTTGCGAACGACATTGCAGGTGTTTTCACGATGCCAGTCCGCCACAAAGCGTTCCAGCCGCCCGATGCCCACGCTTTCGCCCTTGATACCGCGCACGCACTTGCCTTCGCACTGGCTCTCCTGCGGACACACACGGCCGCAGACGGCAGGCAGAGAGGTGGAAGCGCTGAGCACCTCGTAAGCGCCTTCGAAATCCTCATTGGCGACATGCTGTATGAAGCCGGGGATGTCAATGCACACGGGACAGGCGGAGATGCAGGGCTTGTTCTTGCAGTTCAGGCAGCGCTTGGCCTCGTTGACAGCCATCTCCGCCGTGTAACCCAGCGCGACCTCGTCAAAGTTGGCATTGCGGATATGAGGCTCCTGTGAGGGCATGGGGGTCTTTTTCGGATCCATGTTGGGCATCGTTACTCGACCTCCTTGTTCAGCAGATAGCAGGATGCCTCGCGGGCATGCGCTTCAAATTCGTGGTACATGGAGCTTCGTGCCATCGCCTCGTCAAAATCCACCAGATGGCCATCAAAGTCGGGGCCGTCCACGCAGGCGAATTTGGTTTCTCCGCCCACGGTGAGGCGGCAGCCGCCGCACATGCCGGTGCCGTCGATCATGATGGGGTTCATGCTCACAACGGTTTTGATACCGTATTTTTTTGTGACCTCGCACACATACTTCATCATGGGCAAGGGACCGATTGCGATCACTTCATCATATTTCTTTCCCATTTTTAAAAGTGTTTCCAGCATTTCTGTCACAAGGCCGGAACGTCCGGCTGTTCCATCATCCGTCATAAGATAAAGCTCATTGCTGATTTTGCTGAACTCATCTCTGAGAATCACAAGATTTCTCGTGCGAAAACCGATGATGGTATCCACGCAGCAAAGCTGCTGACGGAGTTTTTTGGCAACAGGATAGGCGATGGCGCAGCCCACACCTCCGCCAATGATGCAAACTCTTTTAAGCCCTTCCGTATGTGTTGGGACACCCAACGGACCAACCAGATCGTGCAAGGGCTCTCCAGTTCCAAGTTCATCCAGTTCCATGGTTCCCGCTCCTACCACCTGATAAATCAGGGTGATAAGGCCGCTTGGCACATCCGAATCTGCGATGGTGAGCGGAATGCGCTCACTGTTTTCCTTTGCTCGCAGGATCACAAATTGCCCTGGCTGAGCTTTTGCTGCAATCAATGGAGCTTTCACGCGGATACGAGCGACAGAACTGTTAAGTCTTTCTTTGGTTTGGATAATATGCATGATTTCCTCCCACCTGTGCCATTAGTACGCCATGAACTTTGCGCCAAGAATACGTATTGTAATTAATTCCTCCTAGGCAAACAAACTTGCTATAGAATAATATTACCATCTATCAAAATCAAAAAACATATGCCAAATCTACCAAAACATAAACAAAACAAACAAAAGGTATCGTTTTGAAAAAAGCAATAACAAACACATCTGATCCATATAACACTGAAAAAAGAAAGTCACATAAAAAACAAATCGAAACGTTTGATTACTTTTGAATGAAAACACCTTACTGGCAAGCTGGGCATGCGGGTACCCACGTATGCTTTGCTTGTTGGTGGAAGCATCCCCCAAGTCCCTGTTGATCGCATGAACAAGTCATGCGGCTGCGCGCCTTTCGGCACTTTGGAAGGTTCGACACGCAGAGGGTTGGAACCGACTGCTATAGGGTGGCTAACGTATGGGAGTGCGACATAAAAATTGGGCGATACCTGGTTTTCTTAGCCAGGTATCGCCTTTTTGAGTTACATCAAATTCTTTCTTTTTCCTTCAGATATGAAGAAGCTCATTCAACCACATCCATCAGATATCCATATCCCTCTGCTTCCATATGTGCATAGGGAATGTATCTGAGCGAAGCGCTGTTGATGCAGTACCTAACGCCATTAGGCGATTCCGGGGCGTTCTCAAACACATGTCCAAGATGCGTATTGCCTGCGCGGCTTCTTACCTCGGTTCGCACCATTCCATGGGTGGTGTCCACCAGCTCTACAATGGACGGCTCCTCGATAGGCTTGGAGAATGCGGGCCAGCCGCAGCTGCTTTCAAACTTGTCGGTGGAAGAGAACAGCGGCTCGCCGGTAACGATATCCACATAAATACCCTTCTCAAACTGATTCTAGAATTCGTTTCGGAACGGATACTCCGTACCGCTTTCCTGCGTGACATAATACTGCTCTGCCGTCAGCTTGTCGTGGATGGCCTCTTCAGCGGGTTTCTGATAATCGTCGGGATCAATGCGAAAGGCAGAGAACAGCTTGATTTCTTCTCTGGGAATATGGCAATAACCAAAAGAGTTATTGACGAGGTAATTCTGATGATATTCTTCAGCGGGATAATAGTTCAGCAAAGGGCCGATCTCCACATAAAACTCCGGACTGCGGCTGCGTTCGATCTCTGCAATGCGTTCAACCGTCGCTTTTGCTTTAGTATTTTACAAAACATCTATATAGCTATATAATATGTGTATGGCTCTTTTCTACAAGAGATACACATAAAAACGTATAGCTATTCACTTGCGCAAGTTGCATGCATGGGAATCCGCTTTGCAGAGCACCTTCGGGTGAACGATGTGATAAGGGAGTAACGGTAATGCAAGACACAAATACAAAGTCGCGTGATTTCAACATCTATTATCTGAATTTTAGCAAGGTTTACGAGATTGCAATGATGATCAACAACGTGATCCTTACTAAAATTGAAAGAGACAAATCAAGTAGCTTTGAAGAGCACTACGGCTTTACATCTTCAATCTCAGCCGAAGGAACAAAGAGATTTTTGGCAGGCATCAAAGCATCCATTTCTGCGGATGCACGCGAAACATCCTCTTCATCATCGAAGGTTGTGGAAAGTTTGGATGTAAAGACGACTAAATCCATTCTGCTGCGAAGGGTTATTGATCAATGCGCCACCACATCTATACTGGAAACTTCGGCTGAAGGTGATCTTGTAAAAATCGATCGAGTTCGCTTTGAATTATTGGATGAGGAGAGTCTGCGTCAATTCTTAATTTTGCGTCGCGATGCCCTAAAAGGCATGAGAGTCGAAGGAATGGAGCTTAACAACTTAATTGGTTCCATGCTTCAGGATTATGCTTATATTCTCAAGGGTACTGTATATGATGAGCAAACGAAACCGTATCCTCATGAGATCATCATAAAAATTCCAATGGAAATGCAGTCTGAATTTGAAAACAAGTATAGCATCAACGATTTGCTCATTGGCCATGTCTCCGTTGTTGGAATATACAAGGGAATTGTAAGTGAAGACTTTATTACATCAAATACTTTTACCTATTTTCAGGAGGCTGGTGTTCGCAAAGAGCAACAAACTGAAGATGCTAGCAAAATAATCAAGAGCAACACCCATGATGCCCCTCGCAGTGCTCCTGCTAAGGCAGGAGATGCTAAGTATCACTTTATCGATACACTGGCAATCATTCAGGATGTGACGTTTAACTTGGGAAAGCCATCTACCTCGAAACTTCATTGGTGGAATCGAGTAGGCATTTGGCTAAGCAAACTATGGAGGAGCTAAATGAATCATTTCGTTTTGTATACCTACCGCAATCTAAATGAACTGCGAACAATTCAGGCTGAACATGAAGTATATGCCTTTGTATTCGGCATGATAAAAGATTTACTTGACTCAGATCCTGCGCAGTACGTTGATATAACAGCTCTTGTCTATTTTTTGCAGACTAATAGGAACAACATCGAACCCGCATATATCAATCTGTCCAACATGACAGAAGATACAGTTGTCCTCGTAGAGGCTTCTCTTGCAGAAAATGCATTAGAGCTTCTCCCTCTATCCTTTTTTGAGCATAAAAACTACTTTGAAGAGAGTGAGGGGATGCCTTCAACGACTTCCAGCGTATCTGAATTAACATCCTATACGCCTTATCCAAGGAAAAAAGTCTACAAATACCACAATGCAGCCGATTTAGACAAGATTATTCAATACGCAGAAACTCATGACATACCTATTGCTACGTTTTCCAGAGCAAGCGGCGAACTGCGAGATGAGTTTGAAAGATTCAATAGAAGTGCTCAATTAGCACTATTGGATCTAACCTCTGTTTCATATGCGATAGAAGGCAATAAATCTTTAATATACCCATTAGAGCAATTCCTTAGCACCATGCCCAACATCAGAATCATCGCTCGAACAGTTCAAATAGATATGTTGCTCGACTTTTTTCCTCTCTATTTTGATGGACAGGAGCCGTTATGCAAACTGCTGCCGGATTTGACCGACTTGGGTACAGAGGAGCCGATACCTGAAGCACTGAAAAAGGTTACAGATCTGCAAGGTCCGCGGTTTGATTCATTTATTGCAGAGTTTGATCACAACTTAATTGGACATTGTAACTTCAAGAATCGTTTTCAGTATGTACTTAAGAATTTCATTTCTCTTAACAAAGTGAATGAACAGAAAATCCTTTCCATTTTCCTGTTTGGTGCATCCGGCATCGGAAAAACCGAAGTGGCAAGGCTAATAGCAAACGGTTTGCTTGGTGACAGCTATTTAGCAAAAATCAACTTTCAGAATTACAGCAGTCAAGATGCGCTGAATAGCTTGATTGGTAGCCCAGCAGGATATGTCGGTTGCAACCATGGCGAATTGAGCGAAAAAATACAGAAAAGCAAAGTTGGAGTCCTGCTTTGTGATGAGTTTGAAAAAACCACTCGTCCTGTATTCTCGTTCTTCTTGGAATTACTGGAAGAAGGACGCTTCACAGACTCTATGGCAAGAGAATATGACATGGATGGCTATGTTGTTGTATTCACATCCAATCTTGCAAACGAAGCAGAGTATAAGAAAATCATTCCGCCCGAACTTCAGACACGCTTTGACTTAGTATGTGAGTTCGAAGAACCTTCCTCAAAAGAGAAGGCACAATTCCTTCAACTGCTGTTTGAAAGAGCTCAAGAGAAATACCCAACACAGTTTGCTGCAATTAACATATCCGAACAGGAAAAGCATCACCTATTCGATTTAGACTATTCAAAAGTACATGCACTACGTGATCTGAAGCGGATTTTTAACAACCGTCTTATGGATTTGTTCAACCATAAAGGCGTCAACTGAATTACTTTGAGGATTAAACAATGGTTACTAGCGCTGCGATCTCAACCATCAAGAAACTACGTGACGGTCCGGGAATCAGCCTAGAAGAATTTCCTCTGCTCCGACCTTTTTCGCAACCTTGAGCAAGAAGTAAAATAACAAAGCCGCCCGAAACGCTTGTTCAGACGGCTTTGTTTTGTCTGCAATCACCCATTTTCTCGTTTATTCAGGCATAGAAAAAGAGCAAGAGCTGTCGCCATACAAACGCCATCTCTCGCTCTTTTGATTTTTCTAATGATGCGGTCTATCTTGGGAACGATCCATCCGTTTATGATTTTGTCCATATCCAAGCAGACGATCCACATTGGCTTTTGCAGTCAGAAGCTGACGCATTTCGGAACGCAGCTGCCGGTATTCCGCATAATCCTTTTTCTTTTCCGTGAGGATTTCCGCATACTCAGCCTGAAGCTTTTTGATGGTCGGAATCTTCTTAACGCCCAGCTCATCGAACGCTTTCTTGGCTGCTTTATGCAGAACAATCTCTCCCTCATGCTCCGCCAGAAAGCGCTTGGAGTAACCCGCCTGACGATAAGCCGCATAGGTATCGCGGGTCTTGATGTAGTTGATGATATGCGTTTTCAGCACCGCGATTTCACTCAGCCTTTTTTCAGCCGCTTTGATTTTGTCATCGAGTTCATTGCATCGTTTTGCGGCATTCTGCGTTTTAGCTGCAAGCTCATCGTAATCCGTCAGCCCCATCTCAGACAGATAGTTGAGCGTCTGCGCCATCTGCTTCAGGTTGAACACCTTCGCCCAGCGTTCATAGCCAGGACCTTTGCCAGCGCGCAGCTTTGCCTGAATATCCACCAGCAGATTGATTTTTGTAGCAGGAACAGCAGGTGTTTTTCTGCTTGGCTGATGCGATCTTTCGCCAGATAGAATAGCACGGAGAGCTGCTTCGTCATATCCATCCCCCAGCGTATCCAACCGGCTGAAGCGCTTCTGCTCCGGCCCACGCAGAGAGATTTGTTTTCCCCGTTTTACTTCACAGCCCGCGCTGCACAGTACGGAAAGAAACTCATCAAAAGAGGATGGGTTCTGTGCCAAAGCGTCATCAATCATGGCGCGGATAACATCCCGATTTCGCGGTCTGGCGCGATCTCCCAGCCATTTGTTATAAGCTTTTCCATGCTGTTTTGGATTCTCAATGATGGAGTAGCCGTTTTCAACGCAGATCGTGTCGCTGAGCCTGTGAAGCGCTTTTCCTGACCTGCGAAAATCTCTGAATTTGCGGTCGCAATCCAGATTTACGGAGTGGAAAACGATGTGATTATGGATGTGCTTTTTATCGGTATGAGTGGCAACGATAAACGCATGATCGCCATGCGTGAAGCGTCTGGCCAGCTCCTGTCCCAGCCGATTAGCCTCCTGCGGAGTAATCTCCCCAGGAACAAAGGACTGACGAAGATGATATGCAATCACATCATCCTTGCCACGAATCCTGCCTGTTCTGGCAATGTATTCACGCTTGGACAGCATGAATTCCACGTCTGCCGTTCGATGATCGCAAGCGCAGCTGGTAATCCATTCGCCGCGTTCCGTCTTGCGGGGATTAATCACATACTGAATGGTCTGACGAATTGCCTGTCCGGCTTTTCGTCCCTTTCCTGCATGCAGTGGAATGAGCCTTGTTGTGGCCACAAATGAACCTCCTGACAAAAAGAAAAATAGTCCGCACATTTAGTGCAGACTGCAGCCTGTCAAAAAAGGTCGCATTATGCGGCCTTTTTTGCT
>UMJL01016721.1_pt1 | contig 10000 bp, 8 predicted proteins | sample 1966071 | NCBI WGS metagenome assembly UMJL01 (sample SAMEA4836148, study PRJEB28245) | human gut metagenome | biome: gut microbiome; material: fecal sample | place: Denmark | collected 2008
TATGCCGGTACATTGTTACGGTAAACCTTGTGATACGAAAGCGATACAATTTATTGCTGATAAATATGGTTTAAGAGTTATTTATGATGCAGCTCATGCTTTTGGAGTAGAAGTTGACGGTGAATCTATTTTGAAAGCAGGCGATATGAGTACATTAAGTTTTCATGCAACAAAAGTTTACAACACGATAGAGGGTGGGGCATTAGTTATGCGTGACGAGCAGACGAAAAAGCGGATTGATTATTTGAAAAATTTTGGTTTTGCGGGAGAAACTACGGTTGTTGCTCCGGGAATTAATAGTAAAATGGATGAAGTTCGAGCTGCTTATGGCTTGCTAAACTTAAGGCAAGTTGATCAAGCTATAAGTTTACGTCATAGAATTGCGGATAGATATAGAGAGGTTCTGCGAGAGGTGGAAGGAGTTACTTTTTTTGATGATATTCAGGGTGTTCGGCATAATTATTCGTATTTCCCGATCTTCATTGATGCTGAAAAATATGGGATGACTCGTGATGAGTTATATTTCAAGATGAAAGAAAATAACGTGTTGGGGCGTCGTTATTTCTATCCATTGATTAGTACTTTTTCTACTTATCGTAGTTTGGAATCCTCAAATCCAAGACATTTATCAGTAGCTACTAATATGGCGGATAAGGTTATTTGTTTACCGATGCATCACGAACTGAGTGAGGACGATATAAAAAGAGTATTAGAGTTAATTGATCATACTTAATAAATATAATTTTGGTATATTACAGACTAATGTTTAAACAAAAAAGAATACTATTGTTAGGAGGGTTACGCTATTTACTTCCAGTAATTAAGGCTGCCCATAATTTAGGGTATTATGTTATTACTTGTGATTATATTTCCAATAATATTGCACATAAATACTCTGATGAATATTATAATGTCAGTATTGTAGATAAAGAAGCGATTTTAGCTTTAGCTCGGAAATTACATATAGACGGGATCATGTCATTTGCTGTGGATCCGGGTGTTGTTACAGCAGCCTATGTTCAGGAGCAGATGGGACTTCCAGGTAATCCTTACGAATCGATTTTGATTTTACAAGATAAAGCTTGTTTTCGAGATTTCTTAAAAAAGCATGGCTTCGCTGTACCTAATGCGAAAGGATATTCTTCGGTAGAAGAGGCTTTGGCAGATAAATGTTGCTATGTTTTTCCCGTGATAGTGAAACCTACAGATTCTGCTGGAAGTAAAGGTGTAACACGTGTAGATAGTTCTAATGATTTAGAACGAGCTTTGTTGAATGCATTTGCTCATTCTCTTTCGAATCGTGTGATTGTGGAGGAATTTATAGAAAGTCAAGGTTGCTCTTCTGATACAGATTGTTTTTCTGTAAATGGTGAATTAAAATTTGTATCTTTTTCTGCTCAGCATTTTGATGAGAATGCGGCGAATCCATATACTCCTTCTGCATATAGTTGGCCATCAACATTCACGGAAGAGCAGGAAGCTGAATTGAAATTAGAGTTGCAGCGTTTATTGTCTCTTTTGCATATGCGTACGTCTATTTATAATGTAGAAACTCGTATTGGGAGAAATGGACAAGCCTACCTCATGGAAGTTTCGCCGCGGGGAGGAGGAAATCGCTTGTCAGAGATGTTAAAGTATGTGACAGGAGTGGATTTGATAACTAATGCGGTGAGAGCTGCGGTTGGAGATGAAGTGATAGATGTGGAGCAACGTCCTTATCAAGGTTTCTGGGCAGAAATTATCTTGCATGCTAATAAAACTGGATATTTTGAAGGCTTGGAAATTGAAGAAAATTTTAGAGAGAGATATGTTGTGGAGATTGATCTATGGGTAGAGAAAGGGGATAAAGTTTCTATGTTTAATGGAGCTAATGATGCGATAGGAACATTAATTGTTAAGTTCACCTCTGCTGATGAATTGGACAAATACATGCGAAATCAAGAAATTTGGTTAAAAATTATTGTCGTATGAAAGAAATTGGTGGTTATTTCGAACTGGAATTAAGAGGAGGGGAGCACTATCATTCCAAAGCATTGCGTTTGAATACTGCACGTAATTGTTTTGAGTATATACTTCGTACAAGAAAATATAGGAAAGTTTATATTCCATACTACACTTGTGAAGTGATGTTGGAACCACTAAAAAAGTATGGTTTGGAATTTGAATTTTATTCTGTTAATGCTTTGTTAGAACCACTTGAAGAGAAAAAGTTGAAATTTGGAGAGGCATTTTTGTATACAAACTATTTTGGTTTAAAGCAAGATTATGTTGAGTATCTGGCAGAGGTTTACGGGGCACGGTTGATCGTGGATAATGCTCAGGCTTTTTATGCTCCTCCCGTGGAGGGGATAGATACATTTTATTCTGCAAGAAAATTTTTTGGGGTCCCAGATGGAGCTTACTTGTACACAGATAAATTGCTCAATATAGAGTTGGAGCAAGATATCTCATATCAACGTAGTATTCATCTGTTTCGCCGGATAGACGAGTCTGCCTCACGAGCTTATGCAGACTTTCGGCGAAATGATGATTCGTTGGTGAGGGAGCCGATAAAGATTATGTCTCGATTTACAGATGCGTTATTACGTTCGATAGATTATGATATTATAAGAAAAAAGCGTGTAGAAAATTATAAGTATTTAAAAACCAAACTCGATAGAATTAATTGCGTACATTTTTTAGAAGATGAAAGGGCAGTTCCCATGGTATATCCTTTTTACAGTGAAGAAAAAAAATTGAGGAGAAAGCTTATAGACAATAAAATATATGTTGCCACATATTGGCCTAACGTGTTAGAATGGACAGATAGAAATAGTATAGAGAGCAATTATGTGAATATGCTTATAGCCTTGCCTATAGATCAGAGGTGTAATCATAATATGATGGAAAATATTATTAAAATTGTAAATACAATAGAAGAATCATGAGTAAGAAGGTTATTATTTTTGGAGCAACAGGAAAGGTTGGTACTTATGTGTTAGATTATGCTATTAGATTTTTTACAGATAAAGATTATGAAGTTATAGCATCGGGAAGAAGACAAACGAATTTTTTTGAAAGAATGAAAGTTCCATATTATTCAGTGAATTTATCAAATAAAGAAGATTTTGCAATATTACCGAAGGATAATGTTCACTCTGTGATTTTATTGTCAGCCCAACTTCCGACAAAATCAGATGGTCAAGAGCCGAGAAAACAATTTGATACAAATCTTGTAGGAACATTTAATGTGTTAGAGTATTGTAGAGAAGTTAAAGCGGATCGGTTATTATTTTGTCAAACGGTGTTTGATTTAGCTGGTTATTTTGGCGAGAATAAACCTCTTGAACCGGATGCACAACCTAAATTTAGTTACTCTGATTTTCATTCACTATATGTGATATGCAAAAATGCAACGATAGAGTTGATGGAGCATTATTATGAAAAGTACAACTTGAAAAAATTTGTTTTCAGGCTTCCCACGATATATGCTTACAATGCGTATCCATACATGTATAACGATAATGGAGAAAAAGTTATGCGTCCACTTTACGTGATGATAAATAGGGCAATTAATAGTGAGCCATTGTCAATTTGGGGTGATCCGAATTATTCAAAAGATATGGTTCATGTATATGATTTTGCGCAGATGCTCTGTAAATGTGTTCTTGTGGATCGGGATAAAGGTTTTTATAATGTAGGTACGGGTGTACCTGTAACCCTCGAACAGCAAGTTCGTACAATTGTAGACGTGTTCTCACCTGAGGATAATCCTTCCCCGATTAGTTACGCTCCAGAGAAAGTTAGTGGAGGTGGGTGTTTGATGAATGTAGATAATGCTAAGGAGGAATTAGGTTACGAGCCTGTATATGGTATTCGTAAATTGCTCGAGCAATTCAAAGAGGAGATGGCTTTAAATCGCTTTTTTGAGTTGCGTTCAGATTTGAGATATCAGTAGTTTAAATAGGATTTTAATACGATCAAAATCAAAAAATGATAATACCAATTACAGATGATGTAGCTGAAATTGTAAGTATCGGTAAGGTCTTATATGAGGAAAATCAATTTATCTATACGTTACCTTTGAAAAATTGGATGTTTGACATCATAAAAATTAATAGAATTTGTAAAACGAGTGAAAATGCACATGATATCTTTTATATAAGTATATACGATTACTGTGTTTATGGAGTTAAATTAAATGAATGGTTTCAGGATTCTTTTTATAAAAAGAGCCATGCTGAAAAATTATCGTTAATCGAAAAGCGACAAAAGCGATTTTTGTTGAAAGAAGCTGAAAGTAAATTTAGAAATAACGAGTTTTTACATGGTTCTATTGAAGATTATAAATGTGCTTTGGAATCGTATGTGGTATCATTCTCAGAATACATGTGGCAATATAATTTTTGGGAACGATCAGATATAGAACGTCAAAGTTTTATATCTCGTTTTTCGGCTTTACAGCTTTATCGTAGACTTGTTTTACCCGATGTGAAAGACTTGTTTACGAATAAAATTCGTTTCCTAAATGAATTTAAAGACTTTATTCATAGAGAGTATATACTTGTAAATGATCATTCCTATGAAGAATTTACAAATTTTGTCCGTCGTCATGATTGTATTGCAAAACCGTTAGCTTCATCGTGTGGGGTTGGGATATTTAAGGTGTATTCAATGATGCCTGAATTCAAGTTGAGGAATTTGTACGTTCAATTGAAATCGGATAATTATCTATTAGAAGAGTGTCTTCATAATTCGGCTATTATAAGAGCTTTTCACTCCCAGTCATTGAATACAATACGCGTTGTGACATTATCCAATGATGATAAAGTTGTGATATTTGGATCATTTATACGTGTTGGAACTCATGGTAGCGTGATTGATAATGCGCATGCTGGAGGAATTTTTGCACAAATTGATGTGGAAACAGGATTAATAGAAAGCGATGGAATAGATACTAATGGTAATGTGTACCCAGTGCACCCTGATACTGGAATGCAATTCAAAGGATTTAAAATCCCGTTATGGGAACAAATAAAAGAGTGTTGTGAGAGGGCGTGTAAACAATATCCTAACATTCATATTGTGGGATGGGATATAGCATTATTACCTAATAATGAAATAGAGATAGTTGAGGGAAATTATGGACCTGATTTTGACGTGATGCAATCCCCATTAAAGGTTGGTGTTAGAGATAAGTTGACTAATCTAGTTAATGTTTTATTTAATTAGTTATCTGGTCTTTAATCTTAAAGAAAAATAATATGTTTTTAAAGTCCATTAGAGTTAAAATTCTTGAATTAGGGAGGTTATTTAAATATAGAAAGAAGTTTGTGTATGCGCAAACTTACTACCCAGAATATAAAATGAAGTCTAGGTTTAAAATATATTTTGAGCAAATAAGAGAGGTTCTCAAATATAATTGGCCTAACCTGTATTATTTTGTTTACGGTTTTGACGTGAAACAAGATAATGACGATTACTTGGCTTACAAGCCTTTTATGTTAAAAAGGGATAAATTAAATTCTCCAGCACCATATAGTTATATTTGTTTACTTCGTGATAAATTATTATTTACAATAGTAGGTAAACATTTCGATATGCCTGTTGTGTCAAATTTAGCTCAAATTCATTGTATCGAAGAGTTGAATGTCTTGTTGAAAAAATATGATAGTTTGTTCTTGAAACCTACAGATAGTATGTGTGGAAAAGGTACATTATCTGTAGCTTTAGTGGGGGGAAAATACCAGATCAACAATAATTTTTGTTCTTACGAGGAATTATCACAGAGGGTAGGACAACTATTATTGCAAACCCCGTTGATTGCTCAAAAACTTTTGAAGAATCATCGAGATATAAATTGTATTTATTCAAAGTCAATAAATACATTGCGAATAATTACTGTAAATCCCCAATATTCAGATAATCCCGTTGATATAGTTGTTTTGGGGACTTTGTTGAGGATTGGAGTAAATGATTCTGTTATAGATAACTGGGCCAAAGGTGGGCTTGTCGTGGGAATAAAGGCAGATGGTAGGTTGATGAAGTATGGTTTTTATAAGCCAGGTTATGGTACAAAAACAGAAGAACATCCTAACACAAAATTCAAGTTTGAGGGGTTCGAGATTCCATATTATGAAGAAGCAATAACGAGATGTAAAAATTTCCATTCGAAATTTGATAAGATACACTCGATAGGTTGGGATGTGGCAATAACGGATGATGGTCCTTTGTTTATTGAGGCGAATGATAATTGGGAGTTAGGTTTTGTTCAAGTTTGTTGTGGTGGAATTAAACAGCAATTTGATAATTTGTTTAAATAATTTCTTTTGATGTAAAGTCCCAATTGCTAGTTGTGAATTATCTATGGTGGGCGTGAGATTTTCAAAAAAAGATTGTGTTATATCGGATGGATAAGAAATGAAGAAAAGTAAGTTGTGAAAGATAAAATGAATTGAAGAATGTCGAAAGTGAAAATAGTTCCTTTTTTCAAAGTAGAATTTTATTTATAATTTAGTTTGATTGATGTTTGAAAGTATAGTTGTTTATGGATTACTAACCATAGTGATGGTTTTGTGTGGGATTGTTGCAGCTCAAAGAGAACGTCTATATTATCATAGATGGATAACTTGTAATAATTATAATTATAAATTGTCTTTTTTGCATTGGGAAACGATTTTTCCTCTTATTGTTTTTGCTTTTATTTTTGGTTGTAGGTATAATGTTGGAGTGGATTATCCTGCATATTTAAAGATGTATATTTGGGGGGGAGATAGGGAAATGGAACCCTTGTTTTTATGGGTTACTAACAGTATGTCTAATTTGAATATTCATTATGCCTTCTATTTTGGTTTATGGGCGTTTATTCAGGTGTTTTTGCTTTTTTATACTTTGCGGCATCAGCGTTTTTTATTCCCATTTATAGCTTTTTTTTTGATTTTTGGTTCTTATTATCTATCAATGATGAATATAATTAGGCAGCAAGTTGCTGCATGTATTTTTCTTTATTCAATTCAATATGTTGATAATAAGAAGTTTATAAGATATTTTTTTTGTATATTTTTTGCTTCACTATTTCACAAATCAGCTTGGCTAGTAATTATTTTATACCCACTATTTCAATGGAGAAAAGATTGGTTTTCCAATATTAAAATACAGATTGCTCTCTATCTCATAGCACTTTATTTGTCATTCAATTATGATTTTGTAATAAATTTAATTTCTAGAATCTTTTCTCATTTTACAAGACTTTTTGGATATGATGTTTATTTAATTGGGATTTTGAGAAATGAACAATTGAATTCAATGGCGCAATTTGGGAATAATACTGGTTATGGTATTTATATTAATATTTTTATCTCTATGATAATTATTTTATTTAGTAATAGACTGAAAAATTACTATAAGAATAATTTTTTTTTGATGATTTATAGTATGTGGTTTATTCGAATCTTAGCGGATTTTGTAATTGGGGAGTCTATTATATTAAATCGTCCATTTGTATATTTTACAAATGTTAAGATTTTTATGTTAGCATATTTTATTTATTATTGCGTCAGAACTAAAAAAGTTCTCCCACAATTATTGATCGTTGGTTTTATATTGATTCATGTAGCATTATTTATCAACATGTTGTCAAATGGTAAAATAAATACTTCAATATATAGATTTTTTTGGGAACAATAAAAATATTATTATGGTACAAATTAAAATTTATGCACCAATAATTATACCAACATTGTGTCGACACGTGCATTTTAAGAGATGTGTAGAATCTTTAGCTCGATGTACAGGTGCAAAAGATACAGAACTCTTTATTGGTTTGGATTATCCTGCCAATGAGTCACATTGGGAAGGATATAAAGAAATAAGTAAATACGTAGAAACAATTGTTGGTTTTAAAAAAGTACATATTTTTCGTCGAAACGTGAATTATGGCCCTTTTAAAAATGGATTGAATTTAAAAGAAGAAGTGGCTAAAAGATTTGATCGCTATATTTTAACAGAAGATGATAATGAATTTTCTCCAAATTTTTTGGAATATATAAATAAAGGTTTAGAATTATATAAAGATAATCCTAATGTAATTGCAATTTGTGGTTATTCTTATCCGTTTGATTACTGTGAAAAAATAGAGGGATATCCATATAATGCTTATCCAATGAAGAGTTTTTGTGCTTGGGGAACAGGTTATTGGTTTGAAAAATATAATAAGATTCGGCCGAAAATAAACCAGAAGGCTGCTTATAATATTGTTCATTCTTGGCGTTTAGTGTACAAATTGTTTAATCAAAAATTGCATATCACAGTTCATAGATTACTTTTTAGGTATAAAATGGCTTATGGTGATTTAATGTGGCATTCTTATTGTGTCCTTAACAATGTTTATTGCATTTTTCCACATATATCGAAGGTTAGAAATTATGGTTTTGATGGTAAAGGTTTGAATTGTATCGAAAATCCAATATATGCAAAGCAAAAAATAGATGAATCTATTTCATTTGATTTTGATGATTTTAAAATTGAACCGTATAAATCAATAACTATGATCCATGATAAATTATATGGAGGAACGTGGGGAATTAGGCGTTTATGTGAAATAGAATACTTAATGTTTAGGTTCTTTGGAATTTCTTTTCAGGATAGCATTTTTCAGAATAGTTTGTTGAAAAAATATCGTCAACGTTCAAATAGAAATAGAACTTGATTATAATGTAAATAATGAAAGATGAATAAAATTAGATATATAAGAAAGCGTTTCCAAGATATGTTGCAGTTATACATTGGAAATGATGTTTGTTTGTATATGAAATGTTTGTATTTTTTAGATTGGTTGTTTGCTTTTTTGATTCAAGGAGCCTCGGTAAGTGATTATTTCGGTTATGGTTTTTACAAGAAGCGAATTAATGGGCGAAATGAATATATTACTTATCGTCGGTTTTGTAAAATTCAAAATATATGTAATAAAATAGAAGATAGAGACTTATGTAGGAATAAGATAAAATTTAACAAATATTTTTTTGATTTTTTGGGAAGAAAAAGTTTAGATGTAAATAATTCTTCTTTTGAAGACTTTAAATCTTTTTTTGAAAGGAATCGGGAAGTATTCGTAAAGGAAATTTCTTCATATAGAGGGAAAGGGGTTAAGATGTATTCTTTTGATAATATAGATATCCTACAATTGTATACGAATCTTAAATCAGAGAAAAATAATCATTATATATTGGAAGAGAAAATAGTTCAAGCTGAAGCTTTAGCGGAATTTCACCCATGGTCGATAAATACGATTAGAATTGTTACATTATATGACAATATTGAAGATATTGTTTATTTTATGAGTGCTCGATTAAGGATGGGTAATAAACAAAATGTTGTCGATAATTTTCATTATGAAGGGATTGGTGCTAATGTTGATATAGAAACAGGGATAATTGATTCTGTGGGATACAATGTACGTAATGAATTTTTTTTTAATCATCCAATTACTGGAAAACAAATTATTGGTTTTAAAATTCCATATTGGCAAGAATGTAAAGAGTTTGTTATGAAGGCTGCTCGTCATATTCCAACGGTTAGATATGTGGGATGGGATATCGTTTTGTTAGAAGGAGGTAAATTTTTATTGATAGAAGGAAATGATAATGCGGATCATGATTTTCAACAATTACATTATAGAGGACTGTGGAAAGAGTATAAAAAAATGTTAAAGCAACTTAGGCGGGACGTATGAAAAATTTAATAATTATTGGTGCCGGGGGTATGGGACGAACTTTTTATGATTGGGTGAGAGAAAGTGTGGGATATGGGGAGAGGTTTGTGATAAAAGGTTTTATTGACGATAATGTTAATGTATTAGGAAAGTTTGAGGGGTATCCACCGATATTAGGCTCTATTGAAGAATATTGTCCGGAAGAAGACGATATTTTTACTTGTTCGATGGGTGGGCAGGTTAAAAAGATGTGTTGTGAAAAAATTTTATATAAAGGTGGAAAATTTGTTAATATTATCCATGCTACGGCTC
>UMJL01059136.1_pt1 | contig 9919 bp, 8 predicted proteins | sample 1966071 | NCBI WGS metagenome assembly UMJL01 (sample SAMEA4836148, study PRJEB28245) | human gut metagenome | biome: gut microbiome; material: fecal sample | place: Denmark | collected 2008
CCTGCAAAAGAAAAGCAAACTCAGGGCTTCGCCCCGAGACCACGCGAACGCCGCGCCGCCGCACATAGCCCGCGGCTCTCATTTAGTTGCTCGGCACATTCGCCCGTAAACTCGCTTCGCTCAAACAATACGGGCTCGTGCGTCTTGCTTCGCAAGCCGTTCCCTCGCTCTCCTAAGAAAGCTTTCAAACACTGCGGCGCGGCTATTGAATGTATGATTATAAAATTTAGCTGAGTCGCTTGTCTTTACTCTGCTATGACTCAAGTGATAGATAAATCCAAGTTTGCCGAATTGATAAGCGACGCACTTTTATACACCTTGCAACAACAAAAAACGACCTATGAGCCATAGATCGTTTTTATATTCTACAAGCACCCCGCCAAAAATTAATGGGGAAATTATTCATCAAACAGACCGTCCATGAGTTCGAGTGCTGCTTTGCGGCGGCGTTCTTCTTCCTCGCGGTCGAGCACGAACGAACCGTCCGGCAGGCGGCGCAGGACACTGCCCTCACCCGCTCCGTCGGGGAGCAGAGCGCGGCTGATATTGACCATTGTTTCGCCGTCTTTTTCGCAGACTGCGTAGTTTCCTTCGATACGGTCGATGGCGTAATATTCCATTATTCCGCCTCCTTTTTTACTTCTCAGCGGTCTTGTTATCCGGGAAAGCCGTTGAAAGATGCTCGCCGTCCGAGCCTACAACTATCGTGCCTTTTATATCCGTGCGCTCATACGGAATATTATATTTTTCGAGCTTCTCTATAGTCTCCTTGTGCGGGTGACCGTAGTCGTTATCCTTGCCGCAGGAGATGAGCGCGAGCGACGGAGACACGACCTTGAGGAACTCCTCGCTCGTCGATGTGCTGCTGCCGTGGTGACCGAGCTTCAGAACATCGGCTTTGATATCCGCGCCGTTTGCGAGAATCTTTTTCTCGCTCTTCTCTTCGGCATCGCCTGTGAAGAGGAACGAATTCTTGCCGTAGACAACCTTCATCACAACGGAGGCGTTGTTTAGATCCTCAGGCGTGCCGACGGGTCCGACTATGGTTATCTTTGCGTCGCCGAGGGTATAGGTATCGCCGACTTTTGCGGAGATGACTTTGGCGCCGGACGCTTTAATAGCCTTTATGAGCTTTTGATATATCGAAGTTGTGGGCACAAGGGACTTCGGAAGCTTCGGCATAATAACATTGTCGACCTCTATCCCCTCGATGACCTTGGGCATACTGCCGATATGGTCGGAATGGGGGTGGGTGGCGACTATGTAATCGAGCTTTTCGACGGAGTTCGCCTTGAGGTAATCAAGTATCGTCTGGTCGTTGCCGCGCTCGCCCGCATCTATCAGCATGGCGTGGTCGCCGCTCTTGACTAAGATGCTGTCGCCCTGACCGACATCTATAACATGGACGGTAAAAGGCGCGTTCAGCGCATCGCCGTCCTGCACGGTCTGCTTATCGCCCGAGAGCAGTTCGCCCCATGTGGGGATATCGAACGGGAGATTCATATAGGGCGCGAAGGTTATCAGCAGCGCGACGGCTATCACGACTGCGGTGACGATTATCTTCGTGCGCTTGTTCTGTGCGGCGGAGTCGCCTTTTCTCTGATTTGCCATAATTTCCTCCGATCAGGTCTCGTCGTCTGCGGGAGCATCCGACAGGGCGCATTTTTCCATCCACTGCTGTTTGGTTATAAGCACCTGGCGGGGCTTGCTGCCCTCGAACGGTCCGATGATACCCTTGCTCTCGAGTTCGTCCATGAGCCTTGCGGCGCGGGCATAACCGAGCTTCAATTTGCGCTGGAGAAGAGTTGTTGAAGCCATTTTGGCATCGAGCACGACCTCGACGGCATTCGGGAACATCTCATCGCCCGGCTCTTCGCCGTCATCGCCGCCTGCGGCACTGTTCTTCTTAGTCGAACCGGCTATTGCCGCCTGCCTGTTTATCTCGTCCATAATACCCTCATCGTACTCCGCCTCGGCGTTGTGCTTGATGAAGTCGGCAACATCCTCGACCTCTTCGTCGGAGATGAAGCAGCCCTGGATACGGGTCGGCTTGTTTGCGCCGATGGGGCTGAAGAGCATATCGCCGTTGCCGATAAGCTTCTCCGCGCCGGACATATCGAGTATCGTTCTCGAATCGACCGACGAAGAAACGGAGAGCGCGATACGGCTGGGGATATTTGCTTTGATAATACCTGTGATAACATCGACGGAGGGGCGCTGAGTCGCTATGACAAGATGCATACCTGCGGCACGCGCTTTCTGAGCGAGGCGGCATATCGCATCCTCGACTTCATTGGGCGCGACCATCATAAGATCGGCAAGCTCATCGATGAAAATGACTATCTGATGCATCGGGCGCAGTGACTTGTCGCGCTCGGCTAACTTGTTATATCCTCTTATATCGCGGACATTCTTCTCGGAGAGTATCTTATATCTGTTCTCCATCTCGTTGACCGCCCATGTGAGAGCGCCCGAAGCCTTGCGCGGATCGGACACGACGGGCACGGCAAGATGCGCGATGCCGTTATAGACCGTGAACTCGACCTGCTTGGGGTCAATCATAAGAAGCTTCACTTCGTCGGGGGTCGCGTTATAGAGAATGCTGACTATCATTGTGTTCAGGCACACGGATTTACCGGAACCCGTAGTACCCGCTATGAGCAGATGCGGCATCTTCGCGAGATCTGCGCAGACGGCGTTGCCCGCGATATCCTTGCCGAGGACAACATTGAGCTTGCTCTGGGCGTTCTTGAACTGCGGAGTTTCGATTATCTCGCGCATATAGACCATTGAACGCAGCTTGTTGGGCACCTCGATGCCTATCGCCGCTTTGTTCGGAATAGGCGCTTCGATTCTTATTCCCGACGCGGCAAGGCGCAGTGCGATATCATCCGCAAGGTTGGTTATTTTATTTATTCTGACGCCCGCGTCCGGCTGAAGCTCGTATCTTGTGACGGACGGGCCGCGGCTTATCTCAGTTATCTTTGCGTGGACATTGAAGCTTTCGAGCGTGTCGAGCAGCTTCTGCGCGTTGGATTTGAGCTCATCGGAGAAGTTGTCGTTGCCGTCATGGATGGGCTCTTTGAGGCAGGTTATCGGCGGCTTGCGATAGGTCGGCTGACTCTCGATAACAGGCTCTTCCTCGTCCTCATCCGGCACGTCGGGCACGGGATCAGGCTCTTTGACGGGCGGGAGCTCCGGCTCTTTCTTCTTCGGCTTCTCCGGCTCGGCGGGCTTCTTGCTTATATCAAGCATTTCAAGCTCGTCTTTCGCGCTCTCGGTCGGCAGAGGCGGCACGCAGGCGGGTCTGCCGTCCACAACGGCGGCGGCTTTTGACACGCCCTCGGCTATCTTCGCGGTCGCCGACGCAGCGTTGACGCGGTTGACTATATCATCGATGCCGACATCGGCCTGAACCGGCTTGCGCGGGAACACGGTGGGCTCGGGACCTTCATCGGCGGCGGATTTTTTGCGGCTCTTTGCAGTTGCTGCAGGCGTATCAGTCGGCAGAGGCGGCACGGGGAACGGACGGGGGCTGACATAGGGCTCCTCCGCTTTTTTCTCCCTGCGCTTGTCTCTCGACGGCGCTCTCTCCTGCTCATCTCTGACGCGCTGAGCTCCGCGCTCAAGGCGTTCGTTGGTGTCTTCGCTCATGCGCTTTATGGGCTTGGCGATAGATGTACCGAGGCGGGACAGAGTGAGTCCCGTGAGGAACATTATGCTGACTATCAGCAGGATAATATTTATTATCGCCGCGCCTACCTTGCCTGCCATTTTGGCAAGCAGTCCGCCGACGAGCGCACCGAGCGCGCCCGCACTCGGGAATGTGTCATAATCCCTCCACGCGGTCTTTATCTGATCGCCGAGGGTCATGAGCGAAAAGTATTCCGACGGGTTCGAGAAAATATGTATCGCCGAGCACAGCAGCAATATTGATATCCCGACGCCGATAAGATTCGACGATATCGAGCCGAACGTCTTGTTCATGGCGAGCATGACCGAGACATAAATGAGCATGACGGGCCAGATATATGTACACGTGCCGAACACGCCGAACATAAAATTATGCACGGCGCGCCACGCGCTCTCGCCCTCGATAAACGCCATGGCTATAAGCAGAGCTGCGACAGCCATGAGCGCGATAGCCGCTTTCTGGCGGCGCGAGGACTGCTGCTCGGGAGTCTGCTCGACAGGCTCTTTTGCAGCCGCATGCTTTGAAGCCGGGGCTTTTTTTGGCGTTGTGGTTGTTGTTTTTTTCTTCTTAGCGGCCGTTGACTTTGCCGCAGTCTTTTTCGCAGCCATTAAGGCCCTCCTTAGAAATTTGAACGAACTTATCTGACCTTTTCAACTATGCCGGCGATGATAACAACAACGCCGAGGACAAGGCAGTAGTAACCGAAAATTTTGAACTTATCGATTTTGACGAGCCACTCGAGAGCCTTTATCGCGGCAAATCCGACGACGGCGGCGGTGACAACGCCTATAATAACGGGCAGGATATCTATCTGCTCGCCGAGGGCTACGGCGTCCTTTATCTCCATGACATTGGCGGCAAGGATAGCCGGGATGCCGAGGATAAACGAATAGCGAACCATATACTCTTTTGAAACGCCGCAAATCATACCGGTCGAGATGGTCGAGCCGGAGCGCGAGATGCCGGGGAATCCGGCGGCGAAAGCCTGAGCCACGCCGACGGCAAGCGCGGATTTCGCGCCTATCTGGGGACGAGCTTTGACCTTCTTTGCGCGCCATGAGCCGACGAGCAGGAGAGCTGCGGTGAAAAGGAAGCAAACTCCCTCGACCAATATATCATTGTCATCGGCAAGACCGCCGAGAACATCCATGATGCGTCTGTCGCCGCCGACGGGAATGAGCAGGAACAGCAGAGGCACGCAGGAGATAACGAACATGAAGAGCATACGCCTGTTCTCGTTCATCTCGCTCCACTTGAACTTGCCGGTGAAGATATCTTTTATAGTGCTGAAAAATTCAACGATGAGACCCCATATGGTCTTGTAATAAACGACGAACACGGCTATCAGAGTGCCCATATGTAACAGCACCGTGAACAGCAGCGAGCTTGTGCCGCCGACATTGCCGAAGAAGTGCTGAAAGACCGAGAGATGCCCGCTCGATGAGATGGGCAGGAATTCGGTCACGCCCTGCAGAAAGCCGAGCAATATTGCCTTGAATATTTCCATGATTATATTACCCCTTTTCCATTTTTCCGGCGGAATATAAAACGCCGGGTGAATAACACGGTTTCAGATATTCAAACGGATCGGTCGTCACAAGTCTTTCAACGACCTCGCCTTTTTCTGTCCTTGAACACATCACGCAGCCAAACGGAGTCTGATGCTCGCAGATATCCGCGGGCGGCTGCATAAAAATCTCGGCGGGAGAAACAACTGTGTAGAGCATCACCCGTTCTCCCCTTTCTTTTCACTCTGCTCCTCGATCATATCGCAGAGCTTATCGAGGGCATCGGAGAGAGAGCCGAGAGAATCTATAAGCCCCTCTTTGACCGCCGCCTCGCCGTCGAGCACAGTGCCGACATCCATAACGAGCTGACCGGTTGCGAGCATAAGCGAACGGAAGCGGTCGGCGGAGATGCGCGAATTATCGGCGACGAATCTCACTATACGCTCCTGCATCTGCTCAAAATAGGACATGGTCTGCGGCACGCCCAGGACAAGTCCCGTCATTCTGACCGGGTGGACGGTCATGGTGGCGCTCGGTGCGATAAACGAATACGCGCTCGAAGCCGCGAGCGGCACGCCTATCGAATGTCCGCCGCCGAGGACAAGGGACACGGTCGGCGTTTTCATTCCGGCTATAAGCTCCGCTATCGCGAGTCCGGCTTCGATATCGCCGCCGACGGTGTTGAGGATTATGAGCAAGCCTTCGATATCGCGGCTCTCTTCTATCGCGACGAGCTGAGGGATGACGTGCTCATATTTTGTGGTCTTGTTCTGCGCCGGCAGGACATAGTGACCCTCGATCTGACCGATAACTGTCAGGCAGTGAATATAATGCCCGCGCTTATCGACGGTTATGGAGCCTGTTTCGACTATCTGGCGAAGCTCTCTGTCCGTGCTGTCGGACGAATCGCCGTCATCCTCGCCGACACTCGGAGTCGGCGCGACGGGCTCCAATATGCTGTCTTTTTGTTCCGCTTGCTTTTTTCTGTTCATCGAATTCACTCCCGACAAACAGTATGCCCGAATAACTTTCGATAATTCAGCCATAGCACAGCGCACTGCGGCAGATTACGTTTTATTATACCACGCTGAAAGCTTTCGGGCAACATAAAAAATCGTCATATATCAATTTCCCCTATAAAATGTAATATATACAGGTATATATTTGGCGCGGCGCACCTTGACAAAATCCGCGGATTGCAATAAAATTTAAAGGTAATTTTATTTTTATACGGAGGGATACAAGTGGGCAGCACTATTGCACAAAAGCTTATAAAAAGCCACCTGCTCAGCGGCGACATGACCGTTGGCAGCGAGATCGGTCTGAGGATCGATCAGACTCTCACTCAGGACGCCACAGGCACCATGGCATACCTTGAATTCGAGGCCATGGGAGTCGAGAGAGTAAAGACCGAGCTTTCGGTCGCATACATTGACCACAACACTTTGCAGACCGGCTTTGAAAACGCGGACGACCACAGATTCATAAGGAGCGCCGCGAAAAAGAGAGGACTGCTTTTTTCACGCCCCGGCAACGGCATCTGCCATCAGGTGCATCTTGAGCGCTTCGGCATCCCCGGCAAGACGCTCATCGGCTCGGACAGCCACACCCCGACCGGCGGCGGCATCGGTATGCTCTCGTTCGGCGCGGGCGGACTCGACGTCGCGGTTGCGATGGGCGGCGGCGCATACTACATAACTATGCCCAAGATGACGCGCATAAACCTGCACGGTGCGCTTTCGCCGTGGGTCAGCGCAAAGGATATAATCCTCGAAGTTCTTCGCATCATGTCCGTCAAGGGCGGCGTGGGCAAGATAATCGAATACGGCGGAGACGGAGTCAAGACTCTTTCCGTCCCCGAGCGCGCAACTATAACCAACATGGGCACGGAGCTCGGCGCAACGACCTCTGTTTTCCCCTCCGACGAAGTGACGAAGACTTTCCTCGCCGCTCAGGGCAGAGAGCAGGATTGGGTCGAGGTCAAGGCGGACGACGATGCAGTCTATGACGAGGTTATCGACATAGATCTCAGCACCCTCGAGCCCCTCGCGGCAATGCCCCACATGCCCGACAACGTAAAGAAAGTTTCAGAAATAGGCGAGATAAAGATCGACCAGGTCTGCATCGGCTCCTGTACGAACTCCTCGCTCTACGATATGCTCAAGGTGGCGGCTATCCTCAAGGGCAAGCGCGTCGCCCCGAGTGTCAGCCTCACTATCTCCCCCGGCTCGATGCAGGTTCTCAGAATGCTCTCCGAGGACGGCGCACTCTCCGACATCCTCGGCGCGGGCGCAAGACTGCTTGAGTGCGCGTGCGGTCCGTGCATAGGCATGGGTCAGTCGCCGAACTCGGGCGCTGTCTCCCTGCGTACCTTCAACCGCAACTTCGAGGGACGCTCCGGCACGGCGGACGCCGGCGTCTATCTCGTCAGCCCCGAGGTCGCTGCGGCCTCCGCTCTCACGGGCGTGCTGACAGACCCGAGAACCCTCGGCGAGGCGCCGCACATCACAATGCCCGACCACTTTGAAATAAACGACAATCTCATCGACAAGCCCGCTTCGCCCGAGGAAGCGAAAAATCTTGAGATAGTCTACGGCCCGAACATCAAGCCCGTTCCCAACGGCGACGCACTGCCCGAGAGCATCGAGGCAGAAGTTGTTCTCAAAGTCGGCGACAACATCACAACCGACCACATCATGCCCGCGGGCGCAAAGATTCTCCCCTACCGCTCGAACGTACCGTTCCTGTCGAACTTCTGCTTCAAGCAGTGCGACGAGAACTTTGCCGAGCACTGCAAGCAGGCAGGCAAGGGAATCATCATCGGCGGCAGCAACTACGGTCAGGGCTCCTCGAGAGAGCACGCGGCTCTTGTTCCGCTGTATCTCGGCATAAAGAGCGTTATCACAAAGTCCTTTGCGCGCATACATCAGGCAAACCTCATAAACGCCGGTATCGTGCCGTTCACCTTCGCCGACCCCGCCGACTATGACCGCATCGAGAAGGGCGACAAGCTCGCGCTCGACGGCATCAGAGAGACTATTGAAAACGGCGGCGAGGCTGTTCTTAAAAATGAGACAAAGGGCGAGAGCTACAAGCTCTGCTACAGCTTCTCCGGCAGGCAGAAGGACATAATTCTCGCAGGCGGTCTGCTCAACTACACAAGAGAATCACACAAATAAGAGAGGAAGATAAACATGACAGAGGCACAGGTCAAGAACGCCGTCGAAAAATTTGAGGCTCTCATCCGCGCTCAGAGCGACCGTTCGGACAAAATAAAGGCTCAGGGCGATTTCATCGACTTCAAGTCGCTCGACAAGATCATCATCGGCGTCTGCGGCGGCGACGGCATCGGTCCGGTCATCACCAAGGAATCCGCAAGAGTTCTCGAATATCTGCTCGACGATAAAGTAAAGGCAGGCAAGATTGAATTCAAGGTCATCGACGGACTGACCATCGAAAACCGCGTCAAGGCGAACAAGGCTATTCCCGACGACGTGCTCGAGGAGCTCAAGAGCTGCCACGTTATCCTCAAGGGTCCGACCACTACCCCGCAGGCGGGCGATCCGTGGCCGAACATCGAGAGCGCAAACGTTGCGATGAGAAAAGCTCTCGATCTGTTTGCGAACCTCCGCCCCGTCAAGGTTCCCGAACAGGGCATTGACTGGACTTTCTTCCGTGAGAACACCGAGGGCGCATACGCCGTCGGCTCGATGGGAGTCAATGTTACCGACGACCTCGCGCTCGACTTCGTCGTGACGACCTCCGAGGGCTGCGACAGAATCGCAAGACTCGCATATGACTACGCGCGCCGCAACAACAAGGGCCGCGTTTCGATAATCACAAAGGCAAATGTCATCAAGACCACGGACGGCAAGTTTCTCAACCTCTGCAAGAAGGTCGGCGAAGAATATCCCGACATCGTGACCGACGAGTGGTACATTGACATCACCACGGCGAAGCTCATCGACGAGAAGCGCCGCCGCGACTTCAAAGTCTTCATTCTCCCGAACCTCTACGGCGACATCATCACCGACGAGGCAGCTGAGTTCCAGGGCGGCGTCGGCACAGCCGGCAGCGCAAACATCGGCAAGCGTTACGCGATGTTCGAGGCTATCCACGGCTCGGCTCCGAGAATGGTTCGCGAGGGCAGAGCGCAGTACGCCGATCCCTGCTCGATGCTCAGAGCGAGCGTGATGCTCCTCTCCCACATCGGCGAGCAGGAAAAAGCCGATCTGCTCGAGAGAGCGCTCGATATCTGCATGTATGAGGACAAGAAGCTCAAAATCACAGGCCGCGAGGACGGCTGCACCTGCAGCGAATTCGGCGACTATGTCATGGAGACAGTCAGAAAAATCAGCGAGTAAAAAAATATATAAAGTCAAGCCGCAGCGATTTGTTTTGCTGCGGCTGTTTTGTTTTGCCGCGATGTGGGGATACGGAGAGATAAATCGGATTTGTCGCAAAAACTATTTAAGCTCCCCTGCAGGGGAGCTGGCTCGGCGTAAGCCGAAACTGAGAGGGTGTTTTGCTTCGCTCAAAGCAACAAATATATGCAGTAAGGGCGGATATTATTTGACCGCAAAATTTGTAGTGCCTTATTGTCTTGTATTTTGTAGGGTGCGGCGACTCGACGCACCGATGCCGCGCGAGCGGCACAAAATCTTTGAAAAGGCTTGTTTTACCGACCGCCCGTAGGGACGGCCCTCGCGGCTGCCCG